>ERZ773248.100-NODE-100-length-121081-cov-44.487482_pt1 | contig 121081 bp, 102 predicted proteins | sample MGYA00580518_ERZ773248 | MGnify/ENA primary metagenome ERZ773248 (study PRJEB29015, sample SAMEA2737762) | human gut metagenome | biome: human gut; feature: human-associated habitat; material: faeces | place: China | collected 2012 ...
CTCTCGGCAAACTCCAGCATGTTCTCATCGATGTTGAGTCCGAGATGACCCGCCACGATACCCACGAAAAATACGAAGGCTATGCCGAGGGAGATTCCCTTGACATGAATCTTGCCCAGGGCAAGACCCAAAGTACAAATCAATGAAAGAATGACGATGCCCTGCACCGCCGAATGCACGTTGATTAAATTATCAAACCACATAATATAGTCTAATCTATTCTCTAGATAATGTTCAAATTATTTAAATCCGGTGCAAAGGTACATTAAAATACGAATACCACCAAAAGAAATCCGGCTTTTTCTTCTAAATATTTGCCATAAAAGCAGAATTAAAAGAAAAAATTCTGAAATACTCAAAGTTTTTTTGTAACTTTGCAGTCGTTTTAAATAGAAAAAATGAAAGATATTTGTTGTATCGGTCACATTACCAAAGACAAGATTGTGACCCCGAATCGTACTGTATACATGGCAGGCGGAACTTCCTTTTACTTCGCCTACGCCATCAACCAGTTGCCCAAGGATGTGAGTTTCTCACTCATCACGGCAATGGACCCAACAGAGAAAGAACCTGTTGAGAAGATGCTCGAAGCCGGCATCGACGTTACGTTGAACCCTTCCCGCAACACGGTTTTCTTCGAAAACATCTACGAAGAAGACCAGAACAAGCGCAAGCAGCGTGTACTTGCCAAGGCTGATCCGTTCACCATCAGGCAGCTGGAGCATGTAGAGGCCAAGGTTTATCATCTGGGCAGTCTGCTGAGCGATGATTTCTCGCCAGAAGTAGTGGCTTATCTTGCCGGCAAGGGTAAGGTTTCCATCGATGTGCAGGGCTATCTGCGCGAGGTAAGAGACGAGAAAGTTTACGCCATCGACTGGAAGGAGAAGCTCGAGGTGCTCAAGAACACCTACTATCTGAAGGTGAACGAGACGGAGATGGAGACCATCACGGGGCTGAAGGAGCCACGCGAGGCCGCCAAGCTGATTCATTCCTGGGGCGTTACCGAGGTAATCATCACCCTGGGAAGCGAGGGTTCTCTGATTTATGTAGACGACACGTTCTACGAGATTCCAGCCTATGCTCCTCATGAGGTGGTGGATGCTACCGGATGCGGCGACACCTATTCTGCCGGTTATCTCTACAAGCGACTGCAGGGTGCCACTCCTACCGAGGCTGGCAAGTTTGCGGCTGCCATGTGCACCATCAAGCTGGAGCACAACGGTCCGTTCAACCGCACCATCCAGGACGTAGAACGCGTCATGAAATAAATTTTAGATAATTTATCCTATTATCTTCTTATTTTTGCCTGAATTGGTGTAACTTTGCATCCAATTATGGAACAGATTTCACCAATTCAGGCATTATTGCAACAACGCACCCTGCTCCAGCTGGAGTATTATACCGAGAAAGAAGCCTTCCGCAAGCTCACCGAACAGATGGGAATGCAGCGAAAGGTGAAACGAGGTGATGCCTGGTTCCCGCTCCGTGTGGGAAAAAGCTTTTATAATTCGCTGAACCAAACAGCCATTGAGGTCTTCCGTACCTCTGATCAGGATATCGAGCACAACTTTGAGTTCGGTCGCCCCGTCATGTTCTTTATGGTCAAGAAGATGGGCAAGAATGAGAACCAGGGCAACACAGCCCTCCAGCAGTCAGAAAACGCTAATCAAAAAGTTCAAAGTTCAAATCTCAAAGTTCAAAGTAATCAAAAAATTCAAAGTATAAAATATTTTTCCTTTACGGGAACCGTAAGCTATGTGGATGGCGACAGAATGGTGATTACCGTTCCTGATTTTGCCCCATTGCTCGACTTGCAGCAATCTACGGAGCCTATCGGCGTGCAGCTATCCTTCGACGAAACCAGCTACAAACTGATGTTCGAGGCCTTGGACCGCGTGATGAAGGCGAAGAACAACCGTCTGGCTTATCTCCGCGATTTATTCTATTCGCATCAGAAGGCAGGAAGATTTTCCTTCGAACCGATGAAGTTCCCTTGGCTCAACCCTACCCAGGAAAGAGCTGTGAACGAGGTGCTTTGGGCAAAGGATGTGGCTATTGTTCACGGACCTCCGGGAACCGGAAAGACCACAACCCTGGTGGAAGCCATCAACGAAACCCTGATGCGTGAGACTCAGGTGCTGGTGTGTGCACAGAGCAACATGGCGGTGGATTGGATTTCTGAAAAACTGGTGGATAGAGGTGTGAATGTGCTCCGTATCGGAAACCCTACCCGTGTGAACGACAAGATGCTGGGCTTCACCTACGAGCGCCGCTTCGAGAGCCATGCTGATTACCCTCAGCTTTGGGCAATCCGCAAGGCTATCAGAGAATTAAGAAAAAACAGGAAGAAAGGAAGCGAGAACTATCATCAGAAAATGGAGAGGCTGAAGAGCCGTGCCGCCGAAATAGAAATCCGCATCAATAGCGAACTCTTTGGCGAGGCGCGTGTCATCGCCTGTACCCTGGTAGGTTCTGCCCACAGATTGCTGGAGGGAATGAAGTTCGGCACCCTCTTTATTGACGAGGCTGCGCAGGCTTTGGAAGCTGCCTGCTGGATTCCTATGCGAAGAGCCAGCCGGGTGATTCTGGCGGGCGACCATTGCCAGCTGCCGCCTACCGTAAAGAGTATTGCGGCATTAAGAGCCGGACTGGGCAAGACCCTGATGGAACGCATCGCCGAAAACAAGCCCGAGGTTGTAACCCTACTGAAGATTCAGTACCGCATGAACGATGAAATCATGCGATTCTCCAGCGACTGGTTCTACGGGGGCAAGGTGGAAAGTGCGCCACAGATCAAATACCGAAGCGTATTGGATTACGACCATCCGATAACGTGGATTGATACTTCGAACGAGGAGAATCAGATAACGATAGAAGGAGAAGATGTTCCTGAGGATTCTGCTTCCACATCATCTTCTGCATCTGCAGCCAATAAGAATTCTGATTTGAACTTCAAGGAGCAGTTTGTGGGCGAGAGTTTCGGGCGTATCAACAAGGCAGAAGCCGAGCTTACCCTGCTCACCCTGGCGGAATACTTCACCAAGATAGGCAAGCAGCGGGTATTGAGCGAGAGCATCGATGTAGGCATTATTTCGCCTTATCGTGCCCAGGTGCAGTATCTGAAGAAGCTCATCAAGAAGTATGAGTTCTTCAAGCCTTACCGCCGCCTCATCAGCGTAAACACGGTGGACGGTTTCCAGGGGCAGGAAAGAGACGTGATCCTCATCTCGCTGGTACGTTCCAACGACGAGGGACAGATCGGATTCCTGAAAGACCTCCGCCGCATGAACGTGGCGATGACGAGAGCCCGAATGAAGCTCATCATCCTGGGCAACAAGGACACGATGACGAAGCATCCTTTCTACAAGAAACTGTGGGAGTATGTGGAAGCAATCAATAATTATGAATAAGATGGGAAAGCTGTTGTCATGAACGTAATACGAGGGAAGTTCGTGTAAAAAAGTGTATACATACGATGAAAGTTCGTGTAAAAAAGTGTTGTAAACATTTGGAAGATCGTGTAAAAAAGTGTATCTTTGCAACCGACAGAGCTGTTTAAACATCATAACAGCAGGTTATTAACATCATTAACAACTTCAAAATGTATGTAAGGATGAAAAGAACGATCATAGAACAATTAAAAGCATGGAAAGAGAGCCTTTACAGAAAGCCCTTAATCTTATCAGGAGCAAGACAAGTAGGCAAGACTTATATCCTCCAGGAGTTTGGGAAACAGGAATATGACCACGTTGCCTACATCAACTGTGATGGAAACTCTGAGATTGCCAACATATTTGCAGAAGATTATGATATGAAGCGAGTCCTAATGGTTATCGGAGCCATTAGCAAACAGCCTATAATCCCTGGCAAAACGCTTATTATTCTGGATGAAATACAAGAACTTCACAAGGGACTTTCCTCGCTGAAGTATTTCTGTGAAAATGCACCAGAATACCATGTGGCTGTAGCAGGTTCACTTTTAGGCGTTGCCATGCACCAAGGAGAATCCGCTCCAGTGGGAAAGGTTGATATCATTCGACTCTACCCTATGTCTTTCGAAGAGTTTCTTATGGCAAAAGACGAAGAACAGTTGCTGAACATATTGAAAAGTAAAGACTGGAAGACCATCACATTACTTCATGATAAACTCATCAAGATATTAAGAGAATATTATTTTGTAGGAGGAATGCCTGAGGCTGTGAAAACTTATCTTGCAACTAACGATGCAAATCTCGTCAGACAGGTTCAGAACAACATTCTCACCATTTATCGTAGTGACATGTCGAAGCATGTCAGCCCAAATGAAGCCACTCGCATCAGCATGGTTTGGCAATCCATCCCTTCCCAGCTTGCCAAGGAAAACAAGAAGTTCATCTATGGAGCGGTGAGAAGCGGAGCACGAGCCAAGGATTTTGAGATGGCAATACAATGGCTGGTGGATGCAGGTCTCACCTATCGCATTTCCCGAGTAAGAGAAGTTGGAATGCCTTTGAAGTTTTACGAAGACCTCAATGCCTTCAAGCTGTTTCTCCTGGATGTCGGCCTCCTGGGTGCGCTAAGCGAGATGGAACCTGCCCAAATGCTCATCTCCAACAAAGCCATGACGGAGAGCAAGGGGGCGTTCACGGAAAACTACGTCCTTACCCAGCTATTATGTCAACAGGACATTTACACCTATTATTATAGTAGGGAAGACGCTCGCTTGGAGATAGACTTCCTTGCCCAGCACCAAGGGGTGATAACTCCGATAGAGGTAAAAGCGGAAGAGAACCTGCGTTCCAAGTCACTTCGCGCCTTCTTTGACGCCCATCCCGACTTGCGAGCCATCCGCTTCTCCATGTCGCCATACAAGGAGCAAGAGTGGATGAAGAATGTTCCATTGTACGGGGTAGAGGAGAGTTTCTAGGAACTCTTCTCACAATACTCCCTGAAATTTGCCTTAGTCATGGCAATACCAATGAGTCTATTAGATAACGCAACAATAACAACAAAATAAAAAAATATGCTACAACGAGACTACATACAGCGACTGATTCGCGAGTTTATGGCGGCACTCGAAAGAATGCTCGAAAAGAAAGAGGTGGAGGAGAGACGTGAGAAGATCAGGGAACTCTACAATCAATACGTGGGCCCTTACGCCTTCTACAGCATAGCCACCATCGAGGATGTGATGAAAGCGATGGCAGGAATTGCCGATGAGGAGAAGCGACTCTCCAAGATGGATATGCTTGCCGAACTCTACTATCACGAGGCAGATACCGTGGGGCAGCCTACAAGAGATGAACTCCTGAACAAGGCTTTCATGCTCTTCGATTATGTGGAAACCCACGGAGATACGTTCTCCATCGAACGCCGTAACAAAATGGCAGAAATCAAACAAAAGATTGGAGATGCGCTCAAATAAAGAGTGCATCCTCCTTTTTTATATTTCTAGGATAACAAAAACTAATCATAAAGTTCAATGGTCAAAACTCAAAGTTCAAATTTCGATGCTGAGTGGCGTAATGGAAATGATAGCGAGATGTGGCGTGAGTCTTTGATTTGCATTAAAAAATATTCTGCTAAGGGTTAGGAAAATGAAAATTCGATTGTAATATAGGCAAAAGAAAAGAAATAAAGTAATGCAAATAAACAAAGAAACGATAGAACAGCTCTTCCGGCAACATTATCTGAGGATGTACCAATTGGCCAGGGTACTTCTGAAGGATGATGCAGCCAGCAAGGATGTGGTGAGCGAAGTCTTTGCCGATGTGCTCGACGGAAAGACTCAACTGGGTCTTGATAACGAGACTATAACCAGCGATTCGTCCCTGCCTTCCACCAACGCCGGGAGCTATCTTCTGGTGTGTGTGCGCCATAAATGCCTCAACCTGTTGAGCCGACAGAAGATGAAAGACCGGGTTCATCATCTTCTGAAAGCCGATACTTCGCCTTCGATAGCTCCCCTGGAAGCGACGATTGCCGAAATAGACAGGGAGACCGAAAAGTACGAGGCAATTCTGGCTTATATGGATGCTGAACTCACGCCACAAACCCGCAAGGTACTCGATCTCCGTTTTCGGCAGAAACTGAAATATCGGGAGATTGCTACGGAATTGGGCATCAGCGAAGTGGCAGTTTATAAGCATCTGGCGCAAGGCATCAGAAAATTAAAGCAAAAGTTTAACCCTTAGCAGATTTATTATGGACAAGTTTGAAAAAATACTGGATATCATCGACCATCAGGAGAAGTATTCTGATGAGGAGATTCGTGAAATATTGCAGGATGAGGAATGCCGAAAACTCTATCAGACGATGATGGAAGTGGATTCTACCCTCCTTCAGCAGAATTTAAACACTCAGGCTTCTATTTCTCATTCGCCTGCTGATGCTCTTTCTTCTAACTCTTCTCTGGGTAACTCTTCTCCTAATATAGATGAGGAATGGGAGAAATTCAGCCAGGAGCATCAACTTCAGGAAGAAGCATCCCATCCTATAACTTCCTGGCGCAAGCTGGCAGCATCCATCGCCGGCTTTGTCTTGATTTCGGGTATTGCCTTTGCCGCAATCCATACTTACATCAAGCGCAGCCAGGAAACAACCCAGGTAACCGCAGATACTCATCCGGAAGTCATAAAATCAGATTCCGCGAAGCAGGTAGCAGCAAAGGATTCCCTGACTCATCCGAAACCAGAAAAGCCAGCCATTCACAAGACTTTCGAGAATGTGGCTTTCGAGCAGATGATTTCAGAGATTGCTTCTTATTATGATTTACAAGTGAAGTTTGAGAATAACGAGGACAAGACCCTCCGCCTCTATTACGAATGGAACAGTCATTCGAGCATCGAGAACATCGTAAAAGAACTGAACCAATTCGAGAATGTAAACCTCGAATTGCAACAAAACGAACTGATTGTAAAATAACAAGCTTATCAAAAGTAAGCATAATATTATCGACTCTCAAAGTAATCATAAAGTTCAATGTTCAAAACTCAAAGTTCAAAGTTAAAAAGTATCATTATGAGAAGATTTTCAGCCATCATATTCCTGCTGTGCACGTTCGCCCTGGCGATGAGCGCACAGCACATCCAGCGCAACTATCACGACCGCAGCATGTCGGACGTCCTCATCGACCTCGACAAGGCTTCCAAGCGCTACAAAATCAGTTTCATCTACAACGAACTGGAAGACTTCACAGTTACCCAGAACGTGAAGACAGCCAATATTCCCGATGCCATCCGCAAGGTAATCGGTTTCTATCCGATGCAGATGACTGTGGGCGACAGCCTCATCACGGTAGAATGCATACGCAAGAGCGAGCGCAAGCTGATAGGCAGACTGATAGACAATCACTATCTTCCTGTAGAATTCGCCAATATCCAGCTGCTCAACCCGAAGGATTCCTCCTTTCTCTGTGGAGGCGTGAGCAACGCCAATGGCGATTTCGTCATCCCCTGCCAGCAGAAGCAGGCCCTTATGAAGGTTTCGTTCGTAGGCTACAAGACAATTTGCAAGCTGGTACCTATTGCCCGCATCGGAAATGTGAGGATGCAGGCGAATTCATACCTGTTGAAAGGGGTGACCGTTGAAGCCGCAAGGGTTGTAGAAAAAGTAGATAGACAAATCATCTTCCCTACAAAAGAGCAGGTGAAAACGGCTTCCAACGGTTATGATCTGTTGGACAACTTGTCTTTGCCTACCATTATCGTAAATCGAGCAGAACGCAAAGTTCTGTCATTAAAGGGCGGAGATGTGCAAATACGCATCAACGATGTCAAGGCTAGCATGCAAGATGTATTGGCTTTGCAGCCGGATGAAGTTACAAAGGTGGAATTCATCAATGTTCCAGGACTCAAATATGGAGACAGCAATCTGGATGCAGTCATCAACTACCAGGTCCGCCGACGCTATGCCGGTTATGTGGGTGGAGTTTCTACGATGCAAGGCACCAAGACAGGTTTCAATAATAGCGACGGTTATTTCAAATACAATGTGAAGAAATCGGAATTCAGCATCAACTACAGTTTCTCCTATCGCTCGGTAGAGGAACGAAGCTATGAGAGTCTCGGTACTTATCATCTGCCCACAGGAGAAACTCTACATCGCAATTATTTAGGTTATGATTCTCCGTTCCTATACACCACCAATAATGTACAGTTGGGTTATAATCTTAGTGAGCCAGACAAATATACATTGAATGTACGGTTGAATTTCTTCAATTACAACAGTCCTGTGAGAGGCATGAACCAGCTTTATCAGGAAAGCGGCAAGGCAAATCAATATCTGCAAAACAACAGAAAAATGCTGGAGCAGATTCCATCTCTGGACATTTATTATTCGCTCAACATGCCCCATGACCAGAACCTGGCTCTGAACCTGGTGGGTACTTACATCGGCACAGATTACCAGTATCGTATGAGGGAATATACGTTCAACAAATCGCCGGATGAATCTGGAAAGAACGCTCCGCTGACCGATTACAGTTATGATGCAACTGGTAGAAAGCGCTCTCTTATTGGTGAAGGAACATACAGCAAGAACTGGAAACAGATGGCTTTATCGGTAGGTGGACAATATAATATCAGCCACACAGATAACATCTATGTGGGAAGCAGTAATGCTGATACGGAATTGAAGTACAGCAATCTCTATCTTTTCACCCAGCTACAGGGACAGCAGAAGTGGTTCAGTTATCAGGTGGGAGTTGGCGCAACCAGGTCTTCCATCCATCAGGGGGAGAACGGATACAGCAAATGGCTGTTTCGACCACAGGTAACTTTACAGGCAAAGGCTAGCGACCGTCTGAGTTTTAAATGGAGCAGCAAAATCACGTCAGACATCCCAAGCCTTTCCGACTTGAGCGAGTTGCGCCAATATTCCAACAGCTTTGAGGCGCGTGACGGCAATAGCGGTCTGAAGCCATTTACCGGCTACAACAATACCTTGTCGGCTTCCTGGAACATTCCGCTGATGTCTGTGTACCTGGAGGGAAACTGGACGTATTACGACAAGCCTATAGCTACTTCTATCTTGCCCGAAAAGCGGGAGGATGGCTCTTATCTCTTTGTGAGCAAACCGGAGAATCAGAAGAGTCATGATTACAAGCACCTGCTGTTGACTCCTGAAGTTCACCTCATCAAGGATCATCTGGATTTGAACCTCATGTGCGAGTATCAGAATGTCAAGACAAAGGGTTTGGATTATTTCCACGAGTTCAATTACTTCAGGTATGGAGCAGAAATTCGATACATGACGGGCAATTGGAACATTGGCTATGGTGCCTATAAGGTGGAAAAGAGTTTTTGGGGAGAAAAGACAAACGGCGGAGAGCCAACCTCCAATCTTGCCGTAACCTACAGTTATAAGAACTGGCAGTTTGGCGTTCTCGGATTATTCGTATTCTATCCTCATGGCTGCGTGTATAAGGATGAACTTTTCAACAAGTATGTGCAGCAGAAGAACAAGGTACGCCTTGCTGACCAGGGCAACATGCTTGTCTTTACTGCCAGCTTCAACTTCAGCCATGGCCGCAGATACCATACAGGCAGCCGTAAGCTGAACAATAGCGATAGAGATAATGGTATCAGATAGAATCGTTTTATATTTTCCTGAAATCACAAATAAGCAAAAGGCTGGACTTCCTCACCCGAAGTTCAGCCTTTTTGTCTGTTATCAGAATTCCAGCAGCCATTTCCATAGAGGGATTATCTCTATGCGGCAACCATCCTTCTCTACAATATCCTCCTCGTCCTTTGTCACAACAATCATCCGCTTGACATTCTGGACAGAAGAAAGCTTGATCAGCCCATCTGTCTCCCGCCGGAAAGTATCGGGATCTGCCATAGAGTAGGAAACCTGTATGGCCAATTCTTCTTCCGGAATCACAAAATCGACCTCGGCATTCCTGCTGTTCCAGAAATAGCTGCCGTCACCATATTTCCGCCTGAGCATGACGGCAACTATGTTTTCCAGCAACGAAGTGTCTGCATCTACAAGAAAAAGATAAAGCAAACCATTGTCCGTAAAATAATACTTGCGGTTGGATTCCTTGTTCTGCAACTTTCCGAACAAATTCTCATACGGCAAAATGAGCCAGGTGTCAGCCATGTAGCCGACATAATCTATTGTGGCATCCGTACTGAGTTTTTTGCCGGTACTGCTCACGATGCTGGCTATTCTGCTGTAAGATAATGGCTGCTTCACGCTTTCTGCCATCTTGCGAATCATTACTCGCAGGGCATAGTCGTTACGAATCTTATATCGGGCCACCAAATCTCCGAAGAAGATTTTACTGAAGAGATTGCTCATCCACGACCTTGGCTCCTTCATCCCCACCGTCTCCGGCAAACCTCCATGCTGGAAATAGATATTAGAGAGTCTTACAATATCCTTAGCGTAAGCATAGAGGGCATTCTTTGCCTTTACATCAATACCGCTCGCCTTCAGATATTCGGTAAAGGAATAGGGATACACCTCATGTATCATGTACCTGCCACCAAGTGTTGTCGCTATCTCGCTGCTCAACATCTTGGCATTACTACCCGTGATGTAAACCTGATATTTCTGATCTGCTAACCTGCGGGCAAACTTTTCCCATCTATCTACCAGCTGAACCTCGTCGAGGAAGAAGATAGGTCGACAGTCATACATTTCTTCATAACAGGTTTTTATCAGGTCAAGGTCGGTCACATCCAAGGAGTCAATACGGTCATCCTCGAAGTTGAAGTACAGGATTTCCTCCCGCTTATGCCCCTGTTCCAGCAGCTGTGCTATGCGCTGATACATCAGATACGATTTTCCTGCGTGTCTCAATCCTACAAACACGTAATTCTGTCCATCCATGAGCTCTACGTCACGATGAACCAGTTCTACCTGAGTAACATAAGCCTGATACTCAATTATCAGTAATTTAATCAAATCCTTCGTCATAATTCCCTTTCTTTTTACTGAATCCGGTGCAAAGATACATATTTTATCGTTTATAGACGACAAAAGCAATAACTTTTTATCGTTTATAGACGATAAAAACGTATCAATTCTATCGTTTATAGACGACAAGCATCATTTTTCAACGCAATCTACGTGTCTTATACGTGAAAAAGTTGCCTTGGGCTTTCCGTTTTGACCGATGAAGATTGGTTCTGTCTGTTATAAAACTACTTGCAAAAAATAATCTTTCTAACTGGGAAAATATTTTTTTCCAGTTAGAAAGATGAAATTCTATTATTCAGTATTCGTTATGGAAAACCTTATAGGGGTCCATCTGCTGCATTTTTTCCTTTATTTTCAGCTCTATTCCCTCTGATGGTTCCGGAATTTCGGCACCCATTTCCTTGGCAGCAGCCTCATCCTCGGCAGCACCGGCACTATCACCCAGACTTCTGCGAACCTCGCTGCGCTCGCGATACGCATCAATAGAGAAAGGATTCACATCCATCACTTTACCGTAGGTCTGCTCAGCCTCCTTCAACTTTCCCTGTGCCTTCTCTACACGCGCCTTCAGCAACAGCACATCCTCGTTGCCTGGAATATGCTCATAGAGGAAAGTTGCATCGAGTTCAGCCTCGGAAAGCTGAGCCTGATCCAGCAGGATGCTGCCACGAAGCAATCGGGCGGCGTAGAAATCATCACGCTTGCCTATCGCCTCAGTCAGCATCGACACGGCACGAGGTGCATCGCCCAGCCCTCTGCAGGCTCTGGCATAGAAGAAATACGTCTCTACATTCTCAGCATCCAGCTGCAGAGCCTTGTCGCACACATCCGTCATGGCGATATAATCCTCCATCATATACGCCACATCCGCCATACGCAGCAATACTGCTATGTTATCAGTCTGTGCCTCCGAGATTTTCTGCAACTGGGCGTAAGCCTTCTGCAAATCGCCCATAGAGATGTAAGCCTGCGAAAGATAGTCGCGGCATTCCAGATCTTCGGCATTCAGCTGCAGAGCTTGTTCCAGAAACTTGGCTGCAAGGTCAAATTGGTGCATGCGGAGAGCACGCACACCATCATATTTCACCTTGTCGAAGTCCTTTTCCTTCGTTTCTCTCACTTCTTCGGTAGTTTTTTGCCCACCAAATAGCTTTTTCAATATGTTCATATCCAATTGATTTTTTAAGTTTTGAATTGTTTGTTGTTGAAATCGTCTCAAACGACAAGGCAAAGATACAAATAAAATCCAAAAAACGCCCCTTTTTTGGAAGAAATATTTTCTTTTTTCTGATTTTTGGATAATAGAAAACAAACTAAAACGACCAGAGACAATCCATATAAGTATTTACCTTACAGAGAGTTACAACTTTTCCGAATTTCAATTAAAGGCATCAATCTATCAATCTATCAATCTATCAGTTGTTTTTTAAGTACCCCCTCTTACTTTTCACGCCCTTATATATTTATATATAACTAATTAATATTCAATAAGTTATAATAATAAGAGAGGAGAAATTGGAAGAATGACACCCCCTTATTTATAACTGATAGATTGATAGGTTGATAGACTTTGAGACTGAGACTTTTTTAATCAATTGGAACGCTATTTTCTGCATTAACTATCTGATAATAAGCCTTTTAGAAGAAGAGAAAGCGTTCCTGTTCCAATTGTCCCAGTTGTTCCAATTAATTTTTCAGCATATCTCTCCTACCCCTATTTTTATATATATATTTATATATATTATATATATAAATAATTAATAATCAATAAGTTATATAATAATAAGAAGTAAAGAAGAAGGACAGCTGGAGAATTCATACCCACTCAAAATTAATTGGAACAACTGGAACTGGAACGCCACCCCTTGAAAATCCCCTCTTCTCTAGAAGGCATTTCTCACTCCACTACCCAATCCGAAATGTTATGCGTAGCACTATCAAAATTCACCCCGACCTTGGTTATAGGAAGGCCCGACAAGGCAAAACGCTGGCGATAGTTCTTGAGATTGATCTGCTGCATCGCCACCTGAGCATTCTGGTTAAGTTTCAACTCTATCAAGTAAAGACGAGATTTCGTCATAACCACGATATCAACCCTGCCATTCGGAGTATGTACTTCTACATCTACCATCCAAGCCGTAAGAAGCGAGAAGATGACATAGAACATCTGCTGATAATGCCCCTCATAGTCAGTATTGGCACAATATGGAACCGTGCCCAGGAAAGTCTGCAAATACTGCAGGGCCAGTCCCAGGTCTTCCTTATCGAAGGCACGAGCCATGTTGCGGGTCGTATTATTGGCATTCTGCGTGTTAGGCGTTACATAGTAAGGAATCAGCGCCTTGGTCAGCCCCAGCCGCACTTCTCTGTTCGGAATACCCAAAGTATAGGAATCGTAAGCCTCTTCATAATCCTTGATTGTAATATAGCCACTCTGATAGAGCAGAGGCGTAAGAGTTGTCATCGTTTCTGTAGGCGCATCAAAGTCTGAAACGCCCGCTTCCATGGATTCGGCGAAATCGCTGAAGTTGACCCCAAACTTCTTCATCATATTGATGAGATAGGTAGGAGTTCCCGTAGAAAACCAGAATGGCTCTACCCGCTTTAGCGAAAGACTGCTGAGCAAACTGAACGGATTGAAGATATCAGGCGATTCTGATGCAAAATGATAGCCGTCATAATAATCCTTGAGTCGGCTCAGCGTCTCATCCATCGTCCAGTTCTTTGCCTCAGCCAGTTCCTGTATTCCCTCTTTTAACTGGGTAAGCATCTCCTCCTTGGTAATACCACAAATGCCCGCATACTCGGGGAGCATGCTGATATTGGTGATGTTGTTCAACTCGCTGAAGATGCTGAGCTGCGAAAACTTGGTAATGCCCGTGAGGAATACAAAATGCAGCATGGAGTCAGAATCCTTCAAGGGACTGAAAAAATTGCGAAGAATCTGCCGGAGAGCCACCAGCTGGCTTTCCTCGTGCACCACATCCAGGAGGGGTGCATCGTATTCGTCGATGAGAATGACCACCTGCTTGCCGGTTTGCTTATAAACTTCGCTGATGAGATTGAGCAATCTTACATTTGGGTCGGGCGCATCCGTCATAATTCCCCATTTCTCTTCATGCTGTTTCAGAATAAAGAGAAGATAGCGTATCAGCGCATCCTCCTGCATGTGCTTGCCACCCGACAGATCAAAATGCAAGACAGGATATTCCACCCAATCCTGTTCCAGCCTTTCCATCTCCAGCCCCTTGAAAAGTTCCTTCTTTCCTTCGAAGTAGCTTTGCAAGGTAGAGACAAGAAGCGACTTTCCGAATCGACGAGGGCGACTCAGAAAAAGATATTTCTTGCCGGAATGGGTCATCTGATGGATGTACCCGGTCTTGTCAACATAGAGATAATTCTTGGTGATAATCTCCGAGAATGTCTGTATGCCTACAGGATAGAATTTTGCTGCCATAATCTGCACCGTTTTGATTTTGGCACAAAGTTAAGCAAAAATTCTGAGAACAACAAGCAAATCGGAGTTAAAAATACAAGATTGGGATAAAGAAAGAATAAGCTTTCCTTTTGAAAAGGAAATAATTGCTGATTTCTTTCCTTTTTAGAAGGAAACTTTCTACGTTTGCAGCCGATTGTAGGAATCGACTTTGATGGAATAGGCATCTCGTTCTGCGCCGTGATGATTTCCTGCAAGTTTGCCCTGCGGGAGAAGCGGAAGTGGATGCGCTTATCCATATTCCCAAAGGAAAGCATAAAAATTCCTTAAATAAAGCAACTTTTAGAATTATTTCGAAGTATAGTTAGAAATATTTTCGTATTTTTGCAAAGTATACTTTAAAATATTTCTGTATAGACAAGCAAATTATTATAAATATCATCATAGACTGTAGATAAATGCAGAGGATAACGCATAAGAGAATCAGAATTTCCTGGCTGCTGCTGTTGGTTTACCTTCCGATGCTGCTTGCCGTTACGTTTCACCACCATGGTGAAGCGCAGGGAACTCATGCTGATTTCTATTGTGCCGATTGTGCCCATCATGTTCATCACGACGGGCATCTGATAGCCCTGCAGAATACCATGCACGACTGTGTGCTTTGCCAATTGCAAAGCACTCCTTATCTGGCTCCATCCCTCGTGGTTTGGGTTGCCATCGCCGTGCTCCATCTCTCCCCTCGCCGTGCCTTCTGCTCTCCTTGCCTGTGCAGGGCGAAGGGGGTAAAATCTACCCGTGCTCCACCTTATTCTCTGTTTTTTATAAATAATTGAATATTAACAGAATAAGGTAACAAATAACATAATGAGAACAATATTGAAAGCAATATTGCTGATGAGTCTGTGCTCATCGGCAACAGCCCCTGCTATGGCTATAAACAGAGCAAATCATGATAAGAAGGACGCAAACATTCATGAAGAAGAGGCAAACGATTCTACCAGACACCAGCCGCTGACGGAATCGAGCGTGAAACTGAACGAAGTGGTGGTAACAGGATTGACGGGCAGCCAGAAACTGAAGCAATCGCCGGCACCTATCTCCTTTGTTTCTGCCCGCCAACTCGAAATGCAACCTTCTACCAACATCATCGACGCCATCGCCCACCAGCCAGGCGTTTCGCAGATTACCACGGGAAGCGGAATTTCAAAGCCCGTGATCCGTGGTCTGGGCTATAACCGCGTGGTAGTGGTAAACGATGGAATCAGACAGGAAGGACAGCAATGGGGCGATGAACACGGAATAGAAATCGACCCCGCTTCGGTTCATTCCGTAGAGATTCTGAAAGGTCCGGCAAGTCTCATGTATGGATCGGATGCGATGGCAGGCGTTCTCATCTTCCACTCCGCTCCTACCCTTGCCAAGGGCGACATGAGAGCAAATTTCTCAACGGGTTATCAAACCAACAACGGACTTTTTGATTATTCGCTCAACTTTGCCGGCAACCAGGGCGGATTTGTATGGAACACCCGCTACAGCGGAAAGATGGCGCATGCCTACAAGAATAAATACGATGGTTATGTATTCGGTTCATCACTCAGAGAGCAGGCATTCTCGCAGCTTCTAGGCTGGAACTACCGCCAGGGGCATTCGCATCTCACACTCGATTATTATCATCTCACTCCGGGCATCGTAGAGGGAGAAAGAGATGAGAAAACGGGCGAACTGGAAGTTCCCGATGGCTACGATGCCAAGAGTTACGGCAAGCCGATGCCTTATCAGCAGATTCATCATTACAAGGCTGTACTTGATAATTCCTGGTTCCTGGGCGACGGCAATCTGAAGTTCCTCCTGGGTTATCAGCAGAACCGCCGTCAGGAGTTTGAGGAGGAAGAGAATCCGAAGGAATGCGGACTCGATTTCATGCTCCATACCATGAATTACGACCTGCATTATCTCTCGCCGGAAATGAATGGATGGAAGTTCTCTACGGGCATCAACGGCATGTGGCAGCAGTCGGTTAATAAAGGTTCTGAATTTCTGATTCCAGACTATCATCTCTTCGATTATGGTGTATTTGCCACGGTGAGCAAGGAGATAGGCAAACTGAACCTGAGCGGCGGTATCAGATACGATCATCGCCATCTGCACAGCGAGGCTTTGAGAGAAGAGGATGATGCTGAATCGAATGATTCTTTCCGCTTCCAGGCCTTTAAGCGCAGCTTTGAGGGAGTAACCGGAAGCATCGGATTGGCTTATGAAATCCAGCCCGATTTCAATCTGAAGCTGAACCTGGCAAGAGGATTCCGTGCTCCAAACATCAGCGAATTATCATCGAATGGTGTGCACGAGGGAACCCAGCGATACGAATTGGGAAATACCAGTCTGAAGCCGGAAAACAGCTGGCAATTCGACCTTGGTCTGGATTATTCTTCGCCTATCATTTCGGCAGAGCTCTCGCTGTTTGCCAATCGCATCAACCATTACATCTATAGCGAGAAGTTGGCAGATGAGAACAATCAGCCAGTCCTCATCGACGACACACCAGCCTATCAGTTTACTTCAGGCGACGCCCGCATTCTGGGTGGTGAGGCGAGCATCGACATCCACCCTGTGGAGCATCTGCATATCGGCAACACCTTCTCGTATGTCAACTCGGTTCAGTTGCATCAGCCATCCGAATCAAAGTATCTGCCATTCACCCCAGCCCCTCGCTGGGTTTCGGATGTAAGATATGAGTTTGTCTGCGACGGCACAACTTTCGACCATCTTTTTGTAAAACTGCAGATGGATTGCAATCTCCGCCAGAACCATTATTTCACAGCCAACGATACGGAGACAGCTACGCCATCGTACACCTTATTAAATATGTATGCCGGTACCGACGTGAAGCTCCATGGCAAGCGCCTTCTCTCGCTCTATCTTTCGGGCGAGAACCTGACCAACCGTGCTTACCAGAACCACCTGAGCCGTCTGAAGTATCTTGACGTAAACCAGGTTACAGGCAGAAGAGGTGTTTACAATATGGGCCGCAACTTCAGCATAAAGATAGTGGTTCCGATAGTTTAGAGTTGAAGCAATTAACAAGCAAGGAAGCTGCGGTAAAGGCAACTCCTACCCCTACCACACCCGGCCATCCATAATGTTGCCAGAATAGACCTGAAACAAATGTACCGGTAGAACCTCCCAAGAAGTAAATGGTCATATAAACGGTATTGACCCGGTTGATGGCGGATGCGTCAAGAGCGACCACACTGGTCTGATTTGACAGATGGACGCTTTGCATTCCGGCATCAATCAAGAGGATGGCGATTATCATCCACAAGTAACTGTCATTTCCCCAAAATGCCAACAACCATGCAAACAGGATGACGCATCCTCCGACAATGGAGAAGAATCTTGCGCCATACTTTTGGATATATCCGCTGATGAAAACCACCGTGGATGCACCTGCCAATCCGCACAAACCGAGTGCTCCGATAATATCGTCGCTTGCAAAGAAAGGCTCTTGCTTCATTCGGAAAGCAAGGCAACTCCACAAGGCAAAGAACGAGCCATAAGCCAATGCCGCCCTCAACGACGCGATACGCAAGTACGGGTATTTGGAAAGTAGGCGCAACAAGGATTTCCACAGCCCTGCATAACTTTCTCGTGAACGGGCAGGCAACACGGGCAGCATTTTGTGAATCATCAGAACAATGTCGCCACCATGCTGGCGGAAAAATCGCTTACCGCGAAATCCTTAGCCATGCTGCCCAACAGAGGCTGGTTATAATAGCAGTTGGCAACGGAAAGCCCGGTAGCGACTGCCATCAGCGCCAACAGAGGCGCCGAAATGCCTTGGTTCTCCCTCAATTCATACTTCATCTTCTGCCTCCTTTCAATATGACACGATTTTCAATCCAATCAGGGAAGCTATAAGCGTGAACAGAAAGAAAAGACGGATGGGAGAGGTCGGCTCCTTGAAGACGAATATCCCTATCAAGACCGTGCCGACCGCCCCGATACCCGTCCAAATGGCGTATGCCGTTCCCAAAGGTAAAGTCTGAACCGCCTTGGCAAGCAGGGTCATGCTCAATACTGTGGAAGCCAAGAAGCCGCTACCCCACAGATAAAAAACAAGTCCTGACGCAGCTCTCGCTTTACCCAAGCAGAATGTAAGGCTCACCTCAAACAATCCTGCCAATAATAAGATTATCCAATTCATAACTATAATTTATTAAATTCAGGTGCAAAAGTAAGTAAATAATCTCTAATTGCTTTTTTCATTTGGTAAAAACTGATTTTACATTTGCAAAAAAACAGCCGTTCATTTCCGTTTTTATGTGCAATTTTATAATTTTGCACACCAAATACAACAATGAGTTATGGATATAAAGGAAATCATCAATCAAAGATATGCCATGCCGGATGCGTCTTTGGATAGATTGCGGCAATGCCTGAGTGAGGTTTCGTACCCCAAAGGATTCCGCGTGTTGGAAAACGGCAAGATAGAAAAGGATATCTTTTTTATCAAGAACGGCATTGTCCGCGCTTACACTTCGGTGGACGGGAAAGAAATCACCTTTTGGGTTGGCAAGGAAGGAGCGACCCTTGTTTCCATGAAAGGATACGTGAACGATGAGCCGGGATATGAGACGATGGAGCTGATGGAAGATTCAGTCTTATACGTATTGAAGAAGAAAAAGCTGAAAGAATTGTTTACGGAAGACTTGCATATTGCCAATTGGGGACGGCGTTATGCGGAGATGGAATTGCTTGCCACCGAGGAACGGCTGATTTCCATGCTGTCCGCCATTGCTTCGGAACGGTACAAAGAGTTGTTAGAGAAAGAACCCGATTTGTTGCAACGGTTGCCGTTGGGAAACATTGCTACCTATTTAGGCATAACACAGGCAAGTCTGAGCCGGATCAGGGCACAAATAAAGTGACGTAATTCGGCGGATATTCCATAGTTTTTTAAAATTACTCAAAGCTCAAAGCCATGAGCAAAATTACAAATGTTCCCTCAGAAATGCGAAACTTGAATTAAAAATACAAGATTGGGATAAAGAAAGAACAAACTTTCCTTTTCAAAAGGAAATAATTGCCGATTTCTTTCCTTTTTAGAAGGAAAGTTTGTATCTTTGCAACCGAGTGTAGGTAGCTACATATTAACAATAAAATAATCAGTAATAAAGAAGGTACACAAATGGAACTACGCAGCACATTTCAGTCAATCATTTCCTTGCACCAAGAGGAATTACCTTTTGCCTTGCAAGAGAGAAGCACCCAACTTCCGTTGGATGGAAACCGCATCGTGACTGTTACTGGCATTCGCCGTTGCGGAAAGTCATCATTATTGGGACTTACGATTAATCGTCTGCTACAACAAGGAATTCCAAAAGAGCGCATCCTCTATGTAGGCTTCGACGATGAACGTTTTCTCTCCATGTCGCCCGAAAACTTCGATGAATTGCTGCAAGCTTATCGTGAAATGTATTCTGATACATCGCTTAAGGATGTTTATATGTTTTTTGATGAGATACAACTCATAGAGGGCTGGGAGCTCTTTGTTCTCCGGGTGTATAAGAATTATTGCAAGCATATCTATATAACAGGTAGCACAGCCAAGATGCTTTCAGAAGAAATGGCTTCCGCTTTGCGAGGATGGCCTGACGAATATCGCGAGTATCCTTTGAGTTTCAAGGAATATTTGGCGTTCAAAGGCACCAAGGCAAATCCATTTAGCGAAGCTGGAAAGGCAAAGATGGCGGTCTCCTTCCGCGGTTATTGCGAGGAGGGCGGTTTTCCAGAGGTTGTTCTCGAAAAAAGCAAGATGGAAAAAGTCAAAATCCTGCAATCTTACTTCAACACCATGCTCTTCAGGGATATGGTGGAGCATTATCATATCGGAGCTTCTCCTTCGGTGGTGCGTTATTTCTTAAAGCGTGTGATGAACAATCTCACGAAGCCGACTAGCGTGAACAATATTTATAACGACTTGAAATCGCAAGGCTTAAAGGTCTCCAAGGATTCCCTCTATCTGTGGCTCGACTATGCTTGCAACATTTTCATGTTTCGCAAAGTGGAAAAATACGATAAGTCGATGGTAAAACAGCGTTCTGCTCCTGCCAAGTATTATGTGGCTGACATTGCCCTGCGCAATGCCGTATTATTGCCTGAGAGCGAAGATGCAGGCAAGGCTTTGGAGAATATTGTTTATCTCAACTTGGAGAGAATGCTTGGAGAAGAGGACGGGATATTCTACTTCTATGAATCGAAGGAATGCGACTTCGTTGTGAAAAAGGGCGAGCGTGTAGCTGAGCTGATACAAGTCTGCTGGACATTGAATGATGATAACGTAGAACGAGAGATAGGAGGCTTGATAGCTGCCTCCTCCGTTACAGGCTGCAAACAGGGTAAAATCATCACTTTCTCCCAACGGGAAACCTTCGAACGAGACGGGATAAGGATTGAAGTTATGCCAATATGGGAGATGGAATAGGAATAGGCAAAATCATGGCTTAAAGCACCATGATCTTGCCCTTTTCTATTCTGACTTTTGCCACACCCATCTCGTTCAGCGCCGTAATGATTTCCTGCAGGCTTGCCCTGCGGGAGAAGCGGAAGTGGATGAGCTTACCCATATTCGCCTGGGACTGGAAGACTACGGTCTTGTTGTACCAGGCTCCGATGTCGCTCATCGCCTCTGCCAGCGTAACCTGATCCATATCGAAATCACCTTCCAGCCAGTCGGAGGCTGAAGAGGAAGCCTTAGACACCACTATCTTATCCGCCTGGAGCGTAGCTGTCTGCCCCGGGCGCATCTCTATCTCCGTATCGGCATTGCTCACCTTCACCTTGCCTTCCATCAAGGTTACCTTTGGGGCATCCTTGCGATAGGCTTTCACATCGAATATGGTACCTAATACCTGCGTCTGCATCTCGCCCGCTTTTACCACAAAAGGACGATGAGGGTTCTTGGTTACCTCAAAATGAGCCTCGCCCTTCAGACGGACTTCCCTGACTTCTGCATCATCGAAAGATGCAGGATATTCGAGCGTAGAATTGGCGTTGAGCATCACCCTGGTGCCATCGCTCAGCGTTACCAATGTGGTGGTTGCTGCCGGGGTGGAAACCACGCAATAGCCATTGCTCAGGGTCTGCTCCACCTGCTTGGGAGAAGTGACCTCCGAGAAAAGCTCCATGGAAAACTCCGTAGGCAGAGAAATCTCCTGGGATGAACGGAAAATAAAAAGGAAGAGGCTTGCCGCTACTGCAACAGATGCCGTAATCCAAGTCAGGATTCGGGCTTTATCTATCTTTTTCTCAGACAATTCATCTTCTGCCTTCTGTAGATATTCCTCCTCAGAAGAAATATGCTTCTGCTCGAAAGCTTCCCAAGCCGCCAGCGTTTCTTCCTTCGAAGGCTCATCGCCCAAGGCTTCCCCGAATATCTGGGAAAGCCGGGCATCAGAAACATTTTCTGAAACTTTCTCAGAAGCATTCTCAGAAACATTTTCTGATACAGAATCCATTCTATAATCCAGTTCTTGATCTTGATTCTTATTCATGATTTTTCCTCCTAATTCTCTATGTTTGTATGCTTCATTCGCTCGCGCAAAGTGGCGAGTGCCTTGGAAATATGCTTCTTCACGGTGTTGGGACTGATGCCCAGCCTGTCGGCTGCCTGCTGATAGGTGAGATGCTCGAAATAGCAGAGGCGGAGAATCGTGCAGGTGGGTTCCTTCAGCTCCCTCGCTATCTGCTCCGCCTGTTGCAGCAGGCGCTCGTGCTCCTCATACCGGGTACTCATATCATACCGGGTGGCCTCTATCAGCGCCTCTACATTGGTCTGTTCCACCTGCTGGTGCTTGAGCCAGTTGAGGCAGGCATTTCTCACCGATGCATAGAGCCAGCTCCTCCTTGTTTCCATCTGCAAGGAGGAGAATTGGTTCCACGCCTTCTCGAAAACATCTCCCACAACGTCACGGGCCTCGTTGCCGTCTCCCAAAAGGGACACGGCATAACGCACCAGTCGAGGATACATTTCCAGGAATAGCTGCTTAAAGTCGTTGTCTTTCGCTCTGTCCTGCGCCACTACCTTTATATTTATTTCTTGTTGCGTTGAATGTGTATCTCACATTCATAAGAATTTTCTGATTATCTGCATATCGGGTTAACGTACGATGCGACTGCGTGCCGTTTGCCTCGAAATAATAATATCCTGTATGCAAGAGGTCTTGCACTACAAACATCACCTTGAGGGCATCATTCTTCAGGAAGTTCTTGGAAACCCGGAACTGCATGTTGCCCGTACATTTTCTCCTTCCGATTCCCATCTCTGCCTTCGTGCTGATGTTGCCCGAAAGATTCATGAACCACCGGTGGGGAAGCCTCAGATTGTTGTTCATGCTGAATGTAAACTGAGGCTGGTTTTTGCCAAACTCGGGGATATTGAGATGATCTACATTACCATGACCGTAGAAGACACTCGCCGTGAGGTTAGGATACCAGATTCCAAACGAAGGCGCCACACGGATATTGGCTCCACAATAATAGGAATGAGGCACCGAAGCCATCGTCTGCAAAAGCACACTCGGATGATTCACCTCGTCGTAAGGCTTGTACCAGGTCATGTACATATCAAGTACATAGTTGTAGTAAGCCATGAACGACAGCCACTTGTAATTGCCCGATAGGTTGAAACTGTGCTGCTTCTGAGGTTTGAGATGAGGGTCACCGGACTTGTACTCGTACTTGCTTTCGTAGTCGATGCTGCTCTGAAGCATGACGTAGATAGGACTGTACTTGTTCAGACGATAGGAGAAGGCAAGATTCAGATTATCCTTGCTGTAGCCGACGGATAGGAAGGGAATCCAATTCCTATAGCTGGGACTCTGTTCTGCCTGCAGCACATCCTTCTCGTAATAATCGGTCTTCTGATATTCGTATCGCAAACCAGCACCATAATTCATGCGCCCTATGTTCAGATAATACTCCAGGAATCCGGCATAGATAGACTGGCGGATGTGGTTGAAGGCATCGGCAGAAAAGCCGCTCTGGGTGAAGTCGTTGCGGCGGTTGGTAAACATCTCTTCCGTTCCGAAGGAAAGCCTACCCTTCCACAAAGGTCCCGACACCACCAGCTTGGCAGCATAGAGATTACTCCTCACCTTGCTCTCTGATTCCGCATCCAGCTGTCCGTCGTTTATCGCCGTCTGGGACCTCTGACTCACCTTGTTATAGAAGTCGCCATTGAAATTGATGTTCCATTTGCCGAAATCGCCATTATAATAGGCGTTCACGCTATGCGACCAATGGGGCTTGCGTTTCGAAAACAGATCTACGCCCATGCTTTCCGTCAGTTTGCCATCCTCCCACACATCGGTTGCTCCCCAGCTGTGGGTGTAGTTGTTACCTATTATATTGGTTGTCTCATAGCGCATACCCAGCGATTGCTTCTCGGAAATCTCATAGTTGAAACCTGCGTTCATAAGAATCTCTCCACCAAGGGTTTTCGTGGTTCTGCGGCTGTTGAATTCCCAGTCGCTGGTGGTATGGAGCTGGGTTTCGGAATGGGCGGTGGTGTGCGAGCGATTCAATCCCACTCCCACTTCGCCGAAGATATCGAGTCCGCCCGTACGATAGTTCAACTGCACATCATCAAAAGTATGAGGCGAATAACGGCCCTGCATATATTCAGAATAAAGGCTTCCGCTCAAGCCCTGTCCGCGCTTGCGAACGGCACGCAGACGGATTACGGCATTGGTCTTGGAACTATACTGCGCTCCGGGAACGGTAACGATTTCTGCCTTCAGAATATCCTTGGCGCTCAATCGCTTGAGTTCGTTCAGATTCTCCAGTTTCCTGCCGTTGAGATAAATCTCGGGCGCTCCACGACCGATAATCTCCCAACTGCCCGCTTCGCCCGAAACGAAGGGCAACTGGCTGATCATATCTTCGGCAGAGCCCAGTTCGCCCAGGATGGTACCTGATACCAGGGTAGAGAAGGCGCCGTCCTTGTACACCACATTGGGGCGGGTACTCTTGATGGTTACCGCCTTCAGCTGCTGGGTGTCGGGATGCAGACCGATGTGCATGGTAGGCTTGCAGGCCAGGGTCTGCGACTTATAGCCCACAAACGAAACCTTCAGCATCACATCCTTATCGGCATAAGGAAGCACGAAACTTCCATCCTCTGCCGTTACGCAACCGGCCACATAAGCCTTGCTGACGGAGGAAATCAACACCACGTTGGCGAAAGGCAGAGGCTTCTGGTGCTCATCCACTACGCGGCCCTTGATCTGTTCCACCCGGGTTGTCTTGCCCGTGTATTGAACGGCAAAATAGGTGTTATGCTCTACGAAGGAGAAAGGTTTCCCTTGCAGCACCATCTCCAGAGCTTCCTTCTGTCGCTTAGCCTGGATATTGGCAGTAACGCGATATTGGTCGGTAGCCTGATAGGCAAAGAGGATATTCTTCTCGCCCGCCTTTTCAATCTTCTTCAATACGGAAGTAAGCGTTTCGTTATGCACCTGAAAGGTCATACCTCTGCTTTGAGCAAATAGGGAAATGCTCAAGACAAGACTCAGTATAAGGGAAGTCGTTCTTTTCATCATTTTTCTTGTTTTTATGATTCTACTTTGTTCATAATACAACATCCCCCTGGAATCGGGTACGCCTATTAAAAAAATAATGTTGCAAAAGTACAAAAATAATCGGGAAACTTGCCATTTGTTTTCACCAAAAAATATTCTTCCTACCACTTTTGATGCCTTTATCTGCATTTTTTCGTCTAATTATTAGACAATCATTACCCATTTCCGATGATATTTCGTAACTTTGCACCATGATTAAGAAACAAGGAACGATATTGATTGTTGATGACAACCGCAATATTCTTACTACAGTAAGGATGCTGCTGGAACCCATATTCGATGGCATCATCACCATCGCCAACCCTAACTCCATCCCAGCCAAGCTGAGAGAGGAGCATCCTGACGTGGTGCTGCTCGACATGAACTTCTCCAGCGGAATCAATTCGGGAAACGAGGGACTGTACTGGCTCAGGGAAATCAAGAGCCTCAGCCCGAAAACCGAAGTGGTGCTCTTTACCGCCTATGCCGACATCCAACTTGCCGTAACAGGCATCAAGGAAGGTGCCGCCGACTTCATCGTGAAGCCTTTTGAAAACGAGAAGATGATACGTACGCTGGTAGAGGCTAGGGATAAGAACAAGGCTGTGGATAACGTTATCAACAGAAATGGTGGAAAACCTGGTGAAAAAGATGCGCAAAGCGCTATGTATTGGGGAGATAGCGAAGTTATGAACAATTTGAGAAGTATTGTGGAAAAAGTTGCCGCAACCGATGCAAATATCCTCATTACGGGCGAAAACGGAACAGGTAAAGAGGTGTTAGCCAACGAGATACATCGTTTATCCACAAGATGTGGAAAAAAGATGCTGCCTGTGGATATGGGAGCCATTACGGAAACCCTTTTCGAGAGCGAACTCTTCGGTCATGTGAAGGGTGCTTTTACCGATGCCAAGGTGGATAAACCGGGCAAGTTTGAGCTTGCCGACGGCAGTACCATCTTCCTGGATGAGATAGGAAACCTATCCTACGGACTTCAGGCAAAACTCCTTACCGCCCTGCAACGCAGAAGCATCGTAAGAGTGGGCGGAAGTACGCAGATTCCCATCAACGTACGGCTGGTTTGCGCCACCAACCGCAACCTGCAGCAGATGGTAAACGATGGCGAATTCAGAGAGGATCTGCTCTATCGCATCAACACCATCCATCTGGAATTGCCTGCCCTGAGACAGAGAAAATCAGACATCGTTCCGCTGGCAGAAAGATTCCTCCGTCAATATGGCGATTTATATAATAAGTTGAATCTCCGTCTTTCGGAAGAAGCTGAGAAAAAACTTACCAGTTTGCCTTGGTACGGCAACATCCGTGAACTTCAGCACGCCATCGAGAAAGCCGTGATTCTATCTGATGGCGGAATGATTTCTGCCGAAGATATTGACGGCGAAAACCAGCAGAGAAGAGAGAAGCCCCTGGAAGAGGTTCAGACGCTCGACGAGATGGAGAGCCGAATGATAGAGAAAACCATCAGGGAATGTGAGGGAAACCTGTCGGTGGTAGCCGCAAGGTTAGGTATTTCCCGCCAGACGCTTTATAATAAGATTAAGCGATACGGGTTATGAATTTAGGCACGGATTACACGGATTACACGGATTTTTAGTTATCTAGATGAATAGTCAGTTAGCAATCATCGTTTTATTGGTGATTTTGGTAGTTCTAGTAGCAGTCAACATCTGGCTCTACCGCCACTATCGCCGGAACATCAAGAAGGTAACCTTCCTTTTTGATGCGATAGATAATGGGGATTTCTCCTTCAACTTTCCTACGGAGAAGGGGTTTAAGGAGGATAAGATTCTGCATCAATCCCTCAACCGCATCAAGCTCTTCCTGCAACATACGAGAGAGGAGCAGATGGATCGGGAGAAATATTACGAGCAGATTCTGAATGCGGTGGATACGGGCATCCTGGTGGTGGATAGTCACGACAACATCCTGCAACATAATCAGGCAGCCCTCCGGTTGCTCGATACGGATGTGCTTACCCACATGAACCAGGTAAAAGGGAAACTGAAGGATGAACACCTGGCAAAACATGAGACGCAAGCCATGCTGAAAGACAAGCACGTGCGTATCATCGCCCTGAGCGACGTGAGCCACGAGCTGAGCAATCAGGAGGTGGATTCTTGGTTCAAACTGATTCGTGTGCTGACCCATGAAATCATGAATACCATCACACCGGTTACTTCGTTGAGCGAAACTCTACTGAAAGAATTGGGCAGCAAGGAGTTGCTGATTGCAGATAACGAATCTGATGATTTACATTCTCCAGACAAATTGATGAAGGTTTCTGAGAAGCTGCAATCTGCTGAGCAAGCAAAGCTGAAGCAAGGCTTGGAAACCATCCACAAAACAGGAACCGAGCTGTTGGCTTTCGTCAACAACTATCGCCGCTTCACCCATGTTCCCCAGCCTCAGCCTGCTCTCTTCTATGTGGAGCCATTCCTGGAAAGAATGGCGCTGCTCTGCAACCACGAAGTAGAGATAGAAGTTTCTCCCAAGGATTTGCTGGCTTATGCCGATGAGAGCCTCCTCTCTCACGTGGTAACGAATCTTCTGAAGAATGCCGTAGAAGCTTTCAACGGGCAGGAAAAGTTATCTACAGAAAGAAACAAGCAAGATGGAAATAATCAGGGTAGGAACAAGCAGGAATGCCGCTCCGCGGATTTGCAATCCGCGGCAAGCAAGAAGGCATTTATCCGTCTCAAAGCCTACGCCAATGCTCAGGAATCCATCATCATCGACGTGAGCAACAACGCCGGTCTCATCCCCGAAGATGTAGCCTCCCACATTTTCATCCCGTTCTTCACCACGAAGCCGGAAGGAAGCGGAATCGGTCTTTCCCTCTCCCGTCAGATCATGCGAGTAAGCGGCGGCAGCCTCTCGCTCCATCAGGACAAGGCACAGGGAATCACCACCTTCCGCATCATCATCCCATAACATAAACACATTTTTTGAGAGAAAAGTTTGGTGCTTATCCATAAAAATCGTATCTTTGTCCCCACAAATACAGAAGATTATGGCATTCGAAAAGGAAATCAAGGAATACGAGGATTTGAGAGGAAAATATCAAACCCTTATCATCAATAAAATGGATAGAGAAGAGTACATCAAATATAATGAAGTACTCTTCTCTACCCATTCGTGCGCCATTGAAGGCAACTCATTCTCCGTAGATGATACCCGGGAACTGAAGGAGAAAGGCCTGGGGATGATTCCTGCCGGAAAGACTCTTTTCGAGGCTTTCGAAATGCTCGACCACTTCGAAGCCTTTGAGTACATGATGCAAAACACGCAGCATCCACTCGACGAGAATCTTCTGAAAGAAATCAACAGACGGGTTACCTGCCACACGCTTTCCTACCGTTCTCCAGAAGCCATTCCGGGCGAATACACCACCACAGACATGGCAGCAGGCGATACGGTATTTGGCGACCACGAAGAACTCATCGCCAGAGTTCCCAAACTGTTGGAATCTACCGAAAAAGCCATCGTTTCGGCAGCCGTTCATCCCATGATTCTTGCCGCCCGCTTCCATGGCTTCTACGAATATCTTCATCCGTTCCGTGATGGGAATGGAAGAACAGGACGACTCATCAGCAACTACATTCTCTTAAGATTGAATCATCCTCTCCTCATCATCCCATCCGAAGCCCGCCAGGAATACATTTCTGCCCTCCGCATGATTCGTACGGAAGCTACGGACGAACACCTCATCCGTTTCTTCTTCAAGATGGCAATACAGAGAATGGAAGAAGAGCTGAAGCAGAAAGAGGCCAATACCAAGCGATTTATGACATTTCTCTTCTAATGAAGCATAGCGTCATACGCTCAGAAGTGACAGAAGCACTAAAGCTGATTGCCCTCCGCTTCCACAATCTGTCCATCAAACAGGCGGATGGTGCGATGGGCTATCTTGGCATCATGCTCATTATGCGTTACCATGACGATGGTGGTGCCCTCGTGGTTCAGCTCGGTAAGCAGATGCATCACCTCGGCTCCATTCTTGGAATCAAGATTACCCGTAGGCTCATCGGCAAGGATGAGCTTCGGACCGAAGACCACGGCACGGGCGATGGCTACTCGCTGTTGCTGACCACCTGATAGCTGGTGAGGGAAGTGCTTGGCACGATGGCTGATGGCCATTCGCTTCATAATCGCCTGCACCTTTGCCTTGCGCTCCGCCTTCGGAATGTTGAGGTAGGTAAGAGGAAGCTCGATGTTCTCCTCTACATTCAATTCATCTATCAGGTTGAAGCTCTGGAACACAAAACCGATTTCTCCCTTTCTCACATCCGTGCGCTCTTTTTCCTTCAGGTTTGCCACCTCATGATTGCCCAGGAAATATTCTCCCGAAGTAGGGTTGTCGAGCAAACCGAGAATGTTGAGCAAGGTGGATTTTCCGCAACCGGATGGTCCCATAATGGCAACAAACTCGCCGTCTTCTACTGTGAAAGATACATTATTTAAAGCAATCGTCTCCACATCTTCTGTGCGGAATGACTTGCAAAGATTCTCTATTTTAAGCATTTTCTTATCTTTTTACTTTTTTACCTTTTTACTTTTTTACTTTTAATTTTATTCATCCTTGAGATATTTCACCGGATTACTATTCGCCACCTTGTAGCAGTTGATGACGACGGAAAGCCCGATGATGACGAGCAAGATGATGGTAACGCCGATAAACAGCAAAGGCGTCATCGTAATCTTCTCGCTGAACGACATGAGCCATTGTCTGGCTATCAGCCAAGCCCCCAAGTCGCCCACGATGATGCAAGGCAAGGCAATCTTCATAATGTCCTTCAGGAAGATGCGAAGAATATCCTTCACCTTCGCCCCGTTCACCTTTCTGATTGCAATCTCCTTGCGACGGCGGTTCACCTCATCACTCGTATAACCCACCAATCCGAAGAGGGCGATGATCATCGTGATGATACCGGCAACCAGGATTCCGTTGCGGAAATTGAGCTGGGAAGCATACTGTGCCTTGAACTCGGATTCATAGTCGAGTACCGTCACGGCATTATTTGGATACATCGACTGCACTTTATTTCTCAACTCAGTTAAGGCATCTTCCGTCAGATTATTGAACTTGACGAGCATATAAGAAGCTGTCCAAGGAGCATAGAAATATACGTATGATATATTCTTGAACTCTGCGCCCTCAGAAGTAACTGTTCCGTATTTGATATTCTTGACAACACCACAAATCGTCATCGTTTCATCCTCATTACAATGTGAAGAAATCCAAATTCGTTTTCCTACAGCCCCATCTTTCCAATGTCCGAGTGTAGTTAATTTCTTAGCCAAAGCCTCATCAATAATCACTTGGCGAGAACTGTCATTACGTTCTGTAAAGAACGAACCTTGCACAAAGTCGATTCCCATCATCCTGAAATAGTTGTCATCTACTCCCCCTGCATCATGGATAAGCTGTAACGACTTTCTATCATCTGGCAACTGCACATTATTTCCATTTACCGCATAGCTTTCCAACGGAAGAGAATAAGCAGAGGCTACCTCCTTCACATCCGGCATACGCTTGATTTCAGACAAACATCGACTGCGTTGATCACCATTGATTGCATCCACATGTACGATAGCCACATTCTCATAATTGTAACCAGGATTCATATTCACCATCAAGCTATACTGTTGATTGACAACAAACAGCAAACTAAAGAGTAAGCCCGAAATAACGAACTGTACACCTAAAAGAGCTAACTTCCAACGGTTACGGTTTTCATTATATCCTCGGAATGCAATGGCAACGGGAATCTTATTGTAGAGCCAACCTGGAACCAATCCACCCACCAACAATACCAATAAACAGATGGAAACCAATATCCAACTGCCACGATTGAACACCAACGTACTTATAGGGGCAGAGAGGAAATTCTCGATGGTTCCCTTGCAAAGAAACACGAGAACAGCAGCAAGGATTACCGCCAACCCCACATGCACCAAAGCCTCGGAAAAGATGATGGCATGAATATTCTTTGGTTCTGCACCATAACATTTGCGGACAGCCATCTCACGAGAGCGAGTCACGAGATTTCCTACGATGATAAGCAGATAGTTCATCACAGAAGTGAAGAGCAACACGAAAGCTATAATGCCTAAAATCCATCCCATCATCTTGATATAAGAATTCTGGGTAAACACCTCGCTGAGTATAGTAAATTCATAGTCAAGGGTGAATTCTGCCGTTTGAGTCGCCTCTGCAGTAAAATGGTCTTTCTTCATTTTTTTGATGTAAGGACGAAGTTCACTTATCTCATGTCCTTTCGCCAAACGGATGTAAGAGAAATAGTTGTCATTTCCCACCCATTGATTTCTGCCATCATAGCCCCAAAGGTCTCCTATACTGCATAAAGATACCAGAATTTGTCTGTTATGTAGAGATGCGCCCCAAGGAAAGCTCTCGAAGATGCCACCTATAGTGAATGTTTTGCCTGGATATTCAGGAATAGTAAAATGCTTGCCTACCACATTTCCTCCTATTTGCTCTGCCAATTTGGAATCAATCATGCAATATAGCGGACGAGATAAAGTTTCCTTTGCCTTTCCCATCAATATCTTTTGCGGGAAAATATCAAAGAAACAACTGTCTGCCATCAAAACGTTAGCCTCCATGCTGTTTTGATTTTCCAACTTGCATTGTTCTTTATCCATATCAACAAATCTTGTAGCAGCTTCTACCATTGGAGCATAATCCTTCACACCAGGGGCAATCGCTCCAGATGTCTGGTTAAAACTAAAAGGTTTACTACCATTGAAGCTTGGCATACTGCCCACTTCTGAAATCTGATACGTCCTTTCCCATCCTGGGAAATACGTATCGTAAGTCTGCTCGAAATAAATCTCGGCAATAATTACCGAACTGATTGCCAATCCGAGCGCCAGACACAAAATCTTCACGAAGTTGTGCTGGCCCCTTCGAGGCAGATTCTTGAATGCGTTAATAATATGTTTCATCGTATATTGTATATAAGGGCGTATGCCCCAATTTCACATTTCTAATTTCTAATTTCTAATTTAACATTAGAATTTCATTATCCTTATATGCCTCATAGCCGCTAACGATAACCTGCTCGCCCGGCTCCAAGCCTTCAATCACCTCATAATACTGAGGATTCTGGCGACCGATGGTTATCTTTCGGCGATAAGCTTTTTTGCCACTCTTGTCTAAAACGAAGATCCATTGACCGCCCGTTACACTATAAAACGTGCCTTTAGGGATAATTATTGCCTGCTTCGACTGACCGAGCTGCAAATCTACATAATAAGTCTGACCAGTTCGGATGTTGCCAGGGCGAACGCCCTTGAAGATGAAGTCGATACGGAACCTGCCGTCTCTTACCTCGGGATAAACCTTGCGAACCTGCAGGAGATAATGCTTGCCGTTCTGGTCGAAGGTGGCTATGAGTCCCGGTTTTACCCGGTCGATGTAATGCTCATCCACCTGCGCCTGCACCTTGAAATCGCTGAGGTCGTTGATGACTCCTATCTTCTGTCCGGCCTGAATGCTCTGTCCTAACTCCACATCGAGCAAACCAATCTCACCCGAAATGGTGCTGCGGATGTTCAGTTTCTCCTTGCGCTGGCGAACCAGTTGCACATTCTTCTGCATGGCTTCCAGATTATCGCCCATCTGATCCATCTGCGAACGGCGGAGTTGTGCATCCTTCTTCAATCGCTTGCTGATGAGCGCATGCTTCTTGACGGCAAGGTCGTAATCTTCCTTAGCCTTCAGATACTCCTCGCGCGAATTGAGTTCTTCCTTGTGCAACGCCTCCTGATGCTGATAGGAACGGCGCTTGGTAATGACATCCTGCGAAAGCGACAGTTCCTCGTTGCTGTTGTTCAGACGGTCCTGCTCCATCGAAATCTGGGTGTTGCGAAGCATGTCCTGCTTTTCGGCAAGTTCGCTTTCGGCATTCAGAATCTCCAGGTCGAGATTCGAATTGCTCAGTTTCACGATTACATCGCCCTTGTTCACGTGGGCACCTTCATCCACCACTTTCTCCAGAACAATACCGCCTTCCTCGGAACTGATCTGTACCACGGAGATAGGAATCACCTGTCCATCCACCGAAACATAATCGTTGAACTGCGCCTTCTCTACGGTTCCGATGCTCAATCCCTTTCTATCCACCTTCAGGGTGGAAGAGAAATTGCCCAATCCCAACCAAATGAGGACTGCGATCAAAACCGCTCCTCCGCCAATCCATGCCCAATACTTGCGAGGCACGAGATATTTTTTCTTTTCTATCTTTATATCCATAATTTATCTTATTAAATTTTCTCCCTGATAATAAGCAACCAATCTCTGTTTGATGATGAGCAGCATCTGCATCTGGAGTTCCTTGATTCTGCTTTCCAGAAGCGTCTGGGCTGCGGTATGAAGATCGAAGGTGGAAAGCATTCCTTCCTCAAACTTCCGGCTCGACATGTGATAAGCGAGCGAATCGGAGGCCACCTTCTTCTGCATCTGATGCAACTCCTTAGCGTAACCCTCTGCATCCATTACCGCCTGAGCTATCTGGTCGTGAAGCTTGCGACGGGTTTCCTCCAGGTTCACCTGTGCCAGTTGCCAGTCGTTGCGTGCCTTCTTCACGCTGTGCCATCGGTCACTATTATAAATAGGTATGGAAAGGGTCAACGCGAGGTATTCGCCCTGGTTGTTGCGAAACTGCGAGGCAAACCCATCGTATTGCCCTTTCTGAGAGAGATTCTTATAATAGTTGGTAGAAATGCCGCCACCGAGAGAGAGTGATGGCAGCAATCTGCCTTTTGCTATCTTGTAATCATATCGTGCCCGCTCCACTTCGTATTCTGCCGACTTCAAATCGGGAGAAATATGCTGGAAGCCCTGGTAAACGGTTTCGTAGTTTACAGGTAAGATTGACGTTTCTATTTTGTCAGTCCCCAGATTCTCTACCCCATTTGGTTCTACGCTCTGACTACCAGCTTCTTTCTCGCTTTCTTTCAGCATTCCTGATTCCAGGCTTTTCTTCTGAGTCTTCGTCAGAGCCGCCAATTTCAGCTCTTCATCCACCGGAAAATTCATCGCGGATTTCAAGGCGAGCAGACTCTGTTTTGCCACATTCTCCTGATGCGTAAGATTGTATTCATCTTCTGCCACCTGCGATTCCATCTGCACCACATCCGGTCGGCCTTTCTCGCCCAGTTCATACAGGCGCTTCATCTTCGCCAGCATCCGCTTGCTTTCGTTTAGTTTCTCGCTTGCTATCTGAATGCTTGCCTCAGCATAGGCAGCATCCACATAATTCTGCATCACGTCGATGGCGCGGTCGTCCTGAATCTTCTGCATCGCCGTGGCAGAATAATCCCGGCTCAACTTAGCCTGCTTCAAGGCGTTGATGGTAGCGAAACCATCGAAGACATTCAGTTCGGCATAAAGCTGATAGTAATTGTTGAATGTCGTTACATTATTATAAGTATTGGTTTCCGGGTCGATGTTTCGTCCCCAGGCGTACTGTCCCTGTACGCCACCCGTAACGGTAGGCAGGAATCCAGCCACAGCATGCTGGTAATCCTGCTTGCGCTGGCGGGCATTCACCACCTCCCGCTTCACCTCCGTGGCGTGCTCCACGGCGTATTTCATACAGTCGTCAAGGCTCCAGCTCTGTGCTGAAGCGCCAGCCACCCAGACCAACCATCCTATCAATATTCCTATTCTTTTCATAATCTTCTTCATTTTGGCATGATAAGGACAAGAGTCGTGCCAAAACAGCACTTCTCCTGATAATCAAGCCATTAGATAAAAACCCTCATTAAACAGACTGTCCAACAATTAGACACAGCCGTCTAATTGTTGGACAGAAACGCAGCTCAAAGCTAATCATTCGAAACCAAAGATTAAAGCTGATCATTTACCGCATCCACCACTTGTCCATCAAACAGATTGATGATGCGACTGGCGTAGGTAGCATCGTGCTTGGAGTGGGTCACCATCACGATGGTGGTTCCCTCCTCGTTCAGTTCGCTGAGCAACTGCATCACCTCCATACCATTCTTGGAATCGAGGTTACCCGTAGGCTCATCGGCAAGGATGATGCTAGGCTTGCCCACCACGGCACGGGCGATGGCAACCCTCTGCTGCTGACCGCCCGAAAGCTGATGAGGATAATGCTTGGCACGATGGCTCAGCTTCACCTTTCTCAGAATTTCGAGCACACGCTCCTTGCGCTCCGCCTTTCCCACTCCAAGGTATTTCAGCTGCAAATCCACATTTTCCTCAACGGTAAGTTCGTCGATAAGATTGAAGTTCTGGAACACGAAGCCGATGCGACCCTTGCGATAGGCGGTACGCTCACGCTCCTTCAGATGACCCACTTCCTCGTTATTCAACCAATACTTGCCCTCCGTAGGACTATCCAGTAAGCCCAGGATGTTCAGCAAGGTTGACTTGCCGCATCCCGAAGGACCCATAATGGCGATAAACTCACCATCTTCTACCTCTATATTTACGCCGTTCAGGGCGATGGTTTCCACCTCTTCCGTGCGGAATATTCTAGTTAAATTTTCTGTTCGTATCATCGTTAGAAATCTTTTTTATCGTTAGAAATCTTTATCTCGTTAGAAATCTTTTTTAAAGTTTATGACTCATTATTCAGCCTTGATGCTGTCTATCGGATTCGACATCGCCGTACGCAGGGTGCAGCCGATAACCGAAACAAAGGCTATCAATAAGGTAAAAACGGCGCCAGCCAGCAACACCCACCAAGGGAAGGAGATGCGATGGACGAAATCCATAAGATAAGTCTGCATCAGCTTCACGCAGATAGGGATGGCGATGACCACAGCCACCAGCGAACTGACGAGGAATCTCTTAGCCAGTTGCCAGGCCGCATCCCCAATCGAAGCGCCCATCACCTTGCGGAGGGCAATCTGCCGCTTCTGCTGGTTGCCGTAATAAACCGACATTCCGAAGAGACCCAGGGCAGAAATCAGGATAGAAATGCTCATGAATGTGATGATGAGCACCATCATATTATGCTTGTCCTTGAGGTTATTCTTCAAAGTATCATCCATATACTCCACATCCATTTCCGTAGGAACACCCATCAGTTCCTTAGCCACCTGCTTGCAGGTATTCCTGATTGCCTGCAGCGCCTGGGCATGATCGCCACGGGTTTTCACCAGAACTGTCCATCCACGCTGCTGCGGGGTAATGACTCCAATGGCATTATGCTCCGTTTTTTCATTCTCGCTCAGCGCATCTCCACTATGGTAATCGGCAATCACGCCGCACACCTCATATTCATGTTTACCATCCTTCATTCTCATTCCGAACCAAGGCTTGTGGGCAGAAACGCCATAGGCATGCTTCGCATCTTCCGTTACCCAAATCTTGCCATAGGCTGGCTCGCAATACTGTTCAATCACCTTGAATCCCAACATCTTCATCGCCGTGGAATCTGCCATGAACATACGGAGCATTCCTATTACTTTTTCATTGTCATCATGCACGCCATTTTCCCAGCTTACAATAGGATTGGCGTTGCCATAAGTGGCCTCTTCCACCTCAGGAAGCGCTTTCAGACGGTTCCTGAGGATAGCCATCTTCTCCGGCGAACCATCCAAAGAAGAATAGATGTAAACAATATCCTTCGTCTGATAACCCAAGGGCAAATCGGCAAGATGCTTCATCTGGAGCATCATCGTTATCGCCATGACTACCAGCGTGATACTGATGACGTTCTGGGCTACGATAAATATCTTGCTGAACCACATCTTGCTGCGCATGCGGATGGTTCCCTTCACCACATCTATCGGATTGAAACGGGAAACCACGATGGCAGGAAGGATTCCCGCAAAGATGGAAATGATGACGTAAGCCAACGGCAGGAACCACAGAAGGTCGAAGGAATGGAACAGGTCGATTTTCGTATCCAACATAGAATTGAACAACGGAATGAATGCCCAGGAAATCAACAAGCCCAGCAGGAAGCAGACTGCCGTGAAGAGCGCCGACTCTTTAAGATAGCGCAGCATCACGCCCTCTACCGATTCGCCCAGCAGTCTTCGGGTAGCCATCTCCTTCGCACGGTTGCCAATCTGAGCCACCGTAAGATTGATGTAGTTGAACAAGGCAGAAAGCAGCAGAACCAGCGCCACAACCAGGAGGATATTCACGAGAGTACGATTTCCATGCTTGAAAATATCGACATCATCATCCGTAAAATGAATCTGGTCCCATCTCACAAACTGGCAGCCCCACATGAAGTTGACTCCATCCGATTCCTTTTTCCAATCTTTCCAATAGTTCATATATTTGCCGAGCAAGGTCTTTCTCACCTTTTCGGGGTCAGCATTCTTTGCCAGTTGTGCCACCGTGAAGGTTGAGCCAAATTGATCCATCGGCTGAGCCTCAGCTTCTATCAGTTTCATCGACACGAAAATATCGTATGGGTTAAAAAGGTCTTCACGGCCGAAATCCTCCATGATTCCCACCACCTTGAGTTGCAGCTTACCGCATTTGATGGTACGCCCGATAGGATTGGCGTTGCCGAAGGCTTTCTTGGCAAATGATTCCGAGACCATCGCCTGATGAGCATCCGAAAGGAGATGATCAGGCGCACAACCACGGCATTGATAACCCATGAACTGGCAAAAGTTCGGGTCGATAGCCAGATATTTTGCCTCATAATACTGTCCATCTATCATGGCTCCCTGCGGAGCATAATATTCACCAAATCTTGTCCATCCCTTGATTTCCGGGATGGAAGGAAAGAACTCCTTGGCTGTGCCCCAGGTCATTCCGAGATAATCGCCTGAACCTGCTACATAGAGTTCCTTAGCCTGTTTCAGATTCGTTCCCACACGATACTCTGCAGTAGCGTAGGAAACGAGAATCAGCACAAAAGCCAGTGCCACCGAGAGACCCAAGGCCTCTATGGTGGCATAAAGCTTGTTGCGTGATAAGAATTTCACATAACTTTTCATCATATACTCATTTATTTTTTGTTTCACTAAAATCAAACGATAAAGGAAGAATACCATCTCCCTGTTTTCGTTAGCTGCTGCAAAGTTACGGCTTCTCCCGTTTTCTGCCAAGATTTCCGGCAGCCCGGAAGGTGGATTGTATGAAATTCATACACTCTATTGTATGATTATCACACAACAGCCCCGTTTTTGTTTGTCGTTTCGGGAAAAAAGCGTACTTTTGCAAACAAAAAAATAAAAGATATGAAATACGGAACCCTTCTTGTCATCGACGATAATCCGTCGATACTCACGGCGCTGAAGATCTGTCTGAGCAATACGTTCGAACGGATCCTCACCCTTTCTCGCCCCGATACCGCCCCCACGCTGCTGCAACAGGAGCAGGTAGATCTCATCCTACTCGACATGAACTTCTCGCTCGGCGTAAACAGCGGACAGGACGGTTTGCTCTGGCTCCGCACCTTCCGCCGGCTCCACGCCCACATCCCCGTGGTGCTCATCACCGCCTTTGCCGACGTGCAGCTTGCCATCAAGGGATTGAAAAGCGGAGCCGCCGATTTCGTCACCAAGCCCTGGGATAATGACGAACTCATCAGAACCCTAAAAGATGCCATCGACAACAATACGGAAGTGGCAACCTTGGAAAATTTCGAGAACGATTACATCCGGAAGGTCGTGGATAAATGCCACGGCAACATCTCGCGTGCAGCCGAAATGCTCGGAATTACCCGACAAACCCTCTACGCAAAACTGAAGAGATGACTTTTGGAAAGGGAAGTTAAAGAAGTTAAGAGAAGTTAGGGAGAAGTTAAGAGACAAATGTATTAGAGCAATTTTATGGTTATTATCAAGATTATATATTTAATAGGTGGAATCTGCCTCATCCTGGGCGGCCTCATCTATCTGTTCTTTCGCCATCAGCGAAGGCTGAAGGCTTGTGCCTTCCTGATGCGTGAGGCTGTAAGAAATGGCGATTACGCCTTCCGCCTCCCCACTTCGGGCTTGCTTCCAGGCGAAAGAGCTTTGCAGCAGGCACTCAACGACATGCAGGGCGATATTGCCCGCCTCGTAGCCAGACACGAAGTGGAATCCTGGCAAAAGCTGACCCATGTACTCACCCACGAAATCATGAACGCCACGGCTCCCATCTCCAGCATCTGCCAGGCTTATCTCAGCAACCCGCAGATCAAGGGAAGCGAATACGAAGAAGGCATTCAGGCGATTCACGACACCAGCAAGTCGCTCACCAACTTCGTGGATAGCTACCGCAAGCTCACCCAGCTTCAGGCTCCCGTCGTAGAACCCCTTCCGCTCGCCTCTTTCCTGGAGAGCATCAAGGCGCTCTATCCCGACCTCAGCTGGCACCTTTCCCTCCCTCAGAATGCCACGCTGGAGGCCGACCGCAACATGCTGCGACAGGTATTCATCAATCTTACCAAGAATGCCATCGAAGCCCATGCCACCGACATCGACGTCCGCATGAGCCAAAACGAGCGTCCTGTCCTGCTGTTCAGCAACAATGGTGCCCCCATCCCTGCCGATGTGGCACGGGAAATCTTCATTCCATTCTTCACCACCAAATCATCCGGAACGGGAATCGGACTATCTCTCTCCCGCCAGATGCTGATGATGCAGAACATCGAACTGGGACTATCCGACAACAGTCTCTCCGGCTACCATGTTACATTCTATCTGGAAAAGCAAGACAACAGCTAACGCTCCTGCCGTTTCACATTTCAAATACGTGAAAATTTAAAACTTTTCTATATTCTCCGAAAGAAAATGACAAAAAGTTTGGAGTTTTCGAAAAAAAACATTACCTTTGTCACCATCAAAAAGACAAAATGAACAACGAAACAACATAAAAATTATGATGACAATCGAAGAATACAGAGCAGCCATCTTACAGGCATTGCTCGATGCAAAGAATGAGGACGGAACGTCAGCCATCACTCCTAAGGAAGCCCAGGAAGCACTCAACGGTTTTACCGATGATGAGCTGCAGGACGGAATCCTTTGGAATTCGCCGGAAGACGTGGCTGAAATTATCCTCGAAGGATAAAGAAAATATCGCTTTTCTTTGCACAATCCAATTATTATTTGTAATTTTGCAGCCGCTTAGACAACAAGGGGATGCAAATGACCCTTGAGCGGGCATAAAGAAAAGATATTTACCGGTAAAAAAGATATAAAGATAATGAAGATAGAAAACGAAATCATCAGCTCTGTCATCGCGGCGGTGAAGGAGCTTTATGGTCAGGACGTACCTGAAAAGATGGTAGCCCTGCAGAAGACCAAGAGTAATTTCGAAGGTAACCTTACCCTCGTCGTATTCCCATTCCTCAAAATGTCAAAGAAGACTCCTGAGAGAACTGCACTCGAGATTGGTGACTACCTGAAGGAGAACTGCGCTAACGTCATCGCAGACTTCAATGTAGTAAAGGGTTTCCTCAACCTTTCTATCGCTCCTGCCGCTTGGGTAGGACTCTTGAACACCATCAACGCTGACCCTAAGTTCGGCGAGAAGCCTGTTACAGAGAATAGCCCGCTCGTCATGATCGAGTACTCTTCTCCTAACACCAACAAGCCTCTCCACCTCGGTCACGTGCGCAACAACCTCCTCGGCTGGTCTCTGGCTCAGATCATGGAGGCTAACGGCAACAAGGTAATCAAGACAAACATCGTTAACGACCGTGGTATCCACATCTGCAAGTCAATGCTCGCCTGGCTCAAGTGGGGCAATGGCGAAACTCCTGAAACTTCCGGCAAGAAGGGCGACCACCTCATCGGCGACTACTATGTAGCCTTCGACAAGCACTATCGTGAGGAAATCGCAGAGCTCAAGGCTCAGTACATGAAGGAGGGTATGGACGAGGAAGCTGCCACAGAGAAGGCAAAGGCAGAGGCTCCGCTGATTAAGGAGGCTCACGAGATGCTCGTGAAGTGGGAGAACAACGACCCTGAGGTCCGTGCACTTTGGCAGAAGATGAACAGCTGGGTTTACGCTGGATTCGACGAGACCTACAAGATGATGGGTGTAAGTTTCGACAAGATATATTATGAGTCAAATACTTTCCTCGAGGGTAAGAAGAAGGTAGAGGAAGGATTGGAGAAGGGTCTCTTCTTCCGCAAGGACGACAACTCAGTATGGGCAGACCTCACCAACGAGGGTCTCGACCAGAAGCTCCTGCTCCGTTCTGACGGCACTTCTGTCTACATGACTCAGGACATCGGTACTGCCGACCTCCGTTTCAAGGACTTCCCTATCGACAAGATGATTTACGTAGTAGGTAACGAGCAGAACTACCACTTCCAGGTACTCTCTATCCTGCTCGACCGCCTCGGCTTCAAGTGGGGCAAGGACCTGGTTCACTTCTCTTACGGTATGGTAGAGTTGCCTAACGGTAAGATGAAGAGCCGCGAGGGAACCGTAGTAGATGCTGATGACCTGATGGCAGAGATGATCAAGGATGCTCGCCAGACAAGTGATGAGCTTGGCAAGTTCAAGGACATGAGCGAGGAAGAGCGCCAGGAGATTTCACGCATCGTGGGTCTTGGAGCGTTGAAGTACTTCATCCTCAAGGTAGATGCCCGCAAGAACATGCTCTTCAACCCAGAAGAGAGTATCGACTTCAACGGCAATACAGGTCCTTTCATCCAGTACACCTACGCTCGTATCCGCAGCATCATGCGCAAGGCTGCTGCCGAGGGTATCGAGATTCCTGCTGAGTTGGGCGCAGATGCTCCTATCAACGAGAAGGAGATCGACCTCATCCAGAAGATGAATGACTTCGCTGTAGCCGTAGCTGATGCCGGCAACAACTATAACCCTGGCGGTATTGCCAACTACTGCTACGAGCTGACCAAGGAATTCAACCAGTTCTATCACGACTACAGCATCCTGAATGCTGAGAGCGAGGCTGAGAAGATTACCCGCCTGGTTCTCGCAGCCAATGTTGCCAAGATTCTGAAGAACGGTATGGCTCTGCTCGGCATCGAGGTTCCAGAAAGAATGTAATTTTTACATAAGATATTATAACCTACAATCGAATAATGACTATTGACAGATAATGAGCAGCCCCAGAGCCAGACTCTGGGGATTGCTCATTTCACATTTATAGAGGTTCGTATACTTCTATAGATATAAAAGTCCAAAAAAATTATTTATAAAGGCCATTATTCTCCAAAATTCATCAACCAAGCAACAAAAATCAGAAAAATATGAGTAATATGCCCGTCAATCCTCCTTCGTGGAGAAACGATACAGTTCTCCCTCTACCCAATGAAGTTACGGCGAATGCCTGGGCTGTAGATGCAGCCTGTTCCGGCAATCCGGGTCCGATGGAATACCAATGCATCGACCTTCAGACCGGCGCCCAGGTTTTCCACTATGGTCCTATCCACGGCACCAACAACATCGGCGAGTTCCTCGCCATCGTCCACGCCCTCGCCCTGATGGCACAGAAGGGCATTACCGACAAGGTAATCTATAGCGACAGCGTGAATGCCCAGCTCTGGGTAAGCAAGAAGCAATGCAAGACCAAACTGGAGCGCACTCCTCAGACCGAGCAGCTCTATCAGGTCATCGCCCGTGCCGAGAATTGGCTCCGCACCCACCCCGTCACCGTTCCTATCTTTAAATGGGAAACGAAGAAGTGGGGCGAGATTCCTGCCGATTTCGGAAGAAAAGGATAAAAACGCAATCTCAAATACACTCTTCACCCTTCACCTTTCATGCATAAACCCCTATCACTCAATAGTTTCGGCGGGTGAAGAGTTACGCAGACCCTTCACCACCCTTCACCACCCTTCACCCACTCTTCACCTTCTAATTTTTCCAGTTTTTTCGCATAAAAGCAAAATTTTCCAAGGGTGAAGAGTGGGTGAAGGGTGGTGAAGAGTTAAGAGCACTCTTCACCCTCATAACATTCTAATTCACAACAAATTACACCCAAAAGGTGAAGGGTGAAGAGTAAAAGCGAGAGTAGAATTTTGACGACTGTGCTTGATTACCAATGGCATCTTCTTCCTAAAAAAACGAGGCGATACATCGTTTTGTGCCTCGTCATGGCATAATGTTGCCCTGGTAGGGGGCAACATTATGCCATAGTCAGGCAATAAATGAAAAAAGGCTTAAATAAGCAGCAATGGAAGCCACTTTCCTCCTGACAAATAGCCATTTTTAATTCTCCCCCCAACAAAAGTGCTGTAATTATTTGGAGGTTTCAGGAATTAATCGTAAATTTGCACCAAATCTAAATAGATTCATAACTAGCTAACTTGTAATTATTAATAATTCAACCAGACAATGAAACAAAAACATTTATTTTGGGGAGCTGCGGTTGCATTGACCTTCCTCTTCAGCGCATCAGCTATTGCACAACCTAGACACACCAAGAAAAAAGTGAAGAAGGTGGTGGAGACCAAAGTTGACGTTTGTCCGTTTACAGACAAATGGGTAGAAGACGAAACAAAGTTTGAGGATCGCAAGGAAAAGGCGCACGCTACCTTCGTGCCTTATTCTTCTACTGCCACCATGCAGAAGGACGATTACTTCAAATTCCCATGGCTCACTCCTAAGCACGCCAACTACCTTCTGCTCAACGGCAAGTGGAAATTCCACTATACAGCCGACTGGAAGCAGGGCAAGCCGGAAAAGGATGATTTCTGGGCAGACAACGCCGACGTTTCTTCATGGAAGGAACTCCAGGTGCCTCTCAACTGGGAGATGGCTGGATACGATGTGCCTGTATATAATAATGTGGGCTATCCTTTCGAGAACAAACCTCCGTTCATCACAGCCTTCAAGGATAATTTCGACAAGAATCCGGTAGGTTCCTATCGCCGTAACTTCAACCTTCCTGAGGGTTGGGAAACAGGCAAGCGAGTGTTCCTACACTTCGACGGTGCCTGCAGCGCCATCGTGGTTTGGGTAAACGGAAAATATGCCGGCTATTCACAGGGCGCCAATACCGATGCTGACTTCGATGTGACCAACCTCGTCCGCAAGGGCGACAACAACGTATCTGTACGCGTTTACCGCTGGAGCGACGGCTCTTACCTGGAGGGACAGGATATGTGGCACCTCGGTGGTATTCACCGCGATGTTTATCTCGTAGCTACTCCAAAGACCTTCGTAGCAGACCATTACATCACATCTGCCCTGAACAAGGATTACACATCAGGCAACCTGAATGTTGACCTGACCATCGATAATGCAGCCAAGGAGAAATCTGAGAAGACGCTGGAGATTGAACTCCTCGACCCACAGGGCAAGTCTGTTGCCAAGCAGTCTGCTCAGGTTGCCATGACTGCCAAGGATGCTCAGAAGAACTGTCGCCTTAGCATCGACAACCTCACCGGTCTGAAGGCCTGGACCTCAGAGCAGCCTAATCTCTATACCGTTATCGTTCGCCAGAAGGCAGGCGACCAGGAAGAGATGGTATTCTCTACCAAATACGGTTTCAGAGAGGTGACCATCAAGGATAAACTGGTTTATGTAAACGGCAAGCGAGTATTCTTCAAGGGTGTCAACACCCAGGATATTCATCCACTCTATGGTCACGCCATCGACGTGAAAACCATGCTTCGCGACGTGATTCTGATGAAACAGGCCAATGTGAACACCGTCCGTACCAGCCACTATCCTCGTCAGGCTAAGATGTATGCGATGTTCGACTACTACGGATTATACTGTATGGATGAGGCTGACGTAGAGTGCCACAACAACCAATCTCTCTCAAACAACCCTACATGGCGCGCAGCCTACGTTGATCGCACAGAACGCATGGTGTTGAGAGACCGCAACCATCCTAGCGTGGTATTCTGGTCGCTCGGTAACGAGTCGGGCGGTGGCGACAACTTCCAGGCTACCTACGATAAGGTGAAGGAACTCCTGCCTGGTCGCGATGCTTGGGTTCACTACGAGGGTTACAATCACGGTGCCAAGTACTCAGACTTCGGTTCAGACATGTATCCAAGAATCGAGGTGGTAAAGAAGCAGATGAACGGCCTCAACGACAAGCCTTACTTCATCTGTGAGTATGCTCACGCAATGGGTCAGGCTGTGGGTAACCTGCAGGAATACTGGGATCTCATCGAGGCAAGTACAGGTATTACCGGTGGCTGCATCTGGGACTGGGTTGACCAGGGAATCTACGATACACGCCGCATCCGCAAAGGTCTTCCTCTGAAGGATCCTAAGACCGGACTCCACTACTACACATCCGGTTACGACTATACCAAGATGAACAACGGTTACAGAGGATTCCAGGGCGACTTCATGAGTAACGGTATCATTACTCCAGGCAGAGAGTGGACAGCCAAGCTCACCGAGGTGAAGTATGTTTATAGAGACGTGAACTTCGAATCTTTCTACAGCCGCGTACTCACCTTGAAGAACAAGTGCGCATTCACCAACCTTGCCGACATCTATGATCTCAGCTACGAGGTGCTCCGCAACGGCGTTTCTGTAGAGAAGAACCAGATGGCTATCCCATCTGTATTGCCAGGCAAAACCTGCGACATCAACATCCCATACACCACCGCTGTAGATGACAAGGCTGAATACGTCATCACCTTCAGCCTCATCCTGAAGAAGGCTACTTCATGGAGCAAGCAGGGTTATGAGATGGCTCAGCAGCAGTTCAAGCTTTCTGCAGAGAACGCAGGTGGCACATCTGTTGCCGACCCTACCTTCGTACAGAAAGACCATGGCAAATTGCCAGCTATCCAGGAGAAGGGCAAGCTGAAGGTGAAGGATAACACCATCACCGGCAAGGATTTCAGCATCACATTCGCAGAGGATGGAACCCTCGCCAACTGGACTTATCGCAATACTCAGCTCGTTCAGCCTAATGCAGGTCCTGACTTCAACGGTTTCCGCCGCATCGCCAACGACAACGTAAACCTGGGTGCTACAGGTGGTGTTGCCGAGAACGAGAATAAGGAAGAGGGTGCACTCACCGGCAAGAAGATGATGGTGAAGGCTCCTAAGAAGCAGGGCAAGAACGTGGTTGTGGAAACTGCCGTTACCAACGGTAAGGATACTCACCAGATTGCTTACATCATCTATCCTAACGGAACCGTGGATATGAAGGTGACTACCAACAATTCTTCTGAGGAAACCCGAAGAATCGGTATTACCATGCAGTTTGCTCCTGGTTTCGAGAATGTTGAATATTACGCCAAGGGTCCTTGGAGCAACTACATCGACCGCCAGAGAGGTTCGCTGTTAGGTTTGTACAAGACCACTGTGGATGGCATGTTCGAAGAGCAGAGTGCTCCTCAGACTATGGGCGACCGCCAGGGCTTGCGCCAGTTGACATTGGACAACAACAGCACGAAGTTGCAGATTACCACCGAGGGCATGGTAGCCTTCTCGTTGTCTCACTTCGATGATACCCAGTTCAACTACGACGTATTCTATGGTGGCAAGCATCCTTACGACCTGGTACGCTCTAACCAGATTTTCGCTCACTTCGATTTCTGGCAGCGTGGCATCGGTAACCGCAGTTGTGGTGGCGACTCTTGTCTGCCACAGTACATGACTCCAACAGGAGCTCATGAGTTCACCTTGCGTTTCACTCCAATGGCGAAATAAAGGAAAAAGAATAAGATATAAAATAAGGTGGGTGTTATACGAATTGTTGTAGCACCCACCTTTTTTATATCTTGTCTTATGCCTGAATGTTTAGTAATCCTGGATGTAACCCTTGGTAAACATGTCATACGACAGGGCTTCCAGCTCGGCGAGCGTCATGTGCTCCACGGAATGCTCTATCTTGCGAATCAACTCGTCTCTCTTGAAATCGTCATTATCGCTCAGGCGCGATGTAAATCTATTGCTCATTTCTTTACTTTGAACTTTGAACATTGAACTTTGAACTTTATGATTAGCTTTGGGGCTTCTATGAAACTATTGGCGTTCATAGATATTGATGACGTTTCCATCATACGCCTCATGGCTCACTAACCGTATATTATGAGGAAGCTTGGGTGCTGCTGTTCCGGCAGTTACCACGTTTTCCACATCTGTGGATAAAGATGTTTCTACCCTGATTTCATCCCATAATCCGGCATCGAGGAAAGCCTGATGGGTGATGGCTCCACCTTCTACTATCAGCGACTGCACCTTATTATTATATAGGTACTGCATCATCTGCTTCAACACCTCTTCCTTACCCCTGGAGAAATCCAAGCCCTCGAAACAAGGATGATAGCGGTCGATGACCAGTCGCATCGGGTCCTTGCCGCTCCAGTCTCTTACGTTGAGCAGGCTATGGTCACGCTCATCGGTGATTCTTCCCACCAGGATAGCATCATTCTCGGCACGAAGCTTGTGCGAAAGCATCTTGGTAAAAGGCGACGAAATCGCCATTCCCTGATAATTATTATCCAGAAAACCATTCGCAGTCTGCGCCCATTTCAGGATGATATATGGTCGCTGATGGGTATTGAAAGTGATGAAACGCTTGTTGAGTTCGAGGCATTCCGCCTCCAGAACGCCTACTGTTACCTCGATTCCTGCCTCGCGAATCTTCTGGATTCCACGCCCCTGAACCTTAGCAAAAGGATCTACGCAGCCGCAGACACATCTCTTCACGCCTTTCCTTACGACCAGGTCGGCACAAGGAGGCGTCTTGCCATAATGGGAACACGGTTCGAGACTTACGTAGATGGTGGCTTCCTTCAGCAGATGCTCATCTTCGGGCTTCACAGACGCAAAGGCATTAACTTCAGCGTGCCCCTCGCCACATCTTACATGATAGCCCTCGCCGATGATTCTTCCTTCTGCACTCACGATGACCGCACCCACCATCGGATTAGGCTTCGCATTCTGCCTACCATTCTTAGCCAACTGCAGGCAGCGGCGCATGAACATTTCGTCAATCTCCTGCTGAGAGAGCGGCTCTCCCGTCTTCGGATTCTGAAAAGATACTTTATTTTGTTCCATAATTCAACTTTTCTTTGTTTTTCTTACTCATTCTCGATAAAATGTCGTACCTTTGCTCTCAAATCAAATTGCAAAGCAATATCAAATCGCAACAAGCAATATCAAGATGAAAACGTATCAGCAACTTTGGCAATCCCTTACCCCACTCTATGATGCTGGCGAAGCGCAGGCTATCGTCCGCACCGTGCTTGATGTGGAATATGGAATGACTCTGACCGACATAATCTGCGGCAAAGTTAATGAATTATCCGCAGACGAAGGAAGAAATCTGGAAGAAATTATCACAAGACTGCAAAATGGCGAACCGGTGCAGTATGTTTTGGGCAAAGCCGACTTTGCAGGCCGGACTTTCCATGTAGAGCCGGGCGTGCTCATCCCAAGACCTGAGACCGCCGAGCTTTGTCAATGGATTGTGGAAACACAGAAGGAGAACTGGGAAAATGTAGAGGAAATTATCAGAAAAGAATTTAACATCAGCCCTGACGTTGCCTTTGAGGACATAAACATATTTAAGGAAAAAGGATGGTTCAAACGCAAATATTCACGTTTGAGATTCCTCATCAAAATGTTACATAGTTATAAAAAAGCTAGACATTCTAAACTAGCCTCTCCTCGACCAAGAATCATAGATTTAGGTACCGGCTCTGGCTGCATTGCCATTACCCTGAGCCTTGACATTCCAGATTCAGAAGTATTAGGAATAGATATTTCCGACTCTGCCTGCAATGTTGCCACAAAGAATGCCAAGCAGTTAGCGTCCAGAGCTATCTTCAAAAATGTCGATATTTTTGACTTGCTTGAAATGTGTAAAACAAACAGAGAAGATCATTTTAAAGCAGACATCATCGTGAGCAATCCTCCTTATATCTGCGAAAAGGAGAAGGCAGATATGGAGAAAAACGTCCTTGATTACGAGCCCGATCTCGCCCTCTTCGTGCCCGATGAAGATCCTCTGAAGTTCTATCGAGCCATCGCCGAGTTCGCCTCATTAGAATTGCGAAGCTGGGGCATGCTCTATTTCGAAATCAACCCTCTTTACGAAAAGGAGACAAGAGAAATGCTCGAAGGATTTGACTTCAAGAACATCGAGACCAAGGAAGATGCTTTCGGAAAGAAGAGAATGATGCGAGCTATGAAATAGTCTATTAGATAAGCGGATTGCAAATCCGCAAAATAATAGGGTCGAACATTTTTTGACGCCGGATTGCAAATCCGGCGGAACGCCTAACGGAAGACTACGCCTAGCGATTCCAGAAAGTCCACCGCCAGACGTCCCTGCGGATTTGCAACCCGCAGTAAAAAAAGGTTCGTCCTATCAAAACCGGAGGATTTGTAATCCTCCCAATAAAACATAAATGCATTATGGAATATTATGACAACTCCAAGCGCCCCAAGAAGCCGATGACAGAGGAACAGGCACTACTGAAACTCACCACTCTCTGCACGAAAGCCGAACATTGCTCGCAAGAGATGCTTGACAAGATGAAGAAATGGGGACTGGAAGAGGAAGCCATCGCCCGAAACATGGAATTTCTGACTCAGAAGAAATTTATCGACGATGAGCGCTTTGCCCGCTTCTTTATCAACGACAAGATAAAATATAACAAGTGGGGACGAAGGAAGGTGGAGCAGGCTCTCTGGCTGAAACACATTCCCAAGGAAATCTCCGACCCCATCTTCGAGGAAATCGAGGACGATATGTACACGGAAACCCTCCTGCCCCTGATGAAAAGCAAATATAAGAGCATCAAGGCTAAAAACGATTATGAACGCTCCATGAAACTCATCCGTTTTGCCCTTGGCAGAGGATACAGCATGGATGTAATTCACAAATGCATCGACAAGATGAAAGAAGAAGATTTGGGCGACATCGATTTCGAAGAAGACTTCTAGGGAAGAAAGTGAAGAACGAAGAGTGAAGAGTGAATAATTCAACGGCTTTACTAATCATAAAGTTCAATGTTCAAAGTAAAGAAGTTCAAAGTAAAAAAGAAGTAATGCAAATCAGCCTATTAGGGAAAATACTAGACCTGTTATTTCCCCGCCACTGTCTGATGTGTGGTAGACGCCTTCATGGGCCGGAAGAAATGCTCTGCACATCCTGCCTCTCGACTTTGCCTCGTACAGATACCTGGGAAAATCCATACGAGAACGAGATGGCAAAGATTTTCTGGGCACATATTCCCATCGAGCGATGCGCCTCCTTGTTTTATTACCAGGGCCATTCGCCTGCCAGCCAGTCCGTCTATGCCCTGAAATATGGAGACAGACCGGATGCTGGCTTCTTCTTGGGAGAAATGATTGGCAAAGAAGGAATCGAGAGAAAATTCTTTGAAGGAATTGACGCCATCATCCCCATTCCACTGACACCCAAAAGGAAGGAGAAACGTGGCTATAATCAAAGCGAACAAATAGCCCTAGGCATCAGGAGGCAAACCCAGCTGCCCATCATCACCGATGCAGTAAGAAGGGAAGTCTTCACCGAAAGTCAAACCCACAAGAACAAACGGCAAAGACAGGAGAACGTGGAACATGCATTCCAGCTTGCTACATACTATCACGATGAGAAAGGCAGAAAGCACCCCATCACAGACCTGACGGGCAAACATCTTCTCATCGTAGACGACGTCTGCACCACGGGAGCCACCGTCAACGCCTGCTGCCAGGAACTCATGAAAGCCGGCAAAATGAAATTCAGCTTCACATCCGTAGGATGGACGAAGGAATAAAAAAAGAACTGAAGAATAGTCGAAAACAGCAGAAAAATGGGCTTGAGGTATAAAAAATATATAATAAATCGCATCTTTGTGGCAATAACTCACTTTTTTGTAGTACCTTTGCCAAAAATTAATTATTAATTCCTTATAATTATGGACAAACTGAAGAAAGAATTCGCATCTAAGTTATTGAAGGTTAAGGCTATCAAATTGCAGCCTAACGATCCTTTCACTTGGGCTTCTGGCTGGAAGTCTCCTTTCTATTGTGATAATCGCAAGACATTGTCTTTCCCTGAACTCCGCAACTATGTGAAGCTCGAGCTCGTACACGCCATCCTGGAGCAGTTCCCAGAGGCTGACGCTGTTGCCGGTGTGGCTACAGGTGCCATCGCACAGGGTGCCTTGGTTGCTGACGAGTTGCACTTGCCTTTCGTTTACGTCCGTTCTAAACCAAAGGATCACGGTATGCAGAACCTCATTGAAGGTGAGCTCGACCCTAAGGCTAAGGTTGTTGTTGTAGAAGATTTGATTTCTACAGGCGGCAGCTCACTCAAGGCTGTAGAGGCGCTCCGCAAGAACGGCAACGAGATTGTGGGTATGGTAGCTAGCTACACCTACGGTTTCCCTATAGCAGAGAAGGCTTTCGCTGATGCTAACGTGAAGTTGGTTACTCTGACTGACTACGAGCACGTAGTGGAAGAGGCTCTCGAGACTGGCTACATCAAGCAGGAAGACGTAGAGTTGCTCCACGAGTGGCGCAAGGACCCAGCTAACTGGAAGAAGTAATTTTTGACCCATCAATAATGAGTACAAGTACATTCGAAAGTAATATCAAACAGATTCCTCACAAGCAGGAATCTGTTTTTAATACTTTGAGCGACCTCAACAACCTGCAGGTGCTCAAGGACCGCTTCGAGCAGGTGAAAGACCAGATTCCTGAGGACAAGAGAAAGGAAATGGAGAAACTCAAGGACCTGAGATTCGACAGCGACAGCATCACTATCAACGCTCCTATGGTGGGCGACCTGAAGATGCGCATCATCGACAGAGATTTTCCAAAAACCATCAAGTTCGAGACAGAAAACAGCCCTATCCCATTCAACTTCTGGATTCAGCTGCTCCCTACAGGAGAATTCTCATGCAAGATGAAGCTCACCATCAAGGCTGAGCTCAACATGTTTATCAAGGGTATGGTGAAGAAGCCATTGCAGGAAGGCATCGAGAAGATTGCCGACGCCCTGGCGATGATTCCTTACCAGGATTAAAAATAAAGAAATTATGGCACATAAACTTTGGGAAAAGAACTTTGAAGTAAACAAGGAAATCGAAAGATTCACCGTAGGCCGCGACCGTGAGCTCGACCTCTATCTCGCCAAGTACGATGTACTGGGAAGTATGGCGCACATCACCATGCTCGAAAGCATCGGACTCCTGGAGAAGGATGAACTGGCACAGCTCCTCGCAGAATTGAAGAATATCTACGCCATCGCTGACAAGGGCGAGTTCGTCATTGATGACGGCGTGGAGGATGTTCATTCCCAAGTAGAACTGATGCTCACCCAGAAACTGGGCGACATGGGTAAAAAGATTCATTCGGGAAGATCACGCAACGATCAGGTTCTGGTAGACCTCAAACTCTTCACCCGTCATGAGTTGAAGGAGATTGTGGACGCAGTGAAGATTCTCTTCGACGAGCTGATTCAGAAGAGCAACCAGTACAAGGATGTTCTGATGCCGGGCTACACCCACCTGCAGGTGGCGATGCCTTCATCATTCGGACTCTGGTTTGGCGCTTATGCTGAGGGACTTGCCGACGACATGCTCTTCCTGCAGGCTGCTTACCGCATGACCAACCGCAACCCGTTGGGCAGCGCAGCAGGATACGGAAGTTCATTCCCATTGAACCGCACCATGACTACCGAGCTTCTCGGTTTCGACAGCATGGACTATAATGTGGTTTATGCCCAGATGGGCAGAGGAAAGATGGAGCGCAACGTGGCTTTTGCCATGGCTACCGTGGCAGGAACACTGGCAAAGATGGCTTTCGATGCCTGCATGTTCAACTGCCAGAACTTCGGCTTTGTGAAGTTGCCTAAGGAGTGCACCACCGGTTCCAGCATCATGCCTCACAAGAAGAACCCTGACGTATTCGAGCTGATTCGCGCCAAGAGCAACAAGCTGCAGAGCTTGCCTCAGCAGGTGATGCTCATCATGAACAACCTGCCGGTGGGTTACTTCCGCGACCTTCAGATTATCAAGGAAGTGTTCCTTCCTGCCTTCGACGAGTTGAAGGACTGCCTGCAGATGGCTGCTTACATCATCAACAAGATGGAGGTGAACGAGCATATTCTTGATGATTCTCGCTACGACCCAATGTTCTCTGTAGAGGAAGTGAACCAGCTTGCTGCCAACGGAATGCCTTTCCGTGACGCCTACAAGACTGTTGGACTGGAAATTGAAGCAGGTGAATTCAAGCCAAATAAGGACATTCATCATACTCACGAGGGAAGTATCGGCAATCTCTGCAACGACAAGATTCAGGAACTGATGGAGAAAACCCTCTCAGAATTCCACTTCGAACGCATGGAGAATGCAGAAAAGGAACTCTTGAAATAAAAACAGAAAAGGCTTCTGTATGAAGAATAGCATATATAATAAGGTATATATATATAATAAGGTGAAGAGCATGGCTGGAATAGCTATGCTCTTACTTTGTTCGTGCGATGCAGAAAACACCATCAGCACACAATACCTGTGCCAGTTTATCTTCAGAACCCAATATCATCTCGACTGCAGCATTGTTACTGCATTGAGTGGCGCAGGAACCTACACCATGGTTAGTGCCAAAAGGGTAAACGGAGTCTGGAACATCTACTCCACCCTGAACGACGGCAGGAATCATACGGAGACTATCATCCTCTCAACTGCCAAGGAAAATTACGCCAACTATAGCCACATGGGCGCTGGAAGCAATACAACCGACGCAACAAAAAACGGCTTTATCTTAGGAACAACCAACTTCAACGGTTACGCTGCGTGGGACCGTCAATGCCCTAACTGCATCCAGCAATATGGCGGGACCAACTATCCGCTGGAATGGACAGGAAACCGCCAATCAGTCGTTTGCAACAAATGCAAAAGAGTTTATAATCTGGAAAACGGCACGATAACAAGTGGCGGTCAAGGAAAAAACGACAAAGCACTCATGAGATACAGAGTGGTTTATTCGGGCAACGGAAGCGTGCTGACAGTAGGTAATTAAGCGAAAATGCTACATTTTAAGCCATAAAACGAAAAAAATGAGGATTCTTCGTCTTAAAAAATGTAAATCTTTTGGTAGAATGAAGAAATAGCATTACCTTTGCACTCGCAATAATGCGGAAATAGCTCAGTTGGTAGAGCACAACCTTGCCAAGGTTGGGGTCGCGGGTCCGAGTCCCGTTTTCCGCTCTAACTCTTAACGTTTACCATGCCGCAATGGTGGAATTGGTAGACACGAGGGACTTAAAATCCCTTGGCCAGTAATGGCTGTGCGGGTTCGAGTCCCGCTCGCGGCACCCCTTAAAGTTTTTCATTATGAAAAAATTTGCTTACATCATATATTTTATTTCAGTTTTAATACTTACCTCATGTGGGGCAAGAAGTGGTTATTTTCAAATTGAAGGCAAATTTCTTCACATGAACCAAGGTGAATTTTATGTTTATAGTCTGGATGGAGGCTTTGAAGGTATGGACACTATCAAAGTACAAGGTGGCCGTTTCTCTTTCGAAAAACCATGCAAGGAAAACTACACCATCATGATTGTATTCCCAAACTTCTCTGAACAGCCTATCTTTGCTGAATCAGGAAAGTCGGTAGATATCAAGGCGGACGCTTCTCACCTGAAGGAAATGGAAGTGAAGGGCACTAAGACCAATGAACTCATGACCAAGTTCCGTCAAAGCATCCTCAACGACACTCCTCCACAGGAGAAAAAACATGCTGAAGATTTCATCAAGGCAAACACAAAATCAGTTGTAAGCCTATACCTGATAAGAAAGTATTTCTTTGCCAATTCTTCACCCGACTACGACAAAGCACTTTCTCTCCTTGCACTTCTTGAAAAAGAACAGGGAAAGAATCCTCTATTCGGTAAAATGAAGACATGGGCAACCGATACCAGAAACAGCAGCGTAGGAAAACAGTTGCCAACATTTACAGCCTACGACCTGAATGGCAAAATGGTTTCATCTGCCGATTTGAGTAGCGCTCCAGTGGCTGTCATCTATACATGGGCATCATACAACTATGACAGTCAGGAACTTCAGAGAGAACTCAAGAGACGCCAGAAGAAAGCTAACGGAAGGCTCAAGCTGATGGGATTCTGCCTGGACGCCAGCAAATATGAATGCAAGCAGAACATTAAGCGAGATTCCATCACTTCTCCAACTATCTGCAACGGAGAGATGATGGAAGACAAGACCCTGAACAAACTGGGACTCAAATCCCTGCCAAATATCATTCTGCTACAGAATGGAAAAATCATCGCCCGAGGCATGAAAAAGCAAGAGCTTTACAATAAGCTCGACGAATTGCTTAAGTAAAAACATCGAGCCATACCATAAACCTTTAAAACCAGTAGCCATATGTTAGTAAAAGCATATTGTGCAGCAGTTAATGGCTTGGAAGTCACTACTGTAACCGTAGAAGTAAGCCTGAACAAGGGTGTAATGTATCATCTTACCGGTCTGGGAGATGAGGCAGTAAGGGAAAGCCGTGACCGTATTGCGGCTGCCCTACAATATAGTGGCTTCAAATTCCCGATTGCGGATATTACCATCAATCTGGCTCCTGCCAATCTCAGAAAGGAAGGAAGCAGCTTCGACCTACCGTTGGCAATAGGCATCATGGGCGCAAACGGGAATATTCCAGAAGAGCACTTGAAAGAATACATGATGGTAGGAGAACTGAGCCTTGACGGCACCTTGCAACCCATAAAAGGCGCACTTCCTATCGCTATCAGAGCCAGAGCAGAACATTTCAAAGGACTTATCGTACCGGAACAGAATGCCCGGGAAGCAGCTGTAGTTAACAATCTTGTGGTTTACGGCATGAAAAATCTCTTTGAAGTAATCCAGTTTCTCAGCGACCAGTCTGCACCAGAACCAACCATCGTAGATACGCGGAAGGAATTCTACGAGAACCAGACTCATTGCGACTATGACTATGCAGATGTACGTGGACAGGAAAACGTAAAACGTGCACTGGAAGTGGCTGCTGCAGGCGGTCATAACCTTATCATGGTAGGCCCTCCGGGATCAGGCAAATCCATGATGGCAAAAAGACTGCCATCCATCCTTCCTCCTCTAACCTTATCAGAAAGCCTGGAAACAACCCAGATCCACTCTATTGCAGGAAAACTGGGCAAGAATGTCTCACTCATTTCCCAACGACCATTCAGAGCACCTCACCATACGATTTCACAAGTAGCCCTAGTCGGTGGAGGAACCAGTCCTCAGCCGGGCGAAATATCATTGGCGCACAACGGCGTGCTCTTCTGCGACGAACTTCCGGAATTCAACAAAACAACCCTTGAAGTACTGCGACAACCATTGGAAGATCGCCACATCAACATCAGCAGGGCAAAATATTCCATAGACTACCCATGCTCCTTCATGTTTGTAGCAAGCATGAACCCATGTCCATGCGGCTATTACGGTGACCCTACCCACAAATGCGTCTGCACACCAGGACAAATCCAACGATACATGAATAAAATATCAGGACCACTGCTTGACAGAATAGACATACAGTGCGAAATAAGTCCTGTACCGTTCAAGGACATCTCCAAAGCTGCGCCAGGCGAACCTAGCGCAAATATCAGGGAGAGAGTGATAAAAGCCAGGGAGATTCAAGCCAACAGATTCAAAGACTTCAAGGGCATTCATTGCAATGCTCAAATGACGGAACGGATGATTCACCAGTTTGCAGAACCGACAGAGGAAGGAATCAACCTCCTGCGCATGGCCATGGAGAAATTGTCTCTTTCTGCCAGGGCATATAATAGAATTCTGAAAGTGGCAAGAACAATAGCCGACCTGGCTGGTTGTGAGAACGTAGAGCCTCAACATCTTGCTGAAGCCATAGGTTACCGTACATTAGACAGAGGAGACTGGGCAGAAAGAGGACAATTGTGACAAAATGTTGGATAAAAAAACGCATTATCGCCCTCTTAATACTGCATAAATATAAAGAAAAAGATAACACAAGGGGAGTAATTTCTATCACAACAGAGGTAATAACTGTTGTTTTTTAACAATAAAGACACATTTTTACTCCAAAAACAAGAATAAATACCCCATACATTAACAAAAAAGCCCTAACTTTGCATTCGTAAACAAGATCATACGGCAACGTAGTGGTCAATTATTAACAACAAAAACTTTTAAGATCATGGATTGCATTTTTAAAATTACATCAGCAGTAAAGAAAATAGGTTTCGTAGTCTTGCTCGCAGAGTTAGCTGTCATTGCCTATATGAGTCTTTAAGACATTATAATAAGTATAAGGGAGGTTATCAATCAATTGCACCAGAAATATACATTCCTGGTTCAAAAAAGCCTTAGCGCACCTTTAAAGGGGTTCGTTAAGGCTTTTTTGTTGTACATAACAGACAGCCCTCATTTTTACAACGCAAGAAATACAGATAAAAAAACATCCATTCTGAAAACGGAGACGGAGTTCATTTAGGGTAAATTTTACGCTTATCGTAGCAAAACCTATTGTTTTTACCCATATTCTAAACAATTCATACCCCAAAAAATCAATATTTACCCCACAGATAACAGAAAAACCACTACCTTTGCAACCGAAAAAAGAACCAAGCACATAAGTGTAAGGGGTAAATTACAAGCAACAAAACTATATAGAATATGAATTGCATTTTTAAAATTACAGAATTAGTTAAGAAGATTGGTTTCGTTATTCTTGTTGCAGAGTTGGCTGTTATCGCCTACATGAATGTAATGTAAGAATAATCCTATCATCATCAACATAAAAAGATGGATATTAGGATAACAAGACGAAATTGGGTAATAACTTCTTTATCATAGAGAAAAAAGAAAAAAATAACAGATAAAAATAGTAAATGATAATAAAAAAAAGACTCTAAGCTCAACTGCTTAGGGTCTTTTTTATTTTCGGACAACTCTACTTATTATTGCTGTTTTAGCTCTTTTTATCCATTTTCCACACAAAATGCCACCTTATTATATAGATAAGTAAGAAAAAGGAGCGCCAATCCTTTCTACTTTCCAACATTTTTTTGTAATTTTGCAGGCAAATAACAAAAATATATTAGCTAATATGGAACAAAAGAATTTCAAACGTACCACCGTAACCGCAGCATTGCCTTACGCTAACGGTGGTGTGCATATCGGCCACCTGGCAGGTGTTTACGTGCCAGCCGATATCTATGTTCGCTATCTTCGCCTCAAGAAGCAAGACGTTGTTTTCATCGGCGGTAGCGACGAGCATGGTGTACCAGTAACCATCCGTGCCAAGAAGGAAGGTATTACAGTACAGGAGGTTGTTGACCGCTATCACAACCTCATCAAGAAGAGTTTCGAGGATTTCGGCATCTCTTTTGATATTTACAGCCGTACCACTTCGCCTACTCACAATAAGTTTGCTTCTGACTTCTTCCGCACTCTCTACGACAAGGGTGTATTGGAGGAAAAGGTAGAGGAGCAGTTCTGTGATGAGGTAACAGGCGAATTCCTTACCGACCGTAACATCGTGGGCACTTGCCCTCGCTGCGGTGCAGAAGGTGCCTATGGCGACCAGTGCGAGAAATGTGGTGCTACCCTCTCTCCTGAGGAACTTATCAACCCTACCAACAAGAACAACCCTGGTCATGGCCTCGTGAAGAAGCCTACCAAGAACTGGTATCTTCCATTGAACAAATATCAGGATTGGTTGAAAAAGTGGATTCTGGAAGGTCACAAGGAGTGGCGTACCAATGTTTACGGTCAGTGCAAGAGTTGGTTGGATATGGATCTTCAGCCACGTGCCATGACCCGTGACCTGGATTGGGGTATTCCGGTTCCTGTAGAGGGAGCAGAAGGCAAGGTGCTCTACGTTTGGTTCGATGCACCTATCGGCTACATCTCAAACACCAAGGAGCTTTGCGACGCTCATCCAGAAAAGTGGGGAACATGGCAGAAGTGGTGGCAGGATCCTGAAACACGTCTTGTTCATTTCATCGGCAAGGACAACATCGTGTTCCACTGCATCATCTTCCCTACCATGCTGAAGGCTCACGGCGACTATATCTTGCCAGACAACGTACCAGCCAACGAGTTCCTGAACCTGGAGGATGATAAGATTTCAACATCCCGCAACTGGGCTGTATGGTTGCACGAGTATCTCGTAGATTTGCCAGGCAAGCAGGATGTATTGCGCTATGTTCTGACAGCCAATGCGCCTGAGACCAAGGACAACAACTTTACATGGAAGGATTTCCAGGAGCGCAACAACTCTGAGTTGGTTGCCGTTTACGGTAACTTCGTAAATCGTGCCCTCCAGCTCACCAAGAAGTATTGGGGCGGCGTAGTTCCTGCCTGCGGTGAATTGCAGGAGGTAGACGAGAAGGCCATCGCTGAGTTCAAGGACGTGAAGGAGAAGGTTGAGCAGTATCTCAACGTATTCAAGTTCCGTGAGGCTCAGAAAGAGGCTATGAACCTGGCTCGTATCGGTAACAGATACATCACAGAGTGTGAGCCTTGGAAGGTTTGGAAGACCGATCCTAAGCGTGTGGAGACCATCCTGAACATCTCCCTCCAGCTGGTAGCCAACCTCGCCATCGCCTTCGAGCCATTCTTGCCATTCTCTTCAGAGAAGCTCCGCAAGATGATCAATATGCCTAACTTCGAGTGGACTCAGCTCGGCAGCACAGATCTGCTCAAAGCTGGTACCCAGCTCGGTGAGCCTGAATTGCTCTTCGAGAAGATTGAGGATGAGGTAATAGAAAGACAGCTCCAGAAGCTTGCTGACACCAAGAAGGCCAACGAGGAGGCTTCTTACCAGGCAGCTCCTATCAAGCCAGAAGTTAGCTTTGATGATTTCGAGAAACTCGATATCCGCGTAGGTCACATCCTGAACTGCGAGAAGGTAAAGAAGTCTAAGAAGCTTCTGAAGTTCACTATCGACGATGGTTCTGGCGTAGAGCGCACCATCTGCTCAGGTATCGCAGCCTACTACGAGCCAGAGCAGCTGATCGGCAAGGACGTATTGTTCGTAGCCAACTTTGCTCCTCGCAAGATGATGGGCATCGAGAGCCAGGGTATGATTCTCTCTGCAGTCAACTTCGACGGCACTTTGAATGTTACTTCACTCCTTGGCAAGGTTAAGCCAGGAAGCCAGGTAGGTTAATCTTTGAGAAACAAAAGGCTAAAAGTCCTTTGAAATAAGAACAAAAGAAGCCTTTTTTAAATAAAAATCTAAAAAGCTCTATATCTTCAATACTGAGGATATAGAGCTTTTTCTTATTAAAGCGCAAAGCGATAGCCTATTGTAAAGGTGAATACCTTATTCTTGGAATCTCCGGCATCCTCCTTATTTACCTTGGTTAAACCTATATGATAGCGGGCATCCAGAATAACGTTCATATACTCATACGATAAACCCACAGGAATAGACACATTCACCTTCTTGGCAGCGTAAATACTCTCCACTTCCCGGCTTTCCTTGTAAAGAGTAGAACCAGTCTTATTATCCTTCTCCAACTCTGTTTCTTCCGACAACATCTTGCCATCACCGCACAAGAAACCCACCTGTGCACCAGCCATGATGGCAAACTGAGGAGCCACGTATGCTTTCAGCATCAAAGGAATCTGAACATAGTCAAGATTCAGATGATGATTCTTGACACCCGTATATTTCTTGATGCCATTATTAACAACGTTCCCATTTTCTGCCATCTCATAATCACCCCATCTGGCACCCTGACGGACATAACAAGCACCTAGAGAAACACTCAGATAGTCTGTGGCACGATACTCCACATCAAGTCCGCCCAAGAATCCAGTCTGATTCTTAGACTTCACCTCCCTGCCGTTTTCTGTTGTCAGATAAATGGAATTATCACTCAGATTTGCGATAGCCACACCGATACGAGGAATCACAGAAAATCTTCCTACAGGATTCTCCTCACCTTGTGCCATTGCTCCTATAGCAGAAAGCAACAACATCATCACGATAGCAATGTTCTTTTTCATTATATTCTTTCTTGAATTGACAATTTACACCTTATTATATATAAATAAACTCAAAAACAGGAAGAATATTGCATCTATAATATACAAGAAACAACTATTAAAACTAATCTAAGCACATATTCAAAAGGAAAAAGGTTACCCTTCAGCTGTATAATTAACAAATCAAGACTCTGCCAGGCTGTTATTCATATAGTTTAAAGTATGCATATCACACGCCGTGCACCGAGCGAAGCATGCTTGTGCGTCGTACGATGTGAGCATTTACGACGTTCGACGCATGTGCTCACACCGTTCGATGTGAGCCAAAAGACAAATAGGCAATACACCGCTTTCCCTGTAGGAAACAGCATGTATTGCCTATTATGAGTAGATGTGATGATGTGTAATACATCATTCTTTCCTTATTTTTTCAATTATCCGTAGATAACCTTCCCATTCTCATCCTCGTAAGGAGTCATATCCTTAGCATACTGGTTCATGGCGCGGAGGCTCATACCCATAGATGAGAAACCACCATCGTGGAAGAGGTTCTGCATAGTTACCTTGCGGGTGAAGTCAGAGAACATCATTACGCAATAGTTAGCGCAATCCTCTGCTACCGCATTTCCGAGTGGAGACATCTTGTCAGCAAAGTCCATCATATTCGCGATATCCTTGATACCCTTACCTGCTGTTGTAGCTGTAGGGCTCTGAGAGATGGTATTGATGCGGACATGCTTCTCACGACCATAGATGTAGCCGAAGCTGCGTGCGATGCTCTCGAGCATGCTCTTGGCATCAGCCATATCGTTGTAACCGAAGAAAGTACGCTGAGAAGCTACGTAAGTGAGAGCTACTACAGAACCCCACTCATTGATAGCATCCAACTTCTTGGCTACCTGCAACATCTTGTGGAAAGAGATAGCAGAAATATCCAAAGTCTTGTTCAAGAAATTGTAGTCGAGATCATCGTATGTACGATGCTTACGAACATTAGGGCTCATAGCAACAGAGTGGAGCACGAAGTCAATCTTGCCACCGAGCTTCTCCTGAGCCTCAGTGAATACCTTTTCCAAATCCTCAACGCTGGTCGCATCCGCTGCGATGATAGGAGCGTTGATCTGTTCAGCGAGCTTATCCAGCGTACCCATACGCAAAGCCATTGCTGTGTTACTGAGTGCGATGGTAGCACCCTCTTCAGCAGCCTTAACGGCTACTTTCCAAGCGATTGATTCCTCATTGAGTGCACCGAAGATGATGCCACGCTTGCCTTTTAACAAATTGTGAGTCATTGTTATCTTAATACTATATGTTTGTAAATCGTGCGCAAAATTACGAATTTTGTGCAATATATGCAAGCTTTTTCACAAAAAAGTGCATTTTACACCTTCTTTTTTGAGAAAAGTCAAGCAAATCATGCCTTATTTATCATCTATCAGAATCCGAGCCACTAATGGAAGATGATCACTGTAACCCCCTAAATACTTCGGACCCAGGTAGGTTCGATAAGGTTTTTTACCACCATATTTCTCATCATCTTCGAGCAAGAAAGGCAAATCTCCTATCCTGCAGACATTTTCCTGATGCTGCATCGATTCACTCAGCAGAATCTGGTCAAGACTTCTCCATTCACCATGCCAACGATAAGTAGCCTTAGCACCATTACTCCCTTTAGCTTTAGAAGAAATATTAATAAGATGATGCTGATAAAGATATTCAAGTGCAGGAGAGTCGTGATAATCATTGAAATCTCCTGCCACAATAATTTTGGCACTATCATTGATTGCATAGATAGAATCAACGGCAGCTGCCAGTTGATTGGCTACCTGCATACGATAAGGTCTGGATACCAATTCACCACCTCTACGACTCGGTGCATGAACCACAAATATATGTAAAGTATCATCACTCATGATCCGACCGGAAGCATATAATATATCTCTCGTAGGACGCGAATGGGGTAATCGCTTAATACGAATAGGCCAGGAATGAATCAAAGCAAAAGAAAAGGGATGATACATGAGAGCAACATCAATACCACGCTCATCAGGAGAATTCGTCATTACATACTCATAACCTGCCGTACGAAGAGCAGAGCGCTTGGTTAAATCAAACAACACGCTATCATTTTCCACTTCACAAAGAGCAACGAAATCCGGAAGTTTCCATTTTTTGCCAGAATCAGTCATCGAGTTGGCAACATGAGTTGCCATTTCTCCATTATTGCTTATATGCTTGACTGAGTAATCTTCATAGCCCAAAGCAACTATAGTTTGAGACAGAAGATTCAGTTTACGCCAATAGCGGACGGGAGTCCAATGATAGTTGCTTTCTGGAAGGAACTCAACATCATTTTTAAGCGAATCATGACTCGTATCGAAGAGATTTTCACAGTTTAACTCAACAAAAGTGAGGAAACTTGATAACAACAATGATAAAAACATAGTTAATAATTTTGTCGTGTCAATGATTTGATGTATCTTTGCAGTCAAATTGCAAAACGCAGAAAGATCTGACTGTTTTAGCAAGGGAAGGTCCCATAGTTTAATGGATAGAACGGAGGTTTCCTAAACCTTTGATCCGAGTTCGATTCTCGGTGGGACCACTTCTTCTACTACAAACCTTATTTACCGGAATCATCTGGTAAAAACCATAAAAGGTCGCTTCTAGAAACCAGGAAGCGACCTTTTGTTATTTATAGTATTTGCCGTTATCTATTTCCATCCAGTTTTCACCAGATGGAAATAAGATAAAACAACTTTTTACTTAACTTCTGCAACAGCAACCTCCTCAGCTGGCTCCTCCTTGATCTTGCGACCAAGAACGATGTAAGCCATAGGAGAAGCGATGAAGATAGAAGATAATGTACCGAATACAACACCCAGAATCATTGCGAATGAGAAGCTGCGGATGCTGTCACCACCGAGGATGAAGATACAGAGCAACACAATCAATGTAGATGTAGATGTATTGATGGTACGAGCCAATGTCTCATTGATAGATGCATTGAAGATCTGCTGACGATCTCCCTTTGGATGCAACTTCAAGTTCTCACGGATACGGTCGAATACTACCACCTTATCGTTGATAGAGTAACCTACCACGGTCAGGATAGCACCGATGAAGGTCTGGTCGATCTCCAATGAGAATGGAACGAGCCCCCACAGGAGTGAGTAGAAACCGATTACTGTCAAGGCATCGAATGCCAACGCAATAGTAGAACCTACAGAGAAGGCCACGTTGCGGAAACGTACCAGGATGTAGAGGAAGATGGCAATCAGAGCGAAGAGCACACTATAGATAGCACCCATAGTGATATCCTTAGCTACTGAAGGACCTACCTTAGTACTACTGATAATAGAACCTCCCTGACGAACGTCTGGGTTCTTGAATGCCTCAACACTCTTCTGAGATACCAGGTTAGCCTTCTTCAAGGCATTGTAGAGGATAGTCTCAGCCTCATCGTCAACAGTTGGACTGTTGCTCTCAATCATATAGTTGGTAGATACACGGATAGTCTTACCGTCTGTACCGATAGCGATAGCGCTGGTAGTAGCCTTGGTTCCGTCTGCATTGACGAATGCATCGCCAAGAACGGTACGGATCTGCTCAGGCTCTACAGGGTTCTCGAACTGTACCACATAGTTACGACCACCAGTGAAGTCGATACTCTTACTCAAGCCACGAACAAAGAAGCTACCGATGAATACCACAGCAGCAATGATAGCTACGGTGAAGGTAGTCTTGTACATAGACATGAACTTGTACTTCTTACCCTGCATCAGGTTGTGAGAAACAGGAGTATCAAACTTGCAGTGCATCCACTTGTCGTGGTTCAACTTATAGTCGTAAACCAGACGAGTCAGGAACACAGCAGTGAAGAATGAAACTACGATACCGATGATCCATGTGGTAGCGAAACCACGGATAGGACCTGTACCAGTTGTCAACAGAATAACACCAGTAATCAACGAAGTCAAGTTAGAGTCGAAGATAGCAGAGAAAGCATTACCATAACCGGCAGCTACAGCCTGCTTCATACCCTTGCCAGAGCGAAGCTCCTCCTTGATACGCTCATAGATAAGTACGTTGGCATCCACGGCAGTACCCAGAGACAAGACCATACCGGCAAGACCCGGCAATGTCAGGGCAGCCTGGAATGACGTCAGAATACCGAGTGTGAAGAATACATTGACGAGCAATGCCAGGTTAGCCATCATACCAGGAATGATGTTGTACATCATCACCATGTAAACCATCAGGAGTACGAAAGCAACAACGAATGAGATGATACCCATCTGGATAGACTGTGCACCGAGTGTAGGACCTACAACCTCCTCCTGAACGATACGTGCAGGAGCTGGCATACGGCCAGACTTCAATGTATTAGCCAAGTCCTTGGTCATTTCGATAGTGAAGTTACCGGAAATCTGTGAGTTACCACCATCAATCTCACCGTTTACACGAGGAGCAGAGTAAACTACGCCATCCAGAACGATAGCAATAGCCTTGCCCACGTTAGCCTTGGTCATCTGAGCCCACTTGCGGGCACCCTCAGTATTCATCTTCATGCTTACAACAGGAGAACCCATCTGGTCGAACTCATCCTTAGCGTCTGTGATGACATCACCCTCCAATGGAGCACGACCAGTAGTAGTTGTCACCTTCAAAGCGTGAAGCTCATAGATATTCTTCATCTTGATATTGTCAGCAGGCTGTGCACCCCAGAGCAAACGCAAGTCTGAAGGCAGCAGGCGCTTAGCCACTGCAGAATAGATAATCTTGTTGATAGCAGCTGTATCGCGAACGCTGGCATAACCAACAATACTCAAACCACCACCGAGCTGCAAACGAGCCAACAATGGGTGAGCCTTGATAGCAGCAGCATTCTGAGCATCCTCGCCTACCTTGGCAGCAGCATCGTCCTTCTTCTTGATAGAGAACTTAGCCTCAGCCTTCTTAGGCTCGGCCTTAGCTACTTTCTTCTTAGCGGCAGCAGAATCTGCAGCTACAGTATCATTCTTCTCCTCACCATTGTCACCATTAGCGATATGAGTATCGAGCTGCTGGAGATAAGGAGCGATTTCCTCTGAGTTATATGTCTCCCAGAACTCAAGGTTAGCACTACCCTGAAGCATCTTACGCATACGCTCTGGCTGGCTGATACCAGGCATTTCTACCATGATACGGCCCTGCTGACCTTCCAACTTCTGGATGTTAGGCTGAACAACACCGAACTTATCGATACGGGTGCGGACAACGTTGAAAGAGTTGTCGATAGCCTCCTGTACAGAAGCGCGGATAGCCTTCTCTACCTCTGCATCGCTGCTCTGAGGAGAAACCTTGCCCTGCAACTGCTGAGTTGCGAACACTTCTGCAAGTTTATGACCAGGTGCGCTCTTGTGATAAGCGTTAATGAAAAGTGACACGAAGTCACCACCGTTAGCTTCTTCCTGAGCTCTAGCTTCCTTCATGGCATTGGTAAAACCAGCGTCGGTCTTGTGATCGGCAAGGTTTTCAATTACATCAGGTACTGAAATCTCAAGGATTACATTCATACCGCCCTTAAGGTCAAGTCCAAGACCAATCTGAGTCTCCAAGCAGTTCTGATAAGAATAAACACCCAAGTACTTAACAGAATCCTTATAATCCTGCTGTGCAATAGGGTCTTTGATCTTTGCAGCCTCGCCGTCATAGTAACGTGTGGCGAACGAGAATGACAAATAGAAGATACTTGCGAGTGTCAGTAAGACGGCTACACAAATTACAATTCCTTTGTTTTGCATTTCTATTTTATTGTTATTAATTTATTTATTTTCAGTCTTATTATTGTTGCTACATATATAATGACGTGCAAAAATACGCATTTTTTTTCGTAAATAAGAATAATTTGCGCTATTTTTGATGTTTAGCCCTCATTTTTAGCTTACAAATGATGGGATAGTGGTCAGAAACAGAGATTTTATCATCAACTTTACACTCGTACGGTTCCCAATCATCTGAACATAAAATATTGTCAATGCGAACAAAAAATCCACTATGATGGTAACTAATCCCCAATCCGTTGCCACTGGAAACAAAGCAATCAGTCAATCCATTAGCTATCGTCCGATGTGCATAGGAAATAGGACCGTCATTAAAATCCCCACAAACTATTTTACTCATTTTCCCATAATGCTTCAGATAGCTGGCCACAGCCTCAGCTTCCGAGGCACGCTTTCGGGTAGCTTCAGCTAACTTCACAACTAAAAGCTTTGATGTATGTTCAGCAGTATCCACTTCCAGTTTTCCCACTACAAGTCTTTTAAACTGCTTTCTTTCTTCCAGACTTAAACCAGTCGTTTCCAGATGATTATTAACCAATAACACTTCTCGACCCCTGATATTTAAGCGATAAGCCACACTCATATTACCTTTAGACTGATAAGGAATAATTTCCTTTGATAATATCGGGAATTTACTCAAGAGCATCAGGCAATTTCCACCACCAGGATGCATGGTCGTATCTTGAAAAGCATATAGCGGTTTTAACAAACTATCTATCTGCTGAACATTTCTTGAGGTTGGCATCGCTTCCTGCAAACAAACAATATCTGCATCTTGTTCCTGAATATATGCTAAAGAAATATTAGTACCTTCAGAATCCTCTGTCTGGTCGCCAAAATTCCACGTATTATATGAAAGCACCTTGATACATTTAGAAGGAGTCTCACCATTTACATTAATGGGCATATACTTACGAACAGGAACAAAGCATACCAGAAATCCCACAAATGGTATTGTAGCATATTTTGGACGGAACAATAACCAAAAGAGGAGAAAACACAAGTTGATTGCCAAGAATAACGGAAAAGTAAGCCCAGCATTTGTAAAAATGCCAAGCTTCTCAGGTGACAAGACATCTGAGAAGCCTACCAAGAACATGATTACTATCGTAGCCACATTGGCACCAGCAATCATCCGATAAGTAAATTCCTTAAATCCTTTAAACATAAGTTTTCATCTACGATATTACTTGTTGCTCTGATCAAAGAGAGACTGTTTTTCCTCTTTGGTCAAACTATCATATCCACTTTTCCTTATCTTATCCAAGATACGGTCTATTTCCTCTTGAGAGACAACTTTCTCGTTGGTGGTACACTCTGCATCCTGCTCGTATTGAGAAGTATAAGAATCATTACGGGTATAGGTAAAGTTTCTCTTACCTGTATTACGTTTTCCGCCAAACATATTCTTTAACTTATCAAATGCATCAGCCGTATGAGAGCCGCCATAACCACCATCTACCTGCTTACGCCAATATCTAATCATAAAGAATCCAAATACCATACCTCCCAAATGGGCAATATGAGCAATACCATCACCTGTAGTTGCCAACGCAGAGAACAGTTCTATGGCTGCATAACCAATAACAAAATACTTAGCCTTGATTGGTATAGGCAACGGGAATATAAAAATACGCTCATTCGGATAAATCATACCAAAAGCCAACAAAATGGCATAGATTGCACCAGAAGCACCTACTGTAGTCCATTGATTAAGCACAGCTGAACTATTATGAGCAACTACAGTCAAATCAGAAAAAGACAACCCTGGCAACTGAGAAGAAGCTACGACATAGAACTGCACAGCCTGCGCAGCTTCCTGAAAAAGGCCCGCTCCCACGCCACATGCAATGTAATAAAAAAGGAATTTTTTCGGCCCCCATACTCGTTCTACAACACATCCAAACATCCACAAAGCAAACATATTAAAAATAATATGCTCAAAACCTCCATGCATAAACATGTAAGTAAACAACTGATAAATATGGAAATCAGATGCTAAAAAGAAATGAAGTCCCAGCAAATCATTGAGCACATAGCCGTCTGGTCCGTTCTTTCCCATCAAAAAACACACCAGAAAGGCAACAACATTCACTATCAGCAAATTCTTTGTAACTATTGGTATATTGCGCATAACTATAAACTTTCTTATTAATTAATTATCGAATATTTTTGTAATTTGGGGGCAAAATTACTAAAAATATCCGTGAAAACATCAAAAAATAAGCATATTACACTTAATTTTCGATAATTTCATCACTTTTCTGCTTTTTTTATTTGAACTTTCAAAGGAAAAAGCTATATTTGTAAGCAAAAAGGACAAAAAGGCAAAAATTACTAATCATTTAATAACGTAAAATTATGAACAAGACAGAATTGATTGACAAGATTGCAGCAGGTGCTGAGATTTCAAAGGAACAGGCTAAGGCAGCTCTCAATGCTACAACAAGCGCTTTGAAAGAAGCTCTCATCGCAGGTGACAAAATCCAGTTGGTAGGCTTCGGCACTTTCAGCGTAAACGAGCGTCCTGCACGTGAGGGTATCAACCCAGCAACTAAGGAGAAGATCCAGATTGCTGCCAAGAAGGTTGCAAAGTTCAAAGCTGGCGCTGAGTTGGCTGATGCACTCAATAAATAATTGTAAAGATTATTTTTAAACATAATAGGACTATCCTCACAGATAGCCTATTATTGTATATCATAAAAATCCCATCCTCGCAATTTGTGCAAGGATGGGATTTTTTATTTAACTAACCTTGTGATAGGGTCCTTATCTTATTTAGGCTGCTTGCCGATGTAAGCCAAGATACCACCATCCACATAAAGGATGTGACCATTGACTGCATTAGATGCTTCAGAAGCCAGGAACACAGCTGGACCTTCCAACTCCTCTGGTTCCAACCAGCGACCAGCTGGAGTCTTTGCACAGATGAAGCTGTCGAATGGATGACGGCTACCGTCTGCCTGACGCTCACGAAGAGGTGCTGTCTGTGGAGTTGCGATATAACCTGGGCCCAAGCCGTTACACTGGATATTGTACTCACCATACTCAGAGCAGATGTTACGAGTCAACATCTTCAAGCCACCCTTGGCTGCAGCGTATGCAGAAACGGTTTCACGACCCAGCTCGCTCATCATAGAGCAGATGTTGATAATCTTACCATGACCCTTCTTGATCATGCCTGGGATAACTGCCTTAGATACGATGAATGGTGCAGTGAGGTCAATGTCAATCACCTGCTTGAAGTCATCTACTGACATTTCTGTCATAGGAATGCGCTTGATGATACCAGCGTTGTTAACCAGGATGTCGATAACGCCGAGTTCCTTTTCGATGTCAGCAACCATGTTCTTCACCTGCTCCTCATCTGTTACATCGCAGATATAACCCTTGGCATCAATACCCTTAGCCTTATAATCAGCAAGAGCCTGATCCATGTGATGCTGGCTGCGGCAGTTGAAAGCAATTTTAGCACCTGCCTTGGCATAAGCCTCAGCAATAGCGAAACCGATACCGTATGCGGCACCTGTCACGAGGGCAACCTTACCCTCCAATGAGAATAGTTTGTTAAAGTCCATACTTTTATATATTTATCAATTGTTTGATTTGTTACGAGGGCAAAGATACAAAATTATTTTGAATCTCGCTCTTAATCAATACGAAAGATGCGACCTTTTTACTTATTTTCTCATTTTATTGACTACTTTTCATAAGTTAGTCCCTTTTTGCGATGCTTTATCCAACACTTATTGTATCTGAACACCCAATGTTTCTTCTATTACCTGGATAACCTGTGGGATGGAATCTGTTTCGAAATCACCCGTCAGACGCTTACTCTCATCAGAAGCCGTATATCTTGTGCCTGATAATTTAGAAAGTTCCTCCAATACTTCGGATAATGGAGTATTGTCGAAATGCAGTCGATGCGTAGCCCATGCCACATCATTGATATCATAATCAGCCAACAACTCAGGCTGGACAGCCCCTTTCAACAGACGTGCCCGCTTGCCTTTAATCAGGAAAACACCTTCAGCAGAACTGCGAGCCGTAAAAAGCACCTTTCCACTGGTTACCATCACTTCGGGGGCATCCGTTCTTTCATCCACCATAAACTGGGTACCGAGCACTCTTACATGTCCATGCTCTCCCATCACATCGAAAGGATGCTGTTCATCATGCTTCACCTGATAATAGATGCAGCCCTTCATCTTCACCTTTCTGCAATCATCTTCCTGATAGGAAAGAGAAGAATGAGGCATCAACGATACCCTCGTTCCATCAGGCAGATGATATGCCACTACTTCCGATTCGGCAGAAAGCGTCACCGTCTTTGGCTGCAAAAGCGTATAGGCTCCTATGGTGAAAAGCACCAGAATAGATGCAGCCACAGCTATCCAGCGGATGCGACGCATGCGTAAAGATACAGTTGCAGCATGCGAAACTTCTTCATCAGCAATGCCAACCCGAGCCTTCACCTTCTGCAAGGCCTTCCTGGTATCCAGCTTGCCCGGCTGAAAATACTTCAGCACAAAATCCTGTTCATTCTTGTTGATCTTCATCATAGAATCCCTTTCTTCGTTTAAAATTGTCCTGTAATAGATGCAAAAAGCGTATTGGTGTGCTTATACTTCTCGATGCCATTATATCGCTTACCCTTCGTATAGCGGATATTGTTTCTGCCATTTTCGATATTGAAGTCGCTTGTCAGCCATCCCAAAGATAGAAACACGTCGCCCGAACGGAAGGTCAAAGCCGACTTGATGCGCCAAGCCAGCCATTTTCCGCCATGATTACTGACGGTTCGGATAGTTGCATTACCATAAAGCTCATCTTCATAAGATGCAGGATGCCCCACACCTTGTGCGTCTTTAATTTCAGTAAAAGATACCCTATCATTGTAAAATGGCGTGATGCAGAGTCCCGACTCGCAATGCAGCATCAAGCCCGCAGTACGACGCTTGCTCAACCACAAGGTAGGAGTACGAAAAGCCAAACCTGGCGTCAGGTTAATTTTAATAACCCTCTTCGGATCATATTCATCATCTTCATAACGTTCCATCAATGGTCTATCCCCGTAGTTATCGTTCCATTCTATTCCACAGGAAATGCCTGCATAGGTCAGGGGATAATAGGCAAATGTCAACTCAACCATGTAGCTGTCTTCATTGGCATCACAAAGTCCGCCCGTAATACCAGCCACATAGCGCAGCAGCTTGGTATCCTGCTTTAGCTTCATGCGATTGATCATCTCCACACGCTGTTCAAAAGTCATAGAATCCTTCACCGCTTCCACGGTATCATTCAAGATACTATAACCCGTATTCTTCTTCTGAACAGAAACATCAGAACCTTGTGCCTTGCCGGCAATGGCAAAGCACAAGGTTCCTAAAATGATAAAAAGACTTCTTTTCATACTCCTCACTTTTTATTTGGTATATATTCCGCCTTGATTATCCGATGGTGCCGATGGCAATGGAGCGATATACTTCGAAGCTTCACAGACATTAAATCCTGCCACTACACCGAAACCACCTTTTACGTTCGAATAAGTAGGTGTCACCTGCATCAATCCAGCGTCCGCCCAACTATTGCTCTGCGCATCGTTAATGCTCTTCAAGAAGCGATAGTACTCTGGAGTAACCTTGCAAAGTTGTACATTATAAGTAAAGCCAAACAAACGGTCCCAACCATCATACGTGTGCCAATAAGAATCATTACTGTTCACTTCCAAATGCATCGTATAGGTCTGTCCATTTATCGTCCGGTCATTGAAGATATAAACATCATCAAAGTATTTGTATTCGTCAAAGCCGAAATCATTATCCAACTCTGACTTCTTGTTAATCAATGGCTCACTGGTGGTCACCATCTCAGGCCAAACAATATTTGATGCCAAACTATCAAAACACCATTCATATTCATCCTCCCTACCCAAATAATTAAGATAATCTTGGTAATTATTAACATAAACATCATGTTGCCATCTATTGCCTTCTTTGGGAACACCTTTCAAGTTTCCATATTTCTGCTTGCGAGTTACCTTCACAGAATAATAATCCGTGGTTGAAGCAGGGTCACTAAAAGTCGCTTCCAACTTATCTACCGAGAAATAAACATCATGATCCGACGATTTCTCTTGCAAGTGGATGTCATCTATATTTACATCAACCTTCTCAGGAATGGAAGTCGAAGCAAAAACCTCGGAGAGACCATCTGCCGACACCTGGACCTCAATCTTATCTCCTGCCTTCTGCTTTCCTACGGCATAATACTGTCCTATTAGAGTAGAAAGAAACCAACTATCGGAAACTTGAGAAAAGGACTGCGCTTCCTTTATGTTTTCGATACGTTTCACCTCCTGTGGCATCCCATTTACCTTATATACGACACTTGCATCCACGGGCAAGCGTGATTGGGTATCTATATCTCCTTTGAACGAAGAAACGGGCAAGCTTTTCGTTACAACAATAAGTGTGGTGTCTCCCTCCGTAGGAAAACAATAAAGTACCAATCGGGGAGTATCTTGCAGCTTCTTTACATCAAAATCATCTATGCAAGAAGAAAAGACCACGCTCATCAAAAAGAAGAACAGTCCCCATCTCCAACTTACATTGATTTTTATTCTTCTATGATTTGTATTCATATACAATGAAATTTCTTTTGTTTTAAAACTTGATAGTATAGCTAAATGAAGGTATTATTGGAATAAATCCCTTGTTTTTCGCCTCAAACTGCTGCGTAACCTCATTATAGTCCACCTTGACGTACATCGAGTTGAGATGGCAATAAGCATTATAGATGCTCAAATTCCAAATGCGCTCATGTCCATGCTTGGTGACATGACGGAAATCGAATCCCAAGTCCAAGCGATGATAAGCTGGAAGCGTCAAATTATTGGGGATGGCATAGACATAAGAGGCGGAATTCCACCAATTCCCGTAATACTTGCCTTCTTGATCTGGCAAGCTTGGCAATGCCGCCAACTGGGTTGGCACCGTGGCATGATTGCCCGTGTGATAGTTCCAGACCGCAAAGCAACTCACCTTCTTGTTAAACGCATATCGCAAGGACAGATTCAACTTATGGCAGTTGTCAAACTTGTCGTAATACCAATCCTGATAGAAGTCATCATACTTTCGCTTGTTCCAAGAGAGCGTATAAGAACCACTCAAGGTCAGATGATTGGTGCGATAAGTGGCATCAGCCTCAACGCCATAGAAGAGCCCCTTGCCATCCATCACTTGCGAATCCCAATGCTCAGCAGGCGGCTCTATGCCTACCCAACTGCTGTATTGAAGCAGATGCTTGGACAACTTGTAATACCCTTCGAGCGACAGAAGCCAATGGCGGTTGGGCTGGGCATAGATTCCTGCCGCAAACTGATAAGAACGCATTGGCTTCAGATTTTGGGTAGTCGGTACCCAATAATCTGTAGGCAAGGACAAGTAGCTGTTAGAAACCTTATGCACATACTGGGTCATCTGAGTAAAGGAAGCCTTCAGCGACACCTCATTGCTCAGTTGATATTTCAGGGCAAAACGTGGGTCGATATTCAAGAAGTTCTTATTACTGATATGAAAAAGGGCCATATTGAAGCCAACATTCATACTCCAGTTGCGGTTGATATTGATTTCATCCTCTGCGTATGCCGTCCACTCATGCGCCACATGACGATTACTACTATTCATTCGGATGGTATCAACTTGGGCTGATGCATTTCCCTCATATCCAGTATAATCCAATTGCATAGCTGTCTGGGGGCGAAAGAGATGCATCGTATAGTCGCTTCCAAAACGGAAATGATGACGAGGGTTCGGACGGTAATCGAATGCCAGACGATAGCCCGCATCATAAATCGTTGAGGTATAACCATGCTCCAAGTGAGTGACAGAAGTGGCATTCTCTCCCGATGGGCTGATGTAACGATCATCATCCAAGGAATACAACTTGGAACGATTATGGGAATACACCGCAGTAATGTTTGAGAAGAGCTTCGGAGAGAACAGGTAGTTCCAGTTGAGTGCTACATTAAAGTTTCCCCAATCCAGCTGCGACTTCGTCAAATCCTTGTCATAGATTTGGTTGGGTTGATACCCATCCGCCTTACTTTCATCATAATCATCCTTCACGTCCCAACTGTCCTTGCCGTGATAAAGACTCAAGTCTATTTTCGAACGGTCGCTGAACCGATGGGTTACCTTGGCATTCAAATCCATAAAGTAATAACCTATCGAAAGTTTCTCGTCTGGCTCAGAGAAAGCCTTGGTCAAGGGACGGGACAGCAGATCCAACCAGGAACGGCGCATACCTATATTATAAGAGGTCTTGCCTTTCCGGATAGGTCCCTCAAACTGCACACTGGCATCGAGCAGTCCGATGCGATAGGCACCATGAAACTGATTCATGTTTCCATCGGCTGTACGCACATCCACCACCGACGACAATCTTCCACCATATCGTGCAGGAAAGCCACTCTTGTAGAAATCCACGTTCTTCACCACATCGGCATTGAAACTGGAGAAAAGACCCAGCGCATGATTCGTATCATAAAGCGGAGTACCATCTATCAGATAAAGATTCTCGTCGCCATTACCACCATGCACATAGAGTCCGCTTGCCAACTCCTGTCCTTCTGCCACTCCACTCACGCGCTGCAGGGTTTTCACCACATCAGGCGAAGACATCAGGGCGAACTCGGTTTTGATATCCTTGTTCGAAAAGGAGCGCTTACCGGTTTGCGTGGTAAGAAGCGGAGAGTTCAAATCGCCATCTACCACCACCTCAGGCAATTTAGCATCAACACGGAGCGCCATATTATGATGCATATCTTTCGAGAGATTCACTTTCTCCACCTTGTCGGCATAGCCCACATACGAAAAGCGGAGTTGGTGCTCGCCCTCGGGCAGGGTAAGCGAAAAGAAACCATATTCATTGGATGTTGTACCGATGCCATCCGTCAGATCATAGATGGTGGCATTGATCAGCGATTCGCCACTCTCGTCACGGACATATCCGCTGAGAGTGTGGCGACGCTGAACCTGCTGAACTTTGTGATTGATATTCGTGTAAGATGTAGATATTTGTTGTATGGGTTTTCGCTTCAATATCACATAGTTCGCATTGATAGTATATAGAATATGAGTTTTCCCGAAAAGCACCTTCAGTGCCTTCTTCACCGAAAGATGCTGGATATCTGGTCCATGATACTTGATGTTCAAATCCCCATCAAGCGATGAATCATAAACGAAGTTGATTTTTCTGGTGCGGTGCAGCCAATCCATCTGCTGACGGATGGTGGTAGAAGTCTGAGCCTCCACCATCATCTTCGGCGTACCGGCCAACGTTGGTGTTGGCAAGGCAAGAATTGAGAGCGCAAAAATAAACTCTTTACCTTTCATAACTGTACTTTTATTCATTCTTTTATTGCTATAACGCAAGAATTACAGAATACCCCCATGGATGAAAGGTAAAATATAGAAAAAATCTGCAAGAAAATCCTCTTTCTTGCCTCGCAAGGTCTTTAAAGCCTTGGAAATCTGATGCTCCACGGTCTTTTCCGACAGGTCCAGTTCCTCGGCAATCTCCCGATAAGTCATGCCATCACGCTTGCTCATCAGGAAGATTTCCCTGCATCGCTCGGGCAATTTTTCGATAGCCGTCCACAGTTCCGCCTCCCGGAAAGAACTTTCCTGCGCCTGATTATCAGAGATTGTGCCGCTCAAGTCAGAAGGAGAAATCTCCGTATCTATCGGAGACTGGCGGCGCAACCGGTCAATGCAGGCATTACGCACAGAGGTATATAAGAAAGCCTTGATGTTTTCCGGCATGATGCTCCTGCTTATCAATTTCACAAAACAATCCTGCACTACATCTTCAGCCTCATCGATATCATGCAGATAATGAGTGGCATAAAGACATAGTGGACGATAATGCTGCTGAAATATCAAGTCTATCTCTTGCATAAACCTTTTCTACCTAAACTAAACTCTTATATAACAAAATAACCCTCCAAATCCGCAAAGACTTGAAGGGTTATTTATGACCTGTTGTCCCAGGCGGATTCGAACCACCACTGACAGAACCAAAAACTGTAGTGCTACCATTACACCATAGGACAAGCAAATCGGCTACAAAGTTAGTGGAATTTTTCTCCACTACCAAATATTTTCAATACTTTTAACGATTACTTAACGGTAATCAAGAAGTAGTTCTTCTTACCTTTCTGAACCAAAAGATACTTGCCGTCAATCAGGTCATCAGCAGTGATTACCTGGTCGAAAGCTGCGAGTTTCTCCTTGTTGAGTGAAACGCCACCACCCTTAACGAGCTTGCGCATCTCGCTCTTACTTGGGAAGATCTGCATACCTTCCTGGTTGAAGAGGTCAACAGCAGTACCACCGAGCAAGTTCTTGTCGAGGTCGTAGTGAGGTACATTAGCGAAAACATCGTTCAATGTAGCCTCATCGAGCTGTGCCAAGTTCTCCTTGGTAGCCTTACCGAAGAGGATGTTGCTGGCTGCGATAGCCATATCCAAGTCCTCCTGAGAGTGAACCATCACGGTAACCTCCTCAGCCAGACGCTTCTGGAGTACACGGCGACCTGGATCCTGCTTGTGCTCCTCTACGAGGGCATCGATAGTCTCCTTATCAAGGTCGGTAAAGATCTTGATATACTTCTCAGCGTCGTCATCGCTTACGTTCAACCAGAACTGGTAGAAAGCATAAGGAGTAGTACGGTTTCGATCCAACCAGATGTTACCGCTCTCAGTCTTACCGAACTTCTTGCCGTCTGCCTTGGTAATCAATGGGCAAGTGAGGCAGAAGCACTCTGCATCGTTACCCAATGTACGGTGAATCAGCTCTGTACCGGTAGTCATGTTACCCCACTGGTCATTACCTCCCAGCTGGAGGCGCACGCCATACTTCTCATACTGATAGAGGAAGTCGTAGCCCTGAAGCAACTGATAAGTGAACTCTGTGAAAGACAAACCGTCACGAGCCTCACCATTCAAACGCTTCTGCACGCTATCCTTCGCCATCATATAGTTAACAGTAATGTGCTTACCTACCACACGAGCGAAGTCGAGGAAGGTGAAGTCCTTCATCCAGTCGTAGTTGTTTACCAACTCAGCCTTGTTAGGCTCATTACCATCAAAATCAAGGAACTTAGCCACCTGTTTTTTGATAGCTTCCTGGTTATGATAGAGAGTCTCAGAGTCGAGAAGATTACGCTCCTGGCTTTTGCCAGAAGGGTCGCCAATCATACCTGTAGCACCTCCAACGAGGAGATAAGGTTTGTGACCACAACGCTGCAAGTGACGCAACATCATGATACCGCAAAGGTGACCGATGTGCAGAGAGTCTGCAGTAGGGTCTGTTCCGAGATAGGCAGACACCATGTGGGTGTTAAGGTATTCCTCAGTACCTGGCATAATCTGCGCCAGCATACCACGCCATTTCAATTCTTCAACAAAATTTTTTGCCATCGAATGTGATTTCTTTATATATTATATAATATGTATATGGGGCCCAACGATACAGTCGGAAACTTACGGCACGGGGTCATAGCCCGAACCACCCCAAGGGTTGCATCTCAAGATACGCCATATAGCCAAAGCAAGTCCTTTGAAAGGACCATGCTTCAGAATGGCTTGTCTCGCATATTCTGAGCAAGTGGGCTGAAAGCGGCACGATGGTGGCGTATAAGGGGTTATGCACTTCTGATAGAAGATGATTGGTAGCAACAATCCCCACATCAATGCTTTTTTTATACCAAGCATTAAAGAATGCAACAACTTTCTCATAAACCAGGCTCAGCACAAGATGATTTCTTCACTCCCGTTTCATTTTGCAATTTCTCAACCAATCGCTTCATCTGCTGATGCATCTTGGCATTGATTTCAGCCGATTCATGCAATTTTCCATCTTGCCAAATGAAAGCCACAAGCAATTGCTTACCAGACAGTTCCTTCATCTGTTCTTCCAAAGCCATCTTGTTATAGCGGAAAGCCTCACGAATTTGTCGCTTCACTCTATTACGTTTAACAGCTCGCTTAAAAAAGCGTTTGGAAACACTGATCAGTACCTGCACCGACTGCTCCTGCTCTTCCTTTTTGTCTACCAGTAAATATACCATTCGTATAGGCCATGCCGTCATAGCCTTGGCATGTCCCTTAAAGAGCAAATCTATCAGCAGAAGCTTGCATAGATGCTCGTTTTTTCCGAATGTGTATATTCCTTGATCCGACATATTTACAATTCTCTAATAATCTATTTATTATGACGTTTCAGATAATCCTTCAGCGCTCCTGTCATAGAAGGGAATTCCTTGGTAGGAGCCTCCAAGTCAAGGCGGAGATTTTCATCTGCCACAGTCTTGGCTGTAGCTGGTCCAAAAGCAGCCAAGGCTATATTGCCCTGTTCAAACTTAGGGAAATTCTTCTTGAGGGCCTTTACACCTGTTGGACTGAAGAAAACCATCATGTCATAGTCGAAGTTCTTTATCTCCTCTTCAGTAAAATCATTACTTACAGTACGATACATCACACACTCTGTGTGCTTCAACTTCTTCTCATCAAGCAAGTCCTTGATATCATCATTATGAACGCAGCTCAATGGAACAAGATACTTTTCGGTCTTATGACGAGCCATCTGTGCCATCAAACCGTCAATCTTACCTGTATCGCCAAAGAAAACCTTGCGCTTACGATACTGCACGTACTTCTGGATGTAGAGCGCAATCGTCTCGATGACACAAAAGTATTTCATGTCTTCAGGGATGGTAATGCGCATTTCTTTTGCCAACTTAAAATAGTTGTCTACTGCATGGCGTGAAGTAAATACCACGGCAGTATAGTCTAACAGATTAATCTTCTGCTGACGGAATTCCTTAGCTGTAAGTCCCTCAACCTTAAAGAATGGGCGGAAAACACATTCCACGCCGAATTCCTTTTCAATATCAAAATAAGGAGACTTCTCACTTGCTGGTTTGGGTTGAGAAACTAAAATCTTCTTTACCATTTTGTCTTAAAAGTTTATTTTCAGATAATGACTTATCAATACGAGTCCACCCCATAGGGCAAACAACGGTACCACTTCGAGGGCACAAAAGTACAAAAATATTTGCAAAAACACACCATTTCTTTTAAAAAAGATTAGATATGTCTTGTAAAACGATAATATTTTAACTATTCCTAGTACTACTAGCGTATAAATGACCGCCACCTGAAGCGAAAAATCAAAATACGACAGCAGCATCACCATAGGGAACAAAGCCACCCCTTCACAGGATATCAGAAAGAGGTAAGCTTTAAGCCATTGTACATTTTTTTTCTTATCAAAGAACACCCAACCCGATATGCTATAGAGGATTGCCTTCATTAGGAAATATCCTCCCACGCATCCCGCATATATACTTATCACCTGATATTGCTCGATGGTAAAAGTATCGCTGATAGAAGCCTTGGAATAGATGAAATATCCTATAGCTATCAGGAGACACGTCTGCAATACGAAGAAGAACTGGAATCTGATTTCATTACTTGTCTCCGATATCTCAGTTGTTCCCAACGATGGGGTACGGAAGAAAGTCTTTGCCTGCCGCAGAATGAGTTGCTTGGTTTTAGCGAATGCCACACAAGCCATCACAAAACAGAGCAACAAGAGCGAGGTAATGAAATTATCTCCCGCCACCGTATAGGGTACAGGATCTCCCGCAACACCTAATCGGCCACCTTTCAGTTCTGGGTGAAACAATGAATCCTTAGAAAAGAATGATTCGCGATAATACTGTGGTAAACTGACATCTCGAAAACTCTTTCCTGGTTTATGTCCTGGTAGATGCAACGTGTCGGGCATTTCGCTCCAGTGTATTTGACTAGGTTTAATGTGCGCGCGTATCATTGAATCTTGCTGAGCAGGGGTTGCATTCTTTGGCAGCCAACTCAGCACCTGTTTGGGTGTGAGTTGGCTGCCATGTTGCTTCTGCACCTGCTGCTGTTCTGCAGCCTCAAGTGCTGTTTCTGCTGTCAATATCGAATCTGCTTGTTGCACCATTCTTTATATTTATCCTTTCCTTATAGTCCGAATGCTTTCTTTATTTCGTTTACCTTGTCAAGTTTCTCCCATGTGAAAAGTTCAACCTTCATGGTCTTTGCCTCATGGTAACGGCTGGTGAAGGTCTTCTCTACAACTTCGTTCTTACGTCCCATGTGACCATAAGCAGCAGTCTCAAAGAACATTGGCTGGCGCAATTTCAATTGGCGCTCAATAGCCTTTGGACGGAGGTCGAACATCTCGGCAATCTTCTTGGCGATTTCACCATCTGTCATATTCACATGACTTCTGCCATAAGTGTTCACATATATGCTTACAGGTTCTGCCACGCCGATAGCATAACTTACCTGTACCAACATTTCGTCTGCAACACCAGCTGCTACCATATTCTTGGCGATATAACGAGCTGCATAAGCAGCAGAACGGTCTACCTTACTAGAGTCCTTACCTGAGAAGGCACCACCACCATGAGCACCCTTACCGCCATAGGTATCTACGATAATCTTACGACCTGTAAGACCAGTATCTCCATGAGGACCACCAATAACGAACTTACCTGTTGGATTTACAAAGTATTTGATATCATCGTTGAAGAGAGCCAACACCTTATCGCTCAAGTGTGTCTTGACACGTGGAATCAAGATATTGAGCACATCCTCACGAATCTTAGCCAGCATAGCCTCATCGTCATCCTCACCATTTTCCTTCTTGATGAAATCATCATGCTGGGTAGAAACAACGATGGTATCGATGCGCTGTGGAATATTATCATCAGAGTACTCGATAGTAACCTGACTCTTGGAGTCTGGACGAAGATAAGTCATCACCTTGCCTTCCTTACGGATATCAGCAAGTACTCGCATGATGAGCTGTGCCAGGCCAAGTGATACAGGCATGTAGTTTTCGGTTTCATTAGTAGCATAACCGAACATCATTCCCTGGTCACCAGCACCCTGATTCTCATCTTCCTCACGACATACGCCACGGTTGATGTCATCACTCTGCTCATGAATAGCAGTAAGAATACCGCAAGAATCACCATCGAACTGATATTCGCTCTTGGTATAACCAATCTTCTTGATGGTCTTGCGTGCTATAGTCTGCAAGTCTACGTATACATTAGAACGCACCTCGCCCATGATGACAACCTGACCAGTAGTACAAAAGGTCTCAATTGCACAGTGTGAATGGTCATCGTATGCCAGGAACTGGTCTAGCAATGCGTCTGAAATCTGATCAGATACTTTATCTGGATGCCCTTCAGAAACTGATTCTGATGAAAACAAATATGCCATATTTTCTCCTTTATTTTCTATTAATTATTGATATTCATTTATTTGCGGCTGCAAAGTTACGCATTTTTTTTCAGATTCTGCTATTTTCTATAGAAAAAACGAGCATTCTGAGGACCATGTGACTACATTTTCCTCAGAATGCCCGATTTACTTCTTGATATTACGTGGATGGTGTTTCAATATAGCTTCACGAAGGTCGGAAGTTTCTATATGAGTATAGACTTCTGTCGTCCCGATATCCTCATGTCCAAGCAAGTCCTGTATGACTCTGAGATCAGCCCCTCCCTTCAACAGAGCTGTGGCGAAACTGTGTCGCAGAGTATGCGGCGAAATCGTTTTTTTGATACCGGCATCCTGTGCTGCCTGCTTGATCATGACAAGGATCATGGTGCGTGTGAGATGGGCACCTCTACGGTTCAGGAACACATAGTCTTCTTCGCCAGGTTTTATCTTCATGAGATTCCGGTCAATATACCATAAGTTGATCTCCTTCAATGCCTTACCCGAGATAGGCACAAGTCGTTCCTTGCTTCCCTTTCCAAGAACACGGATAAACTTTTCTTCCTCAAACACATCACTTTTCTTGAGGTAAACCAACTCAGACACCCGAAGACCGCAAGAGAAGAGAGTTTCTATAATCGCCTTGTTGCGCTGTCCTTCCCATTTGGATAAGTCAATGGCACCTTCCAGGGCATCCACTTCTTCCACGGAAAGATACTCAGGCAAGTGCTGTCCTATCTGAGGAGATGGCAAGAGTTCCGTAGGATCATCCTTTATATAACCGTCGAGTACCAGAAAGCGATAGAAAGAACGCACGCCACTCAGAATACGGGCTTGCGAACGGGCTCCTATCTTCTTATCATGCAAGCTGGCAGAAAAGGTTTCCAAATCTTCCAATCTCATTTCCAGAAGCGACTTGTCATTCTCTTCTCCATATTCTATCAGGAATTGCAGATCATGACGATATGCCTCAAGCGTATTGAGCGAGTAGCTGCGCTCCAACTTGAGATACCTCATATAATTCCTGATAAAATCATTACCCATTTTCTTGTCTGTTTCTATTTTTATTCTTACCTTTGCATCTGAAAGCAGAGAATTGATGCTCTTTGTCTTTTCTTCATTCAAGACATCGAGTCTGCTCTCTGCCGCAAAGATACAAAAAAATATTGATTTAGAAAATAAAAATCGATTGTTTATGAAAATACAAATCATCAATGGTCCAAACCTGAACCTCTTAGGTGTTCGTGAACCAGGCATTTATGGCAGCAATTCTTTCGAGAGTTACTTACCTCAGTTAAAGGCTAAATATCCTGATGTTGAGATAGATTACTATCAGAGCAACATCGAGGGTGAGCTTATCAACAAATTACAGGAAGTGGGATTCTCTTACGATGGAGTAGTTCTCAATGCAGGTGCCTATACCCATACAAGTATTGCCTTGCAAGACTGCATCCGGAGTTTGAAATGTCCTTGCGTTGAGGTTCACATCTCCAACGTGCACAAACGTGAAGAGTTCCGCCATCATTCTTATATTTCCTGCGCTTGCCTCGGAGTCATCTGCGGTTTCGGTCTGGCTTCTTACGACCTTGCCATTGCAGGAATCATAGCCAATCAATAATATGACAGAGACAGAACTTATCGACAAATACATCTGCCAGCATATTGAGCCAGAAGGCGATTATCTATACCGTCTTTACCGGGCCACGAATATCCACACCATCCACGGCCGTATGGCAAGTGGTCACATTCAGGGTCGTCTGCTCAAGATGCTTGTACAGATGATACGTCCTGAAAATATTCTGGAAGTAGGCACTTTCAGCGGCTATAGCGCCATCTGTCTGGCGCAGGGGCTGCAGGAAGGCGGCAAGTTATACACTTTCGAAATCAACGACGAGATGGAAGATTTCACCCGTCCCTGGATAGAAGGTTCGGATGTTGCCGACAAAATAGACTTCCGCATCGGAGATGCCAATGTAGAAGCGCCCAAGCTGGGAGTGATGTTCGACATGGCTTTTGTGGATGGCGACAAGCGCACCTATATCGAGACATACGAAATGGTGATGAAGATTCTGAACCCTGGCGGATATATCCTTGCAGATAACACATTATGGGATGGGCATGTTATTGACCCTGCCTACGACCGTGACCATCAGACCAAGGGCATCCGTGCCTTCAACGACCTGATTGCCAACGACCCCCGTGTAGAAGTGGTGATTCTGCCGCTGCGCGATGGTTTGACACTCATCAGAAAAAATAAGAATAAAAAAGAAGAGGGGGTGTCATAAATATCTTGCTTAGGGTATAGATAAGGCACGGATTACATGGATTTATGCTGCTAATGTAAGTAAAGCGATTATCATCTCATAAAAAATCCGTGTAATCCGTGCCTAAAAACAGCAAAGGACAAAATTTCTTTCTATTAACTCAAAAGTCTTTTACTCAATGCCCGTACCGGATACCATACGGCAAGCCATCCCACGGCGATGACCGTAACAAAGATGATAGCCACATCTGTATAATGTACGCTGACCGGATAAGCATCCACGATAAACGAGCCTTCCGATTCACCCAGGCGAACGAAACCATACTGCTGCTGTAAGAGACAAAGCAACAATCCCAATCCGATACCTATCACGGCACCAATCACGGCAATCATACGTCCTTCGAAAAGGAAGACTCTCGTAATCTGCTTATCATTGGCACCCAGATTCCTCAACGTCACCACATCATTCTTCTTGTCAATGATGAGCATCGACAACGAGCCGATGATATTGAAGCAAGCCACCACCAGGATAAAGGTCAGGAAGATATATGCCATCAATTTTTCTATTGACATAATCTTAAAAGTATCTTCCTGCTGTTCAAAGCGGTCGAGCACCTTATACTTGGTACCGGCTATCTTCTGCATCTCAGCCTTGACGGCATTCAAATCGCTTCCTTCCTTCAAACGGATTTCCAGATCGGAGAGCATTCCTTGCTGTCCGAAGAGATTGCGTGCGAAGGCTATGGAGGTTACGATGTAGTTCTTGTCATATTTCGACTGCCTTACCGAGAAAAGCACACCAGGCGAATTGAGCGAATCGGCAACAAAGCCCTCTCCAGGATTCGACAAATCCAACTGTCCTTCTTTCTTTGGAGCATAAATCTTGAGATAACCATCCCATTGAGCTCCGATTCCCATGGTTTGCGCCAGCCTGATACCCAGGATACCATACTCCAGGTTTGCCGCATGAAGAGAGTAAGTGCCGTCTCCATACAAGATATCAGTAATGTGCGACAACTCTGAGAAGTTATCTTCCACACCCTTAATCTTAACCATAGCCTGCTTGCCCTGATAGATAGCCAACGCCTGATCCTCTACGGTTTCCGTAGCCACATCCACTTCTGGCAGCAAGCGAATCTGGGTTAGAATGGGATCATCAGAAGGGGCTGTCTTTCCCTCCACAGGCACAACCTTGAGCTGTGGATCAAAACTCGTAAAGAGCGATGCCACCAGGTCATGAAAACCGTTAAACACGCTCAATACGATAACCAAAGCCATCGTAGCCACAGCCACACCAATCACAGAGATAGAACTGATCACGTTGATAACGTGTGTGCTCTTCTTTGAAAAAAGATACCTACGAGCTATAAAGAATGGAAAATTCATTTGTCTTTTTACCTTTTTACTCCTTTACTCTTTTACTTTTTCAAGAGTTCGTCGATATGCTCCAGATAGTCCAGACTATCATCCAGGAAGAAACGGAGCTCAGGAATGATACGCAACTGGTTTCTCACCTTTCTACCCAAGTCGAAACGGATAGTCTTCTCGTTGGCATTGATATTCTTCAATATCTCCTCACCCTTCTCTGATGGGAACACACTGAGGTAAGCAGTACAGATGCTGAGATCCGGACTTACTCTTACCTTTGTAACACTTACCATCACACCGTGCATCATGCGGGTCTGTGACTGGAAAATAAGACTCAACTCCTTCTGGAGAAGTCTTGATATACGGTTTTGTCTTGTTTCTTGCATAATTCTTAACTATTAATTATAAATTATTCCAGGTCTACGTGGGTAGCATTTACCTGCTCATGCAGGAAGATCATCGCAGACTCTTTAAATTTTTCCTCACTTTCTGTAGTCAGATACTGGCAGGTTCCACCCTTCGTAACCATCTGTTCTATGTTTGGATGACGTTTCAGATAATCCTTCAGGCTGTTTGCTACATACTGTCCCTGCGGCACAACCCTCACCCCGTCAGGAATATTCTTCACGATGCTGCTCATGAGCAGCGGATAATGGGTACAACCCAGAATGATGGTATCAATATCAGCATCCTTGCGCATCAACTGATCGATGCGTTTCTTGACGAAGTAATCAGCACCAGGGCTATCCGCTTCATTAGCTTCTACGATGGCAGCCCACAGAGGACAAGCCACACCATTTACCTCTATGTCTGGCCACAACTTACCTATTTCCATCTTGTAGCTCTCACTCTTGATGGTACCTTCCGTGGCAAGAATACCCACATGCCGGCTCTTGGTGAGTTCGCCAATCACCTCGGCAGTTGGTCGGATAATACCCAGCACGCGACGATCCGGATCCAATTCCGGAATATCCCTCTGCTGGATGGAACGCAGGGCTTTAGCCGATGCCGTATTGCAACCCAGGATAACCAGATGACAACCCATTGAGAACAGCTTGATAACCGCCTGGCGGGTAAATTTGTATACAACCTCGAAGGAACGGGAACCGTAAGGGGCACGGGCATTATCGCCCAAGTACATATAGTCATACTGTGGCAAGAGCTGGCGCAATCCATGCAGGATGGTAAGACCGCCATAGCCCGAATCGAAGATACCGATAGGTCCCGGATTAGATGGTAACATCATTTAATTTTCTCCTTTAGTGCTTCTGTAATATCCACACCCATCTCAGCACTCAGATAAGGAGTGGCATTGTTATCGGTATTGAGAATGAAAGCAAATCCGTTCTCCTTACCTATCTGCTGTAAGGCAGCATTCATCTTTGCCTTTAATGGAGCATAAGCCTCCTCCTCTGCCTTTTTCAGAAGACGGGCAGCCTCAGCCTTGAAGGCAATATTCTTCTCCATCAACTCACGCAGCTCAGCCTGTCTTTTCTCAAAGATAGACTTGGCATAAGAGCGCTGGCCATCAAGAAATTCCTCATACTTGCTGTTAAACTCGGTCTCAACACGCTTGGTTTCTTCATCGTATTTGCCACGGAGTTCGTCCATATTATGCTTGGCTATGGCATAGCCAGGCATGGTATGAAAAACCTGCACAAAACTGAAGTAGCCAAACCGCAATACCGGCTGGGCAGCAGTAGTTGCCTGTTGTGCTCCCACCGCTGGATTCTGCTGGGCAGAAGCCGAGAGTGCAAAGAGAGCGAAAGCCAAAAATAAGAGATTCTTTTTCATGATGCGTGATACCTTATTATATTATATATGAATATACTGGATGATTAATAAGGGCAGGCACTTGTGCCTGCCCTCAGCTTACTATCGAATGAACCGATTGATTACTTAATCTTAGCCTGAACCTCCTTGGTTACATCAACCACGTTGGTACCTGTATAAACAGCAGAACCTTCCTCGAAGATGTAAGTATAGTTACCAGCCTTACCTACTGCCTCGATAGCAGTACGAACCTTAGCTACGATAGGCTGCATGAGTTCGCTGCTCTTCTTCTGCAACTCCTGCTGACCATCCTGGTAAGCCTGCTGAATCTTCTGCTGAAGACCCTGCAATTCAGTTTCCTTCTGCTGCTTAGCAGTAGCGTTCATGGTGCTGGCACCCTTCTGGTACTCGTCAGCCTTGCGCTGGAACTCGTCCTGCATAGCCTTGAGGTCGTTCTCCTTCTGCTTCTGGAGAGCTTCCATCTCGCCGTTAGCCTTAGCAACATCTGGCAAAGACTGCATGATCTGCTGTGTATTTACCTTGCCAAACTTCTGTGCCATCATTGTCATTGGTGCACAAAGCATCAACATTAAAATAAGCTTTTTCATTGTTTTATTTCTTTTTGATTATTAATTCTAATTCATGTTCCCATGCCGCCTTGCAAGCGCCATACGTTCACTATCGGCTGCAAATTTACAATTATTATTTGGAATAACCTAATTTTTGGAGCACTTCGTTGCTAATATCTACCTTTGGCGAAGCAAAAATGATACCATTGTTGCTGGCACGGTCTATTACCAGTGTATAACCACGCAAATCTGAGATTTCCTTGACGGCATTATAAATCTCTTCCTGGATAGGTCCCATCAATGCCTCACGCTTTTTATAGAGCTCGCCTTCAGCCCCGAAATATTTCTTTTTCAGGTCGCTTGCCTCTTTCTCTTTCTGCATGATGGCATCCTGCTTAGCCTTCTTCTGCTCCTGTGAGAGGAAGACCACTTCGTTCTGGTAGTTTTTGTACAGAGTGCTAGCCTCCGTATTCAGGGCTTCTACCTCAGCCTGCCAAAGAAGACTAGCCTGGTTCAACTGCTCGTTGGCACGCTCATAAGCTGGAATATTCTTCAGGATATATTCCATATCTACCAATGCGTATTTCTGCGCATGTGCTGAGATGGCTGCTACAGCCATCATCAGCATCAATACTATTTTCTTCATAAGATTTATCTTTAGAATTCCTGACCTAAGATGAAGTGGAACTGGCTTCCACCCTTCTTATACTGGCTTCCGTTCCAAACCTTGTCGAAACCGTATGCCCAGTCAATACCCATCAAACCTACCATTGGCAGGAAGATACGAACACCCACACCGGCACTACGCTTCATGCTGAATGGGTTGAAGTCCTTGGTATCATACCAGGCGTTACCAGCCTCAACAAAGGTCAAACCATAAATGGTGGTATTACCCAGGAGGAATGGATAACGGAGCTCCAGTGAGAAGCGGTCGTAGGCATAAGCATAGTAACCTGTGCTGCGGCCGTATGATACAGAACCGTTCTCATAACCACGGAGACCGATAGTTTCCTCACCATAATATGATGAATAACCGCTCATACCGTCACCACCCACATAATAGGTCTCGAATGGACTCTTCTTGTACTTGTTGTAAGCACCGAGCAAACCGAGTTCTACACGGGTCATCAATACGAAGCACTTCTGCCCCTCTGTGAGTGCTGTATAAGTCTTAGACTTGAACTTCCACTTGTGATACTCAATCCAGCGATACTTCTCCTGCTGCTCCATTGAATAGGTGGCAGACTGAGAGTTGTTTGCCAGATTCTTGTAGTCCTTGTTGTCGAACGCACTCCATGGTGGAGTAAGGTTGACGCTTGCCTCGAACTCAGAACCTGTACGTGGGAAGAGCTGGTTGTCGGTTGATGTACGGTTCAATGCGATGGTCAAGTTCAAGTTGTTCGCATTACCGTTGGTCATCAACATATAGCTCCAGTTCTTCATCATGTAGCGCTGGTAAGCCAACTGTACAGACAAGGTGAAGTAATCATCCGGCCAACGGAGGCGCTTACCCCAACCGAGGCTCACACCCACCATCTGGATGTACTTGTCTGGATCGTAATAGTTCTCGTAGTTATTATAGTAACTGGAACCATAACCATACATATAGCTGTAATAGTTGTTCATGTAAGCACTATTGTAATAGTTGCTTGACACGTCGGTACTCTTACTGTAGTATGCACCTACGCTGAACTGAATAGGGCGCTTGCCACCAAACCAGTTGGTAGAGTAGCTTACGTTGTAGCTCTGATAGTAGGTACCGTTGGTCTGTGCACCGATACTCAGCACCTCACCATCACCGATAGGCATGATACCACGGTGCTCCTTGTTCTTGTTGAAGAGGTTTGCCATGGAGAAGTTGTTGAGCTTCAAGCCCACACGTCCGATGACACCCGTCTGACCCCAACCGAGCGAGAACTCAATCTGGTCGTTACTCTTCTGCTCCAGGTCCCAGTTTACATCCACCGTACCATCTTCAGGATTAGGCCTTACATCCGGGTTAACCTTCTCAGGATCAAAGTGTCCCATAGAAGCCAACTCACGTGCCGAACGCAGCAGGGCATCCTTAGAGAAGAGGTCACCTGGCTTGGTACGGAGCTCACGGCGTACTACGTTCTCATAGAGACGGGTATTACCGTTGATACGTACATGGCTCAGATAAGCCTGAGGTCCTTCTGTCACGCGCATCTCCAGGTCGATGGAATCTCCGTCGATATTGATTTCGGCAGGATTGATGTTAGAGAACACGTAACCATTGTTATAATAGAGGTTGGAAACCGCATCATCGTCCTCATTGAGTCGCTTTTTCAGCAACTTCTGGTTATATACATCACCCTTCTTCATACCCAGAATGCGATCCAGGTCGAAGGTATTGTATACGGTATTACCCGACCATGTGATATTTCTCAGATAATATCTCTTGCCTTCAGCCACCTTGACGTATACATTTACATGCTTGTCATCGAAGTTGCTCACGCTGTCTTCCAGAATCTGTGCATCGCGATAACCGTACTCGTAGTATTTCTCGATCAGTTTCTCCTTATCTTCCTTCCAACGCTCAGGTGTAAACTTCTTGGATTTGAAGAAAGTGGCAAACTTACCAGCCTCATGAGTCTTGGCAAAGGCACCCTTGGAGAAGAGTCCACCCTTGATCTTCCTGTCGCTCAGCTGCTCGTTACCGTCGATGGTAATCTCGTGTACCTTGATCTTTTCCTTCTTGTCTACTATCACATCAAGGATTACCTGGCCCTTGTTAGCCACGTCATCACGCTGGTTAATCTGGATGTCAGCGTTCTTGAAACCCTTGTCGTCGAAGTATTTCTTGGCAAGAATCTTGGCACGGTCCAGCATGTTAGGAGTAACCTGCGTACCCTTCACCATACCGAGTTTCTGCTCCATGTCTTCACGTTCGCTCTTCTTCAAACCGATGTAATTGATGTTTGAGATACGAGGGCGAACAGCCAGATAGATGTGGAGATAGAGTTTCTCACCCACGATAGAGTCGGCAGCAATAGCAACCTTCGAGAAGAGTCCATGCTTCCAGTAACGCTTGACAGCAGTAGTGATGTCGTCTCCAGGTACAGTAATCTCGTCTCCTACTGTAAGTCCGGAGATACCAGTCAGCACATAGTCTTCGTATCCTTCCACACCTGATACATTGATGCCACCCAGTTTCAGCGTACGGGGTGTACCAGCATAAGAGATGTCGGGATTAACGATCTTATCTTGTGCCTGAATCTGCATACTTGCCATAACGCCTAGCAGCAGGATGAAAATCTTTCTTAGCTTGTTCATTTATACCTTATTATATATAATGTATTTTCGTTTCTTATATTGGGGGTTGTTTTTTTACTTTTCTTCCTCTGCCTCTACCTGAGCCTCAGTCTTGCCAAAGCGACGCTGGCGAGCCTGGTAACTCGCAATAGCCTTGTGCAGGCACTCCTCGTTGAAGTCTGGCCAGTAAGTATCGCAGAAATACAACTCTGAATATGCAATCTGCCACAACAGATAGTTGCTGATACGCAACTCGCCACCTGTACGGATCAGGAGGTCTGGGTCTGGCATGAAGTTGGTCTCCAGATGCTTCTCAAAGTTCTCCTCGGTCAGCATCTTCTCCACTTCCTCATAGCTGGTGCCCTTCTCCATGGCTTCCTTCACGGTTTCCTTCATCGCCTTCATGATTTCCCATCGTGAAGAATAGCTCAGGGCTACCACCATGGTCATGGCATCATTCTTGGCAGTATGATCCATTGTTTCCTGCAACTTATCCTGCACCGCCTGTGGCAATCGCTTCATATCGCCTATCACCTGGAAACGTACATTGTTCTTCATGAAGATTTCATCTTCCAGTGAAGACAGTACCAGTCCCATCAAGGCAGAAATCTCGTCGGCAGGACGGTTCCAGTTTTCGGTAGAGAAGGTATAGAGGGTAAGGAATTTCACACCCAAGCGAGTACATTCTGAGGTAATGCAACGCACTGCGTCCACTCCTGCCTGATGACCATAACTGCGGTTCTTGCCTCTTTCTGTTGCCCAGCGTCCATTGCCGTCCATGATGATGGCGATGTGCTCAGGTATTCTGTTCATATCCAAGTTGTCCATATTAATCTTCTTTATTACAAGTTCTACATTTTGCACTGAAACTATAGGTCAGCGACACCTGCAGCGTTGAGTAGCAGTCGGTATTCTTGAAAGCTCCGCTACTGCTTACCCAGTAAGGGTCTTTCACTCCATCCAGCTCATCGCTCAGCGAGAAATGGAAGGTCCAATCCAGTCCTACGTTCAGTCGTTCATTTACTTTATATTTTGCGCCTATACCCAGGGGGATATTGGCAGTAAACACATTCTTTTCGCTTCCCGTCGCATAGGTGGCTCCCAGACCACCAAAGATGAACGGCACCAGCGGCTTGGCTCCCCGATAATCTCTACCCGTACCGTATGGCCAGAAGTTATACTCGAACACGAAGCTGGCATCTACCAGCGTATTGTTAAACGAGTAAGGCAGCCCGGCATAGTCAGGGAAATAAGAATCCACATTGTCAGAAGATCCTTTTATCTTGCCAAAGCCAATATTCAGCCGCAGATCTTTGTATGGGTCGATATTATATCGTCCCACAACGGCAGCCATCGGCTGCATATTCTTGAAAATGCTGCCATTAAAGTCGCCCTCATACGCTATAGTACCTATGCCCGCACCTATCTCCAATCGATATTGCGGGTCATCCTGCGCTTGCGCCTTCTGAACGGAAAGCAAGCTGATGAGAAGCAACAGGCTGCATAAGTTACGAATCATGACTACATTTCAGTTATTCAAAAATAGTCTGGTCCTTGCGCCAGCCATCACGATTGAAGCGGCCTTTCCAGACATTACCACCACGAATCAGCCAATAGTAATTGTTGGCATCACGACAGAAACCGATGCTGCTGTTAACGTTAAAGGTAAAGGCTGCAGGCAGAGTAACCAGAGAGTCAACCTTCCAGCTAATTCCGTTATCCTTGCTCTTATACCATTTGCCATTGCTGCCCACAGCAACAAAGCCTGTATCTGCTGCACAGGTCAATACCTGATCCATCATCGGCATCTTGTATGGCTGATGGCGGTCGAGTTCGAAGTAATTCCACTCATTGTCAGCAGCATCAGCATCATTGTCTACTACGTGGTTCCAGATAGTAGCGATAGAGTCGCCATAACTCTTGTCACGAGTACCCATCAGCATGAGATATTCCACGTTCTTGGCAGAGCGAATGCTGGTAGAGCACATAGAGAGATTATTTGTTGGCAGATAATCAACGCTCTTGTCAAGCGCCAAAGCAGTCCAGCTGGCACCCTGATTCTTTGAAACAGAGATACCGGCAGCAGTATAGGCATAAAGGTTCTTGCTGCTGGCGCCTACCATCAGTTTGAGAGAAGCATCGCTTCCCTTCTCCTGCCAGTTGCAGCCATCTGCAGAAGCATATACCTTTCCGTCTGACAAGATATAGAGGTTATTACCCATAGCCACCGCATTCTGATAGTCATCTACACCGAAAGCGATATTGGCGGTAATCTCCTGCCATCCCATACCATCGGTATTGGCAGTCTTGTAAATCTTCAATCCCTCAGCATTCTTGCCGAATACATAGATATTGCTGCCCAGCGAAACCATCTTCAGATGGCTGAGCTGAGAGAGCACAGTATTCTGCTGAGCCTTCTCCTGCCAGTTGAACACATCACCCTTTTCCTGATGGATGTTTACCTTCACGGTATATGTAGCATAGGCAGTAAAGTCGTTGTTGTAAACACGGATGAGTCTTGGCTTGGAGAAATTGATAGAGTCTGTGCTGGAATAAGTGATAAGCGAATCAGTCTTATCAATATCCTGCAACACGACAAGGCTACTATTCTTGCTTGTAATAGTAGCCAGCATAGCCGAATCCCTCACACCGCATGGTAAGGAATCGACATTATAGATCTGGCGTGTAGCCTGATCAATATAAAATTTATAATTAGCGCCTGCCACAACAGCTTTATACAAGGAATCCTTGGTACCATCCTTGGTCTTGCCCCACTGATCGAGTGATCCCAGAGAAAACGCCGTAATAGCAGTATCATGTGTATATTCTACATTTAAATCATCGTCGCTGCTCAAACATGAAGAGAGCGATAAAGTAGCTGCCAGCAGCACTACGAAAGCTAAAAACTTCCTTTTCATTCTATCCAATTTTTCTTTTTAGCTGCAAATTTACAGAGAATTCTTCAAAAACTCGCCCTTTTCTCCTTATTATTATGCAAATTATTCATTTTAGGCGCATTTTTTAAGTTTTTTAGTGATTTAGAAGATTAAAAACGAAGAAATCCCGCTTCTCTTGCGAGAAAACGGGATTCCATATTGAGTATGAATTCGAAGAGTCGAATTAGAGCTGTGGACCAGCAGCAACGAGAGCCTTACCAGCCTCATTGTTTGTATACTTAGCGAAGTTCTTGATGAAACGAGCAGCCAAATCCTTAGCCTTCTCCTCCCACTGAGAAGCCTCAGCGTATGTATCGCGTGGATCCAAAATCTCAGTAGCTACACCTGGCAACTCTGTTGGAACCTTGAAGTCGAACATAGGGATCTGCTTTGTTGGAGCCTTGTCGATGTCACCGTTCAAGATAGCGTCGATGATACCACGTGTATCGCGGATAGAGATACGCTTGCCAGTACCATTCCAACCTGTGTTAACAAGGTATGCCTTAGCATTGTTCTTGTTCATCTTCTTAACCAACTCCTGAGCGTACTTTGTTGGGTGCAACTCCAAGAATGCCTGACCGAAGCAAGCAGAGAATGTTGGAGTAGGCTCTGTGATACCGCGCTCTGTACCAGCCAACTTAGCTGTGAAACCAGAGAGGAAGTAGTACTGTGTCTGCTCTGGAGTCAGGATAGATACTGGTGGCAATACACCGAAAGCATCAGCTGAAAGGAAGATAACCTGCTTAGCAGCTGGAGCAGAAGAACCTGGCTGGATGTTGTTGATGTGGAAGATTGGGTAAGAAACACGAGTGTTCTCTGTTACGCTCTTATCAGCGAAGTCAATCTTACCATTAGCATCTACAGTTACGTTCTCGAGGAGAGCGTTGCGCTTGATAGCGTTGTAGATATCTGGCTCAGACTCCTTGTCAAGGTTGATAACCTTAGCGTAGCAACCACCTTCGAAGTTGAATACACCATTGTCATCCCATCCGTGCTCATCGTCACCGATCAACTTACGCTTAGGGTCTGTTGACAATGTAGTCTTACCTGTACCAGAAAGACCGAAGAAGATAGCTGTATTCTCACCGTTCATATCGCAGTTAGCAGAGCAGTGCATAGAAGCCATACCCTTCAATGGCAAGAAGTAGTTCATCATAGAGAACATACCCTTCTTCATCTCACCACCATACCATGTGTTGATGATAACCTGCTCCTTAGATGTTACGTTGAAAGCAACGCAAGTCTCAGAGTTCAAGCCGAGCTCCTTGTAGTTCTCTACCTTAGCCTTAGAAGCGTTGTAAACAACGAAGTCTGGCTCGAAAGCCTCAAGCTCCTCAGCTGTAGGACGGATGAACATGTTTGTTACGAAGTGAGCCTGCCAAGCAACCTCAACGATGAAACGAACAGCCATACGTGTATCCTTGTTAGCACCGCAGAAACCATCTACTACATAGAGGTTCTTGTTGCAGAGCTCCTTAACAGCGAGATCCTTAACAGTACCCCAAACCTGCTCTGACATTGGGTGGTTATCGTTCTTGTACTCATCAGTTGTCCACCATACAGTGTCCTTAGAGTTCTCGTCCATTACGATGTACTTATCCTTAGGTGAGCGACCAGTGTAGATACCTGTCATAACGTTAACTGCACCTAACTCTGTCTGCTGACCTACCTCGTAACCCTCGAGACCAGCCTTTGTCTCCTCCTCGAACAACTGCTCGTAAGAAGGATTGTGAGCAATTACTGTAGCACCAGTAATGCCGTACTTTGTCAAATCTAACTTTGCCATTTTTTTAAATGTATTTAAGTTGTGAAATATTTATTCTGAAACTTATCTTTTTTTATTTTGGATTCTCTAACGAACCCCTTTTTCCTAAAACCGCCGCAAAGTTACGAAAAATATGTTTTATAACAAAGATTCTCGCATATAAATAATGTATTTTAAAATCTTTTTTGGTTAAAGAAATTAAAATCGCTCCAATTCGTCTATAATTTGCCACGTTGACTTTGCAAATATTCGTTGCTGTTCAGCATCCGGAATCCCCATCTTTTTGTGCCAACCCACCTATTTAATATATATAGCTTCAGAAAACGAGGAAAAAAGTTGCCCAAACATTTTGTAGTTTCCATGATTTGCATTATCTTTGCATAAGATAAAAACAACAGAATAAAAATACTACAACTTATGAAAATAAATAATCTGAGCGAGCACAATTGCATCATCAACCGCTATCTGGCAGAGATGCGCGACTGTGATTATCAAAAGAACCGGCTCCTCTTCCGCAACAACATCAAGAGAATCGGTGAGTATGAGGCTTTCGAGATTTCAAAGACTCTGAATTACGAGAACAGAGACGTGACTACCCCGCTCGGTGTAGCCCAGGTTAATTTCCCTACAGACAAGATTGTCATCGGTACTATCTTCCGTGCCGGACTTCCTTTCCACGAGGGTTTCCTCAACATCTTCGACCATTCAGGCAATGCCTTTGTGAGCGCCTACCGCGAATATACCAATAAGGAGCATACTGAGGTAGGCGTACATATCGAATACCTCGCCACACCTGATCTTACGGATAAGGTGCTCATCATCGCCGACCCTATGCTGGCTACAGGCATCAGCATGGAGTTGGGCATGAAGGCGTTCCTTACCAAGGGAAATCCTAAGCATATCCACGTGGCTTGCGTCCTTGCCGCTCCAGAAGGAATCGAGCATGTCAAGAAGACCTTCCCTGAGGATAAGACAACCATCTGGTGTGCATCTATCGATGAGGGACTGAACGAGCATAAATACATCGTACCAGGCTTCGGTGATGCGGGCGACCTCTGCTACGGAAGCAAGATCTAAAGCGAAAAGTGGCTGTATAGAAAGCCACTTTCCTTTTTACTCTTCACTCTTCACATCTCGGCGTTAACCCATTAAATATCAACACATTAAACAGGTGAAGAGTCAGATCTCACTCTTCACCACTCTTCACCACTCTTCACCTTATGCAAGGTATAAACGCGGAGCCGCTTACTTATCACGAAGCTCAGCCATCATTGAAGACAGATATTGGTCATCATAGATGACTAAACATAGTTTAAATAAAAGGGGTTACACCCTCAAAAAGAATCAGGTGAAGAGTGGTGAAAAGTGGTGAAGAGTCGGGTTTGCCTCTTCACGCACAATACCCATTGTATATCAACCACTTACGCCCAAGATGTGAAGAGTGAAGAGTAAAAGCGAAAGTAGCGTTTTATTCGCAGGAATACGATGCGGCAACGCTTGCCTTCAAAATTTCCTCACGACATAAAAAATTACGCCCGGCAATGGCACAATATTGCCCCAGCCGAGGGCAATATTGTGCCATAACCAGGCAAAATGTGGAATGAGGCTTACTTCATTTCGAAAAGACGCCTTTTCCTTTCTCCAACCGCCTAATAATGGAAAGAACTTCCGCCTAGAAATTCTCGCAATAGGGAAGTTGGAGGAAGATTATTGTAAGGGATTCCCTTGAAATACTTCAGGAATTTCAGCAGTCTGTAAGCTTCCGCATATTCCTCGCAGTTTTCCGGAACCTGCTGCAGCAATGGTTCTGCCTGCATCTTGAGCACGGACAGTTCATAGAGCATCGCCGTATTCAGCATCGCATCGGCATTCTCCTGGAACGGGAATATCCATTTGTTCTCGCCAGCTCTTACCGATGGCCAGCGGTGAATGGTCTCCTGAGCCGATACACCTCTATATTTATAGTCGCGGATGATGCGGCGCAGCAGACGGTTGTCGGTTGTCGGAATATAATTATGATTATCCAGCAGGATGGTAGTCAATGCCGAAGCATACACGCGGTAAATCTGCTCTTCTGGAATATGCGCCGTCAGCTCTGGGTTCAGGGCGTGGATTCCCTCTACCACCAGCACATTGCTAGGCTCCAGCTTCAGTTTCTTTCCGCTCTTGATGCTCTTGCCCGAAGGAAAATCATATTTCGGCAAATCCACCTCCTCACCACGGAAGAGGGCATTGAACTGGTCGTTGAGCAAATCGAGATTCAACGCATAGATGCTCTCAAAATCATATTCTCCATTCTCATCCTTCGGAGTCTTATCCCTGTCCACGAAATAATCATCGAGCGAAATCTGCAACGGTTTCAGTCCGTTTACGGCAAGCTGAATGCTCAGGCGCTTGCAGGATGTTGTCTTGCCGGAAGACGAAGGACCGGCAAGAAGCACGAGCTTCACACCCTTGCGCTGGGCAATATCCTCAGCAATCTTAGCCAGCTTCTTCTCCTGCAGTGCCTCGCTGATATTGATGATGTCGGTAGCATGACCGGCTTCGATAGCCTGATTGAAGTCGCCCACGGTTCTGATACCCAGGATTTCCTGCCAGCGATGATGCTCCTTGAAGATGTCGAACATCTTGTCCTGCCGGGTCATCTCGCCCAGCTCGTCCGGATTCTTGAGCGAAGGAATGCGCAGGAGCATGCCGTCATAATATTTCTCCAAGCCGAAGAGATAGAGCTGGGAGGTATTGGTGAGCAATGTTCCGTAATAATAATCCACGTATTCACCTATTTTATAATAGGTAGTATAGATAGAGCCCGAAGTCTTGAGCAGTTTTACCTTTTCCACATCTCCCTTTTCCTGAAACAGGGTGATGGCATCTTCCGTAGGAACGGTGAACCGGCGAATCGGCATCCGGGCATCGATAATCTCCTGCATGCGGCAGCGGATGATATTCACATCCTCATCCACAACCGGCCGACCGAGACGGATATCCACATAAAAGCCGTTGGAAACCGGAATATCAATCACCACATCTGTAGCCGGATAGATATCCTGCACCGCCTTGCAAAGTACGAAGAAGAGGGTGCGGGTATAGGCACGGGAACCTGACGCAGTTGTCATATCCAGAAATTCTACATCCTTACTGTTATATACACGATAATGCATGCCCTCAACCTTATTATTTACCCTTGCAGACACCGGTCCGTGGGTCATTTTGAGGTCAAATGAAGAAAAAACATCAAAAAGTGTGCTTCCAATTTCGACTTTCTGAGTTTTTTTATTATTTTTGCAACGGATTTGAATTACTTGTTTCATTTGCATTAAAAAGATGTTACAAAGTTACACAATCTACTGCCCGTCCAGCCCTTCCTGAAGACTGTTCCGGGTCATCAACCTACTCCCCGGAGAGGAGCACGCTTACAGAGCGTAAAGTTACGAAGAAATTCGGATACTTCTTGTTTTTGACAACATTAATTAAGTTATAATATGTCTATTTGGATATTTTTCAGGCTTATTGGAGCACTCGCCCTACTTATGTTTGGTATGAAGACCATGAGCGACAGTTTGCAGAAGATGGCAGGACCTCAGCTCCGCCATGTGTTAGGAACGATGACCACCAATCGTGTGACGGGCATCCTCTCGGGTACGCTCATCACGGCTGCGGTGCAGTCTTCTACGGCTACAACGGTGATGACGGTATCATTCGTCAACGCAGGTCTCCTTACCCTCGCCCAGGCTATTTCGGTCATCATGGGTGCCAATATCGGAACCACGCTTACCGCCTGGATCATGAGTGCCGGCTTCTCGTTCAACATCACCGACTTTGTATGGCCTGCATTCTTCATTGCCATTATCCTGATTTACAGTAAGAAGCGCAAGATTATCGGCGACTTCATCTTTGGTATATCCTTTATGTTCCTTGGTTTGGGTACTCTTCGCCAAACCGGTATTGATATGGACCTGGCTCATAACCAGCCAGTTCTGGAGTTCTTCTCCAGCTTCGACCCTCACAGCTTCCAGACCACCATCACCTTCCTGCTCATAGGTAGTATCCTGACCATGTGTGTGCAGAGTTCGGCTGCCGTCATGGCGATTACGATGATTCTCTGTTCCACCGGCGTACTGCCTATCTATCAAGGTATTGCGCTCGTAATGGGTGAGAATATCGGTACCACCGTAACTTCCAACGTGGCAGCACTCACCGCCAACACGCAGGCACGAAGAGCGGCGATGGCGCACATGGTGTTCAACATCTTCGGTGTGCTGTGGATACTCTGCGTGTTCCGTCCGTTCATCCACCTGGTTTGCGGTTGGGTAGGTTTCGACGATGCCATGGAGAAGAGCGATCCTCATTTCGTTGCCAACGCAGCCAAGCTCTCCTTCGTGCTTGCCGCCTTCCATACCACGTTCAATCTCTCCAACACCTTTATCCTGGTATGGTTTGTCCCACAGATAGAGAAGCTGGTATGCAAGATTATCCGTCCTAAGAAGAATGCCGAAGAGGACGACTTCCGTCTGCGCTTCATCCAGAGTGGTATCATGAAGACTCCGGAAATCTCCGTTCTGGAGGCTCAGAAGGAAATCCACAGTTTTGCCGAGCGCATCCAGCGCATGTTCGGCATGGTGAAGGAGCTCCTGGGAGAAACCAATGAAGACAAGTTCGTAAAACTCTACACCCGCATCGAGAAATACGAGGGTATCTCTGACAACATGGAGATTGAGATTGCCAAGTATCTCGACCAGGTGAGCGATTCTCATCTTTCTGACGAGACCAAGGCAAAGATTCGTGCCATGCTCCGTGAGATTTCTGAAATCGAGAGTATCGGTGACAGCTGTTTCAACATCGCCCGCACGCTCAACCGCCGTTTCAAAGGCAAGGAAGACTTCATCACTTCGCAGTATGAGCACATGCACCAGATGATGGAGCTTACCGACAACGCCCTCACCCAGATGAACATCACTCTCGTAGGTCATAAGGGGGACAACGATGCCAACCTCTCTTTCAACATCGAGAACGAGATCAACAACTATCGCAATCAGTTGAAGAGCCAGAACATCAACGATGTAAACAACCATCTCTATACCTACGCCATCGGTACCATGTATATGGACATCATCCAGGAATGCGAGAAACTCGGCGACTACGTGGTGAACGTAGTGGAGGCCCGCATGGGTGTAAGACAGCATGAGGCATAACACCTCTTTTATATATATCAGAAAAAGAGGGTGTGTCATAAGTCCATGATACACCCTTTTTTACTTCTGTATAGTTCCCCGCACTTCACGGAAAACGACAAGGGTCTATATGCCACGATGAAAAGGTGGCGTATAGACCCTTGATTATATATGGTGATATTTGTAATCTACATCTCCGCTATTATATTTTTTATGATATGGCAGATGGCATACAGATAGTAACAATGCCGTTTACAACACTTTGGGGATATGATACGGATGCTGACAGAGACGGAAATTATATGTTTTATGTTGTTTTCTTCACGAATAATTTGGTAGTTAAAAAAAAGCAGTGTATCTTTGCAGCAGAATGCTGCACTCGGCAATTTGAAAACAAGTTTTCGTTGCGTTTGTTTGCATAGCCAATGAATCAAATAACAAAAATTCTGCTTATGGGAAAGATAGTAGATAAAACAGAGACTAAGATAGTTACGCTTGATGGTGTTGAGATTATCAAGCAGGTAACGAAGGTACTTATGCCTAATGGTAAGTACCGATATCCTACTGTGTATTTTACGGTTAACGATGATGTCAAGGCTCTGACTACAGAACAATTAGACAAAATCCGCATCCCTGTCTATAAACAGTTAATTTGAAATTAATATGGAAGAAAGTGAAGGTTATCCCTTCGTCTTTCAAATGATAGACAGGGATAGTGCAGATGAATGGCTGATTGAAACTTTGCAATATAGATTCAAGTCAGCTAAATCTCATCATTCTTATATTGTAAGAGTTGAGCGTTATCAGGAACATGCTTATTGCGTGAAGTTCTTTGATAAGGCCAATATGAATAGTAAATTGAAATTTAGTCTTCGTACTAACACATTTGAGCCAAGAATCATTTTCTATACATTATTCCATATTATGCTTGATGTATTGAAAAGAGATAGCAAAGCCTCATTCTTCTTTGTTGGTGCAGAAGATGAAAATGATGAATTAGGAATGGCGACAAGACGATTTCGTGTATATAAGAAATTCACTACGTCTGTGGTATCTGAAAGATTATTCAAGCATTATGCAATAGAAAATGAGTCTTTGTATATTCTGATTAATAAGAACAGTTGTTCTGATTGTGATGATTTAGCCAAAAGAATTACTGTTGCTGTAAAAAAACTTTTCTCTCGTCATTAAAACATAATTAGGTTTATAGTATATATCTGATTACGGAAAACGACAAGGGTCTATATGCCACGATGAAAAGGTGGCGTATAGACCCTTGATTATATGGTGAAAGAACCGTACGGTTTATCCTTCAAGAACTTTCCACTTGATGCCTCCATTCTGTCCTGCCACATAGTTGCAGAGAGGAATGCCGGGATGGGTCAGGTTGGAAAGATAAAGAGGCTCATCAGCCACAAACTGGTGGCAGGTAAACGTATCCCCGGCAGCCAGTTTGCTGTTCAGCGATTCCATCACCTTGAAATTGTCATTTCCCAGATACTTGATGGTAAGAATACGGCCGGGCTGCCAGGTCAGTCTAACCAGATCATTTACGACAAGAGCATCAGCAATCAGCTTGCTCTTGATAAAGAATCGGCTGGAAGCAACAGCATTCTTACTCTCTACGAACGCATTCCAGCTGGGATATCCCACCATGCGGGAGAGCAATTCCAGATTGAACCTGCTCGGATTGCAGGAACATGCCACATATCCCCACAGACGCTTCAGCGTGCTCACCGAAACCGTTTCCTGGGTATAACCCTCTATCTGTCGGGAAAGGAAATCAAAATCCCTTGGTGAAACAATCTTTCGTCCCACCAGCGTTTCGACCTCATTCTTGAGTCTATCAAAATCTTCTTTTTTATAATCTTCCATCATTATATATTCATCTATTTGCTTTTTACAGATTGCAAAGATAAGCAATATTTGCCGTTTTTCCCACAAAAAATGTACCTTTTATTGCAATAAACTGAAATTGAACCGTTTTGAACCAATCCACTTTCGTTCTTTTTATGTATTTTTGCAACCAGAAAGTAAAGATTGATTTGGGAGATAAAATAAAATCTGAAAGCGTATTTATAGTCATTTGAATCATTTTCTATGAACCCAGGATATTAGAGCAGGACAGATATAACATCCCTGCGGTCTGAGATTCTATATGAATCTCAAACCATATCCTTTTAACAAAGAAATGGCATCCCCTCAAAACCAGGGAGTGCCATTTTTAATTTGATCGTTGTCATTTCTCAAACTCCACAATATAAGTAAAGCGCCCCCACGGTGAACGGCAATAAGCATCTTTGCTACCCTTAGGAACATAGAGAACAATCTTCCTAAAACTAAGAGCCTCAAAGATATCATCCATCGTCACCTTCCAAAGTGCATTTCCCAACCTAGGTGGCGTCTTGCTACGGAAATATATACTCTCCAGATTAGGACTGCCAGCAAAGATATGTTTCATCACGTGCAACTTGGGATTATCAGGCATCACGACCCGCTTCAAGAAAGGGTGAGCAGCAAAGGCACTATCCTCCAACTCATCTACACGATAACTCACACCCTGATATTTCACGGTAGCAGGAATCTCGATGACAGAATCCCGGTCATTGGCAGCACTTACTGTAACCAAACCGCCACCCCACGACTTATATTCCAGGTTGCCAACAGTAAACTGAGCAACCACATCGTATAGTATCTCTGGCTTTACCACCTTATTATATAAAACAATACCTGATGTACCCAAAACTAAAAAAGCGAGAAGACTGTTTAAAGCTTTTAGGCGACGATGAAGCGACTGAATATGCATCCTTAAAGCTAACACATTAGGATACCGATACTCTAAAGGAAGAAAACATCTCTTGACAGCCCAACGGCAAGACCATCCCAGCCGCATCTCCTTCAAGATGACTCCCAGACTGTAGATATCATTGCGCACATCAGGCACACTCTCTTCCTGCTGCTCAGGCGAAACATACCCTTCGGTACCGGCAGGGCTTTTCAGAATGGTATAGCTGTCGGCATCAGAGAGCCCGAAATCAATCAACTTGATCGTACCTCCGTTACGGGCTATCATGATATTGGCAGGTTTCAGGTCGCGATGCACAATCTGCTGATCGTGCACATACTCCATCACCAGCAAAAGCTGGTGGGCAATCTGCCGGCGCTCCAAACCGGAATGCTTCTGGGCAAGCCACTCATCAAGCGTCACGCCATCTATCCATTCCATCACGATACACCTGCCGTATCCCTCAACTTCTTCCAACCCCTCCACCTTCACAATACCGGGATGGTCAAGACGGGCAAGAATGTCATATTCCTTCTGCTGAAGCTGCAGGAAGGTAGAATCATGACACACATCAGGCTTCAACGATTTCAATATCCACCACTGACCGTTGCGCTTGGCACGGAGCAGGACATTAAAACCGCTGGTAGAGAGCTCGGAGATTTCCGTGAATCTATCCGAAACTGCATCTACAGGAGACAATATAAAACCTGAAACTTGCGTCATAGCTGCAAAGATAATACTTTCTGATGAAGAAACAGAAGAATTTAAAATAATTTTAGCATAACATGGCGGATAACTCATGAAAAAATAGTATCTTTGCACCCAAAATTGCAATTTTATTAATAATTAATGAAGATTCTAGTAACGGGTGCGTCGGGTTTTATCGGCAGTTACATCGTGGAAGAAGCCTTGCGACAAGGCATGGAAACCTGGGCGGCAGTACGCCCTACCAGCAGCAGGAAGTATCTGCAAGACGAACGCATCCATTTCATCAATCTCAACCTTTCTTCAGAGGAAGAGTTGGAGAAAGAACTCGCCCCGCATGAGTTCGACTATATAGTGCATGCAGCCGGTGCTACCAAGTGCCTGCATGCAGAAGATTTTCATAGGGTTAACACAGAAGGAACCAAACACCTGGTGAATGCCATCCTGCATCTTGGAATGCCTATCAAGCGATTTGTCTTCGTCAGTTCGCTCAGCATCTTCGGAGCCATCCGTGAGGAGCAGCCTTATCAGGAAATCTGTGAGAATGATGTGCCTAGACCAAACACGGCATACGGCAAGAGCAAGCTGGAGGCAGAACGCTATCTTGACAGCATCGGCAACAACTTCCCCTATATCATCCTGCGACCTACCGGCGTGTATGGTCCTAGAGAAAAAGACTATTTCCTGATGGCAAAGAGCATCAAGCAGCATATTGACTTTGCTGTAGGATACAAGCGTCAAGACATCACCTTCGTGTATGTTCAGGATGTGGTGCAGGCTGTTTTCCTTGCCCTAGACCATGGTATGAACGGCAGGAAATACTTCCTCAGCGATGGCGAGGTATATCAGTCGGCTGCCTTCAGCGACCTGATTCACAGGGAATTGGGTAATCCGTGGATGCTGCGCATCAAGGCTCCTATCTGGGTGCTGCGCATTGTCACCTTCTTCGGTGAATATATCGGAAGGTTAACAGGAAAGATGTCGGCTCTGAACAATGACAAGTACAACATCCTGAAACAGCGCAACTGGCGATGTGACATCGAGCCAGCCATGGACGAACTGGGCTACCACCCTCACTATCCATTGGAAAGAGGCGTGAAACTCGCCATCAAGTGGTACAAGGATAACGGATGGCTGTAAAACATATCATAAAGTTCAATGTTCAAATCTCAAAGTTCAAAGTAACACCGTGATAAAAGATTATTTTAAGATAGAAAAGAACCCCAAGAAGGGTCTCCTACCACTGGAATGGGTGATGCTGGGATATATGGCTGTTACTGTCATTACCATGCTCTTTACCTATACCAAGCTGGTTAACCCGGAAGAAATGCTTTGGGGACGACTGAGGGTTCTCGCCATGACTGCAGCCCTATGGGCAGTTTACAGAATGGCACCTTGCAGGATAACCAAGATGGTAAGAATCATGGCACAGATAGCTCTGCTTGCCTGGTGGTATCCAGACACTTACGAAATCAACCGGATGTTCCCCAACCTGGACCATCTTTTCGCCGGCTGGGAACAGGACCTCTTCGGATGTCAACCTGCCCTGCTCTTTGCCAAGGCAATGCCATGGGCAGTAGTGAGCGAACTGATGTCGATGGGCTACTTCATGTACTATCCGATGATAGCAGTTATCGTACTCTACTATTTTTTCTGCAGATACTATGAGGCTGAGCGTGCATCTTTTGTGGTGCTGGCTAGCTTCTTCATCTATTATGTCATCTACATCTTCGTACCGGTAGTAGGACCGACGTTCTATTTTGATGCCGTGGGAGCCAGAGACATCGCGCAGGGAATCTTCCCGGCAATGGGCGATTACTTCAACAGCCACAGCAACTGTCTGCCAACACCAGGCTATACTGATGGTATATTCTATCAACTCGTAGAAGATGCCAAGGCTGCTGGCGAACGTCCTACGGCAGCCTTCCCTAGTTCGCATGTAGGTGTAAGTACCGTCATCATGCTGTTGGGCTGGCATACGGGCAAGCACAAACTGGTTTATACGATGTTGCCATTCTACATTTTCCTGTGTCTGGCCACCGTTTATATCCAGGCACATTATCTCATTGATGCTGTGGCAGGACTCGTTTCGGGCGTTGTTCTCTACTTCGCCCTGATGGCAGTATCCAAGCACATGATAGAAAACAACTCATCATCCCGATTGAGATTCAGATAAAGACAGATACATATATATAATAACAATATTAATTTGAATAGAATTCATCTAGAACAATGAAGAAACTATTTATTGAGACTTATGGCTGCCAGATGAACGTGGCAGACAGCGAGGTAGTTGCCTCTGTGATGCAGATGGCAGGCTACGAGATTTGTGAGAAAGAAGAAGAGGCTGATGCCATCTTCCTGAACACCTGCAGTATCCGCGAGAATGCGGAAAACAAGATTTATCATCGCCTCGACACCCTCCATGCAGAGCAGAAGAAGGGCAGAAAGGTGATTCTCGGCGTATTGGGCTGCATGGCTGAGCGCGTGAAGGATGACCTCATCCAGAACCACTATGCCAACCTGGTCTGTGGACCAGACAGCTATCTCAACCTGCCGGATATGATTGCGCAGTGCGAGATGGGAACCAACGCCATCAACATCGAACTTTCCAAGACCGAGACCTACCGTGACATCGTGCCTCAGCGCATCGGTGGCAACAGAGTGAGCGGTTTCGTAAGCATCATGCGTGGTTGCAACAACTTCTGCCACTACTGCATCGTTCCTTATACCCGTGGACGTGAGCGCAGCCGTGATGCCGAGAGCATCCTGCGAGAGGTGCGCGACCTGCACGACCATGGTTTCAAGGAGGTTACCCTTCTGGGACAGAACGTAAACAGCTATGGTCTCTCTCCATCGGGCAAGCGTGAGGAAGGCAGTCTTTCCTTCGCCGAACTCCTGCACATGGTAGCCCAGGCTGTACCGGACATGCGTGTACGCTTCACCACCTCTAACCCAGAGGATATGACCGAGGACATTCTCCACGCCATTGCCGATGAGCCAAATCTCTGCAAGCACATCCACTTCCCTGCACAGAGCGGAAGCAATAAGATACTGAAGCTGATGAACCGCAAATACACCCGTGAGGAGTATCTGCAGCGCATCGCCGATATCAAGCGCATCATCCCTGGCTGCGGCATCACCACCGACATCTTCGTAGGTTATCACGACGAAACCGAGGAAGACCATCAGGAAACCCTCTCGCTGGTGAAGGAAGTAGGCTTCGACAGCGCCTTCATGTTCAAGTATTCAGAGCGCCCTGGCACCTACGCAGCCAAGCACCTGCCAGACAACGTTTCTGAGGAAACCAAGATTGCCCGCCTCAACGAGCTCATCAAACTGCAGACCGAGGTGAGCGCTGAGCAGAACAAGAAGGATGAGGGCAAGGAATTCACCATCCTCATCGAGAACTTCAGCAAGCGTAGCCGCGAACAGATGATGGGCCGAACAGAACAGAACAAGGCGGTAGTCATCGACAAGGGCAACCACCATATCGGAGAATTCGTAAAGGTCCGCATCACCGACTCTACTTCTGCAACTCTCTTCGGAGAAGAAGTAAAAGAGTAAGACTGCTTCTTCAGAAAAAGAAGCGAAAATATACCCAATCGCTCTTTGAAGAAGAAAAAACAAAGAAAACCAAAAGAAAACCGCTAAAAATTTGGCGGTTTTCTTAAAAAGCACTATATTTGCACCTATGAAGGAATTTTTGCAAATCTTACGCCGATTCGTCCCTCCATACAAGAAGTATCTGGGGCTCTCTGTTCTGTTCAATATCCTGTCTGCGGTATTGAACATATTTTCGTTTGCAGCCTTGATACCAATCCTGCAGATTCTGTTCCAGGTAGACGGTGGTATCCGTGCCAATGACTACATGGAATGGGATGGAAGTTTTGATACCGTCAAGGAGGTAGCTACCAACAACCTGTATTACTATATCCAGGAGTTTATCGTGGCACATAGTGCCTCCTTAGCCCTTCTGGTCATCGGCTTGTTCCTTGCTTTCATGACTTTCCTCAAGACGGGAGCCTACTTCCTGTCTTCAGCCACCATCATCCCTATCCGTACAGGTATCGTCCGCGATATCCGCAACCAGCTCTATCAGAAGATCACCTCGCTTTCTCTTGGTTTCTTCAGCGAGGAGCGCAAGGGAGATATCATCGCCCGAATGAGCGGTGACGTGCAGGAGGTGGAGAACAGCATCATGTCTTCACTCGACATGCTCTTCAAGAATCCTATCCTGATTCTCTTCTATTTCATCACGCTCATCTGCATCAGCTGGCAGCTCACCCTCTTCACCATCATCTTTGTACCACCATTCGGCTGGTTCATGGGATTCGTGGGCAAGAAGCTGAAGGCAAAAAGTACAGAAGCACAGGCTCTCTGGAGCGATACGATGAGTATGGTGGAAGAAACCCTGGGCGGATTGCGCATCATCAAGGCTTTCTGCGCAGAGGATAAGATGAACTGGCGCTTCAACCAGGTGAACAGCAGCTATCGCGACAACATCATGCGCGTGAACATCCGTCAGCAGATGGCTCACCCGATGAGCGAATTCCTGGGAACCATCCTTATCGTAGTGGTATTATGGTTTGGCGGTATTCTGGTATTGGACTATGGAAGAATCGATGGTCCTACCATCATCTTCTATCTCGTGATGCTCTACAGCATCATCAACCCATTGAAGGAATTCTCCAAGGCGAGCTATAATATCCCGAAGGGATTGGCAAGCATGGAGCGTATCGACAAGATTCTTCAGGCAGAGGTAGAAATCAAGGACAAGGAGAACCCTGACCATATCGCCAGCTTTGAGCACCAGATAGAGTTCCGCCATGTATCCTTTGCCTATACCGACCATCAGAACGATGAACTGGTTTATGTATTGAAGGATATCAACCTCGTGATTCCTAAGGGAAAGACCATCGCACTGGTGGGACAGAGCGGTAGCGGAAAGAGTACGATGCTCGACTTGATACCTCGTTACTACGATGTACAGGAGGGCGAAGTGCTCATCGACGGCATCAATGTGAAAGACCTTGCCGTGCACGACCTCCGCCAGCTGATAGGTAATGTGAACCAGGAGGCAATCCTCTTCAATGCCAGCTTCAAGGACAATATCCGCTTCGGCAAGACCGATGCTACCGATGAAGATATCGCCAATGCGGCAAAGATAGCCAATGCCTACGAGTTCATTACCAAGTCGGAACATGGTTTCGATACCGGAATCGGTGATCGTGGCGGCAGACTCTCCGGTGGTCAGCGCCAGCGTGTAAGCATCGCCCGTGCCATCCTCAAGAATCCTCCTATCCTCATCCTCGACGAAGCAACATCGGCTCTGGATACCGAAAGCGAGCGTCTGGTTCAGGATGCCTTGGAGAAACTGATGAAGACCCGTACCACCGTGGCTGTAGCCCACCGACTGAGTACCATCAAGCATGCAGACGAGATTTGCGTACTGCATGAGGGAAGGATTGTGGAGCGTGGTACACACGACGAGCTGATTGGAAAAGACGGATATTACAAGAAGTTGCACGATATGCAGCAGGTGTAATATAACTGAGAATTAATAATTAACAATTAATAGTTTTGTTGATGGTTAAGATTGTTTATGCATTCTTTTATGCAATATCGCTGCTGCCTTTCAGGCTACTCTATTGCATCGCCGATTTCGAGTACTTCATGATGTATCGCGTCATCAAGTACCGCAGGGGTATTGTGCGTAAGAATCTCACCAGCTCTTTTCCTGAGAAATCAGAAGAAGAGATTATCGACATCGAGAAGAAGTTCTATCGCTGGTTCAGCGATTACTTCTTCGAGGCTGTCAAACTGCTCAGCATCAGTGACAAGGAGTTGCGCCAGCGATTCCAGGTCATCAACAGCGAGGAAGTGGAGCAATGTTTCCTGGAAGGTCAGAACGTGGCAGCTATCCTGGGCCATTACTGCAACTGGGAGTGGCTCTCATGCGTGGGTATCGAACTGCCCAAGTCACGCAAGATAGGCCTCATCTATCATCCACTGCGCAACCAAGCCTTCGACGAACTCTTCAAGCGCATCCGTTCTCACGAGGAGAATGGCGTGGTGGTGCCCAAGAAAGACATCCTCCGCTACTTGGTGGATTACAAGCGCAAGGGCATCTTGAGCATCTTCGGCTACATCAGCGACCAGGGACCTAAGTGGGAGAACATCCACCTGTGGCTTCCTTTCCTCAATCATCCCGAAACCCCGGTGTTTACCGGAGGCGAAAGAATCATGAGGAAGATGAACGATGCCGTGTTCTATGTAGAAATGTCGCGCCCGAAGCGAGGCTATTATACTGCCACTTACAAGCTTATCACCCGTGAACCCAACTCATTGCCGGAGCACGAGATTACCCGCCGCTTCTTCCAGATGCTGGAAGAAACCATCCGCAAGAATCCACCTTATTATTTATGGACGCATAACAGATGGAAGCGAACCCGGGAGGAGTTTGACAAGCGATATGAAATCAAAAACGGTAAAGTAATTCCTAAAGAATCATGAGAATAGTTCTTTTCTGTGAAAACAAGTATGCCATAGACATACTTAATCCGATACAAGAACATGTGACAAAGCAGCATTTGCCACACGAGATATTGTGGTATATCCACAAACCAAAGATAGACAGTTTTCCATACGCCGACCAGGTGAAATGGACCAGCTCTATTCAAGAAGTCTATGACTTCCAGCCAGAGGCTATCTATGTGCCAGGCAACATTGTGCCTTACTATCTGCCAGGCGTCAAGATACAGGTATTCCACGGCTATGCCGCAGAGAAGAAAGACCATTGGATTATCCGCCGTTACTTTGACACCTATTTCACCCAAGGTCCTTACTTCACCTCCCACTTCGAGGCTCTGGCTAAGAAATATGGCGATTTCGAGGTGTTGGAAACGGGATGGCCTAAGCAGGATTGGATCAAGGAAAACCTGCATAAATATGATGCCGACCGAGAGAAACTTCTTAAGGAAAGCGGCAAGGAGACCTTGATTCTTTACGCTCCTACCTTCTCGCCAAAACTCACTTCGCTTCCTTACATCAAGGAAGAGCTGGGCAAGCTGGCTAAGGAGCGCAATGCCCTGGTAGTAATGAAGTTCCATCCGCTTACCCGTCAGGAATGGGTAGATGAATACCGTGAATGGGCTGCAACCAAGAAGGATGTTCTCTTCATAGACAAGGGAGAAAACGTGACGAAATATCAGCTGATGGCAGATACGCTCATCAGCGATACCTCTTCCACCATCTATGAGTTCCTGCTGCTCTCTCGTCCAGTCATCACCCTCGGCACCATTTCCAAGGATATCTATTGGGAGAACATCACAGAACCTGGTCAGCTGATTGCCGCCTACGACCATGCCCTCACAGATCCTGAGGCGATAGCCAAGCGACAGTGGATAGTAGACAACTACGACCCATATCTGGACGGCAACGTATGCCAGCGCATGCTCGACGGCGCTGAAGACTACATTCGCCGCCATGGAGTGCCGAAGAAGAGAAAGCTGAATCTCTGGCGTAAATATACCAGCATCAAGACATTTGGAAGAATCAAGAAAGGATAAATAAGATATGCTTAATTTTACAGTAGGACCTGTGATGGCAAGCGATGAGGTTAGAGCCATCGGTGCTGAGCAGGTGCCTTATTTCAGAACAGCAGAGTTCTCCGCCATCATGAAGGAGAACGAACAATTGATGAAGCAGTTTGCCAAGGCTTCAGACGATGCCCGCACAGTTTTCATCACAGGTTCGGGCACAGCCTCTATGGAAGCTGTGGTCATGAATGTGTTCACTCCTGCCGACAAGGTACTGGTAGTGAATGGAGGTAGCTTCGGTCACCGTTTCGTACAACTCTGTGAAATTCATGAGATACCACATACAGAAATCAAACTTGAGATGGGGACTCCACTCACGGCAGAAGACCTCAAGCCATACGAGGGACAAGGCTACACCGGCTTCCTCGTCAACCTGCATGAGACTTCTACCGGCGTACTCTACGACATCCAGATGATCAGCGACTTCTGTCATCGCAACCATATCTTCCTGGCCGTAGATTCCATCAGTTCATTCCTTGCGGACCCATTCAACATGAAGGAACTCGGCGTGAACGTAATGATTACGGGTTCACAGAAGGCACTGGCATGTCCTCCAGGCATCTCTGTCATCATTCTCGATACAGAGGCAATCAAGCGAGTAGAGGCAAACAAGGTTAAGTCGATGTATTTCGACCTGAAAGATGCCTTGAAGAATGGTGAGCGTGGACAAACTCCTTTCACCCCAGCCGTAGGAACCTTACTGCAGATTCATGCCCGCCTGAAGGAGATAGAACGAAATGGCGGCGTGGAGAGCGAGAACCAGCGCATGAAAATGCTTGCAGAAGATTTCAGAAGCAAGATCAAGGACCTGCCATTCACCATCGTTTCCCAATCGATGTCAAATGCCGTTACTCCTCTGCATCCACAGAACGCCTCTGCCTACGACATCTTCCTGAAGTTGAAAGATGAATATAGCATCTGGGTATGTCCTAATGGTGGCGATATGGCAGAAAAGGTATTCCGTGTAGGTCATCTCGGCAACCTGAGTCCGGAAGACAACACAACACTCGTTAATGCACTGAAGGATATGCAAGCTAAGGGACTGCTATAAAGGGGCAGCTATAATATATATAATAAGGTATAGAGAACTTTCAAGATAGAGAAACTTATGGTTAAAGTTATCACATACGGTACTTACGACCTGCTTCATTATGGTCACATCCGTCTCCTGGAGCGCGCCAAGGCTCTGGGCGACTACCTCATCGTGGGCGTAACCTCGGATACCTTCGACCGTGAGCGAGGTAAGATCAATGTACAGCAGTCACTTATGGAACGTGTGGAAGCCGTACGTGCCACCGGCATTGCCGATGAAATCATCATCGAGGAATACGAGGGACAGAAAATTGATGACATCAAGCGACTGGACGTAGATATCTTTACCGTAGGTTCTGACTGGAGAGGCAAGTTTGACTATCTCAACGCCTATTGCAAGGTGGTTTATCTAGACCGCACTCAGGGCGTATCGAGCACGGAGATCAGAAGCGAGCAGCAGGTGGTTCGCCTCGGACTGGTGGGCGAATCGCCTATCCTCAACAAGATAGAGCGGGAAAGCCAATATGTCAATGGATTTGAGGCAGGAAAGGTATTCTGTCTCAACGACCAATATCTCTCAGAGAATCTGCAGGCAGAGGAAAAGCAGGCAGCCTGTTTCCAGGAACTCCTGGACGAAAGCGATGCGCTCTATGTCATCTCTGCCCCAAGCAAGCACTATACTCAGATAAAGGAGGCATTAGAAGCTGGCAAACACGTACTGTGCGAATCGCCTATCACCCTTCAGCCTCAGCAATGGGAAGAACTCAAGGCAATAGCAAAAGATAAGAAGGTAGTCTTGATGGACTCTATCAAAACCGCCTATTCCGTAGCCTATTACCGACTCTTACTCTTGGCAAAGGGCGGTATCATCGGCGATATCATGTCGGTGGATGCCACCTGTACCAGTCTCGTAGACTTCGACCCGACCCAGGATTCCCAGAAGAGTCTTTACGAATGGAACAGTATCTGCGCCTGGGGCCCGACAGCGCTCCTGCCTATCTTCCAGCTTCTGGGCACAGAATACAGCAGCAAACAGATAGCCACCCACTTCCTGGACGAGGCAAAGCGCTATGATGCCTTCACCAGGATATCCTTCCTCTACCCTCATGCCGTAGCTTCACTGAAAGTAGGACAAGGCGTAAAATCGGAAGGCGAATTGATTATCTCAGGTACCAAGGGCTATATCTACGTACCAGCCCCATGGTGGAAAACCGATTACTTCGAGGTGAGATACGAGAATCCGCAGAACAACAAGCGCTACTTCTACCAGCTGGATGGAGAAGGCTTGCGCTATATGCTCCTCTCCTTCCTCAAGGCAATCCGAACCGGCAAGGACTTCTCTTACGTATCCGATGATATCTCAGAAGAAATCGTCAGGACTATTGCAGATTTTGAAGCAAGAAAGGAAATGGTCATCATATAGGTTTTTCCTACATGATGACCATTTCTTTTATATTAGCAATAAGCCACTCTTAAAGCAATGCCATTCTGACACCAATTCAGCTGGTGGAGCTTAACCTGCTGTAAAACCTTCACATGATATTGTTCATTGGCCTTAGAAGCTTCCCGGTGATACAGATGATACATGATGCCACCCATCTTGAGGGCTTTCTTCCTGATACCCGCAAAGTGCAGGCGATAGGCAAATTCACCATCCTCATGCCCCCATTGCTTCAAATCCTCATTATATCCATTGACAAGAAGAGCATCAGCCTTCCAGTATGCCATATTGCAACCTCTCAGATGATCGATGCGGCGGGCATAACGAAAGGCGAGATAATTTCTCAGCATACGGGAACGGATGCTGTTCAGCATATAAGGCAACGGCATGTTCCAAAGCTTTAAACGGGCATGCTTATCCTGAAGCAAACGTTTCGAAACAGAAGCCTCCAGTCTCACTCTACTGCCACAGACAAAGCAACCCTCTTGGGCAACCTCCAGATGATCAGCAACAAAGTGAGAATCCAATATCACGTCACCATCTACCTGGATGATATAATCGCCCGTAGCCTTAGCTATCGCCTTATTCAGAATGACAGTACGGCGGAATCCCTTATCTTCCTGCCATACATGCACAACCGGTACAGGCGAAGACTTTGCATAACTATCAATAAGCTGCTTCGTTTCCGCTGTAGATCCATCATCGCCAATAACAATTTCGTCTGGCATTTTACTCTGATGCATGGCACTTTCCAAAACCATTCTTAAGGCTTCTGGCCAATTATACGTAATAATGAGCAATGTTACCTTCATACCTAAACTTTTATTACAATTTACCTTTATCTATCTTTCCTTTAAACACTCTTATGACGCAAATCTTGCATGATCCCCCTATTAATTATACCGACATTCATATAATTTAACAGCTGTTTATGCAAGAAGACACAAGATTCTCTGTTATTATCTATGTAAAAAGAAAGAAATAAGTAAAAAACAACACGATGAATCAGAAATTGTTGAAAAGCCAAACGATATTGGCTATTTGTATTCTAATCTTATCTATCATCCCTATCGTGGCAATAGGTCCTTACCTACATCAGTTTGCGGATGACTATGTATTCGGAGCTCCAGTCTACAAGGCTTGGACCGCCACCCATTCATTAGGAGCATGCATTCAGGCTGCATGGGATGAATCCATGCATATCTACCAGACATGGCAGGGTACTTACTCTGCATGTTTCCTGATGGCATTGCAACCGGGCATCTTTGGCAAATACTGGCTTGTACCTATTATTCTATTGGGAGGTTTGCTTCTTTCCACCTATACCCTGGGTTATACAGTATTACGCAGGTTGCTACATATCAGCAAGCTGGAGTACGCTTTCGTTTCTACGCTGTTCGTATTGATGACCGTACAGTTCGTATGGTCGTTCTACGATGCATTCTTCTGGTATAACGGAGCGATGTACTATACCTTATATTATAGTCTTTCGCTGTTTCTAGCCTCCCTGCTCATCGAATTCCATCTTACGAAATCCATCATGGCGAAAATCATCATCACGCTGGTTTCCGCAGCACTCGCCATATTCATAGCCGGCGGCAACTTTGTTACCGGTCTGGGTATGCCTGCCATTCTCTTTATGGCTATCGTATGGATGTGGGTGGAGAGGAAAAAGACTCCTTTCTTCCTGATTTCTATCCTTATGATTTATGCCAGCGCCTTTGCTTTCAGCGTATTTGCACCAGGCAATGCAGTCCGCCAAGCCACAGTCACCGATCAGCCGAATGTGGTTGCTGCCTTCTTTATGGCAATAGGAAAGAGCGTGGAATTTCTTGCTGATGCCATTGGAATCATGGAGGTACTCATGTTTACCATTCTTATTCCATTCCTGGCAAGATTAGCCAAGGCATCCCGTTTCAAGTTTTCTCATCCATGGCTTTATCTGCTCATCTCTTTCCTGCTCTACAGCGCCTTCTTTTTCCCAAACAGCTATGCCATGGGGTCCAGAGGAGCTGACAGAGTACAGAATGTATACTTCTATGTGCATCTGTGGATGTTCTGCTTCAATATCTTCTATCTCTCAGGTGCCCTCCAGCGCAGAGCGGCTACTCAGGAACCGGTAAGCGTTGCCATAATGAACCTGATTGACGCCATCAAACAGAAATACGATAGATACTTCAAGTGGACACCGGTATATTACTGGCTGGTATTGGTACTGTCTATCTCTGCCAAGCCAACTACTACCAACAGAACTATCACCCTGCTGCGTAAGGGAACAGTGCAGAAGTTTGACCAACAGATGCGGCAGCGTGAAATTGAAGTAAAGAAAAGCAAGGCAGACCATCTGGTTCTGAATCCGCTCACCGTAAAGATGCCATCCGATGCATTCCACGACATCACCATCTATCCAGGTTACTGGATTAACCGAGGTATGGCAAACTATTATGACAAGAAAACGGTAGTAGCATTACCTTTCGATGATGCCGACGAATCACCAGCCCAACTCCTGGAACGCTGCCGGGAGGAAGTAGGACCAGGCGGAATGACCTTTATCGAAGGAAAATAAATAAGAAATTAACAATATCATTCGTCAAACAAAAAAAAAGGTAAGTAGCCTAAGCACCTACTTACCTTTTTTATTTTTCATACGATCTTCAATTATCTTACTGACAGCAACAAACTGATAGATTCCTTCATAGCAGGCACAGATAAATCCTTCCTTACCATCCCGGAATCCACCCTTCTGTATATAAGCACGGAAGAAACGCACAAACGGACGATAGAACAAGGCAGCCATTCCATAATTGCGATCTTTCTTCTTTTCTATTTCATTCGCTGTATACTGGTTGATCTTTCCCATCCTGCTGGCGATACTGTCATCTGCCAGATGAACAAGTGCCATATCAGCATGAGCCGCTGGTATCTTTTCTATCCTGCCCTTGATAACAGGATCGGCATGAATGATGGCTGGCCATACGGTATCCTTCCTGATAAAGAAACGCAACTGGTAATCAGGATAGAAACAATGCATGAATCTTCCCATAAAGCGACTCTTGCGTGGAACATACAAACCCTGTGGAGCATCCTTCTTCTCTATCAGGGAATAAAGATAATGCTTCAGTTCCGGGGTTACCAATTCGTCTGCATCAACCACCAATACCCACTTGCAGGAAGCGGCATCAATGGCAGTCTGCCTTGCCGGTTCACAAATCTGATAATTGCCTCTAGGGAAGATAACAATCTTGCAACCATATTTACGGGCAATATCCAATGTATTATCCGTACTCTCCATATCGCAGATTACTACCTCATCGAAGTCTTTTACGGTTTCCAAAACCTCTGCCAAATGCAGCGAGGCGTTATAGGTATTAATAACGACAGAAATGCCGCGCTCTATATTTATTTGACGATTCTCTTCTTTCATAATTTTACAAGTATTTGTCTATTCCGTTATTGCAACGGGTTATATGCTCTTTTTCAACCTTTTCTAAGGCAATATTATGGGTTTCCTCATTAGCCCTGGAAGATTCCTTATGATATAGATGATAAACAATACCACCCATTTTGAGCACTTTTTTCTGAACGCCAGAATAGTACAGTCGATAAGCTATCTCTGTATCTTCATGCCCCCATTGTGTCAAATCTTCATTATACCCATTTACCCGGATAAGGTCGCTCTTCCAAAACGCCATATTACAGCCTCTCAGATGCGCCAATCTACGGGCATAACGGAATGCGAAATAATTTCTGAGCAGTCTTGAACGGAAACTATTACAAACAAAACTGATAGGCATATTCCATGGTTTTATGACAAACTTATTGTTTGCCAATATACTCATGGTTTCCTTCTGAGATATCTTAACTCTACTTCCACAAACAAAACTGCCTTCTTGAGCCATTTCAATATGGTCGGCAATAAAGTGAGAATTTAAGACTACATCTCCATCTATCTGGATAATATAATCGCCCGTAGCTTTAGCTATAGCCTTGTTTAAAATGGCTGTTTTGCGAAAGCCTAAATCTTTTTGCCATACATGGATAACTGGGTGGGGAAAGTTGGCTGCAAAATGTTCTATCAGCATTTTGGTTTCTTCTGTAGAACCATCATCTGCTATCACTATTTCATCAGGCAAGACCGTTTGACGACTCACACTAGCGAGTACCATCCCCAATGCTTGAGGCCAATTATATGTAGTCATCAATAATGTTGTCTTCATAACTTTACTTTTTTCTAAAACAATGCGTTATATTTTTTCTTTTCTTCCATCGCCAATCATGTTCTGCCTTACCATCCATAAAGTTCTGAACCTGAGACTCTTCCAATCCTCTAGCCTTGACATATTCACGGGCTACAAGCTCGAAGACATCCATTCTGCCGGTGAATCTCGTCAGGTTTTCCACACATTCCTTCATCGGTGGATAACCTGTGTAAAACTTCATGCGGTTGATGTCGATAAGAGAGAAGGTATAATGGCCATCAGCCTGAGGCTGATACAGTACATTACCACTGTTCAGGTCGATATCGATGATACCTTTCTGATGCAGGCGATTCACAAAGCGGGCAAAATCACCAGCCATAACCTTGTTGAATTCCTTCGGATCGTTCAACTGCCCCGTAATAGGCAAACTGTTATCTACATCAGAGATAAAATAGCAATAGTCGATAAGTCCATTCACTCTTGTCTCAACATATCCAAAGCCTTCAGGGGTAGCAAAGCCATCCTCCTGCAGTTTGACAGCATTCTCATAAGCCCGGCAAGCCTTGGTAGAGCGGAAGAAACTATATCCTATCTTCTGAACGAAGTTAGGGCGCTTGTATCTTTTCACCACCACTTCCTTGTCTTTTCCATCAAGCTTCACAAGAAAAGCCTTGATTACATTCCGTCCCTGAAAGATGCAACGTCCCTCCTGCTCGAACACATCCGGGATGCGCTCGATGAAACTTCTCATCTCTTCGTATTTTGGATTTATCTTTATCTTCATTTGTTTTCTATACTTTTATATTATCATTGTCCAAGATACTTGGGTACATTTATGATTCCTTCCACACTCTTCTCTTGAGCCACAACGCCAAGATGGGGTCACTCATTTCCAGATGCTTAGGAACAGGAATCGTAATCAGATCTTTTACCATCAAGGATTTCTTAAGGCGGGTTACATTGGCGGCAGTACCCAGGCGATAAGTTTCTAATATTGCCGTCTGGGTGAAACCAGTATGTACTCCATTGATAATGGCATGCAGGAAATTCATCTGATAGGCAGAAAGGTCTTCGGTCTGCTGAATAAACAAAGACTCACAGGCATCCAGCAACCTGTCTATTCCATATTTCAAGTCCTCTTCTGTAGCTGCAGAATCATCCTGTACACGCAACCATACAAACCATGCCAACTGCTGTACATAAGAAGAATACCTATCTGTTACCTGACAGATTTCTCGAGCCAGCTCTTCCGAGATATGCTTGCCGGTAGATTCGAAACGCTGACAGATATACTCCACCCAGTCTTTCTCGCTTATCTTGTTCAGATAGAAGAAATCTCCAAAGCGATAGAATGGGTAACTGGCATTCTGGAACATCTGTTCCATCATGTGTTTCTTGCTTCCATAAAGGCAGTAAGATACATGGCTCTGTAATTGCCATACGCTACGGAGCTTCTTCTGGAAGGTCAATGAATCAGGGAAATCGCCTATCTGCTGAAATTCATCGATGCAGACTACGATATGACAACCTTTAGACCGAGCTATCATTTCCGGAAGTCTCAAAACCTCTTCTGTTGTATTGTTACCTGCATTATACTCCAAAGTCAAAGAGAAATCAGTCAAAGGATCTTGTCCTATACTGATTTTCGGAACGAAACGGCTCAAGAACACCTTGGCATTCTCCATCCATTCTTCCCCTTTTGAAGAAGTAGCCCGAACCACAGCTGTGGCAAAAGCATTGATAAAATCATTCTCAGAGCGACAGCCAAAGGCATCTATACGAGCTATCCTGATGTCTTCGCTCTCTACAAGCGAACACACCTTATCCACCAATGAAGTCTTACCCATACGACGAGGTGCAATCAATATCGTATTCACTCCATACGTAAAGTTCGCCTTCAAGCGTTCTGTTTCCTCTCTACGGTCGGTAAAGGAATCTCCCTCCACACGAACACCGAACACAAACGGAGCTTCTTTACTTTTTATCATAATTACTACCTTATTTTATACTATACAGCTTTTCTTCTGCAAAGAAATTGCAAACGAGCGCAATGAAAGCTGGCTTTCAAATTGCCGAGTGCAGCTTTTCTTCTGCAAAGAAATTGCAAACGAGCGCAATGAAAGCTGGCTTTCAAATTGCCGAGTGCAGCTTTTCTTCTGCAAAGA
>ERZ773248.101-NODE-101-length-120940-cov-16.224494_pt1 | contig 120940 bp, 101 predicted proteins | sample MGYA00580518_ERZ773248 | MGnify/ENA primary metagenome ERZ773248 (study PRJEB29015, sample SAMEA2737762) | human gut metagenome | biome: human gut; feature: human-associated habitat; material: faeces | place: China | collected 2012 ...
TCATGATGCAAAAATAAGAATTTTAACGCAATCCCCCAAGGTTTCAGACTGAGCCCCTATACTTTGGAGCTATGTAGTTTTTTATAAATCTCTATACGAGCATCTATTTCTGCTTGAGTCAAATGTGCAGGAAGTTCAATGGTAGTCCGCGGAGTTATTGCTACCAGCACTACATCTCCCAAACCTTTTTTGTACTCCTTGATCACGTTTGCAGTAAACTGGCTGGATGAAATAACATCACGCATTATATTACCTTTTTTCATATCTCAAATTATTATTTTTTGTTTTTTGTTATACACAAGCAGAATACAGATATTCTTATACAGATTCTGTTTGAGCTAAATTTTCCGGCTTAGATTTGTTTTCCAACGAGATATTGACCGCATTCATCCCTTTCACTCCACGTTCAAGATCAAATGTTACGATATTATTTTCTGTAATATTACCAACGACATTGTTTACATGAAAAAAGTACTTCTCAACGCCGGAAAGATCTTTAATAAAACCAAATCCTCTTGACTCATTAAAAAACTCAACCCGTCCTCTCAAAATAGTTGGCTCTTCATCCTCTTTTTTAGGAGTTGCTATAACTATTTCATCCGGGTTGATCTCTTCTTTTCTGACATTCTCTGTCGGAGGAGTTGAGGTTATTCTCCCGTTCTCATCAACATAAGCAATCATATCTTCAAAGCTGTTTGAGCTGCCCGATAATTTCTTATTTTCTTTCTTCTTTAATTTTTCTTCGCGCTTAGCTATTCTTTTCTTTTCATTTTCACGTTTACCTACTGTCATGGATTTTGCCATAGAAATAATATTTAGTTTATACTATATTTTTAATGAATAAATAATGTAAGTGCTTACTTTCAAATAGTGAAATCAGCCTTATTGAGTTTCTTACCGGTTAACTTTTGAATATCATTCACTAGTTTACGTTCTTCCTGCGAACAGAACGTAAGTGCAGTTCCCATATTCCCTGCTCTTCCTGTACGCCCAATACGGTGCACATAGGTTTCGGGAACATCCGGAAGATCATAGTTGATAACCAAAGGTAATTCGTTAATATCGATCCCCCTGGAAGCAATGTCAGTGGCAACCATCACCCGAGTTTTTCCCGATTTAAAGTTGCCCAATGCAGACTGTCTTGCTGCCTGGCTCTTATTCCCATGAATAGCTTGGCTGCCAATTCCAGCCTTACCCAGAATCTTCACAATCTTATCAGCATTGTGTTTCGTACGTGAGAAGATAAGTACTGACTGATCTTCTGCCTTCGACAAGATCGAAATAAGCAACTGGCTTTTCTCCTTCTTTTCAACGAAATACACCACCTGCTTGATAGAATCTACAGTAGACGATTTCGGTGTTATGTAAATCTTCACCGGATTCTTCAGCAGAGACTTAGTCAAGGAGATAATAGAATCAGGCATTGTTGCCGAGAAAAACAAAGTCTGCTTTTCTTTTGGAAGTTTCGGCAATATCCGCTTAATATCATGGATAAATCCCATATCAAGCATACGGTCAGCCTCATCCAATACAAAATATTGGATAGTGTCCAAATGTATATGTCCCTGACTCATCAGGTCAAGCAAACGTCCTGGAGTAGCGACCAGAATATCAATACCTTTACGCAACAGATCAACCTGCGGGCGTTGATTTACACCACCAAAGATTACTCCATGGCGAATACGAGTATGTTTTGAATAATCGTCAATACATTCACTGATTTGCAAGGCAAGCTCACGTGTGGGCGTCAATATCAAGGCTTTAATTCCCTGACGTCTGGCAGCCTCTTTATCCAGTTGCAAATGCTGTATGATAGGAATAGCAAATGAAGCCGTCTTTCCGGTACCGGTTTGCGCACAGCCTAATATATCTCTTTTTGCCAGTGCAGGCGGAATCGCTTTTTCCTGAATGGGAGTTGGTACTGTATATCCTTTTTCTCCAATTGCTTTTAATATCGGTTCGGTTATATTTAATTCTTTAAATGTCATAAATGTTATTTTTGCTGTACTCAAACAGCGATTAGTTTTATATATAGTGGGAAACCCGGACAATTTCAATCATGAAAAAGCAGAGTTTCAATCATTAAGCCAGTCTGTGGGTTGCTAAAAAAAACTCGCGCTCCAGTGTAGCCATTACTTCTTTTACGCTACTGATTTTTTCTGCGAGAAAGGCATTGCTACCAGCAAATGCATAGCCTTTTTTCATATTTCCTCTGGCTGCATTATATAGAGCCTTAATAATGCAATAAGGACTTTTTGTATAATCACATGTCTTTATACAATGGAATGAGCAACTTTTAGGCCTCTCCAAACCATTATTCACATTGTGAATAAATTCTCCATCAATAGCCCTTCCCGGCATCCCGACAGGACTTTCTATAATAAGAACATCTTCGGACTTGGAATGAATATATACTTCTTTGAATGTTTCTGAAGCATCACATTCAAGGGTGGTAACAAAAATACTCCCCATTTGCACACCGGAAGCTCCCAATTCCATAAAATGCGCTATATCCTCACCTGTCGAAATTCCACCAGCAGCAATCACCGGAATCTGCTTTTGTTCTTTATAACTGGATGCAATCATCACCACTTCCGGAATCAATGCTTCCAGAGCATAATGCTGATCCTGTATTTGTTCTTTTTTAAATCCTAAATGCCCACCGGCTTTAGGCCCTTCCACCACAATTGCATCGGGCAGATAGTTATAGTTTTTTTGCCACTTGTCACAAATAACCTTGGCAGCTCTTAAAGAAGATACAATAGGAACTAACTTGGTTACACTTTCCGGGGTCAAATATGACGGCAGATCAAGCGGAAGTCCCGCACCTGAAAATACCACATCTATCTTTTCCTCAATCGCAGTACGCACCATATCGGCATAATTAGATAAAGCAACCATTACGTTTACGCCAATAATACCTTCTGTTTTTGTACGTGCCTTGTGAATTTCTTCTCTCAGTCCACTTATACATTTCTCCAGATAAGAGCCTTTTCCCTTGGGATATAACAATCCTAAACCCGCACATGATATAACGCCTACTCCGCCTTCATTTGCAACTGCTGATGCCAGACCGGACAGTGAGATTCCTACTCCCATTCCACCTTGTATAACAGGTGTTTTAATTTCAATATTTCCTATAAAGAACGATTTCATATGTTTTATTTTGTATTGGCAAAACAGACAAATAGAAGTGAGCATACTTTATTCAAGTGCTCAATATTTGGTTCTGTCACGAATGATTTACCTTGTTGGATAATTTATTAAACTATATGCCCTTGGCTATTTCAAGAGTATTGTATTACAAAAAAGCCTAATAAATCTATTTTCAGAATGGAAAGTACAGGATTAGAAATTCCTAATTTTGCATAGAAGAGCCAGAATTAGCAGAACTTAAATGTAAAATGATTTTTCGTCTTCTCTATTCAGTAGAGATTCCCCCGTTGAATCATGAAACGGAAACAGCTTTTAAATGAAAGCAGAAGACAGAATCTTCTGCTTTCATTCGGATATTAATATCTTCTAGAGTTATTATAACCACCACGGCCTCCACCGTTTGACGGTCTTTCAGTACGAGGGCGTGCAACGCTTACTGAAATAACCTTCTGGTCGTATTCAACTCCATTCAGTTCATCAATTGCTTTTTGTCCTTCTCCATCGTTCGTCATTTCTACGAAAGCAAATCCTCTGGATCTACCAGTTTCTCTATCAAAAATAACTTTGGCTGAAGAAACTTCTCCAAACTCTGCAAATAAATTTGTTAAGTCGGCATCAGTTGTGCCATAGCTTAAACCTGAAATGTAAATGTTCATCTAAAAATTTTATTAAAATAAATACTATTTTGGAGTGAGGAGGATAATTACAGAAGAGGACTACTTACTAATAATATATTAAAAAGAAGAACTACACAATAATGATTCGTAACTCAAACTCTGGGAACAAAGGTAACACAATAAATTAGATAACTATGTTTTTATTCTATATTTTTCAATAGAAGCTCAATTATTATCATTTGTTAGCATGTCAATCACACAAAACAGTCACAATTAGCAATTCTCTCATTCATTCTTGACCATTTCCCATAATATATCTATTTTTGTTCCAGAACAATTATTAAGATACACCCAACAAATATATCCGAGAATGAAACTAAACACTACAACTAGAGAAGAAATGTGGGCAAAGCAGCATCTATCTGCTACCGACATTGACTATGCTGTATGGGAGCGGGATAAATCCATGCTTCATCAACTCTCGAAAATGGGCCGTAACTGTACATTTGTTGTCGATGTTTATAAATGCAAATATGCTTACGCCTCTCCGAATTTTGTTGATTTACTGGGATACGACAGCCACAAGATAGAAACATTAGAAAGACAGGGTGATTATCTGGAATCGCGCATCCATCCCGATGATCGCGCACAACTGGCGGCATTACAGGTCACACTAAGCCAATTCATCTATAGCCTGCCTTTTGAGCAACGGAATAGCTATTCTAACATTTACAGTTTTCGTATGCTTAATGCGAAACAACAGTACATACGTGTCGCCAGCAGACATCAGGTATTGGAACAGGACCGCAACGGTAAAGCATGGCTTATCATAGGAAACATGGACATATCACCCGACCAAAAAGCCTCTGAAACCGTAGATTGTACCGTCCTGAATCTAAAGAATGGAGAAATATTTTCTCCTTCCCTATCGTTAATGCCTTCTACCAATCTTACTAATCGGGAAATAGAAGTATTACGTCTTATTCAAAAAGGCCTGTTAAGTAAAGAAATCGCAGACAAATTATGCATCAGCATTCATACAGTTAATATTCATCGACAAAATTTGTTACGGAAGTTAGGTGTACAGAATTCCATTGAAGCCATTCGTTTAGGACAAGAGAGTGGATTGCTAAGTTAATACATGCAATCTTTCTCCCCGCACTGTGATCCAATCTGGCTAGGGCATCCATTCCACCACACCCACCACCGGATGCAATCTTCTCCATTCCTCAAATTCCGGATAACTACGTACACCATCCTGAATCACAGCTTGATAATACTCCACTCCCATAATCTTTTCCGTATCAGGCGTTTCGTATTTTAATTTCAGGATAGCCAGTCTCATTTCATCTGTCAATACCGCAGAAATGCGTTCGGCCACCCTTTCAAAATAGCCATCATAACGAGAGCCTTCTTGGATATGAATCATATCCATTTGCCAGAGTTCTCCTTCCATATCCTTATACCATGCATGCCACTCTATACACGCTTCTGCTGTATGTAATAAATTCGTATATTCAATCTTCTTTACGGACGTATTTTCCGCCAATTCAGCCATCGCCCGAAAGCTGGCAGACAAATCCAAAGGGGAAGTATAAATATGAAAATCAATATCCCGATGTTTCATCAATAATCCCGTACGCAACGAACCTACCAGATTCACTTTGGCACCAATCCCCTCCCATATCCGAACAATACGGGTATCCTCTATAATCTCCCAAGCTTTCTGCTGGTTACGTTTTGCCAATTCAAGAATATTCATCTTTTTCCTTATTAAGTAAGTATGCAAAAATAGGAAAAAGGATACATATATAGCTATAAATAACTATTTAATCCCTTAATGGGTTGAGCTAACTTTGTCCGCAATTTCAATTCTTCATCATACAACTAAAAAGAGATTATGATATTCAATCAAACAGAGAAACAGGAAAAAGAGTATTTACAGCAAGTCATAACCACCATCCATGATACGATTAACACCACCAGTACTTCCGTCAAAGAGCATATAGACACCCTGCAGGAATACAAGGATTATCTATGGTCGAACAAGGATATCGATCCCCACGAAATCCGTTCCATGCGAGAAAGCATCTTAAATCATTTTGCATTAGGTGAAAATGTAATTGACAAACGCAGGCGACTAAGCAAAATACTGGATATCCCCTATTTCGGACGAATCGACTTTCAGGAAAAGAAAGACAAAAGCCAAGTTAGTCCGATCTATATAGGAATACATACTTTCTATGACCTCAATCAAAAAAAGAATCTGATTTACGATTGGCGAGCTCCTATTTCAAGCATGTTCTACGATCATGAATTAGGCGAGGCGTTCTACTCCTCTCCGGCAGGCAAAATTAACGGGGCGATCTCACTCAAACGCCAATATCGTATTCGCAAAGGAAAAATGGAGTACATGATTGAAAGTTCCGTAACTGTTCATGACGATATTCTGCAAAAAGAACTATGTTCCAATGCCGACAACAAAATGAAAAACATCGTCACGACAATTCAGAGGGAGCAGAATCAGATCATCCGTAATGAAAACGCTTCTGTACTCATTATACAAGGTGTTGCCGGTTCAGGAAAAACCTCTATCGCGCTCCATCGTATTGCCTACCTGCTTTATGCACAGAAAGGACAGATTTCTTCCAAAGACATATTAATCATCTCCCCCAATAAAGTATTTGCCGATTACATTTCTAATGTACTTCCGGAACTTGGCGAAGAGACCGTTCCCGAAACCAGCATGGAGCAAATTCTGTCGGATGTAATTGACAACAAATATAAACACCAGAATTTCTTCGACCAAGTGACGGAACTATTAGAAAACCCGACACCCGACTTTATCGAACGGATTCAATACAAAGCCTCCTTCGAGTTTATATCACTACTTGACAAATTCATCCTTTACATGGAAAACAACTATTTCAAAGCAACAGACGTAAAACTCACCAAATATATCACCGTTCCTGCCGAATTTATTAACGAACAGTTCAAACGATTCCACCGCTATCCCATACGTCAACGATTTGAGACTATGACAGATTACATTCTGGAGATGATGCAACTACAATATAATCTCACAGTTAGCACTCCGGAGAAAAACCAACTAAAGAAAGAGATAAAAAAGATGTTCGCGGGCAATAACGATCTCCAAATCTATAAAGACTTTTTTGAATGGATCGGAAAACCGGAGATGTTCAAGACACGCAAAAATCGCATACTGGAGTATGCGGACTTAGCTCCTTTGGCTTATCTGCATATCGCATTAGATGGGAACAACGCCCAATCTTATGTCAAACACCTTCTGATAGACGAAATGCAAGACTATTCTCCCATACAATACAAAGTGATTCAAAAACTTTATCCGTGTCGAAAAACAATTCTTGGAGACGCTTCCCAATCCGTCAATCCTTATGGATCTTCCACTGCCGGTATGATTCAAAAAGCATTTGTAACAGGAGAAATAATGAAACTTTGCAAAAGCTATCGTTCTACTTTTGAGATTACCAGTTTTGCACAAAAAATTCAATCGAACAATGAATTAGAACCGATTATGAGACATGGAGAACACCCCAAGATTCTTCCATTCAAAAGTACAGAAGAAGAGATCCAAGGTATTGTGGATTTAGTAAACTCCTTCAGGAACTCCCATTATACCTCATTAGGGATCATCTGCAAAACAGAATCCCAAGCAAAAGAACTTGTTCAAAAACTCCAGATATATGCAAACGACATCTCACTTTTGTCAAATCAAAGTTCTGCTTATGTGAAAGGGATTATCATCACTTCTGCCCATATGGCGAAAGGACTAGAATTTGACGAAGTAATCATTCCGCAAACAGATGATAAGAACTATCATTCCAATATTGACAAAAGTATGCTTTATGTGGCAGTCACAAGGGCTATGCACAAGTTAACTTTGACTTATTCTACCACTTTGCCCAGTTGCCAATTCCTATAATAGATGTGTATTCAAACAAACATCGAAAATTAATTAAAAGAAAAAATTATAGCTAATCTCCTATTATTTTCTATTTTTGTACAATGGAAAATAAAGGAATGAAATACGAGTTTACCACAAAAGTTTGGAACTACTCATCAACCGTTGGAACAGGCGGTTGGCACATAGCCTGCCTGCCGAAAGAAATGTCCAAAGAGATAAGAGAGAATCTCGGATTCTTAGAGGAAGGCTGGGGACGGTTGAAGATGACGGCCAAAATCGGCAATACCCAATGGGAAACCGCAATCTGGTTTGACACCAAACTTGATACTTATTTACTTCCTCTCAAAGCGGAAATCAGAAAAAAGGAAAAGATCACAACTGATAAAGAAATAGAGATTATGATTTGGATTTAAAACAAGTGATAAGAAGAACTACCCGCAAAACAAGAGCCGCTTGAACAATCTCAAACGGCTCCGTAACTCCTTTAACAACATGGTTATCGAGCTAATATAACCACCGGTCTATATTCCTTTTTTCTGCACTGAACTCCACTCCAACTTTAACCAACTCACGCCCGTCTACCTGATAAGGTATCAGATAGCCTTTTTCATCAATCTGCTGCAAAGCCTGTTCGGCAGTACCATTCAGTTTAAATTCAAATACATAAATATACTTCGGAGTTTTCACCACTGCATCCGCCCGTCCGCGGGCACTACGAACCTCTGCCCCGGTAAATTGCCCCATCAGTTTGAAAACTAAGTAAAATACAACTTGATAATGTCGTTCGGTCTTTTCATTCAGTTCATAAGGGAAATCTGCGAAGAAAGCCTGTAAGCGGGTAAGAAAAGCGTCAACATCACCACTCTCCAATTCACGTACAAATTTACCTAGATAAAAGCCCCGTTCATCATCTACCACTGATGTGTAATAAGGAACCAAAAAATCCATAAATCCATATCGTACTTCATCATTGGGAAATTTCAGCAGGTAGTTTCCAAAACGCTTGTCATACCCCTTTATAGTCAAATAGCCACTCTGATAAATCAACGGAATCGGATTATTAGCATCTACCCTATATTCCATAAACGAAGAAGCATTGGCTTCTACCCCATCAATCAACGTACGCAAATCATACTCACTCTTTTTAAGCAGTTCGACTAAAAAAGTAGGAGTACCGGTTTGGAACCAATAGTTACTAAACTTATACCCGTCAAAAACGTTAAGCACACTGAATGGATTGAATACTCCTTCCGCAAACTCACAAAAATGATAACCGTCATATAAAGCCGTCATCTTATTTAATGTTTCTTCATAAGTCAGCTCATTTGTTTCTGCCAATCGGTTCAGTTCAGGAATAAAAGTATCCTCCAATTCTTGTCGTGTAATACCACAAATTGTGGCATATTGAGGTTTCAGACTGATATCATTCAACTGGTTCAAATCACTGAACACACTGACTTGCGCAAACTTAGTCACACCGGTAAGGAAAACAAAACGAAGATAACGGTCTGAACTTTTCAGCACACCATAGAACGCCTTCAATGTCTTACGATAGTCATCAAGTAAAGCACCATCATCCAACGCCTGTAACAAAGGCTTATCATATTCATCAACCAAGACTACGACTCCACGACCAGACTGTTCACTGGCACGACGAATTACACCTGCAAAACGTCCCGAAAGAGTTTCCTCATCCTCTCCTTTACCATATTTCAGTTCCCATTGCGTCAACTGCCTGCTAAGAATTTCAACTAAAGCCTGGGGAGAATCATATTTTTCCGCGTTCAAATCCAAATGTAGTACCGGATATGTCTTCCATTCCTTTTCCATATCAGCTATGGCCAACCCTTCAAATAATTCTTTCTTACCTTCGAAATAAGCTTCAAAAGTAGAAAGAAGAAGACTCTTGCCAAAACGACGAGGACGACTTAAAAAATAAGGAGTCTCCGTTGAAGCAATTCTCCATACAAGAGCAGTCTTATCCACATAAAGATAATCTCCTTCGCGAAGTTTCTCAAAAGTCTGTATTCCAATAGGAAGTTTACGTAATATCCCGTCCATGATTTTTCCTCTATTTTGATTATTCAAAGATACGCATTTCCATGGGAATACACATACAAACTCCACAAAAAAGTACACAGTTTCACAGACAGCACTACCATGACTCCGTTTTTCATCAAAACTAACTTTGCACCAGACAAACAACATCTCACGTCCTCTTCACTTTGCAAATCCAACACACAATAACTAGAACCAGCAAAATAATTTCGTACCAATACCAACCTCCGGTTGTCCTATTAGTAGTTTTCTCAACTCCCGTTTTATGAATCTCTGTCTTAGCACTCATATCCGATAAGCTCACAGACAGTGAATTCACTTCTTGAAGAAGTTGTTTCTCATTAACGTTTTTCCTATCCACCACAGTCTTCACCACCCTCCCAGCCTTCAACCCAAGCGTATCCACAGGAAACACAAACAACACTTGCTCGATATGCTCTTCTACCACCTCCGAATCCTTTTCCAAAGCAGCCTTATTTTTAACAAGACTTTTCCCGGAGCTACTATTCAAGCTTGAATCAACCCTAACATCACTCTCCCTGTTTACTACCTCTTTCTTACTCCTACACCCCGACAACAACACCGGCACAACTAAAACCACCAGCAACACAAACAGCAATTCCCTCCCACTCCTCAAAAACTCCTTCACATCAAAACAGGGACAAGCCTTCACATATTCATAAGGTTCAATCACTCTGTCACCATTCAAATCCGGTGAAGTATCCCGATGTCCCAACACTTGGAGAATATTATATTCCCGCTGCAAATCCATAATAATCTGATAAAGCACCCGTTTTTGAGCATTCGTCCGGGTATCTGCCGGACGCCCGTTCTCATCCAATCCGCCGATATAACATATCCCGATACTTCGTTTATTCCAACCTTTACAATGAGCACCGGCCAAAGCGACATCACGCCCCTTTTCCAATTTCCCATCCAAACGGATCACATAATGATACCCGATACCATTGAACCCACGTTCCCGGTGCCAACGGTCAATATCTGTGGCAGTAAAATCCTGCCCGGCTTTCGTAGCCGAACAATGTACTATGATAGAATCTATATTTCTCATGATAATTCATTATTAGTTCAAACGCACCAGTTAATAATCCGAAGGTGGCATACGCTTCACGCACCCTCTAATCTCACACTTCTTCACTTCCGACTCCTTCTGTATCAACTCCACTTCATGACATTTATGTATCCAGTCAATCTTCTCTTCCTGCTCCTTGCGAAGTTCAATATAAAGCCCGTCTATCTTCTCGTCACGTTGAGTCAGCCGTTCTTCCAGCCAGTCCACCTTTTTACGGCGATTTTCTTCTTCCATACTGTTCACGGACGCTTCCTCTTTCCGTGCATCCGTCTTACGGCAAGTGATATACCTCACTAACCATTTCACAGCTTCCAAACCACCCATAGCGGTAATAAAAGCAAGAATTGTAGTTATTTGCATATTTATATTTTTGCGTAGTTATAAAGAAAGAATGAGGCCGAAGCCCCATTCCATACAAACCAGACAGTTCTCAACGATCTATGAATCAAGCTGCCGGATCCGGTGCTTCACCATTACCACCCGAACCACCATCCGGATCCGGAGTTTCACCTCCATCATCAGAACCGTCACCAATGCTACCCGAATCATTAATATGATCCAAATCCTTGAACTTCAATCCATCCGAACGGGTAGTCGTTCCAGTAAACAGACGAATGTCCGAGTTAGCACGAAAACAGATACGAAGCCCTGAAATATTAGCGATTGTAAATTCTTCCGCCTTCTCCGTCCCTTTGCTTTGAGCAGAAAGGTAAAAATATCCCAAACCGGCGATATTTACCGAACGACCACCCAGCAATGTCTTTCTCAATAACGTACGGAAATCCTTCAATACACTAATCGTTTCACCCTCGCTAACACCAGAAGCAGACGCAATCTCCTTTGCAAACTCATCCAACGTTGCACTCGTATCATACTGATAAGAAATCACCGGATACACTTTCTTTCCTGCTTCTTTATTTGTAGGGTCACACAGGCGAGACACCCTTCTAAATCTAATAGCCATACTACTTTTCTTTTTTTAATGAATACTGTTTTAATTATCACTTCGCTAACGTTAACGATGCAAAGATGCAGCATCTTCCACGGAGATGAAACGACACCAAACAGCCTCATCAGAAAAGTACTAAAAAGCATTTCAGACACATACAGCCACACGTAGAGGAACTAAATAAACGACAAGAAAACGACGAAAAGCAGAAAAAAGCGACAAAATCAATACCTGGGGGAGAATAATAAATAAACAAATATATTCAAACTAATAAATATCATAATAAAAAAGTGCACCTTCTTCCCCACCGGGAAAAAGATGCACACACAAACAAAACAAACAATAGGCTACCTTCACAGGCAGCGGAAAAGTCATGATTCCATTTTTCCTATGCCACTATTATATATCATCATACTTATTTAATAAATAACCGGTAACTTCACCTATAGAAGAGGGTTCTTTCAATAATACTTGCTTGTCCTCTCCCAACAAATATATCGAAGGAAGAGAACGCAAAAAATATAGTTCTTTTTCAGTCAACACCTTCCTGACATCATAACCGTTTATCCACACAGAAGGAAGAGACTGCTGATATTCTTTCCACGCATCCATTTCACCTTCCGTACAAATTGTAACAAGAGCAAGTTGCGATAGGGATAGTCCACTATGTTGCAAGAAGGAATTTATTACCGATGATTCAGACAGTTCCATCATTGATTGCCGACAATAAATACAATCCGGATCATAAAACAGTAATAACGTATATTTAGCGGAAACATCCCATAGTTTTTGAAATTCTCCCGTAGAAAGAATGAAAGTAAAATCAGCAGCTTTTATCCCTATCCGGTTCTTTTTAAGCATTTTCAATTGATACAAGGGACGTATACGCATCATTCCATCTAAATGTCCGGATGTTAATGCTTCCTCCAATACTGAAATATAATAACTATCATTCCGTAGTGACGAATCAGGTTCATATAGATGATGCTCCAACCGTTGTAGAAACCAACGGTTTACCACCTTATTAACTTTAGTCTTCAACACCAATCTCCTGATATTTTCACAAGCCCTTTCCTCTGTCAGTTCCGACAATTGAGAAAGATAATCCACCAACATCCTTTCTGTAGTGGCAGAGCTGCTTAACCGGATAGTATCTGTAAAATCATACGTATCCCAAAAGCGCTCTATCAGTATGCTGTCTTTTTGTTGCTTTGCCATAGCATTTGATTCACCAGAATTGGCAGAACAAGTACATAAAAGTAAAAACACGCCTAAAGTAATATAAAGAAGTCTTATATATTTCTGATGGATTACCAATCTTAAAAGGTGTAATAACCTTAATCTTCGTTTATTCATAATTCTACAAGTTCAAGCACAATTCATTACACCATTTGACATACTCGTTTTCTCCACCGCAAATCCTTTCTGGCACTTTCATCTCTATACATTCATTCCCGACATATATCCGGCTCATCTCGAATATTTCCATCAGACAATCATCCGATATACACATACAAAAACATATAATATCCGGATTATCATATTTCACGATTTTAATCCCCGGATAAAGTAAAGACAGATAAAAAGCAGAATATCCGAATGCTTTCCATGAATCCTCTAGACAATACAAATAAACAGAGCCTCGATTATCACCTTCTTTTTCCAAAATATCGTTTAATATATTCATCCTCATATCTCCTTTCACTCTTAACACTATTTGAATTATCCTTCCTGACGTATCCGAAGTTCAAAATATCCATTCCTACCAAACAGACGCACCTTTCCTTCACGTGCATTGCCTGTGCCATTTTCCTTTACATGGACAAAAATGTAATCATTAGCAGAGTCTAACTGCGGATAAATAATAGCACCTTCGTGCCGTTGTTCAGCTATCCCGATCCAATCACATGAATCGAACACTTCCCCGTAATTCGTATATAACATAGGAAGCACTGTATATGACCGACCGATAGAGGAATGACGTTCAACAGTTACCGTTTTTTGTAGAACACCATATTGGATAATACTCGTAAAAGAGTATTCCGTACCTGCGACTTCACTCGATTCCGTGAAACACAAGTCCATCTCGACGGGATTATCAGGAGTATCATTACAAACTGTTTCCCCCGTTATTTCTGTCCCATTTGCTTTCACCGTTATCAATCCACGCTGAAGATTAGGATAATTCGGATCAAACATGGTGTAACCTTCCAATGATTCATCCCGGATGCACCGGTAGAAATGACCTAACACAAAAGAATTCAAGATTTCATTACTGTATATAATCCAACGGGAATTTTCAAATCCCATCTGATAACCATTCTGCAAATAATTCTCTTGATAATCATGTGTACCATTATACTCTAATAACATGAATGCTTCCATATCATTAGTAAATCCATTCTTTTCTGCATTCTCGAATGAATTAGCGCCAAATCCCGTAACACTCCGGATATTCAGTTTATAGTAATCATTGCCTACAATTGAAGTCAACGGAACTTTTTCTCCTGTAGCATCATCCATTGTACATAGACGGAGTTTATAGTATCCTTCCCTTTCTGTCCCATCCGCTGCCGTATATTTTCCATGTACAACGATGTGAAATCCTTTATGCGCATCCAAACCCATTTTCCGAATCTGATACAGATAAATAGGATTTGACGAAGGAGCAAGGTTACTGACAGACAAAGTGGACGGACTGGTATAATCCACGTCTGCCAATACAGAGGCTGACACAGGACAACCCAACCAATTTATTGAAATCAATTCAAAATTGTTGTCTGCCACTCCCACACTGAATTTCGCAACATTCCGTTTTAAACTGAAACCATTGCTACCGTCACTTTCCATCGCATTACGAATAGCTATCATGTTGAGTGATGAAAGAGTAATGCGCCTGGTAGCCATTACAAAGGGTGGTTTTACAAGTGCCTCCGTACTTGTGCATATCTTGCTTTCCAAGTCCTGTAAAGTATGTATAGTCCCTGCTTCCTTCGGATAATTAGCTATCAGATACAATGTATGCTCTCCTGTCGCCGAAGGAATGTTTACTGTCGTCTTATATTCATTTCCAGTCCATTCCAATACAGGATGCTGATGATAAACAATATTTCCGTCATGATTGAATATCAGAAAATCCATACTTTCAACCTTTGCTTCATCGGCAGGGGTACCTGTTCCCCGCGTATACACAACAGACTCTTGTTGCACACTTAGTTTCAAAACCATTTGCTCCTGTACTTCTGTTGTATCGTTGATATCCGACATTTCATCACTATTGCAAGCCCCCAAAGAGAAAAGCAATACAAACAGGACTAATTGAATATATTTCTTTTTTACTATCATATCTATCATTTTTCTTATCCAACAGGGGGATAACGTAATTTCACACAACGCACCGTATGTCTCCCATTTCGCAATTCATCCGTCGTGGCACTTCCATCCGGATCGCTCATTGTTGCTACAATGAAGGTACCGTCCTCATTCTTTCCCCAATAACTGTCCGAAAAGAAATTATTGGGAAGCCCGTTGGTTCCGGCATTCAGGAAAACATAATTCATTTCTTTTCCTGTAGGCAATCTCCATCCACTACCTAAATTTGCACATATAGAGGACGCATTTTCCTTCGTGACATTCGTTACATCTGAACTTGAGACTATAAAATCTGAAAGTTCAGGAGGACGAACATCAAGTGTACAGTTATAGCGATATTTTTTATTCTCTTTATAATCGTCCATGAGATTTCCCGATCCGGAACTTACATATGCCTTTCTGCCATTTGTATCATATTCCTCTATGCACCATGCTTCAGCAGAATTAATTGCCCAATTTTCACGTATGGTAGCTAATCTCCAGCATCCTTTCCCTCTTGTTGCATCATTCTCATTTACTCCTTCAGGATAATATGCTCTACATCCAGTTTCCCGGGTGGCTCTTTTATAAAACTCATCATTATAAATACCCGTACGTATCCAGTTAGCCTCTTCCCAATATCCCATGGCTTCAGCCCAAGTAACAAGGTTATATCCGACAAAAATTGTTTCAGATCTATAAAGTTGCAGATTAAGTTCAACAGATGCGGTACTCGATTTTAATGTAGTTACATATATAATATCATTACCAGTATTCCAATTTCCACGTCTGAACCCGACGCGACCGCTTTTCTTTGTCACGTCATCATATTCTATTGTCATCTGCAGTTGATTACCGATTGTCACCTCATCGGGAAGTTTTACTTCAACCGGAGCGTTACAAGCAAAACGCACATACGAGTAAAAGCGTAAAGACTTTACTTCGACCGTATTTTTGTTGACTGCAAGAAAACTAGCTCCCGTTATTTCAATCGGAACATTGATTTCCGCCCATCCGGAAACGTTGGATTTCACTTCAAGGGACTCCTCCCCATAACCGGTAATCGCTTTAATATTCAAACTATAATGCCTGTTGCGGGTTATATTCCATTCTGTAGAATGTGAATCAATTGAATTCATCGCATCACCAATCGGCAAAGTATATATACGGGTGATTCCTCTTGATGTCCCTTTAATGCGCAATACCATTCTGTAAATCTCATCCATCGGCAGATATTCCGGCAAATATATATCACCGGATGACCATGTGAAATGATTCTGTTCTGCACTGCTATTTTCTAGTGAAAAAACGCGGTTATCTAGAAACCCCTCTTCTATCCTGTATTTACAGGAAGCCAGATAACTATACTTTGGAATACGAAGTAACTCCATAGACTCAAGATTAACGAATTCACCTGTAGGGTTTCCATTTTCACAAATCTCCGTACTAAGGTCAAACTTCACACTTAACTTGGCAATCACTCGTTGCAACTTTATCTCCAGTTTTGAAACAGGAGCGGATGCCCCTTCCGGATATATCTCATTTTTACTCCGTACATTCACATTAAGCAACTGCCGGAAAAATACAAATTTTGAAGCACTCAGGCTGCTTTCCGTATTCATCTGAATATTTTTCAATTCTTCAGGGCTGTTGATTCCCGAAAGATCTACCGGTTCATTTCCTATCACATAAATATCATTGTATCCTATATAGGTAATGGCAACATAATCTTCATTTACATCTATCAATTGATTGCTGACTAAAACTTTAGGACCGTAAGGATTGGAAGTACGTGTCGAGAAAATGATAACACGCAATTGTGATACCTCATTTTCATCCCCTGCAACAAGTTTCGGCATGATACTGACAGGAATTTCCTTGCCTTCCCCCTGGCCATTACTATCGGAAGATGCTTCTATTCCGTCAGTACAAGCAGTAAGCAGATATAATAATGTCACAACGAAGCTATATATATAAACTAATTTCAGTCTCATTCTCTCGTTTAATTATAAAGTATCACATTTCCGTATCCTGCAATATGATTGTCCACCCTGATACGGTAACAGCCGTTTGCATATAAGTATCCGTGTCACCGTCCAGATCATCTATAAGCGATATTTCTACTTCATACACATCTTGCCGGTCAAGTTCCGACTGGATGCGGGTATATGGATGCATCCGGATAAGTTCGACTAAGTCAGAACGGTAGAGTTCTTTGGCTGTGCCGTCCTGCATCAAACGTTCTATCAGTAGCGTCAATTTTTCCCCTTCCACCAAACGCATCAAAGAAAAAACGCCTGCAAATTGATTCCATGCATCATTATTTACGCCCTGATATGGATAATATGTCAATTCGTTGCCCGAAGCAACTACAGAATTATCAAATTTATAGGTCGCCCCTTTGGGATCAAGTACACGGACACGCACGCCATCCGCACAGCGGTGAATACATGGTATTCCGCTTTTTTCAAACCACTTCACATTCAGATGCAAATGATTCTCATTCTTTATAAGTGAAAGAACTTCAGTGTGTTCCTTCACATCGTTTACTTCTACTTGTTTCATAGCATGAAAAACAGGAGTCAGTCTATGGTTCACACTACGGTCTTCAGCTGCGTTGAGTGATAATAACGCCTGCTCAAGCGTAGTTTGTCCGGCAATAAAGGCCGGTTGTAAAGTCACTTCATCAGTCAAGTTTCCCCATGCCACCAACGTATAGCTACCGGCAGAAAGTTCCGGGTCAATCCGAAAATCTTTCGGGAAAGGCGTCCCTTTACGAGTTATACATTTCAAAAAACATCCGGCTGCATCAAATACATACAAGTCTATTTGCTGTACGTCAATGTTGAAGCGATCGAGACAAGTATTGTCCGTGTGATGAACATATTCGAAAGCCACCTGGAAACTTCCCTGCGGACAATCGGAAAAATCTTCATTAACGCATCCTGTAATAAGCCATAATAGCATTGATATGTATGCCACCATCCTTCTTTTCCGGTAAAATGTACTATGCATGTTAAATTGTTATTGAGAGGGATTTTAGATTCTTTTACCGGGGACAATGCCCCGGCAAAAGAATCCGTTAAAATCTATTTTTAATGAACCGGCAGACTAATAGCAATTACATTCCCAGTTCTGCATCCTGTTCAACTTTCGTCCATGGTTCCACTGTGATATGTGCCTGCATGTACGTTTTCTGGTTGATGGGATCTGTCGGGTCCACGGTAACATCTTCATCATCGGGATAACCGATTGAAGTAATTTTTGAGATATTTACATTGTAAAAACGGTTGCGCATTACCGAATAGAACAGGTTGTTGGCTTCCGTCTTTCCGTCCATATTATCTTCAACATTCACACGATAATAACAAGTACCTCCGGTGTACTGAAAAATACGTATTGTTCCTTCAATACTTTCCTTATATCCAGGTAAGTCCTTCTTGCTATGCGAATATTTCTTGATGGTAACAACTGAATAAATACCTTCAGAAGTAGAGAATGAGCTTCCATAATATACACTTACAGAATTTTCTATATCACCTTCGTCTACAGCACTTCCCTCGTCTACTGCATTTAACCATTTCTGTTTTCCGGCTTTATTCAAATAAGTCTTTAAAATCATGCCCAAGCCATAGTTTGCCAAGTTTCCACTAAAGTCTGCAGGAGCCGTATAAATCTGATTTTCCCATTCCGGGACAATAAAATATGGCGGTACATCTTTTCCTCCTGTAGTATAATCAGTTCCGTCTAATTTATTTTCGATACTAAGATTGCCACCATCATTTTTCACTTCAACAGCATTAATCATCACATTAGCCGCCGGAGCAAATACACCTTTCACCAACACATAAGTAGTATTTCCCCTTACCGGTGTCTGATTGGAGTTCTCCGGCAAATATATAGACTCTATAGCTTCCTCGTCAGCACTTGCTTTCAAATCCAAATTAGGCTCATTCACCTCGTCATAATATTTAGCGAAATCTGCAAATGTAGAGCTAGTATTAGTCATTGTATAGAACGGCGTAAGGAAACCATCAACATGATTATGCAGAAATATATAGCTCTGAACCGGAAGATTACGAACCGTAAAAGTCGGAGTAAGTAATTTGCCTAATGTATTACTTTCACTATCTTTCAATATCAAAGCATCCGCATTTGCATAAGTAGCCTGCAACTTAGCAGCAGCACGGGATATGAACACCTCCAAATGATTGTTTTTCTTCATTTCCGCCGAACTATCATACGCCGGTTTCGAACAATCCTCAGCAGAAATCCCGGGATATAATGTGTATTCGGTTGCCTTTAATACATTTGCCATCAGGAAACCATTGGTCGCCGCATTCCCATTACCGGATATTTTATCAAAATTACCGACACGCGATACAGCAACTGCCGTTTCTACACCTTTGGTATGGGCAATACGTCCTGCTTTCGTACAATGTGTCAAAGTAACAGCTTCAAATTGAGCAGTTGTAGTGGTAGACGTAATCCAGTCGTCCTGCATATTAGCTACTACATACACTTTCTTTTTACCGGAAGTTAGTTTCAATACAGCAGTGTGCTCCGTGCCATGTTCATCTACAGTAGCATTATCCGTCTTTGCTTCAAAGCTACCGGACTCATTGAAGATATAAGCCCGCAGATTTTTGATGTTTTTTTCTGTAGTAGTACCTTCATGTGTGTCACCCGTTGCACGTGCTACAACACCATCTTTGCCCAATTTAAATGTAAACTTCGCCCAAGTAGGCTCTCCCTCTATGACTTCGGTATTACCATTGTCATCGCTTCTTTCTTCACCTAGCTTGTCCTCACTGCTACAAGCAGCAAACGTTATTGTTGCCAGCGCAAATACTCCGATTAGAAAATAATTCTTTCTCATTTTTGTCTTATGATTAAAAAATAAATTATTATATATTGAGATTTATATGGTTCCATTTTTCATCCGGTAATACACCTTGATGTATCCGGCTCGACGCAATTGCGGAAAGAAGTGTTCTTCCAAATAACGATAGGGCACTCCTCTTTTCAAACGTTGCAACTGTCCCTCACGGCCTTTCATTATCGGAACTGAATCAATAATATTCAATACTTCCTTACGGTATTCCATATCAGAGTGTTCCACTTTATAACGTAGTTCTTCCCAGCCCTCATCACCATTCACAAGCGCAAAGCAACTATCCGCCAAAGCAATCCGGTCGGCTATATATTGCTTCAGCGCTTCAGCTCGTTTTCCAGACAATCGTTTGTTGAATTCAAAAGCCCCCTCGGGTGAGGAAAGCCCCAATAGCACTACGCGAGCTATCTCTACTTCGGGATCTTCACTAATACGGCGAATTACATCAATGATATGTTCCAGCACTCTCTCATTATCCAGATAATTGCTATCTATCTCTGCCTTTGCAAGCTTGAAATAAATAATCTGTGCTCCTTCCTGCTCGCCCGCCAGAATCCTTTTACCCGCTGAATAGTTATCTATGGGTTCTACAAATTTCTCTGTTTCAGCCAGTACTTCCGTAGCACATTTATGCGGTAACATTTCCGGTATTTCCACCTTATTCTTTATTTCCGGCTTAACAATAGAATATCCATCCGTCCGGTTCCACGTAAACAATTCCACCATATCCAACTCCTTTTTCATACAGCAATTTCCAAGTTGCCGCCGTAACACTAACTTTGCCTGCCATATCCAAAGTTGATTGGCTAACATCGGAGTTGAACATGTTATTGTATTCCATTGCCGATTGGATACTGTATATATTAAGTCTTTCTCTGCTTTTGATGAGTGAAGCACTTTTTGTCTTCGAACTATTTTCTCCCGTATTTTGCCATTTACGCGTATGACAGGGAAAGCAAAAGAGTGATTTCCCTTTATATCTATCAATATAGGTGTAAGCAACAACTCATCATTTGCTTTTGTAATGCCGGGAGCAATCATCAAATGAAATCTCAAACTCACAGAATCACCTTGAGCATTCTTCTCTATAGAAAAATTATTGATCTTGATCGAATCATTATTTTGAGCGGAAACTGACATGACCGTTATACTCATAAAAAAGGAAAGTATTATAATCTGAAAACTATTCATTTGGGATATTATTTAAGTAAATATATGATAGATACAGCGGCACGTGTAGGCCCTAAATAATTACGGTTGTTTACGCTTAAACGCTTACCACATTCCTTACACGGGTATTTACTATAATGCAGGTGTGCATAGCCGATCCCTAATGTCCCTTCTATACTCCAATGTGGTGAAAGAATCCACTGATACCCATAACTGAATCCGAATCCGGCAAGATTTCCCTGTCTTCTAAAGTCACCTAGTCCCCAATATCGAATATTACTGACATTATATTGTCCATAAAACAAATGTCCGCCAAAGAAATGTCCATTGAACCGTTCACAAAGCCAATAGCGAAGCTCTGATTGTATCAACCAATGCTTCATTTTTCTATTGTTGGAACCATAACCATTCTTACCCAAAGGAAAAGGATTGTAGGCTCCCCACAAGTCAATAGTCAGTTTGGGAGATATTCCCCATTCCACCCCTATGTTTGGTGTTTGTAACAACCCGCCATAAAGTAAATTCGTTTTTACTGCTATATCTTGTGCTCTAACCGCAAAACATCCTAGCAAAGTAAATAGACCAATAAGTATGCCGGCTTTATTTCTTATACAATCATTCATTTTATACAGTCTTTTCAAACTATTTCTTATGCATCTCTATTCCGTAATAGAGATGCATAATTACACATAAATAATAAACATTTAATTATCAACGAATTATATTACAGAAACTAATAACAGAATGTTTCAATATCATAATATAATGAATCATAACAAACAAAATAAATAATATTATTCTGATATATAATTCATTAAAAAAATAGATACTGAAACAATTGTGAAACAAACAGATAAGTAACAGACTAAACAATCAAAACAGTTATTGCCATGGAAACAAAACATACAAAAAGCGAACTTTTGTACATTGAAGAACATCAGTCATGTCAAAACTACATGACAACGATTGAAACCGGATTCAAATATCTTGAATTCGCCAAGAATGCAGCATTTGAAGAAGATAATACAACTAAAAATTATCTTCTGTTCTTTCTGAAAGGCGATTTCACCATTTGTTGCAACCAGTTTCATAACAAGCTGTTTCATGCCGGAGAAATGATACTCATCCCTCGTTCTTCCCGGCTAAAAGGATTTGCGGAAACCGATTCAAGCCTGCTCTCCATGTTTTTCGATATACCTGCAGAGAACTGTGACAAGCTCATATTACAGTCTTTATCAAATGTATGCAACAACATTAAATATGACTTTTCACCAATTAAAATACGCTATCCACTAACACTATTTCTCGAGGTATTAACCCACTGCATCAAGAACGGAATGAGTTGCGCACACTTACACGAGCTGATGCAACGAGAGTTTTTCTTTCTTTTACGAGGGTTTTATGAAAAACAGGAGATTGCAGCATTATTCCACCCCATTATCGGAAAAGAAGTGGATTTTAAAGATTTTGTCATGCACAATCATACCAAAGTAGATAATATAGAGCAGCTTATCTCACTATCGAATATGGGAAGAAGCTGTTTTTTTATCAAATTCAATGAAGTGTTTGGTATGACAGCTAAACAGTGGATGCTGAAACAAAAGAACCAAAGAATATTGGAAAAAATGACGAAACCGGGAGTATGTATAAAAGATATCATTGAAGAATTGGGATTTGATTCGCAAGGTAACTTCAACCGTTACTGCAAACAACATTTCGGATGTACCCCCAAACAACTGATAGAGCAATGTCAGGCAACCAATCAAACGAGTTAGCCATTATTATCCCTATCTGTACAAAATGAATAAATTATTGGACTTTATGATAAATTCAATAATGAAAAATTTCATTTACTTTGCAGCGTGAAATATATTAAGAAACAAAGATATTTAAATATGATCTCTATTACGGAATAGATTACAATATTGCAAAGATAAATAAAAATATGATATCTTCTAATTCTCAACAGATTATATTACAAATAATTATTTCATTTGGATAAGTTTGTAACGATGCTATTCACCTGATTGAGCATGGATACATCAAAATCCTTTAAATAGACGCGTGTCATTTCTTCCGAAGTGTGTCCAAGTCCGGCACTAATCACAGAAATCGGAGCTCCATAGTCACGTGCGAGGGTAGCCCAGGTATGGCGTGCAGTATATGTCGTCAACGGTACTTTAATATCAGCTACAACAGCGATTTTCTTCAAATGCCGGTTAATACGGCCCAACGCCAAACGATACTGTTTGTATCCAGAAGCATATTCACCGCTGATTATCGGAAAGAGATACTCATTTTCTGTCTTATATTTATCTATCAAGCCCTGCATCTGCGGAGTCACCGCTATACGAATCAACTGTTTCGACTTATGACGGGAATAGGTCAGCACACCATTGCAAATATCGACCTTCTTCAAAAGAACAATATCAACAAAAGCCATTCCCTGCGCATAAAAGCTAAACAGATACAAATCGTGGGCAAACTCCAGTTGCGGTTCATTCGTCAAATCCAAGTCCGCCAGAATCTGCATATCCTTCCGTGACAAAGCGCGTTTCACAGTCTTCGCCGGACGGGTCTGCGCTTTAGCAAACGGATATTCGCCACGGGGATGATAGCCGTCCGTTACCGCCTGGTTATACAAAGAGCGCAAGTTGCGCAGATAATAACTTACCGTATTGCCGGAAGCACCGTTACTATACAGGAAATCCTCATATCTCCTGACGAACGACAAATCAACCTCCGACATCCGCACATCGGGGCGACTTATAAATTTTGCCAACGACGAACGGGTACTCTTGTAGGCCGCAGCCATTCCCACTTTCTTCAGCTCCTGCTTACGCTCAATCTGCGCATTGATATATCGCAATAAATAAAACTGTGGTTTTCCTGTACCAAAAGCATTTTGAGCCAGAATATCCTCCACTGTAAATTCTTCCCTTGTCCGCTCAAGCTGCCTGATCCGTGTATCAATCTGATTCCGCATCTTCCGTAGCTCGCGGTTCATTTTCACAACCTCCGTAGCCGTAAAAGTAGAACTTACGCCATTCATAATCTTCCCTTCCAGCTCGTCAAACACCTCTTCTTTCATCCGGTAGCCTGTATACAGTAACTTTTTTCTCCGATTGTGTATCACCTGAAATACTAAAGGGTAACTACCATTATTCAATATCCTGCTCTTGTTCAGCATAAGTTTCACTGATGTTATCATATCTTGCTTTTTTTGTTTGAGACGTAAAAGTACAAAGTTCACCTTACTTATCAGAACTATTTTTCCGCCTATTACGCAAGAAACAAGAAGTGGAATAAAAAGTTTTTCCACTTTAAGAATAGTTATCTAATAAATATAGTTAAAATACACGCTCTAGTAATCAGTATATTTTTATTACATATCTCCAATATGCATACGCATAAATTAGAGATGTACACTATTTATGATATTTCATTACATAATATAAATATTGTCGCTATTATTCCTTTTGAAAAATTAGAATATTAGGCATAGCTTTGCACTATGGATTTTAGGGAGCCGTCCGTTCCTTTAAAAGGAAGAGGTCATTCCTCGGTGTGCAACGGGCCGTTCCTTTAAAAGGAACGGCCCGTTGGTTTTAAAGGAAAAACCGACATTTGTAACCATTTGAAATTCAACTTCTTACTAAATTAGAGTTCCGTCCCCGTAACCCATGGGATTTTTTCCAACAAACACGACGGAATCTGCCGCACGAAGCGGCAATCAGTATACAACAAATTTCAACAATTCAAAATTCAAATCCCATGGTTACAGTCACGTTTGCCATCAAGCCATATCTGGCGAGGTATATGTATGTCCGGTACGGACAAAGTTTAGAACTTCAATCTTATAGCAATCCGTCTTCAAGGCTCCCCATTCCAATCCACCTCTCCCACCTCACTCCCATTTATCATTTCTTGCATCAATTATCCGTTCCTCATCCGCAAGGCGTCTCCTGGAAAGAGACTGGAAATATCACTTTTGTTCTTCCTAGCCCAAGACAGGGCAAGAACCCGGAAATCTACAATTACTTCGGTCAGGACAGTATCTTTATTATTGAAAAGGAAATTGAGGTGGAAATGAAAGCGGAGCTTTATTCATTCCTATTGGAAAATAAGTTCAAAAATGGGGTGATGTATATAAAGTCGATGCATGAGTTTGTGGTAAAGTATGATATGGTGGAGTCGGTGGAAGAGGAAAGTTTGATGAGAGGGTTTCAGAGGTGGAGGAAGAAAATGAAAGAAGAATAAATTTCATCTAAAAAAATCCTACAAATATCATATCATCCAAAATTCTTTTTATAAATTTGTCAAAAACAAGACATAAAGCCATGAAATACTACATAAATCTTTTTTCTCCTAATACTGCATTGGCATTTTCTGAATCTAACCATCAAATCAGCGGATTCCACATATCCCGTAAGGTATATATAGAAAATCAGCATATAAATATAGGTTATATCCACCAAATATTATTTTATATCCAATAAATACATTATCTTTGTTAGTTATTTGACAAGTATAAACGTATGTTGAATAATCAGTCAATAATAAATCAAATAAAAGTGACTCTTATAAAACAAGTAAGTGGCTAGTTGAAAAATAGAGAAAATCCAAGAGTACTATTCTCTCAATGGAATTCTACCAAAAACCACCTATAACTCCGTTGAACGAGATCACAATGCGCCTAATATTAACTTAAGGGCTTTAACAACCCTGACAAAATTGATTAGAGGTTTATAATGAAGAACAAAAAAATAGAAAATATAATTGAAGAGTTGATGGATCAATACCAAGAGACGGATCGCTATAATCGTTCATGGATTATAGGATTTAGCGGTGGTAAAGATTCTACAGTATTACTTACACTGGTTTGGATTGCTATTACAAGACTTAAAGAATCAGGGATACCTCTACATCGCCGTGTGTATGTTGTGTGCAACGACACAATGGTAGAGAATCCTGTCATAGAAGAATATGTAACAACTGTACTGCAAACAATAAAGAAGGCAGCAAAAGAGCAACAATTACCTATAACAGTAAGAACTACTACCCCACAAATTGAAGATACTTTTTGGTCCTGTGTGATCGGTAAAGGTTATCCTGTTCCAAACAATGCATTTCGTTTTTGTACAGAGAAAATGAAAATTAAGCCTACTTCGACATTTATCACTAATCAAGTAGCAGCAGATGGCGAAGCTATAATTCTCATTGGAACCCGTCTCGATGAAAGCCAACAACGAGCAAATTCTATAAGAAAGCATGAAATTAAGGGACATAGATTGACAAAACATCCACTTAATCCTAACACTTATACTTATGCACCAATAAAAGAACTAATGCTTGAAGAAGTGTGGTGGATTATTAATATTATTCCTTCACCATGGGGATTTGACAATAAAATCCTTTTCAAAATATACTCTGATGCATCAGCTGATGACTACGAGTGTCCGACTGTGGTTACAGACGAGACTCATCGTTCTTGTGGACAAAGCAGATTTGGTTGTTGGATATGTACTGTCGTCAAAGAGGATAAATCTATGACCTCTCTGATAAAAAATGGAGTCGAATGGATGAAACCCCTATTGGATTTTAGAAATAGATTAGTACTAAATCGTAATGTTTCTGAATTAAGAAGTGACAGAAGACGAAATGGCCAATTAGCTGTAGATGAAACTGGGCATAATCAAGGTTGCTACACTATGAAGTATAGAATTCAACTTTTACGAGAGTTGTTAACTATCCAAAAAGAGACCCAAGAATTTCGTTCAAGCATAGACCTTATTACAAGTCAGGAGTTAATTGCTATACAGGTTATATGGTATCGCGATGGAAATTTCACAACTACTGTAAACGACATATATAATCAGGTGTATGGTTTTGATTTACCTAATGACAACATAGGCCTACAAGAAAGATTAATGTTAGAAAAAGCATGTAAAGATTCATCGCATTATAGGTTAATACAAGAGTTACTAGCTCTACAAAAAAACAAAACTCTGTTAATGAAAAAATATGGATTACAGACAGATCTTGACAATCGTTTAGCAACCTTTGTAAAGGAAGAAATTTTATGAAAATTAGAGATATAACATTAACAAATTATCGTTTATATAAAGGGACAAATCGTCTTGTATTCTTAACTGAAAACAAAAAGAATATTTATTTAGTATCAGGACAGAATGGTTTTGGTAAGACAACATTTTTACATTCATTACTTTGGTGTTTATATGGCCGCATAATGATTGACATTGATGATTCCATACGTAAAGACATTGCCATTCGAGGCGGATATAATGCATTTCTCCAATATAACCTGAATATCGAGCTCAGACAAATTATTGACAAGCTCGGAAAAGAACAAATAACCCGCATTAAGCGCCAAGGATATATATCTGATGACAATGAACTCAAGGCTCTTGCTTCTTATTCTGTCTCAATTGAATTTACGGATATTTTTATACCATCTATACCATGCCGCTCTCTAAGAGTTACACGCAGTTATGACGTAATTCTGGATAAAGAGAATGTTGAAATACGTATAGATGGAAACATTAATGAACTTTCTGCAGAAATAGGTAGTGATGTTTTTATTAATGATTTCATCCTCAATAAGGATATTGCTAGATTCTTTTTCTTTGATTCAGAAAAAATTGTTACTCTCGCAGAAACAAATACAATAGAAGAAAAGCGTAAACTTGCTTCTGCGTACAATGAAGTTCTTGGAGTAAAAAAGTATGAAGACCTTAAAAAAAATTTAGAAAATCTAAGGCTAAGATTTCGTAAAAAATCAAGCGACATTGATAATCGAAACAAACTAAATTCATTGCTGGATAAGCAAACTAAATTACAGGCAGCTATCAATGAGCAAGACCAACAGATTAAAAACTATGAGGAATCTCTTAATTTGTTGAAAAAGCAAAATGAATCATATCAAATATCTTTGTTAAGAGAAGGCAATGGTATGACTTTAGATGAATTAAACCGTTTAGAAACGGTTGTTGACGTCACAAAAAAGAAAGATATTGAATACAAACAAAAACTGAAAACATTTTTAGAATATGCCCCATTTGCTATTTCTGGCAAGTTGTTTCGCGCGACAAAGGAGCAACTTGAATATGATTATAAGATAGCTAAATCAGCTCAGAATGTAAGTAACCAGAATAACTTAATAGCCGATATTACATCAGATTTACTGTTGACATTGAGTCGCATTCCAATAGCAACAGATCTCTCGTTGCAATTACAAGACAACATTCAATATGTACTGAATAAATACAAAGGCATAGAAAGTAATGAAGTACAATTAATTAATATTAGTAAAGAAGAATATCAAGAGTTTATTTCCGTATTTAACAATATAACAAGCACTTATAAAACAGAATTTGAACGGTTAGCCGACGATTATCGTAAAAACAAACAAACATTAGAACGTGCCTCTCGCCAAATTGCCAATATGCGAAATAACGAAAGCGATCTCCTGATTAAAGAGATTAGAGCGCAAAAGAATATTGTTGAAAAACAAATTATGGAAGTAGAGGGTAATATCCGTTCTTTATATGAATCTAAAGGAATAATAACTAAAGATTTAGCAACTGTAAACAAATTAATATCCGAGCTAAATAAAAGAGTTAGCCTAGATGATAGTGATGTAAAGAAAGACGCTCTAGCAGAACAACTGATAAAAGAACTTGATGCCTTTTTGTACTCTTTAAAACAAGAGAAAAAGTATTCATTAGAACACCGTATTCGTGGTACAATGAATACATTAATGCATAAAGAAGATTTTATCGGAAGCGTTAAAGTACAGATTATTGATGATGGAATTGACATTGATTTATATTCGCCAAATGGAGAACTTATTCGCAAAGACTCATTATCAAAAGGGGAACAACAGTTATATGCAACGTCAATATTGAAAGCATTAGTTGATGAATCTGGAATTGAATTTCCTGTCTTTATTGATAGTCCTTTGCAAAAATTTGACAAGAGCCATTCTAATAAGATTATCACAGAGTTTTATCCAGCAATATCCAAGCAAGTCGTATTGTTTCCGTTATTACATAAGGAGTTAACAGAACAAGAACTTGAACTAATGAAACCACTCGTAAACTCAGTGTATGTGATTATAAATGAGAATTCTCATTCATACTTTAAGCAGATTAGTGTTGAACTATTAATGAAAGAGTAATATGTTTTCTCAAATTAAGACAAATAGCAAGAATAAAGAAAATGTAGTGGAATTAACGCGTAAGTTTAACTTAGGTGCCGAAAATATAATTGCTCGTATAGCTATCGCATATTCCTTACAGTCAGGTGTAAAATTTTCCCCATTAGATATAACAGATTCTGGTGGGAAAGAATATAGTAAGAATGTGCTATTTGGCAATTATTATTCCATATACATAGCAATGATATGTACTCATTACCAAATTTCCGATAATGATAAAGACATTCCTCGTTACCTAAAGATTCATCTAGATGATGGTTTGGAACGTATTGCACGAGATGTTAAAGATAATCCAAATCTAGTAGGCTATGACTACTTGTTTGATAAAATTCACAAAGGATTGGAGGATATGATATGTTAAATGATGTGATCTTTAAACACAGTTATTCTTCAGGATACGATGAACCTAAAGAATTTTTTACTGAAGCGTTGATTGAAAGTTCTACTTTCGATTTGGGATTAGGATTCTTTTCGTCTAGTGGAATCAGAAGCCTTGCATATGGTTTTGCTCTATTTATAGCCAATGGTGGTAAAATGCGAGTTATTATCAATCACATATTGAGCAAAGAAGATAAAGAAGCTATTAAGAATGGTCAAACTCATTTAGTAAATGAATTTGAGAGTCGCATATTATCCGATATTACACGATTAACAAAAGTGTTATCAAAAACTGACGAACACTTCTTTCATTGCTTATCATATTTAACATCTATTAACAGAATAGAATTTATAGCAACAGTTTCCACAAAAGGAGGACTTGGCCATGATAAATATGGCATTTTCACAGATGAGAAAGGTAATAAAGTCGCATTTATTGGTTCCGCTAATTTTTCTCATTCTGCATTAGAATTAAATGGAGAAACTATAACTGTTTTCTCTTCACCTGCTGATGACAAAAGAATTGATGAATATCAAACTTTATTCAGCGAATCATGGAACAATGACACACCTCATTTGATTCATATACCTATAGATGAAGTAAAAACATACATAGAAGACAAGTTTCCTAAATATTCGGTCGAAGAATTATTACAGAGCGGTCTTGATTTGAGGGAAATAGAAAAGGAAAGCACTTATACAGTATTAAATAAATATCATAAACCATTATCAAAGAGACTACTTGACAAATTAGAATTAAAAGAACAGGAACCTCGGTTTCCATTTCCAGAAGAAAGAACTATTCAAATAGATGCATACAATGCATGGATAGCTAATAATAAAAGTGGCATTTTTGCAATGGCAACTGGTTCTGGTAAAACTGTTACTGCATTAAACTGCCTCCGTAAGCAATACAAAGAAAATGGATTTTATAAAGCAATTATTGTAGTCCCAACACAAGCATTAGCAATTCAGTGGCAACATGAAGCAGAAACATTTAATTTTCAAAACATTGTTTCAACACATACTGATAAAGATTGGAAAAACACTCTAAATAAGTACATAACAAGAAGTTTATTAGATCAAACTAAAAGTATTATAGTGATTACAACTTACGCCACTTTTAATCGCAAGGATATACAGTTTTTTATAAATAAAACAAAAGATATAGAATCATTTATATATATAGCTGACGAAGCGCATAATATAGCTTCTCCAAATTCACTTAAACATCTACCAGAGATGATCAAGTGGCGAATTGGCTTATCAGCAACACCAGAAAGAGTCTATGATAATTGGGGTTCTAATAAACTTTATGAATTCTTCAATTCAACACCTCCCCAATATACCTATCGTTATACGATGAAACAGGCTATTGATGAAGATATTTTATGTCATTACGACTATTATCCTATCTTTGTCGAATTAACTAGTTATGAGATGGAAGAGTATGAAAGAATATCTGCAAAACTTAGGAAATTTATAGATCCAGAAACAAATAAATATAGACCCGAAGCTGAAAAACTACTCTTAAAACGTAAAAGAATAATTCATAAAGCAGAAAATAAAAAGGTAGCAATATCTGAACTTTTAGAAAATTTGAAACAGAAGAAGAAACTTGATTATACTTTTGTTTTTGTCCCAGAAGGATATGAACCTGATTATTCAGAAAATGATTCATATAACATAAAACAGGAGGATATTCATATTATTGATGAATATTCTCAGATGTTCAAGGAGCATGGATATAGTTACCACAAATATATCAGTGGCTTGGATGATGCTCCAAGTATATTAAAAAGTTTTACTAATGGGGATATACAAATCCTTCTTTCTATGAAATGTCTAGATGAAGGTGTAGATATCCCAAGAGCGGAACACGCTATTTTCTGTTCAAGTACAGGTAATCCACGTCAATTTATTCAACGCCGCGGACGCGTTCTACGAAAAAGTAAGGGGAAAGAAAAAGCAAAAATATGGGATTTGATAGTTACTCCACCCAATGCAGCAAATGACTCTACTGGCATCGAACGAAACATTTTTATTAGTGAGGTTAAAAGAATTGTAAATTTTGCCGCACTAGCGGACAACCAAATAGATATACTCTATGGTGAATTAAAAGAGTTTTGTGAGATATTGAAAATCGATTTATTTGCAATGCTTGAAAATGAGAATAATCAATATAAATAAAAAAATAATCATGGCTATTCAAGACGAAATGTACAAAGCGATTGAAAAAGAAATCAATCAAACAATTAATTCAGGAATGGAGAAAGTTACCGTGAACTTTGAAAAAGCAAAAGAAGTAGCAAAAATGCTTACAAATCTTTCTACTGATGCAGGTGAGGCAGACGCTTTAACAAGTCAATACATTGCTAATATAAAAAATATTTGCAACTCTTAATCACGTAAGACTATGATAATCAAAAATATTACTATAGAAAATTTTCAATCCTATTATAAGAGTCAGACTATGAATTTTTCTAATGGTCTTAATCTTGTCATAGGTAATGGTGGTAAAGGTAAATCAAAACTTTTCAATGCATTCTACTGGATATTATTTGGTAAAATTTATATCACAGGAATAGGTTGGTGTAGAACAGACAATCTACCTCAATCTGCAAAATTTACTATGAAACGTCATGAATTTATAAATAAAAGAGCGTTATTTAAAGCAAATGAAAACGAAGAAATCGTAGCATCTGTACAAATAGAGTTAGAAGATGATAAAAGCATAAACTATCTAATAGAACGCTCAGTCAGTGCTATTAGACAAAATTGTGATAATTGGGAAAGTGATGATGCTTGGATTGTTCGACCTAATATGCTAAAAATATCTTTTGATTCTGCCACAGGAACTAAAGTACTTAATGATCTTTATGCAGAAGATAAAATTAACGAATTATTCCCTGATGGCATTCGAAATTACATTTGGTTCCAAGGAGAATCTTTGGAAAGTTTGATTAATTTTAGAAAAAAAGAGACTCTTAAAGATGCAGTAAAACACATATCATACTTTCCATATTATGAAAAACTTTCAGACATTATCAGTAAATCAAAAGTTAAAATTATAAACATCGAAAATCGTAGACTAAAAGAAGTCAATAAGCATAATTCAAACGTAAAAGAGTTATTGTCAAATATTGAAACCCTTAATTGCAAAATTAACCGGGAAGAGGAAAACAAAAAGGAATTAGAAGCCCACATAGATACAGTAAAGATTGCATTAGCTGATGGTGAAACTAAAATATCAGGCCTAGCTAGCTACTCTATGCTAGTGAAGAAATATAAAGATTGTGAAAGTGAAATTACTAGATTATTATCTGAAACTACGAAAATTGATAATTTTCAACGAGAAAAACTTCCCTCATTATGGATACTAAGGGGGATTCAATCTATGGTTCAGAAGTGTAAAGAGATTATAGAAGAACACAAAAAGGAAGAATATACAGTTTCGGAAAAAAAGTATTTGGATAATCCCAGCCGTGCTAAATTAGAAGAAATTTTAAAAGATAAAAAATGCTTTGTTTGCGGAACTGAATTCACAGAAAAAGACGCTCCATATCATTACATTACTGAAAGATTAAAATTACAGGAAGAATATTTAAAAGAAATGGAAGAATATGTCAACAACATGCAATTATCTAAACAGTTTAATATGTTTGTTGGCAAGATTCAAGACTATCCAGACTCCTTGCTCATTTCCCTGTCAAAGATTGATAAGCAGTGGAAAGATAGTGAAGAAGAGCTTGAAAAATACATGGTTCAACGTCGTAAAAAACAGAATGAAAAGTACAAGTTGGACGAACAGATTGAAGAAATCAAAAAGAAACATGGTGTGAATCCAGTAACAGAAGCAGAAACCGCAGATATTATTAATAGCAGAAATCGAGCTAGTAGAACAAATTTAGAATCACTACAACGGAAGCTAGAAGCCATAAAAACGACTCTTGCAAACTATAAAGCAGACTTACGTAATGCAGAACGAGAGCTTGAAAAATTGGGAGTCAAAGACACCTCTATAGCCAAAGTACCTGAAACAGAATGGAAATATATTTCAACTTTTTTGGAAGATATTTGTAAACGTGTTCAAGAGAATGCAAGAAAGGAACTTTTACATAAAATCGAAGAACGCGCTAACACTTTCTATGCTAAATTTACAGAACATGACGATGGGTATAAAGGTAATGTTAAGATTGGAGAAGATTATTCTATAGAATTTGACGCAGGATTAAATACTAGCCACGAAGATCGCAAAAAAATGAGTATTATTAATGCATTACTTTCTTTAAATCAGGAGGCAATGGGAACTTATTATCCCTTTATCAGTGATGCGCCTACGTCAAGCTTTGACCTTGAAACAACCCACAAATATTTACTTGGTATTAAAGATATTTTTGGTCAATCTATAATCCTAACTAAAGATGTAGACTTAGATAGCGATAAATATATTGATCTGCTAAATCAAAGAAATATTTCAAGAATATACAATCTTGAAAGTGAGATATACAGTGGAGATTCAAGTAGAGGCCAACATGAAGTTTCTACAAAGGTACAAGTGTTAAAATAGAGATAGTATGGAAAATATATTTGATATTAAATTTACGTTTGAACAAAACGTTAAGGATAATGTAATCCTTAAATTCTCCAATAAGCAAGGCGGTGCTTATAATGTATTTTCATTCCATTGGCAATGCTTTGCTTGGGCTGCTGTTGTTGGTTTCATACATAATGAACGTAGGCCACTACAATCACCATTAGCAGACCGTCCATTTAGCCTAAATACCATGTGCAATGGTGGCGGTGAAAAGGATGCCGAAGCCTTACTATGTATGTGCATTGCAAAAGCTGGCTCATTGGATATAATGAAAGAACCTACAAAAGCTATTGATATGATTAATGAATATGCAAACGGAGGATTTTACTACATCATGAAGATGATGCAAGACCAATCAATCACAAATGATTTAGAGTGGGTTAAACAAGAAATATTTATGAGATGATTAAAAGACAAGCCCCGATAAAATCCCCATATCACGGCTTTTTCATTTAAGCTTTGAATTGGGCGTACCATTCCCCTACCCATGCCATTGCGGCATGGGCGGGAATGCTGTTATTGATAATCAATGCGTTACGGATATGTCAAATCTGAATTTTTCTCATTTTTGAGCCAGAAAATGCAACACGTTAGTGAAACTTACCGCTAGCTCCCTTATTATCTGCGCCGTCCCCTTTTGCTTATCTGATATTTTTTTCCTTCTGTTCTTCCAAACGGCAATCAGTGCCAGCACCATTTTCTGAATTGTGTCCAGGTTTCTAGCCGCCCGTTCAGCCTTACGCTTTATGCTGTCCTGCCGGAGGTTACGGTCAAGATCCCAGTGCATGCTTTCAATAGCCCAATGCTGTCTGGTTATCTGACTAAGCCGCTCTGCACTGCTATCCAGGCTTGAAATGTACAGTCGCTGTTCGGATGTACTCTTACCATCAGACTTTTTTTCCGTAGCTGTGAGTATTTCTACAACTGTCAAATTGCCATTCCATTTTTCTCTGTCGACAATCAGTTCTTCCCCACGGTATATACGGCATATCCTTGACTCAATCCTGCCGTGTTCCAAGTATGGACCTTTCTTATAGATATCAGTTGGGGTGGCGGTCTTTATAGAATCTTCAAGCCCATAGCGCAAAGATCTTTGATTCGCCTTGAGTTCGATCACGAAGTCCGCTCCTTTATCTCTAATCTTGTCTATTATCACCTTTTGGCATGACATGGCATCTGCGGTGACTACACATCCTGATACCTCTAGTTTGTCCAATAGCCGGGGCACGGATTTGATTTCATTACTTTTCTCTTTGCAAACATCAGTAGCCAAAGTAAAACCCGAACGGAGTGAATATGCAGAGACGATATCAGGATTACGTCCGTTGTCGTACAAGGTACCCCGCATGGCCTTTCCATCAATACAAATGATGTCAGTTGCCGAAGCGGATATTTCCTTGCGGAAAACGTCGGCAAAAGCAGACATGCGATCAGCCATCTTTTCATCGTCTATGCTTTGAAACACACGGCAAAGCGTAGCTTCTGAGGGTAACCCATACGGAAATAACCCTCTCGCCTGTAGGCGTTTCAAGTGACGTTTGCCAAATTGAAGTATTTCAGCTCTGGTAATACACTTACTGAGCCTGCCCAATATTACAAGCATGAGTATATCTTCAAGTTTGTGTTTGAAGTTTCCCCGGCTTGTTCTGCGGTATTCAGGGACTGAGGATACAAATTTTCTCAAATGAGTCATAATGCTGCCACGAAGACAGTCAAGGTGTTTCTTCTTTAATAATATTTACGTAAAAAGTTGTATATCAGTGGGATAAATCGTATTTTTGCTGGCGCAAAAACAAAGGCGGAAGACAATACCAACATCATATTCTATTGAATTCCGCCTATAAAAAAATTAAAAATGAACGATAAGAAGAAACACCTAAAGCGGTGCTTCCGCATCGCTGCGCACGAATATAAGGATTTTTACTGCAATAACAAGCGATGAACAATATTTCTTAAATGAAAAAGCCGTGTCCCCATATAAATTATCGCTATATAAATCGAGGTTCGATTTCTGAGATTTTTTGTATCTTTACCATGTGTTTTTATTTTTAATTCCCCCCGTTTTGGCCGTCAAACCGTTTTTTGGGGGGAATGCTTAAAGATACAAAAAAGGCAACTAACTCGCAATGAATTAGTTGCCTTAAATTTTATCATTTTAGGAATATCCCTTGGAAGATTCCTTTTTTCCTTCGTGTTTACATTACAACTGTCTCAAATCAAACGCATAACTATAATCAATCAAACTATGTTGTTTTTCATTTTGGCGCCACGCTTCCTCAGCATGACTCATTTCTGAAATTTCATTAGCCTTACTCTTCTCAAAATGAGCTAATACACATTGTAAAACCTCTAATTCTTCAGTTGTGAATAAAGACTGTTCAAATTGCTCAACAGTTGTAATTATACTTCCAGAATAACCATTTCCCAAATTTATGATTTCCTTTTTTAATCCGTCCAAGTTCTCATATATAGTACTATAACGTACAGGAACAGGTCCATAACTTATAGCTTGGTATTGTAACCCGCTAATACCTTTACCATATTTCTTATAGGAAAGAAAATCAGAATAAAATAATAATTTATTTAGTTTTGTTTCAAAAACTCCTTGTAATGCAGATGCAAAAAAGACAATAATCTGCTTAACCTTCTCGGGAATGACAGAAGCATACCCATTCATACTTGAACGTAAAGACAAATGGTTGTGAAATATAAATTCATTTATTTTATTCTCAAAACAGGAATTATTTAATAACAGTTCCTTTACCCTTTTTTCAATTTTAAGTATCTCATCATTGGGAAACTGATTTTGAGCAAGTTTCAGAATTTCCAAAAAGAAATGAGGATCTTTCAAAGCTGAAATCATTTTTCCATTAGACACACTAGGCATCTCTCCTTCTTCGTATTTTCTATATTGGTTATCGCCAAAACCTAAAAGTTTAGACATTCGAAGTGCAGATATACCATATAATTCCCGGACCCTTTTTATTTCATCCGGAAATGGTATTGCATATTTCTGACGATACAAATTATAAACTTGATTCATATTCAGTTGATCAAGTTCAGTTGTAGTAAACTCTTCATTTGTATCCTTACATCTATAAAAATGATATACTATCTCAAAATTGTCTTTTCGAAATTCAAATGATTGCTTTTCATGACACAATACAGCGTCACCACCTGTAAACGGACTTTTCATAACTTCTACTTTTTATTTTTGAAAGGATATTCTATTTTTCTCTCAGCCAAATGAAAGGAGACACAGATTGGAGAATTTGTTCCAGTACCTTTACTTATTTTGATATAGACCTCCTTTTTATCTACAGACTTGCCAAACTCCCAAAGTTCTCCCATATAATTCAATTTATCTTCCGTAGGACCTTTATAATAGTCTTCAACTGTCAAAGACATTATTATCTTTTCACGCATAATTGCCGAAATTTCCAAATCAAGCAAAGCTTGCATATTCTTCTTTCTATCTATGCGAAAGATAATCCCGAAAGCCCTAGCCTTATCTTTAAATTCTTTCAAGAATTTATCGACTGTTTCTATATCCATATCTAAAATATCTTTATGCAAAGATATGAATAATGCAGTATAATGCAACAAATATTCAACTTTAAAGTTGAATATTTGTTGCATTAAGGGTTAGAGATTTAAGGAACATTGATATAATAGTACGTTGAGAGTGTCCGAAAGACACCCTGTTACTACTTAACAAGTGATAAAGTAGCTCTTTGTCTATCAACTTTTAATAATGGATTACCCATTAATTTTGTATCGACTCTTCCGAATATAATCGATTATTTATAAAATTTCATTCAAATTCCAAACCTGAATATGTCATTCCCTCTTTAGAGGGGAGCTGTATCTCATCTAAAGAAACAACATATTTCTCATAATTATCCTTTATTGATAGTAAAGGTGAATATTCACGTTCTATTGTTTGTTCCGTTTCCAACATATAAGTGGTCTGAAGATATATAACTCTATCGTCCTTCATCGCAACAAAGTCAACTTCTTTATCACAAATAGCACACACATATACAGAATATCCCGACTGACGAAGCTCCAAATATACTGCATTCTCCAGCAAACACCCCACACCATAAGAAAATCCCGGATAGAGAAAATTCTTAAAAGACAAATCATTCAGATAATACTTACAATTACCGGCTACTACATCTTTCCCTTTTATATTATACCGTTCTGTTCTATATGCTAAAAAAGCCTCTTCTATATAACCTAAATAATTAGATAATGTGTCATAACTTACTCTCCGATTTTTAGACTTAAAGAAATTAATCAGATTTTGGACAGAAAATAAGTTTGATGCATTATTAACCAAATAAATAAAAGTATCATCCAGCAGTTTTACATCACGGACAGGTTTGCGTTTTACGATATCATGCAATAAAACAGTATCTTTCACTGAAGCAACATATTGTTTCTGAGATTCTATCAAGCCATGCATTAAATCTCCCCATTCACCCCTAATCCGAACAAGGCAAAATCGCCCAAACATGGATCATCCGGGAAGACCTCAGCCAATGCTGCCGTTATCTGGCGGGCATTTTTCAGAGAAAAGGTTTCCGCATCCGTCAACTTAAAATAATGGGCTACCCGGCAGACATGTGTATCCAAAGGAACAATTAGTTCTTTACGATCAAAACTCTTCCAAATGCCCAAATCGACCGCCGAGTCCCGACGAATCATCCAACGCAAAAACATATTCAGTTTCTTTTGAGGGCTTTTGGCAGAGACTTCAAGAAATGCACATAGCTTTTCCATCGGTATTCCGGGGTATGTCTTCAAGGCTTCTTCCAGACTTTCAAACTGTGTATAAGCAATGTATAATCGCTGAAAATATCCATAGAAATCAGCATGTGACAGCATCCGATAAAAACTACCGGTTGCTCCCGATGGGAAATCTCTCTCCCACTGACGGGACAGTACATACTGATAAGGCGAATCTCCCATTAGCCCGTGCAATTCGTCCGCTTTCTTCAAGATCTGTTTGCGATTGCCAAAACTCATAATCGCCGTCAGCAAACCGCTGACTTCGATATCCTGTTTCAGCGTATAACGATGGGGAAACTGTACCGGGTCACTTTGTATAAAGTCTGCACGATGATACATCTCCGCACACATCAAAAGTTTATTCTTTATATCTTCAGTCATTTCGAGAAAGTATCAAGTATTGAAAGTACAAAAATACATATTCTAGTTGGATTTCCTCTTTAAGTAAATGATAGATTGCATCCCTAATAAAATAACAAACAAATATTCTGCCGTCATATACACAGTCAGAGAAGCATGAAAACATTCACTTAACAGATACAGATAAATCAAATATACAAGAATGGTGATTAACTGGAAGATAAAGGCGAGCTTCGTCTTTCCTGTACCGGTAACAGCGTTGACATAAACATATCCGGGCAATGCAAAAGCATAATTCAACAGCATAACTATAAAAGGATAGAAAGCTAATCTCATCAGATTATCGTTATTCGTATAAAATCCGACAACCCATTGGTTGCTCCAAAGAGCTATCCCTATCAACGGAAGTCCCACCGCATAGCCCAGCTTAAGAACTTTACGACAAACAGGAAAAAGTTCTTTCCCCACTCCTGCTCCAATCAAATTACTGACCAATGAGCCCGTAGTGGATGCAAAAGAATTGACTATCACAAAAAAGACAGTAGAAACGCTACGGGTTATGTTGGAAATGGCGAGTTCCGTCTTTCCCAGATGTTCGATAGCAACAAAGAACAAAAACCAGGGAGCAACGCTGATGAAAGCGTGAAGCATGCTCCATACAGACAATCGTAATAACTTCATCAACAACTTCCCGTCATAGACAACCTTCAGTCCATATTTCACTTTATCTATCTTCACCCACATATATAATAGGAGTACGATAAAAGCTCCGAACTCTGCCAAAGAAGAAGCCATCGCCGCCCCGGATATACCCAGATTCAGTTTGAATATCAGCAGATAGTTAAAAGGAATATTGATACAGATAGCCATGATAGCTGCCACGGACAATGCTTTGGTCGTTGTTATCCCTACCAGAAAAGACCGGAAAGCTAAAAAAGGAAATGAGAACAACAAGCCGAAGCTACGCCAATCCAGATAATGAATCACTGCCTGATAAATTTCATCCGAAGTTATCAACCGGCGCAGGGTCAAGGGAGAAGCCAAATGGAGCAATAGGCAAAGAATGACTGCCATCCCCGACAGGAAATATACTCCCTGAAAAAATGTACGTCCCGTCTCTTTATAATATTGTTCCCCATTTCTCCGGGCAATCATTACCTGCAGCCCGATGCTGAATCCGAAGCCCAGCATATAAACAGCCAAATAATAGATTCCGGAAAGCGCAGAAGCTCCCAGTTCGACTTCTCCCACGTGCCCCAAGAAAATAGCGTCGGTAATATTGATTAATTGTTCCATCAGAATGCTCATCATCACAGGAAAGTTGATGAGCCATATTTGCTTATATGTATAATTCATTGCTCAACTTAAAAATAGCACGATACGGTATACCACATCATAGCAGCACACAGTTCCGTAAATTTATAATAATGGATATAAAACTCTTTGGCAGACGAGTAGTTGCCTGTCGGATAGCTGAATAGCCCTGTTAGAAATGATGCTATTCGTTGAGCGTAGCTAGATACAGAGTTTCATAAATAGATAAATACTGTTGGTTTATCAATCAATTACGCTACAAAGATAAGAAATCTTATTTTCATATCCCAATGTGGTATGGTATTAGCAGATTACTTATAGTAAAGAGATGTATTAAAAACATTGATTACAACATTAACAGATTGATTTATATAGATATACCATATTCTAAAGCTAAGGAATGATTCTTAAATATCTTTCTCTTTTGAAAAAAGGCATATCATTTTGAAAAGAGTAGTAACCAATAAATAACCAGATAACAATGAAAGTTTGTAAATTCGAGAAAATTAAAGATGAGGATGAAATGAAGCAAGTAATCAATTGTATTCAGAAAGAACATCCTTATGTAGCTGTAGTCCCTATATTGGCACAATTACAGGAGTGGTTACAGGCTATTTCCATCAGTTGGTTTCACGAAGAAGATGAAGTTTCTCATACCACAGTCAATGCCATCGAAGCATATTGCTATACCCTTGCCAATCATCTCATTACAGATTCGCACCTAAATCAAGAAATTAAAAACCGGATTCTGGAATGCATAAAGAAAATACATATACTTGTAGAAGACAAAGCAGATTTACTGATTGATAAAATGATAAAAGCGGAAGTATACGGATTATCCAGCGATTTATTCACTTATTGCTTACGTCAACAGGATCTTCGTGCCCAAACATTAGATACCGGCAAACTTATACAGATCAACCTGGAAAGAAAGCCGGATATCCCATATATTCAGGAATCTATCCAACAATACATTGACGAGAACCGGAATGTAGATATTTTTATCGCCCCACTTTCCATTTGCAGGAATGTGTATGGTGAAATAGACTTCATGAGCGAACAACGCAATGATTACTATGCAACAGTGCTTGCCACCCTATTCAAAGCGGACGAAATGCTGTTATCCACCCCTATCAACCATATCTACGCAAACCGGAATTGTCTGCGAGAACAACATTCACTAACTTACATAGAAGCCGAACAACTGATTAACAGCGGAGTACACCTGCTCTACGCAGATTGTATCACCCTTGCGGCACGCTCTAATATAGTTATCCGCCTAACCGATACACACGATCTGTTAACAGAACGCCTCTATATATCTTCCCATGACACAGGCAACAGTGTCAAAGCCATCCTCTCACAGGATTCGGCTACCTTTGTACGTTTTACCTCATTGAATGTATTGCCCGGATATTTGTTTATGGGTAAGATATTGGAAGTTATCAACAAATATCAAATCAATGTCATCTCAATGGCCTCATCCAATGTATCTATCTCGATGATGCTGACAGCCAGCCGGGACACCCTGCGAATCATTGAAAGGGAACTACACAAATATGCCGAAATGATAATGGACGAAAATATGTCTGTAATACATATCATCGGCTCCCTTCATTGGCAACGCACACAAGTAGAAAGCCATATTATGGATACTATCAAAGATATCCCCGTATCTCTCATTTCTTATGGAGGAAGCGATCATTGTTTCACACTATCTGTGCACAGCACAGATAAAAACAAACTAATCAGTTCGCTATCCAAACAATTTCTCGAAAGCCAGTGCGTGGCCTGATTAAAATGTATATTCAGATTTTATATTCCTCTATCTTCCGATACAACGTAGTAAGTCCGATTTTCAACAAGCGGGCAGCTTCCGTTTTATTCCCTTTCGTATATTCCAACACACGCGCAATATGCCTGCGCTCCATTGCAGCCAGTTCAAAACTACCTGTACTATCGTCCGAACATTCATAATGAGTGTTCTGGATTTCCAAAGGAAGGTCGCAGATATCCAGCCGTCCACCTTCGCAAACAATCAGGCTGCGTTCAATCACGTTTCTCAACTCACGGATATTCCCTTTCCACGGCTGTTGTTCCAGCGCTTCCAAAAAAGCAGGAGTCATCTCATTGACGGCATACGAGAGTTTTTCAGAGAAACTTTTGGCGAAAGCAGTCGCAAGAATCCTGATATCACCGGTACGTTCGCGAAGCGAAGGAAGATGCACCTGAAAAACCGAAAGACGATAAAACAAGTCCTCACGGAAATGCCCGGCTTTGATCTCCTCCTGCAAATTCCGGTTGGTAGCAGCGATGATACGCACATTGACTCTTGTCGGCTTGGTATCACCGATCTTTATATATTCTCCTGTTTCAAGGATACGCAGTAACTTTGCCTGCAATTCGAAAGCCATCTCTCCGATTTCATCCAGAAAGATCGTTCCGTTATTGGCCTCTTCAAAAAGCCCTTTCTTATCTTTCAACGCACCGGTAAACGAACCTGCCTTATGTCCGAACATCTCGCTTTCGAGCAGTTCTTTGCTGAAAGACGAACAGTTGACCGCCACAAAATTCTGTTTGCTCCGCTTGCTGTTATAATGTATAGCCTGCGCAAAGACCTCCTTTCCTGTTCCGGTTTCTCCCGTCAGCAATACGGGAACATCTGTCACAGACACCTTCTGCGCCAAAGACACCGACTCTTTCAGCACTTTTGACTCCCCCAGGATAGAATCGAACGAGTACATTTGCCCGACCTTCTTTTCCAGTTTTTCGAGACGGACATTCATTTTTGCTTTCTCTACGGCACGACCAATGAGAGGGATAATCTTGTTATTATCGTCTCCTTTCGTTATATAATCAAACGCACCGTTTTTAATAGCCTGCACCCCGTCGGGAATATTGCCGTGAGCAGTAAGAAGAATCACTTCCACATTGGGAGCTATTTTTTTGATATTCAAAACCAGATCCACTCCGTTTCCATCAGGAAGAAAAACATCACATAAAGCTACGTCGGGCGATTGAATTTCCAGTTGTTTGATGGCAGTTTTGCAATCACCTGCCTGACACACTTCATAGCCCTCAAGTTCCAGCATACGAGCTAAAAGGCTGCGAATCTGGACTTCATCGTCAATAATAAGAATTTTATTCATACAAATTGTCTACATTAATATAGAAGAATGAAAAACAGGGTGCGCAAATATAGTTTTTTTATCTGAATCCATGAACATTTCTTCGACCCTGTTTGTTATTTCCACAGGAAACTATTTACACTATAAACAGATGAAAATAATTATTATTGGGGGAGTTGCAGGAGGAGCCACCACTGCTGCCCGAATCAGACGAGTAGATGAAACAGCAGAAATTATCCTTTTGGAAAAAGGAAAGTATATATCATACGCCAATTGCGGCCTTCCTTATTATATAGGAGGAGTGATAGAGGAACGGGATAAATTGTTCGTGCAAACGCCCGAAGCCTTCTCTACACGCTTCCGTGTAGATGTACGTACAGAAAACGAAGCGATTTTTATTGACCGGAAAAGAAAGACAGTGACCATCCGGCAAAGCAGTGAAGACACTTATGAGGAGAGCTACGATAAATTAGTCATCTCCACCGGAGCTTCCCCGGTGCGTCCTCCTCTTCCGGGAATCGACCTTAACGGAATCTTCACGTTAAGGAATGTCACCGACACGGATCGGATCAAAGAATATATCAAGAGCCACGCTCCGCGAAAAGCCGTTATCGTAGGAGCCGGATTTATCGGTCTGGAAATGGCGGAAAACTTACATACACAGGGAGCGAAAGTGTCGATTGTGGAAATGGGCAATCAAGTGATGGCTCCTATCGACTTCTCGATGGCATCGCTCGTCCACCAGCACTTGATGGATAAAGGAGTCAATCTTTATCTGGAACAAGCTGTCGCCTCTTTTAGCCGGGAGGGAAAAGGGTTGAAAGTAACGTTCAAAAATGGTCAGTCCATTTCTGCCGATATCGTTATCCTGTCAATCGGAGTACGCCCGGAAACCAGTCTGGCACGAGCTGCCGAACTGACTATCGGCCCTGCAGGAGGTATTGCCGTGAATAATTACCTGCAAACGTCTGATGAATCGATTTATGCCATCGGTGACGCAATCGAGTTCCGCCATCCGATCACCGGAAAACCCTGGCTCAACTATCTTGCCGGACCTGCCAACCGTCAGGGACGCATCGTTGCAGACAACGTTCTCGGGGCAAAAATACCTTACGAAGGTTCTATCGGCACTTCAATCGCAAAAGTTTTCGACATGACCGTTGCTTCAACCGGTTTACCCGGCAAGCGCCTGCGCCAGGAAGAGATAGATTATATGTCATCTACCATCCATCCCGCCTCTCATGCCGGCTACTATCCGGATGCCATGCCGATGAGTATCAAGATCACTTTCGATAAAAAGACAGGAAGATTGTACGGCGGGCAAATCGTCGGTTACGACGGAGTGGACAAACGGATTGACGAACTCGCGCTTGTCATCAAACACGAGGGAACGATCTACGACCTGATGAAAGTGGAACAAGCGTATGCTCCTCCGTTCTCTTCGGCCAAAGATCCGGTAGCACTGGCAGGATATGTAGCGGAAGACATCATTACCGGCAAAACCAATCCGGTATATTGGAGAGAGTTGCGGGACATTGAAATGGAAAATAAGTTCCTCCTGGATGTCCGCACCCCGGACGAATATTCTTTAGGCAGCTTACCGGGCGCCGTGAATATTCCGCTGGATGAGCTTCGTGACCGGCTGGCCGAACTGCCGAAAGATAAAATGATTTATACCTTCTGCGCTGTCGGACTACGGGGGTATCTTGCCTACCGGATATTGACTCAACATGGATTTGACAAGGTGCGTAATCTCTCGGGAGGACTGAAGACTTATCGGGCTGCCACTGCTCCGATTATCATACGCGAAGAAAATGGAAATGAAATAGACGAATCACCCAAACAACAGGGAGGTAGTCCCCAAGTTGGGCAACCTGCGGTTGCTAAGGTTTCGGATACCACGGTTACTGCCACGGCTGCCGTCACCGCCGATGCCCTTGCAAACCCCGCTAAAACAGTTCGGGTAGACGCCTGCGGGTTACAATGTCCCGGCCCGATTTTGAAAATGAAGAAAACAATGGATACACTGGCATCAGGTGAACGGGTGGAAATCACCTCAACCGATCCGGGATTTCCGCGTGACGCTGCCGCATGGTGCAGTTCAACGGGCAATCAACTGATTTCGAAAGACAGCTCCGGAGGAAAATCTGTTGTTGTCATAGAAAAAGGAGAACCAAAATCGTGCAATATTGTTACTTCATGTGAGGGCAAAGGAAAAACCTTTATCATGTTTAGTGATGATTTGGATAAAGCTTTGGCCACTTTTGTACTAGCAAACGGCGCAGCAGCTACGGGACAAAAAGTCACCATCTTCTTTACGTTCTGGGGACTGAACGTCATCAAGAAGTTGCACAAACCGGAAACCAAAAAGGATATTTTCGGAAAAATGTTTGGCATGATGCTGCCTTCCAGCTCCAAAAAGCTGAAACTTTCTAAGATGAGTATGGGCGGAATAGGCGGAAAAATGATGCGGTATATCATGAACAAAAAAGGGATTGATTCACTGGAATCCCTGCGCCAGCAAGCGCTGGAAAACGGTGTGGAATTTATTGCTTGCCAGATGTCAATGGACGTGATGGGAGTCAAACAAGAAGAACTCCTGGACGAGGTGACCATTGGCGGCGTAGCAACGTATATGGAACGGGCGGATAACGCAAACGTTAATCTATTTATTTAAAAAATGAACAAATGAAATATTTAAATAAGGTATGAAAACAATATGTGCAATGCGTGATGTATTCAAAGCAATGGGAAACTTTGAAACAGCATTTGAAAAAATGTACCAGATAACGCTTAATGAAGCAATGATATTGTGTGCCCTTAAAGAGGCTTCGGACAAAGTGACGGCTACCAACCTGTCTAAACAAACCGAACTAAGCCCCTCACACACATCCAAAATGCTGCGGATACTGGAAGAAAAAGGACTAATCGTCCGATCACTCGGAAGTGAAGACCGGAGACAGATGTATTTCCATCTGACTCAATTGGGTAAACAACGGGTAACTGAACTGGAACTTGATAAGGTAGAAATACCGGATCTACTAAAACCTCTGTTTTAATAAACGGATTTTTCAAATAAATATCTGTAAATAATAAACGGTGAGCAAACTCCCTGATAATAGGGCAGAGCGCTCACCGTTTTTCTTTCCGCCGGGCCAAAGAAATATGTTAATTTTCCGGCAAAAGAAATTTCCACGCGAACCTTTTTCCACCTTTCTTGTTGTTTGTATCAAAAGCCCAAGGTACCTGGGCGTGATTTTTATATAACCTAAACATTATAAAAGATATGAAGAAATTAATTCCTATTTTATTGGCGGTCTTTGCACTCGCTTCATGTGAAAAAGACCCGGACATGGGTAAACTGGATGACAATTATCTGGTATACACTAACTACGACAAGAAAGCCGATTTCAAAGTTCCTACATTCTATCTGGCACCACAGATTCTGGTCATCAGTGATAGTAAAGAACCGGAATATCTCGAAGGTGAAGGCGCAGAACAAATTCTGGCAGCTTATACAGACAATATGGAAGCTAGAGGTTACGAAGCAGCAGCTGACCAGGAAAGCGCAGATCTTGGTATCCAAGTGAGCTACATCGCAAGTACTTATTATTTCACCAGCTACACACAACCTGAATGGTGGTGGGGTTATCCCGGATATTGGGGCCCTGGCTACTGGGGTGGCAACTGGGGTGGTGGATGGTACTACCCGTATGCAGTAACTTATAGTTATAGCACCAACTCCTTCCTGACAGAAATGGTGAACTTGAAAGCCGAACAGGGAGACAGTAAAAAACTGCCTGTTGTATGGACAAGTTATCTGACCGGATTTGAAACTGGTTCCAAAGCTATCAACCGTACTCTTGCAGTAGAAGCTGTCAACCAGTCATTTACACAGTCACCTTATCTTACTAACAAATAAACAACTACAACTGTTATGAAAACAAGAAAAAATATATACTTCAAGGTAGTAGCCTTGGCGGCTATTGCCATCGCCTTCGCCATGCCGGCTAAGGCACAGCTATCGGACAATGGATATGCAAATATCGACTGGCAGTTCAACGCTCCGCTAAGTAACAATTTTGCTGATAAAGCAAGCGGTTGGGGTATGAACTTCGAAGGTGGTTATTTCGTTACTCCTAACATCGGTTTGGGTCTTTTCCTCAACTATCACAGCAACCACGAATATGTAGGTCGCGAAACCTTCCAGATGGGCGCCGGTGAAGTGACTACCGATCAGCAACATACCATTTTCCAATTGCCTTTCGGTGCTGCTGCACGTTACCAGTGGAATCGCGGTGGAGCCTTTCAACCATACGTCAGTGCTAAATTAGGTGCTGAATATGCTAAAATCCGCTCTAATTTCAGCATGCTGGAAGCAAGAGAAAACAGTTGGGGATTCTACGCTTCTCCTGAAGTAGGTATCAATGTATTCCCATGGGTTTACGGACCGGGCTTGCACTTTGCTTTGTACTACAGCTATGGTACCAACAAGGCTGACGTACTGCATTACAGTGTAGATGGATTGAGCAACTTCGGCTTCCGCCTGGGTGTATCCTTCTAAGACTGGCTGACAACTATCAGAATATTACGTTAATAATAAAAAAGGTAAAAGGTAGCTTTTAATATAGGCACCTTTTACCTTTCTTTTTTTATTTTTTCTTCATCGCATCATAAATAGCTCCCTGTATTCGCTCACGAATGTGCAGTTGGTTCAGTTTGCGATTTGTTACATCCGGATAAATCCGGTTGCTAAGGAATACATAAACCAGTTCATTGACCGGATCTACCCATGCACATGTACCGGTAAAGCCGGTATGACCGTACACTTCGGCAGGTGCGGCAGGAGCACAATTTCCTTTCTTCGGATCATCAGCATCCGGTTTGTCAAAGCCCAAGCCACGCCGGCTGATCTTTGAAGTTTCCGTAGTAAACAACTGACAGGTTTCTTTGCTTAGATAGCGTTGACCGTCTATTTCTCCTCCATTCAGCAACATCTGATAAACGCGGGCTACATCACGGGCAGTAGAGAAAAGTCCGGCATTTCCGGCCAATCCGCCAAAGAAAGCGGAAGCCTCATCATGCACAAATCCCTGCAAAGTCTCTTTACGCAAGAAACGGTCTTTGTTGGAAGGGACAATTTCCGATTTGGCAAAACGGCGTAAAGGCAAGTAGCCTGTATGCTCCAACCCCATCGGTTCGTAAAACTCACGTTGCAGATAGGCTTCCATAGGCATACCCGCCAGTTGTTCTACCAACATACCCAACAGAATAAATCCGACATCACTATATACATAGCGTTTCTGCTTTAACGGAGCTTCTATTATTTTCTCTTCCATCACCTTCCGAAAGGAACGGTTTAGCCACAAACTATCGCAGATTTGAACAATGTAATCACCAGTCTTGACGGGAGAGACGTATTCACTTTTGAATTTGAACTTCGGATTCGCCCATGAAGTTGTTCCCAACTGTAACGGATGATGCGCGTCTTTGCGTGCGCTGAACAATCTTCCGTCATAGCTGTCTTTATCAATGGCTTCTTGGTAGAAAGGAATCCAGGAAGGTAAACCGGACTGATGATACAGGATTTCCTGAATCGTTATATCTTTCTTATCAGTACGTTGCAAAAACGGTAAATGATCCGAAATCTTATCTGTCAGATTGAAACGTCCCTTATCGTAGAGTTTCATGATGGCAAGCAAAGTGCCCGTCGTCTTTGATAGGGAAGCCAAATCGTAGATACTGGTAGATTCGACACGCGGACTTCCTTTACCCGCATAAGTGCCGAAAGATTTGTCGAACATGATATGCCCGTTTTTCAACACTACCACCTGGCAACCGGGATAAGCTCCCTGACGAATGCCGTCTAATGCGATAGAATCAATGCGTTTCAGATGAGTGGAAGAAAGCCCATATTCTTCCGGCACGAAATGCAATGGCGTCTTGGGGGTAATGGTCACTCCTGCTCCCGTTGGAAACAGTTCTCCCAAGCTTGCCGACAACTGTCCGTCTGCGGATGCCTTGGCAAATAACACATCTGCGACCTGACGCTGCACGTCTACATTATAACTATGTCCCAACACGACTGCCGAAGCATGAGCCACGGCCCGCTGAATCTGTAACATCATCTTCCCAGGAGTGAAGAACAGATAAATAGCCGGACTTTGAGGAGCAAACTTCGCAAAGAAAGGCTGATAAGAAGCCAAGCGCTGTTCGCTAATGGCTACAATGATTCGTTTATAGGTAGACAGAGAATCACGCAACCGTTGATTTTCCTCTTCTGTCTGATTAGCGCGAAGGCAAAAGCGAGCTAAAGAGGTATAACGGGAAAGTTGTTTGGCCAATACATCAGTTTTTCCGGGATTTCCCACTTCGAGCAGTGCAATCTTTTGTTCCTTGTCTGTATGTAGAGGAAGGATATGATTCTTATTGCTCAAAACGGTTATTGCCGCTAAATTCAACCGACGAACCAGGTCACGTGTCTGCGGACTATTAATGCGTTGTTCCAGACCGGATAATTGTACATACGACTTCTTCTTAAGTCCCAACACATATTTATAAGTCAAGACTTTGCGGCATTTGTTTTCAATCTCTTCACGGCTTAGTTCCCCTTTTTCAACAGCTGCCAGTACGGCTGGTATTTCTTCCTTCAGGTTCCGGGGAGACAGTACCATGTCATTACCTGCTTTCAAAGCCTGCAAACTGACATTTCCATTTCCTGCCACACCTTTCATGGCAAGCGCGTCGGTAAATATCAGCCCTTTGAACGCCAGTTCATCGGTCAGCAAATCATACACGACATTGCGGGACAAGGAAGACGGAAGTCCGCCAATAGGTTCAATCACCGGAACTTGCAGATGCCCCACCATCATACCGCCCAGTCCGGCACGGATGGCCTCTTTAAAAGGATAAAGCTCCACACTATCCAGACGCTCGCGAGTGAAAGGAAGTACCGGAAGCGCTTTATGCGAATCGACATCAGTATCCCCGTGTCCGGGAAAGTGTTTGCACACAGATAACACCCCTCCACCTTCCAAACCGGAAGCATAAGCGATTACCTTATCGGCCACTTGGATCGGATCTTCGCCAAAAGAACGGGTATTGATGACAGGATTTTTAGGGTTTATATTCACGTCTGCCACCGGAGCAAAGTTTACCTGCACTCCAATCTGCCGGCATTGGCGGGCAACTTCACGTCCGTACTCATAAAGCAGCCGGTTGTCGCGGATACATCCCAGCACCATATTTCGCGGGAAGACAGGCGTACCGCGCAAGCGCATAGACAATCCCCATTCTCCATCAAAGGTAATCATCAAAGGGACTTTGGCTTGTCGCTGCGCCCGGTTCGTCAGTTCGACCTGGTTTTGCATCTTCCCGCCGGAAAAGAGAAGGCCGCCTACTTTATAAGTGTCGATGACTTCGCGCAGCAGTTCCAGGTTTCGTTTGGTGTCTACCGGAGCAATGGTATAGATGAATAACTGACCTACCTTTTCTTTAAAAGAAAGTTTATCCATCACCGAATCAACCCAGTGCCGGCAGTCCTTGTCCTGAAGGGCTTTATACACCAGTAGAGGTTCAACGGTGGTAGCATTTTGCGCCGGACTCGAAACTGTGCCGACCGCGATAAGGAATAAAAGCGTTACTATTAAGGGAATTATCTTCATTTATGTTTCAATGTCAAATCAAGACGGCCTACACGAACACCATTTTTTCCTGTGTGCATGACAGGCACCTCTTTTCCGTCCATATTCAAGTATGTTTTGGGACCTTCCATAAATGTATGGGAGTGTCCACCCAGAATCACGTCGATATTGTGTGTTCCGGCAACCAGATGTTCATCCATCTGGATGCCCAGATGAGACAGGCATACAACCAGATCACAACCTTCTTCTTCTTTCAACAAAGTAGCTATCTCGTTGGATACACGGATAGGATCTTCATAAACGACTCCTTCGCATTTATTGGCCTGAATCATTCCTTCCGGCTGGGTTCCGAGACCGAACACGCCAATTCTCAAACCATATTTTTCCAGAACGACGTAGGGCTTGACTATATCTTTTAACACCGTAGCATCCAGATTATAGTTGGCACAAACGACCGGAAAATCAGCCATCTTAAAAATACGGGCCATATTATCCACATCAAAATCAAACTCATGGTTACCGATTGTCATTGCATCATAGCCCATTTCATTCATCAGTTTGATTTCTACTTCTCCACGGAACATATTATAATAAGGTGTCCCCTGGGAAATATCTCCGCAATCGAAAAGCAATACATTCTTATGATCTTTGCGGAACTGTTCGAGAAAAGCAGCCCGGCGGACAAAACCACCTTTGTTATAATATCGGTCGCCCTTCTGATTGATAGGTTCGATACGGCTATGCACATCGCTTGTTTGTAAAATGATCACTTCTTTGGTATCCTGCGCAAAGATTGAAAAAGTGAAACTCAATGCAAGACATAGCAGGAATAATATCTGAAATCTTTTCATATTCAATATTTTTAGATTCTCCTTTTTTATTTTATCGTAATACGTCCGTCCAGTTTGGAGGTAATCACTTTGCCTTCGGCTGTTTGTTTGCGTACATAATCAAGAAACAGTCCGCGTAAGGTAGCATCTTCGGGGCATACTCTCTTTTCTGCCTGCAGGAACGCATCCATTCGTCCGTTTCCATCTGCCAGATAGTCGATAGTAGCCACTGTGTAAAGCTGGTCATCTTTTAACGGTTTTCCGGCAATAAATGCGTTCAGCAGCTTTCCGTCTTTTGTGATTTCGAGGCGGATACCGCTCACTCCTTCGCCATGCAGAGACGCTATTGCTTCACAAAGCCGTCTCAAGTCTGTCCCTTTCATAGTCAATACACAAAGGGAATTCTCGAAAGGAAGAATTTCAAAAACATCTCCTACCGTGATATCTCCTTCGGGCAAGATATTACGCAAGCCGCCCATATTTACCAATCCCATATCGGCCGGTTTCCCCAATACCTGGGTTGCCGCTTGCTGTAGAACACCCGCGACAAGGTCGGATAGCAAGCTTTCAGGAGCTCCTTTATCCATCTTCATCGCACTGGTACCGATGACTTCATACATCATCGCATCCACCTTTTCCTTATAAGGCTTTAAGATTTCGGTAGCTTTCACGTTGGGGGTGGTGTCCCAAACAGAATCAATCGTTATCATGCTACCCTCTACTTTGGTTACTTCGTACTGTGCCGTAGTCTCGCGTGCGGTCCGGCAGGAAGTAAACAGGAAACCTCCTGCAAACGCTGCCACCATCAGATACTTTACATAAGTCTGTTTCATGTTCGCTATTTTTAGATATGCTACAAATATACAAAAACATTTGGCTATCTGGCAAATAATTCGTTACTTTGCACCGCTTTCGCGCAATCGCTGTCAAGAGAAGAGATACTTGGTATGTTGCGTTGTAACGATGAAACAATTTAATAATAACAACAATGGATTTAATTAAAATTGCAGAAGAAGCATTTGCTACCGGAAAACAGCACCCGAGCTTCAAAGCAGGAGACACTGTAACAGTGGCATATCGTATTATCGAGGGTAACAAAGAACGTGTACAGTTGTACCGTGGTGTTGTTATCAAAATCGCCGGTCACGGAGACAAGAAACGTTTTACTGTACGTAAAATGTCAGGAACTATAGGCGTAGAAAGAATTTTCCCAATCGAATCACCGGCTATCGATAGCATCGAAGTGAACAAGGTAGGTAAAGTTCGTCGCGCTAAATTGTACTACCTGCGTGCTCTTACTGGTAAGAAAGCTAGAATCAAAGAAAAAAGAGTTAACGGCTAAGCCGAACTTTTCGATTCGAAATAAAAAAGGGAACTTCATTCATTATGAGGTTCCCTTTTTTATTGCTACCATCCTCTAAGCAATCCTATTTCTTCAATTTACTGACCGTATGATTATTCAATTCCGCACGGTTTTGTTTCTCCTGACATATAAAATAACAAATAAGGTTTTTAATATTGTGTTATTTTTCTTGTTGATGCAACATTTTATATTTTATACGTTTGTCTATCAGCCACATGAGTACCCAGTAGAAGGGTAATATAATGGGATAAAATATTATTATCAGTGCAATATATCCATGTCTTTGCGAAGCGTCTTTGCCAATAACAAAATCTATTATTGAGTAGGAGTAAATGAAAAAGAGCAAAATAAAGAATGGAACCAAAATACTTCCCAGAATGACTACCCATGAGAATCGCTTTTGACGATTACTCTTTCGATAACAGGTTATAAATTTCAAGTGTAGCAGAAATAAGAATATTCCGTACACTGCTGCCAATCCTTCCGGACCAAAGGTTAACAATATTTTAGCATAAGAATTCGGTTCGGGCTTATAAGTCAGTTCCATGAATTCGTCTTCGGGCAACGAATCAAAATGCCATGTGTTGATTTGTTTGATTCCACCCTCTTGGGGCTTTCCAAGGTTACTTGAATAGTCTTTTATCTTTCCTGCTTGTTCAACAGTAATGTCCAGTGTGCCGAAAGATTTCCATTTTTTGGCTGGCGACAGAGAGTAACGAAAGTTGTATTTAGTTATCCAATCAAGACAGTTTCGCCAGGGATATGCAGTGTATTCCACCCGGATACGATGAGTACCTTGCGAGAGTTCGGGCTGGAAGTACTTCATTTCAAAAGAATAATATGTTTCGCTCGTATTATCGTCCCATCGACATTCTATTTTTCTGTTGTTGTCGTCACAACGATCACAACTGTTAGTGAAATCACTGAATATAGAATCAGAAGATTCTTCCCCCTCTTCTTTTTTGAACGGAATATCGAACACTTTTACCGGACGACCATCAAGCCATACGCAAAAGTCGTCTTTATAGTCAACGGCACAAAAAAGGAGAGGAATTTGCTTACCGACTACGTCACTTTTGATCGTGTATTCTACCTTATATTTTGCAGTATGGAAATTCTCGTCTATCTGAATAAAGATACTTTCATGCAGAATATCCACATGCCTGCTCGAAATGGCACTGGCTGCTTTGGTTCCTTCAATGAAAGGTGATGCCATATTGGCTTTTGCAGAATTACAGATAAATAATAACATCAGGGATATAATGAGGACGGTGAATGAGGATATTTTTTTCATGTCGTATTTCTTCTATTCTTAGTATATGCCACAAAAGTACCAAAAATATAGGGTTATTTATTATTAACTTCGTTTTTTGTATCTCAACCGAATAAACACAACCACAGGATAGCATCTAAAAACAAAGCCCCGAAAGTCATAGACTCCCGAGGCTTCATCACCTTTATTATAATAACGATATATTATTCTTTCAAATCTTTCAGTTCCCAAGCCAATGCACTGGCACCCAGTACAGCAGCATCAGAATCCTTCAATTCGGAAACGAGCAATTTCGTCTTACCTTTATAGATATTCAGGATATTATCATCAATGGCCTTCTGAATCGGTTTCATGATATAGTCACCGGACTTAGCCAAGCCACCGAACAATACAATGGCTTCAGGGCTGGAGAATGCAATAGCATCCGCCAAAGCTTCACCCAAGATATTACCTGTAAATTCGAAGATCTCCTGTGCCAATTTATCTCCTTGTACAGCTGCGTCATATACATCTTTTGAAGTAATGTTTTCTGCAGGAATGTTACGAAGCAAGCTGGCATCCGTACGAGCGGCAAGGAATTCGCGAGCTGTGCGAGCTACACCGGTAGCCGAACAGTAAGTTTCCAGACATCCCTTACGTCCACAACCGCAAAGACGACCATCGCGACGAGCGATCACGTGTCCTAATTCGCCTGCAAAACCGTCATGTCCATATACCATCTGGCCGTTGATAACAATACCACTACCCACACCGGTACCCAGTGTAATCATGATAAAGTCTTTCATACCACGGGCAGCGCCATAAGTCATTTCACCGATAGCAGCAGCATTTGCATCGTTTGTCAAAGCAGTGGGGATACCCAGTCTTTCTTCAAACATGGCAGCCAACGGAAGAATTCCTTTCCAAGGCAAGTTCGGAGCAAATTCAATCGTTCCCGTGTAATAGTTACCATTCGGAGCACCGATACCGATACCTCTGATTTTATCAACGCCACCATTAGCAATAATCAATGGAAGCAGGCTTTTACACACTTCATCAGCGTATTCTTCTACTGTAGGATAACCAGATGTTTTGATTGAACTGCTGGCAATAATAGTTCCGCGTGCGTCTACAATTCCAAAGACGGTATTCGTTCCGCCTATGTCAATACCTACTACGTAGGGCTTTTCCATGTTTGAATTCATGATACTTTTATTTAAAAGGGTTAGTTAATCATTAAGTTTACTGCACACAAATTACGTAAAGAAGATTGAGTCTACAAAATGTTTTTCAAAAAAAGTTCAACCTCTTTGCAACTTTTCGTATCTTGCAGCCGTCTAATAGTAGAAAATTATTAGAAAACAGAATCTAAATAAAGAAAATTGTGATACAACTAACAAACGTCAACAAGACCTACAACAACGGAGCGCCTCTCCATGTACTTAAAGGTATCAATCTCAATATCGAACAGGGAGAATTTGTTTCCATCATGGGAGCATCCGGGTCTGGGAAATCAACTTTACTCAATATATTGGGAATTCTCGACAACTACGACACCGGAGAGTATTATCTGAATAACGTACTCATCAAGAACTTAAGCGAAACCAAAGCTGCCGAATACCGGAACCGCATGATCGGATTTATCTTCCAGTCATTTAACCTGATTTCCTTTAAAGATGCCGTAGAGAATGTAGCACTTCCTTTATTTTATCAAGGGATAAGCCGCAAGAAGCGAAATGCACTTGCCTTGGAATATCTCGACCGTCTGGGTTTAAAAGACTGGGCACATCACATGCCCAACGAAATGAGTGGCGGTCAGAAACAACGTGTGGCAATCGCACGGGCTTTAATCACCCAACCGCAAATCATTCTGGCAGATGAGCCTACAGGAGCTTTGGACAGTAAAACTTCCGTGGAAGTGATGCAAATTCTGAAAGATCTTCATAAGCTGGGAATGACGATTGTAGTTGTCACCCACGAAAGCGGAGTTGCCAACCAAACAGACAAGATTATACACATCAAGGACGGGGTTATCGAACGCATTGAAGATAATATCGACCACGATGCCTCTCCGTTCGGCAAAGACGGTTTCATGAAATAAGTAATAAGTATTAATTCCATGCGGTCGCAGCGCAGCCTAATACTTAATACTTACTTATCACTTAATACTTAAAAAAATGATTGATATTTGGCAAGAAATATACAGTACCATCAAGCGTAACAAGCTAAGGACTTTTCTCACAGGATTTGCTGTGGCATGGGGTATCTTTATGCTGATCGTCCTGTTAGGCGCAGGCAATGGATTGATCCATGCATTCGAGCAATCGGCTTCCGAACGTGCCATGAACTCCATCAAGATTTTTCCGGGATGGACCAGCAAATCATACGATGGACTGAAAGAAGGAAGACGAGTGCAACTGGATAATAAAGACGTAGATGCTACCGACCATTATTTTCCGGACCATGTCATTAAAGCCGGGGCAACCGTGTGGCAAGGAGGTATTAACTTAAGTTTCGGACAAGAATACGTCAGTTTGAATCTTTCCGGCGTATATCCCAACCATACGGAAGTAGAAGTGGTGAAACTCTTCAAAGGACGTTTCATCAATGAAATTGATATTAAAGAGCGCCGGAAAGTAATTGTGCTCCATAAAAAGACAGCAGAGATTCTTTTCGATAAAACGCATACCGAGCCTATCGGGCAGTTTGTCAATGCCGGTAATGTGGTTTATCAGGTAGTAGGGCTGTATAATGATAAAGGAGACAGCGGAGACAGCGATGCTTACATCCCCTTCACCACCCTGCAAACGATTTACAACAAAGGAGACAAGTTGAATAACCTTGTCATGACTACCAAAAACCTGGAAACGATAGAAGCGAATGAAGCATTTGAAGCTCATTACCGCAAGGTGCTGGGGGCCAATCATCGCTTTGACCCGACAGACCATAGTGCTATCTGGATTTGGAACCGGTTTACCAACTACTTGCAACAGCAGCAAGGCTCGAACATGCTACGCATCGCTATCTGGGTGATCGGTATTTTCACGCTGTTAAGCGGGATTGTAGGAGTGTCCAACATCATGCTGATTACTGTAAAAGAGCGTACCCGTGAATTCGGTATCCGCAAAGCTCTGGGTGCCAAGCCGCTTTCTATCCTCTGGTTGATTATCGTAGAGAGTGTCACCATTACCACGATATTCGGATATATAGGTATGGTAGCGGGCATCGGAGTGACCGAATGGATGAATAACGCCTTTGGCAATCAGACAATGGATACCGGAATGTGGACGGAAACTGTTTTCCTGAATCCGACAGTAGATATAAGAATCGCCATACAGGCTACACTCACATTAATAATAGCTGGTACGTTAGCCGGATTATTTCCTGCCCGAAAAGCAGTCAGCATCCGACCAATCGAAGCACTTAGAGCAGATTAAGACTATGAGAATAGACATGGATACCTGTGAGGAAATCCTCATTACCATTACAAGAAATAAAACGAGAAGCCTGCTGACTGCATTCGGTGTTTTCTGGGGAATCTTTATGCTCGTCGCCCTGATCGGCGGCGGACAAGGACTGGAAGGCATGATGAAAAAGAACTTTGAAGGATTCGCAACCAACTCCGGCTTCCTTGCCGCACAGAAAACGGGCGAAGCTTACAAAGGATTCCGCAAAGGCAGATGGTGGAATCTGGAAGCTATCGACATCGAGCGCCTCCGTTCGCAAGTCAAAGATGTGGAGGTCATTACTCCTTCCATTGCCCGTTGGGGTTCCAAAGCTGTATACGAAGATAAGAAATACGATTGCAGCGTGAAAGGATTATATCCGGACTATCTCCACATCGAATCACAGGAAATGGCGTACGGCAGGTTTATCAACGAAGTGGATATACAGGAAGCGCGTAAAGTGTGCGTGATTGGAAAGCGTATCTATGAAAGCCTGTTCAAACCGGGAGAGGACCCTTGCGGAAAATACATACGTGTGGACGGAATTTATTATCAGGTGATTGGCATGTCTTCCTCCGAAGGGGATATGAACATACAGGGACGGGCTTCGGAAGCTGTCACCCTGCCTTTCACCACGATGCAGCAAACGTATAACTTAGGGGGACGGATCGACGTCATCTGCTTCACCGTGAAGCATGGAATCAAAGTGTCCGATGTACAACCGGAAATGGAGCAGATTATTAAAGCTGCGCATTATATCGCGCCTAACGACAAACAGGCACTTATGTACCTGAATGCGGAAGCAATGTTCTCGATGGTAGACAATCTGTTTACCGGTATCAACATACTGGTTTGGATGGTAGGATTGGGAACTCTGCTGGCAGGTGCCATCGGCGTATCTAATATTATGATGGTAACCGTGAAAGAACGTACCACCGAAATTGGTATCCGCCGGGCAATCGGCGCACGCCCCAAAGATATTCTGCAACAGATTCTATCGGAAAGTATGGTGCTTACTACTATTGCAGGAATGTGTGGAATCTCTTTTGCCGTCATGGTGTTGCAACTGGTAGAGATGGGAGCAAACGCCGACGGAGGAGACGTCCGTTTTCAGGTTACCTTCGGACTGGCAATCGGCACTTGTGCTCTTCTGATCGCACTGGGAATGTTGGCAGGTCTGGCACCTGCTTATCGGGCTATGGCTATCAAACCGATTGAAGCTATCCGCGACGAATAAAGAGGTGTGAGGGATTTCAATTATTAATCGTAAACAATAAAAATATAAATAAAGTCATGAAAAAGTATCTGAAAATCACATTATTGGTAGTCATTGCTATCATTCTTGTCGGAACATTCGTATTCCTTTATCAGAAGTCTAAACCCAAGGTAATCACTTACGAAATAGTAAAACCGGAAGTCACTGACCTCCAAAAGACTACAGTAGCTACCGGAAAGGTGGAACCGAGAGACGAAATTTTAATCAAACCGCAGATTTCGGGTATTATCGACGAAGTGTACAAAGAAGCCGGACAAGCTGTGAAGAAAGGGGAAGTGATCGCCAAAGTAAAAGTAATCCCTGAACTCGGTCAACTGAATTCTGCGGAAAGTCGTGTGCGCCTGGCAGAGATTAATGCAACACAGGCAGAAACGGATTTTGCCCGCGTAAAGAAGTTGTACGAAGATCAGCTGATTAGCCGGGAAGAATATGAGAAAAGTGAAGTAGCCTTGAAGCAAGCTCGTGAAGAGAGACAGACGGCTAAAGATAATCTGGAAATCGTAAAAGAAGGGATTACTAAAAACAGTGCATCGTTCAGTAGTACGATGATTCGTTCTACCATTGACGGGTTGATTTTGGATGTACCTGTAAAAGCCGGTAACTCTGTGATTATGAGTAACACGTTCAATGATGGAACCACGATTGCTACGGTGGCCAACATGAACGACATGATTTTCCGTGGTAATATTGATGAAACGGAAGTGGGACGTATCCATGAACAGATGCCGATCAAACTGACAATCGGAGCTTTGCAGAATCTGACTTTCAACGCCATTCTGGAATATATCTCTCCGAAAGGGGTAGAAACCAATGGTGCCAACCAATTTGAAATCAAGGCTGCAATTACCATTCCAGATTCCGTTCAGATTCGTTCCGGATATTCGGCTAATGCGGAAATCGTGTTGCAAAGAGCAAATCAAGTATTGGCAGTGCCCGAAAGCACTATTGAGTTTAATGGCGACTCTACATTTGTGTACATCATGACAGATTCAGTGCCTGAACAAAAGTTCCAGCGTACGCAGGTGACTGCCGGAATGAGTGATGGAATCAAAATAGAAATCAAGAAAGGAATAACTGCACAGGACAAAGTACGGGGTGCAGAGAAAAAAGATAAATAATTGAATTCAATGAAAATAATTCGTAAAACCATATCAGCCCTTCTGCTTGCCGGGATCGGAATCACTTCTATCCAAGCGCAGAACAACTCTCCGCAAGCATGGACATTGCGGCAATGTATCGACTATGCTATCGAGCATAATATAGAGATTCGTCAATCGGTCAACAGTGTTGAAGCTAATAAAGTGAGTGTAAACACTAGTAAATGGACACGTCTTCCGAATTTGAGCGGTAGCGCCAGCCAAAACTGGAGTTGGGGACGTACTGCTTCTCCGATAGACAACTCGTATAGTGACATTAACAGTGCCAATACCAGTTTCAGCTTGGGAACCAATGTACCTATATTTACCGGTTTGCAGTTATCCAACCAATATTCACTTGCCAAGTTGGATTTAAAAGCCGCTATAGAAGATTTGAATAAAGCCAAAGAAGACATTGCAATCAATGTCACTTCCGCTTATTTGCAGGTTTTATTCAACCAAGAATTAAGTAAGGTTGCTCATAATCAGGTAGATTTAAGCAAAGACCAGCTAAAGCGCATCCAAGGACTTCACGGAGTAGGTAAAGCATCCCCTTCTGAAGTGGCCGAAGCACAAGCCCGTGTCGCACAGGACGAAATGACTGCTGTACAATCAGACAATACGTACAAGTTGTCATTATTAGACCTCACCCAACTTTTGGAATTACCTACGCCTGAAGGATTCGTGCTCGAAAGTCCTAAGGAAGAACTAGAGTTCGAATCTCTCACCCCACCGGATGATATATATACACAGGCTCTTGCTTACAAACCAAGTATTAAGGCTGCAGAATACCGTTTACAAGGTAGTCTTAATAGCATTCGTATTGCTCAAAGTGCATTCTATCCACAACTCTCTTTCAGCGCCGGTTTGGGTAGCAATTATTATACGGTGAGCGGAAGATCAGAAAACAGCTTCGGCAGTCAGATAAAGAACAACCTAAATAAGTATATAGGATTCAATTTGAGCGTTCCGATCTTTAATCGTTTTTCTACACGAAACCGAGTACGCACCGCTCGTTTACAACAAATAGACTTATCTTTGAGATTGGATAACGCAAAGAAAGTACTCTACAAAGAGATTCAGCAGGCTTGGTATAATGCTCTAGCTGCTGAAAGCAAGTACAACTCCAGTGAAGTGGCAGTGAAAGCCAACGAGGAGTCTTTCCGCCTGATGAGTGAGAAATTCAATAACGGCAAAGCTACCTTTGTAGAATATAATGAAGCCAAACTTAATCTGACGAAAGCTCTTTCGGATAAGTTGCAAGCTAAATACGACTATCTGTTCCGGACTAAAATTCTGGATTTCTACAAAGGACAGATCATTGAATAAAAAGAAATATATTTGAGTTTAGTATAGTAAGTAGTTCCTTCAAACATATCCGTTGGTTCATTCGTTATTATAGAAAGAACTAACGGATATGAAGTATTTTATCATCATAGTGATCGTAGTGATTAGTAATACATTTTTAGGAGTTGCTAAACCAATGAAAAATCAAGCAGAAATCTATTTTGCAGGAGGATGCTTCTGGGGAACAGAACATTTCCTGAAACAAATTCGAGGAGTAGAAAGTACTCAAGTAGGATATGCCAACAGTAATGTTGCCAACCCAAGTTATGAACAGGTCTGTTCAGGAAAAACCAATGCTGCGGAAACAGTAAAGGTGGTTTATGATCCTAAAACGGTAGATTTAAATTTGCTGCTCGATCTGTATTTCAAGACAATTGATCCTACCAGCCTCAACCGTCAGGGTAATGACCGGGGAACACAGTATAGAACCGGAATTTATTATATAAATAAAGAAGATCTTCCTGTCATTAACCAGGCTATTAAACTATTGTCTACACAATATAAGACTCCTATCGCTATAGAAGTAAAGCCATTGACTAATTTCTATCCGGCAGAGACTTACCATCAGGACTATCTGGATAAAAATCCGGGAGGATACTGCCATATCAATCCTGCTTTATTTGAAATGGCACGCAAAGCCAATGCACCGAAAACAAAAGTGTATCAAAAACCGGATGACTCAACCCTCCGCAAGGAACTGTCGGCGGAACAATATGCAGTAACCCAGAAGAATGCCACCGAACCGGCCTTCCACAATGAATACTGGAATGAGCATCGCCCAGGCATTTATGTTGATATTACCACCGGAGAGCCTTTGTTTGTTTCTACCGACAAGTTCGATTCGGGTTGCGGGTGGCCTAGCTTTTCCCAGCCGATTCAAAAAGATATCATCGCAGAGAAGAAAGATACTTCGCATGGCATGATACGTACGGAAGTACGCAGTAAAACCGGAGATGCACATCTGGGACATGTATTCACAGATGGTCCGAAAGAGAAAGGCGGATTACGCTATTGCATCAATAGCGCCTCCCTTCGTTTTATCCCGAAAGAGAAAATGAAAGAGGAAGGTTATGGAGAATATTTGCCGCTCGTTAAATAGGCACCGCACCGGAAAGTAATACAAATCAATATAAGCTGTTTATCAGATAAACAGAACGGTGGACTTCCTCATAGGGCAATCCACCGTTTTTAATGCAGTTAAATTAAGAGAGAGAAGGAGTTTCACAACTCCTAATTTATTTTTATCTGCTGGCAGTCAACAGAGTTGCTTCATTCGTTGCCGGAGTAGCCACGTTCATAGCCCAGTTCACACTAGATTCTTCAATCCATTTATCATTCCATTTATAGTTCATATAAGCTACCGGCATATTAGCGTCGTTCAATTCGTACACGCTCTTTTCAACAGCCGCATCGTAAGCTCTGTGAGAATCATTCCAACGTGCGTATACCAAAGTGATTTCATTAGAAGAATAAGTATAATCAATCTTGAAGTACGGCAGCCATTTGTCAGTGGAAGCATCCCATTTGAAAGCCTCTTTGGTAGCCATTCTCTTTTGATCGTCATAGGTAAAATCATATTTCATGTGGCGATAAAGAGAGCCATCTAATCTGTAAATCACCTTCGATACTACAAGATCACCTACTGTTTCTTCATTAGTAATGAAGTTATTGTTTTGTGCCTTCACTGTTGCATTAGAGATACCTGCAAATACCATAGCAACTAAAACGATCATTCTGAATAATACTGTAGTTTTCATAATTGTATATTTTTTATTTGTTCAACATTCTGTTTTTTTATTCTTCTGTTTATTAGACGGATCAAGTGTCTCAAACGGTTGCAACATTCTGAACTTTTTTCATGTTTCTTCGTTGTCCGCTTGCGACTATAGATATGCAACGAGCGTGCCAAAAAGATAATAAGCTAATAATCAGAAAGATTGCAAAACAGAATGGTGTACGAAAATGAACAGTTGTACGCTTAGAATCGAACAACCAATTAAAAAACGAACAAATAAATAAATTACTGACTAATAATGCTATTGAAAGAATGTTCGAAAGGTTCGTCATACAGTGATTTATATTCCCTGCAGAAGTGTTCATAGGTAGTCTTAGCCATATATTGCTTACGCATGAATACGTATGTGGCACATTTGAGTCTAAGTGCCGCTTCGTTCACGGAGTCGAACCGGAAGATAATATCGGATATTAATAGTTTGGTATCAAAAGCTTCATGCTCATCCAGTAAAGTGGCGTACTTTAATAAAGACTCAATAAGATTGTCTGCTATCCGGCTTTTAAAAGCGTCAAGCCACAGATAGTCACATTCATTCAGCAAGCCCCCCTTAGCAGTCAGTGCTGCAATGATTTTGATTCGTTCAGTTGTCAGGCTATCGGGACGAATCCGCTCCGGAAGACATTCATAGTAATCCACAAAAGCGTTCTTCTCAAATTGCACCCGCCAGTTACCCGAGATCTTGGAAATCGTACACCCGCCAACAGATTCTACCAGCACCCGCAATTTGGAAAGATTGACCGCCCGATTGTTTTTAGCACTTACATCATCTTTATCAAACCACAACATGGTAGTGAGTTCTTCCGACGATATTCCATTCTCCGCCGACCGCAAAATCAGCAAAACAAACAACTCACGCAAAAGCGGAGAGAAACGTTGCGAGACTTCTTCACCATTACGGTCAAAAACCTGTAATCCACCAAACAGATAAACGGCATTATAGCGGGGCAACTTGACCTTTTCTCCTTCATCGCCAAATGAAGTGAGTATTTCAATCCGGTTGCTTGCCTTCAACCTCTTCTGACGCCTACGCCGCCAATGCATCCCCAGAAATACGATCATATCCACCACAATAATCAACAGAATCCAATACCAGGCGGACAGATGTTGTTCTTCCTTTCCAACCGACAACAATTCAGCGTGCCCCTCAAGTAACTTCAAATGAGAACGTTTATCGCCAAGAATATGGAACCGATATCCCCGGTCCGAACGGATACCATGCGACGAAAAGGCATAAGAATGTCCGTTTGCGGATATATAAACGGAGTCTGCCGGAAAATAAACCGAAAAGCCAACCGACATGGTATCGGTTGAGATTGAATCTTCCAGAGAACTGACCTGCACTTTCTCCACCTCCGAATTGCACACCCATAATAATTCGGTACCGGCTTGAGGAGAACGGGAAAGAATCAGATTATATAACTCTTTATCTGTACTTTCAATGCGCATCAGCGACTCAAACACCACTTTATCCTGTCCGGGAAGCATGACTTGCAATGTGATGACACTCCCCTTATCCAAGTAATTAAACTGCTTGGTATCAAGTATCTGATCTGCCTTGACACTCTTAATCTCTTCTGCTGAACGCACAGCACGCAGGGATACAGTGAAAAGGAGGCAGAATATCAATAATATAATCTTTTGCCCTGAAGAATAGAATCCTTGTATATACGATGCCGATAGAAACATTTTAAATACCTGTGTCTGATGAATAGGTCAACAAAAATAAGCTATTTAACTGATGGCTCAAAATTTTGGTCTTACTTAATAGAGTATTTTTGCTCCGGCTGCCGCCATTTTAGCATACTCGTGCGCAACACCTGTCACCTCATACTTATCCCAGTTCAACGAATAACCGCCTTTGACACTGATACGCTTTGCCTCCGAAAAATAATACTTACCACGCTGATATCTGTTTGCGCCTTGTGCTTCGGCACCGGTTGAAGTGTTCAGTCCGTTACGATCCGTATCTGCCGTACCCAAATGAACAATCAGTTTACGGGCAAGCAACGATGCAACTTGGGAAGAAGTCGCGACATCCGTATTTTTCAGGCCATAAGGATAAGCAACATCCACATCAGGTAGTGTATACCAGCCCGCGTTGGCACTCACTGCCCTGTCGACACGAGTATCGGGCATAAACGTCACATACCGGTGCACAAACTGCGCTCCGGCAGAATGTCCCCACATATCATATTTAGTCCGCGAAGCACCGGTATCTTTCCGGACAGTATCAAAAACAGACTCGATAAGCGAGAATGTCCATTCCGAACGGTCGAGCAGTGTATTTCCCTGAAACATACCGCCTTCGATATACTGTGCAGTAGAGTAAGTCTCCGTAGGAAACTCAAACACAAATACCATCACATTCCTATTGGACGCTTCTGTACGCCATGCATTCAGATAATCAGCAGCATTCCTTTCCAGTCCGGGAAATACAAACAACACCGGCATCTTTTTCATATCCCCGTTGGCAGGGATATGAAAATGTATGCGGACAGGACGGTCAGCCAAAGGCGCATATCCGGAATATGTCACGATACCGTCTCCCGGGAGAAACTTGGAGGTTTCTCCCAAAGATTCTGACTCGTCGTCTTTAAAACAACTCGTCATCAATACGGCAATAAGTAAAATCAATAAGTTTGCTACACGCATCATTATCAAAAGAGAATATGAAGATTCAACTTAACCTGAAATTCCTTGGAACCTGCACCCACTAACTGATTGTATGAGGTATATGAACCGGCCAGCTGCAACTTGAACGTATTATTATTGAAATATTTAGATGCGCCGAAAGTAATGTTATCTGCCTCACGCAAGACACTCTGCCCCGTCTCTTTCCATTCGGGGTTCACTTTACTATAAGCGACATCCAGTGCCCATAATTTACGGAAAAGATATCCGGCCTGTACATTGAGTCCATTTCCCAAAGCCAAGTAATTGGCTATCTGACGCGGTTTCAATTTTGCACCCTCATCCTTTTCTACATAAAGTCCGTTCAAGCCATTCGCCGTTGCATTGACATACTCTGCCAACAACGAGAAGCCATTCCACTTGAATAGTAAATCGGCCGACAGCTTACGATAGTCGGGATAATCCGCAGCACCTTCTTTATCATACATCTGAAAATCATTATGCCCTTCACCTACCATATTGCTGGCACCGACATTATAACTATATGCCGCACCGATAGCCAGTTTAGGAGATTTCTCACGAATAAAGTCATTAAAGACCAACTCATTACCGCTCGTAAAGAAACCCAACGGATAAACCGTGACACGTCCGCCATATTTCAATCCGCCCAAATCCGGATCAGTACTTGAGGAGCCAAATGAATTGCGTCCGTCACCGGAAGTTACAGCAGCGCCTAAATCGAATCCTAACTTGCCAAGTGACAAGCGGCTTTCAACAAATAATCCCAATTCACGCCCTGTGCGGGAGAATGTACGATCCATCAACGAATGTTCACCGAAAGCAAGTCCCTGATCGAGCATCATCATTTGCCGGGTATTAGTAAAGGTCTGTTTCTGTCCGGCACTGATTTTCAATTGTTTCCAGGGAGCATACGAAACCCATGCATCCAATAAAGGATAAGAATCGGCAAAATCAGCTTGCAAGAAGAAGCCCAGTTTCTCATTCAGGAACGAACCTTCCAGGCTCAAATAAGCATGATCGATATCAAATCCATATTCCGACTCTGCGTTCTTTATATCTGTATAGTAACCGGAACCCTGGAGATAACCGCCAAAACGCAGTTTCTGACCGGGTGCTCTCAAGTTCAAGTCAAGCAAACCATCTTTCAGTTGCGGAAATGCCTCGTTTCCAATTGTCTGCGCATACAGACCAGTAGCCAAAATCAAGGAGAAAACTCCTATTATTATCTTTTTCATATCTTGTATTCTATTTATCGTCATTAATTAATCTATTTCATTTTACGATAGACGCCCAGCGTATTATTTACTGCAGCATCAATCACGCGGTAGTTGACGAAACCATTGGCCGATTCCGGTTCCAGCAATACTGTCACAAGGGTAGCCAAAGGTTGGGACATGGAAATACGATAGCTACCGGCCGGAAGAGTAATCGTACGGTTACTGGTATTTGTTACCACGTTCAACGGCAAGATACCAGCCACTAAATCATGACTTTCTACCGCCTTGGTAACGGTATAGCACTCCAGTTCAATCGTTTCCGGAGATGCCAGCCGTTCCAGTTCAACTCCATATTGCTGCAATATTTCGACTGCACGATTTTGATTCGCATCCAGATAATAGGCAACAGGACGTTGGCGGGTCAATACGACTTCCGATTCGGGAGCAATACGTGCCTCAACAGGCACAGTCACCTCTTTACAGGCAAGCATGTCGATAAAGGTCAATGGATAACCGGAAGCGGCCTTTGAACGGAATGTCACAGCAACATCACCATTATAATGAGCGGATTCGTCCACTGCTTTTCGTATTTGGCCTTCATGTTCAAAAGTAGTACGGGCAAATGACTCTGTCAATTTGTAAACAGTATATACCCTACGCTTATAGGAGGTACGCCCCAGACCGACACCACGTACTTCCATCAGCATGGAGATAGCTCCACGCAAGGCCATGATATTAGTGGAAGAACGGGGTGAGGAACCGCCGATATTGAATATAATTTCTCCACGATTACTTTTGGTAGTGAAATAGGTGTGATGTGTCAGCCCTTCCGCATCGGCCATGCGAATGGCTTCAGGCACATAAAATTCGTCTACAACAGTACGCAATGCCGGAGACACATTCGGGTTGCTGCTCCACAAAAACATAAAGTCGTTAGGGTTGGTAACCAGCAGTCCGTCGGTCACTTCTTCATAAGAAGCGCGGAGTGGTTTATACTCATGGAAGTCAATAAACAAATGAGGTTTGACTGTCAGAGCAACCCGTTGTAAGGTACGTGCTTCCGGAGTTGACAAAAGCGTCTGATCACGGTTCAGGTCTATACCATTGGCAGTGACCCGTTCTCCCTGTTCGCTTCCGTCAATATTTACCGAAGGCATAATATAGAAGTCCATTTTATCAAGCAGAACAGACAGTTGAGAGTCACAAGTCAGTTGTTTCATAAAATACAGAAGACCTTCGGTGCCAGCAGGCTCATTTCCATGCACACACCCTGTATAGAGGACACGCAATTTATCATTTCCTCCCTTGCTCACTTTTATCATGGGTATTTCACGTCCACGCTGGGTGCGACCAACAATTTGAAGTTTCACTCGTTCCGGATACGTAGTAGCCAGGTCATGTAAGAACGTCATCATCTCACGATATGTGGTGAAGCCGTGTTTCTTGGCAAATGCCGGGGTATCAATATCGACCTGCGGATCCGGGAAAAACTTCGCCGTCACCTTTCCGGTCTGTTGGGCATAGAATGGAAGACCGGACAATAAAAGACAAAGTATTAATAATATTCGTTTCATAGCTTCATCAGAATTTAAATTGGAACAATAGGTTACCTATCCACTCATTGCCATTATAGGTGTATGTACTATCAGGAGTACGGTTTTCACCATTGCTACGAGCCAGTCCGACAGTCAATTGTATCTTGGCAGCATAATTGCGTGTCAGATACTTGGAGACACTGAAATCATAAAAGTTATGCCTGTTGAAATACAGATTATTATTCATATACGAATATTCATCAGGCTTAAGGTATGTATAGCGCAAATCAAAACTCCAAAGACTACGGAGCATATATCCTGCCTGGATATTAAATCCTTGTCCCAACATCATTCGGTTTTTGATGTAAGCTTCTACATTCTGTTCTCCGTTCACGTCAAAGGAGGTAGCGGTGGAACCGTCGTTTCGTACCCGTTTCGTTATAGAAGAAGGAACATATCCCCATGTCTTTGCATATTCGCCCAACATCGAAAATCCGCGATACTTAAAAGCAAAGTCCGCCACCAGTTTAGCATAATCGGGAAGATCTATTTCATCACGGTCATTCATATAAAGAATATCTCCGTTACTGCGCCCGCCACGACGGTCGGATGTACCGTCCGCATAGCTATATGCAACACCGACACTCAACTTCGGAGTCAGTTCGTAAGCCATATCCCCTTCTCTGCTTCCTCCCATCGAACGGAAAGCTCCAAAAGGAAGGTAATTCAACCGGCCGCCATACTTCAATCCACCATAACGCTTTCCTTCCGAGATCGGACCGGAACCATCGGTGATAGCAATGGAAGGACGTAAAAGTCCTTTGCTGCCTAGCCGGAAAGAACTTTCGGCAAAAACACCCAATTCACGAATCGTGCTAAATGCAGAAGTTATTTTACTACGTTCACCAAACTGTAACGTGTGAGAACTCATCTGCAATTCATAGTTATCCGTAGGAGTGGAACGCTGCCCAAACGAAATGACAAGTTTAGAGCCCCAAGGGCGATAGGCAGCATAGGCATCCATCAATAACGACCCGGAGTCATCATCCGTCTCACTACCTTTCACCAAGTCGAGTCCCAACCGGAAACGCAATTTATCGTGATAGACACTTCCATCAAAACGTACACGGGCACGACGCACACGAAAACGGTTGTACATCTGATCCACATCTTCAAAGCGACGGCTTTCTACCGATGTTTGTACCATCCCGCTGACCGTCAGTTTATTGCCGCCTTGTGTTGTGAATCTTAAGCCATCCCCCATTTTATAGCGATGGAGGACTACTTTATTGTCGATATCTGATAAACTTTCATCGCTGGCTTCCACTATTTCGGCGTCATCACTACCTTCGTCTGTCTGTGCCATTACCGGAAGGAGCAAGAATAGCCCTATCAGGAATAATAGATATTTTTTCATATCCATGTTGTTTTAGTATTACATTTCAAAATTTCCCTTACGCATCACGACACCTTCGTGCATCATTTCCGCACCACGGGCATAGACACCTTGCAGTTTCCAATTGTCATCAAACAGCGTTATATCCGCATCCCATCCTTCCCGAAGTTCTCCTTTTCCTTTCAGCTTCATTGTACGGGCAGGGTTGGAAGTTATCAGGCGGAAAGCATCCGAAGGAGCAATGCCTCCGTCCACAATCAGCCGGATCACTTGCTCCAGGTTTCGATGTAACGGCGCCACAGTATAACTATCCTCACCGGTTATCGGATCCTTACGACGTACGCCGGCATTACCATCCGATGAGAAAGTCATACGGTCAATAGATACTCCGGCATTCAATCCCTCCAGTACACTTTCATAAGGTTCACAATATTTTGTTCCTCCTGTGGAAATATCAATCATTCCCCCCATACGGGCAAATTCAATTCCTTGCAAGAATAAATCGTGTGTACGTCCCATGTGAGTAGGAGAAATATAGCTGATTAATGAAGGATACTCCCGTGCTATCTCTAACAATAGCTCAATTCCTCCGGGCAAAGCTCCCAAATGCACATGCATCACTCCGCCTTTGGCAGAAGTAAAACCTCCCAAGCGTACTTGCTGAATGATACGCATCAATTCGGTTTTAGTAGGATAGGAACTACGGTCGTCACTGATTGCTATCTTACAGCCAATCACTTTATCAATGAAAATCAAATCGTTGGCAATGCTATCTGTCAATGTGGGAGTGGGCAGTCCATAGTAACCGGTAAGCATATAAGCGGATATACCGTCCATGCACAGTGCTTTCGTTTTGGCATACAGTGCCGGTAATTGTTTCACGAAACCATCGGTTCCCAACAGTCCGACTACCGTAGTCGTTCCACAAGCCAGTAAACGGCTTAACGGTACTTCAGGGGCCAAAGAAAAGTAGCCGGTTTGTCCGCCTCCGCCAATGATATGTACGTGCTGGTCTATACAGCCGGGAGCAGCATTCATGCCTGCCCCATCGATCACTTCCACCTCTAATCCCCGAATATCGATATGGGGTGCGATACAAGCAATCTTTTCACCACAAATAAGCAGGTCGTTTATCCCCCTGTCTTCAGGAGCATAAAGATGTATATTTTGAATCAGTTTGAACATCATAATCAGTATTACTTGTTAGATAAAAAAGTGAATAACTATCATAGCAATCAATGTGATTGACAACGGAATGATATTGCGTTTGGCCAAATCGGTAGCCGACACACCGGCAATCTCCGAAATGGCGATAATCACACCGGCAATAGGTGATGCCGCCCGTCCCATGCTCGATGCTAATTGCATAGGTAATATCATATCTACGGGAGTCATACCGACTTTGGTAGCAATTGACGGAACCAGCGGACCAAACGAGAAGAACGAAGCATTTCCACTTCCCATCAGGATAGCAGCCAGGAAAAGAATCAGGATAATGACAATCGAAACCAAAATGCCAGAGAATCCCAGACTGGTACATCCTTCAACCAACGCATCAATAAAGCCAAGGCTAATTAACCCCTTAGAGAAGATTTCTGCCGCAACAATCAGTGTCACCACATTGGTAAATACCTTACCCATCCCTTCCCAGAATGATTTCATAGTCATAAAAACAGCTTTAAAAGAACGAAGACGTATCAACTCAAACAACATGGAAACTGCCAGAGAAACAAACATAGCCGTAGTGGTATCCAATTCTATCGGAGGATCGAACAGGTGTACATACTTCGAAAAGATGATTAATAAGAACAACGGCAACACCGGCAGAATCGCATAAATCAATGGAATATCCACCTTGAAATCTTTTGTATCCATCATTTCTGGTTGCGTACGTCCTGATTGGCGATCCTTGCGGTCAAAATAACGATTGGTGAGATAATAAACAATCATTAGCAAAATAGTAAGCGGAATGGCCAGCGGAAGCTGGTGTTCAACAAAGTACAGCATATTATTTTGACCGACAAGTTCCGCCGCCCGGGCGGTATTGGCCGAACCGGGCCCCATATCAAAAATAGTGCAGGCAGAGATAACCGATACTGCCGTCAGACGACTCACTCCCAAGCCTACCAAAATAGGAAAGATAGAAGCAACCAGCAACAAACCAAGTCCTGTTGCGCTCGGTGTGCAAATGAAAAGCATCTGTCCGATAGGGATTACAATGGAAGCAGCGATATAGGGAAACTTCTTGAAAATAGCCAGTGGTTGCATAGACACATATACCAATGCATCACTAGCCTTGATCTTTTTCATGTAAGCTACATAACCTCCAATAGTCATAATCATCAAACCAACACGAAGCATGTTCGATGAAAAAGTTTCTTTTATAATCCGAAAGAGGTCGAAAACCGGCGTCCCCGTTGTTTCGGTCAGACTTAGCGAATGCATACCAAGCAACATGCTAAGTGCTAACATCAAAATCCCGGCTACCATCAATACTCCTTGCGGGTTATTCTTTTTCATTAGCCAATAAGCTACCAATACAATTACCTGTAAGGCTATAAATGCACCTATATATATCATCATAGTATTCTTTATTTGAATTATTCTGCTTCTACACCTTTGTTTTTAGTAGTAGTCAAATTATTAAATATTGCGCTCGGAATCTTGAAGTTTGCACCAGGATTGCCACTTAAGTCGAGTTCTGTCAATTTAACCAGATTCGAAACATTGATTTCTGTCAATTTATTATTTTTCAGATTAAGAGTTTCCAGATTGGGAGTATATGAGAGATTAATGGTCGAAAGCGTACCATATCCACTTTTCGTACTACCATTACAATTCAAAATACGCAATTTAGGGTTACCACTCAAATCCAATGAACCGACTCCTGCCGTATTCACTTGTAGGACCTCTAAATTACTAAGTCCAGTAAGCGGAAGTGCCTCGGTAAACTTATTTGAGGTGGCAGTAAATTCAACCAGTCCTGTAAAGAACTGCAAGCCATCTACAGAAGCTATAGGGGTCTCTGCCGTTTCAAGACCGGCTGTAACCAACTCACTGGTAGCGGCTGATGTTTTCGCTACATTTACCGCCGTAACAGTAGCCGCAATCGTCTTATCCAACTGATATTCATTGCCCTCTTTCACAACCAGCCCTTGTGGCAATTTACCAGCATCTGTTGAAAGATAATAAAGATACTCTCCAAAAGCCTTATCCGGGATTGTGAACAATTCACCGTCTTCACCTCCTCCACCTTCGGAATCAGCCACCACTCCGACAGCAGTAGTCAACTGGGTCATTAAATCCTCCGGAATAGCAAAAGGAGCAGCCGGGTTATTGCTCAAATCAAGTTCTTTCAATGCTGCATAGTTTGAAGGAAGAATAAAGCCATTCTCCTGAAGATTTTGGTTCTTTAAATAAATATGTTCTATCACATTATTATTTGCAAAGCTAATTGTAGAAAGTTTGGTAGATGTATCACCGGCCGAATTTCCACCATAGCGAAAGCGAATAAGTTTTGTATTCTGCGACAAGTCCAGTGCTGCAACAGAGTTATTATTCATCTCAACCGTTTCCAGCTCGGTCAATGCAGTCAGATCCATACGCTCCACCGAATTGGAAGTAATCTTCAATGTCTTTAGAGCGGTAAAGAACTGCAAACCGTCCATATCTACAATCTTCACTGCAGCTGTAGCCAATCCCGCATTCTCCAGTTTAGCTATCTGCGCATCGTTTTTTACCAGATAGAGATTTTCTACGGTAGCAGCCTTTTGGGTGTTCAGGTAGAATTTGCCATTTTCCGCAACAGCCATTTCATAAGGAAGCTTGTTTTCGTCTGTACGGCTACAGTTATAAACAAGGTATTCTCCCAACGCACGATCTTTAATTTCATAAAGGTCTTGCTCACCACCTCCCTGTATATCTTCCACATCATTAGTGGTACAAGATGAGAGTCCTCCAAGCAATAATGCCATGCAAAACATTGCAGTAGTCATCGGTTTGTTCATTCGCATCATAATTTCAAAAGTATTGGTTTTGAGCGTAAAAGTAACATTAACGAGTAAACGAAAAGATTAATACAGACCTTAACAAAAGATTAATATTGCAAATAAAGCGCCTTTTTTTGTATTTTCTTCTCTCTACTGATGAATATAACTCTAAAAATGGGAAAATACTCCGCTTGTTGCCCAAATTATTATCTACCTTTGCAGCGATTATCATATCAAGAAAAAGAAGATGGAAACGTCCAGCAAAAAAAGAATTATTATTCTATCCGCTACCGGTATCTTGCTTACCGGGCTCATTTGTCTCTTTATATCCCGCAATATTATTTTATGCCATATCGTTGACAAACGGACTACACGTATCGAACAGGCATACGGACTGCAGATTCATTATCAGAAGTTACAAATGGAAGGCTGCAATAAAGTGGTTTTACAAGGACTTTCTATTATTCCCAACCAACGGGATACCCTGCTGACATTGCAATCTGTCAACGTAAAACTAAGTTTTTGGAAGTTACTAAAAGGAGAAGTCGAAGTACGCAATGTTCTTATGGATGGGCTGGCAATAAACTTTATCAAATATGATTCCCTAGCCAACTATGACTTCCTGTTCCTTAAACGACAACAAGAGACAGAGTCAAAGCCCGCCATAGAGAGCAACTATGCCAACCGCATCGACCGGGTATTGAACCTCATTTACGGCTTTCTGCCCGAAAACGGCCTACTCAACCAAATAAAAATTACCGAACGCAAAGATAGTAACTTCGTTGCAGTCAACATCCCCTCCTTTGTTATTAAGGATAATCATTTTCAATCAACCATTCAGATAAAAGAAGATACACTGCCTCAACAACAATGGCAAGCATCGGGTGAACTGAACAGAAAAGACTATACATTAAAAGCAGCTCTCTTTGCTCCAGAGAAAAAGAAAATCTCACTACCTTATATTACCCGCCGTTTTGGAGCAGAAGTCACTTTCGATACATTATCTTATAGCATGACTAAAGATAAACGTGCGACCGCCCAACTGCTCCTCAAAGGAAAAGCAAAAGTGAACGGACTGGACGTATTTCATAAAGCCCTCTCTCCTGAAATCATTCATCTCGATCGCGGACAACTCTGTTACGAGATGAACATAAACGGACACTCATTTGAATTGGACAGTACCACCATTGTTGACTTCAACAAACTCCAGTTTCATCCTTATTTACGGGTCGAGAAGGAGAAGGGAAACTGGCATTTCACTGCAGCAGTCAACAAATCCTGGTTTCCGGCAGACGATCTGTTCAGTTCTCTGCCGAAAGGATTATTCAGTAATCTGGAAGGCATCAAGACAAGTGGCGAGCTGGCTTATCATTTTCTGTTAGACATTGATTTTGCGCAACTGGATAGTCTCAAACTGGAATCTGAATTGAAAGAAAAAGATTTCCATATCATAAGCTATGGAGCTACTTCACTCTCCAAAATGTCCGACGAGTTCATTTACACAGCTTATGAGAATGGAGTGCCGGTACGAACCTTCCCTATCGGTCCTTCATGCAAACACTTTACACCCTTGGACAGCATTTCCCCCATTCTAAGAATGTCTGTCATGCAAAGCGAAGATGGAGCATTCTTTTATCATCGCGGTTTTCTGCCCGATGCCTTACGGGAAGCACTGATTTACGACCTGCAAGTGAAACGCTTTGCACGCGGAGGAAGTACGATCACCATGCAACTGGTAAAGAATGTATTCCTGAACCGTAACAAGAACTTTGCGCGTAAACTGGAAGAAGCATTGATTGTGTGGCTGATAGAGAATAAAAGACTAACTTCCAAAGAACGTATGTACGAAGTATATCTGAATATTGTAGAATGGGGACCGCTCGTTTATGGTATTCAGGAAGCGTCTGCTTATTATTTCAAGAAACGCCCTTCGCAACTGACCACGGAAGAAAGTATTTTCCTGGCTTCCATTATCCCGAAACCCAAGCATTTCCGCAGTTCTTTTGCAGAAGGCGGACAATTAAAGGAGAATATGGAAGGTTACTACAAACTGATTGCAAAACGTCTTGCACAGCAAGGAGTAATAAGTGAAATCGAGGCGGATAGTATCCGCCCCGACATCCAAGTTACGGGCGACGCCCGGAATAGTCTAGCCGGTGAAAAACCGGAGTCTAGTTCTCCTACCGCTGAGGAGCAATGAGATCGATATAAATAATAAAGGAATAGGTTATCTTCTTGAACTGCTGTTTCTTTCAGAGGAACGGGAAGAGTTTTGAGTGCTATTACCTCTCGTGCTTCCGGAAGAAGAGCGTCTTTCTGTTTGTCCGCTGGAAACATTGCTCCGGGTAGAGCTACCGCTGCTTCGAGTAGAACTCGAACTACCGCTACTACGGCTAGAGGTAGTACTACTGCTACGGCTGGTAGTATTTTCACTACTGCGACTGGAATTACTACGACTGGAGCTAGAACTGCCACGATTGGAACTAGAACTGCCACGACCGGAGCTACCACGACTGGAAGAACTATTGTTTCTATCAGAACTGTTATTTCTATTATAGGAACCACTACTATCGTTTCGCCTACTTGAACTTTCCCTTGAACTACTACTTGTTTTTCCACTTTCACGGTTGGAACCGCTACTTGTCGAACTTCCGCTTGTCGGTCTGCGATTAGAGCTTGAAGAACCGGAACTTGTTTCCGGACGGCGGACCGGAATTACGATCTCCTTCTACTCTGTTTGTATTCCCGTTTCTATCAGGAACAACCTCTTTATTCGGTCTCCCATTTCCGGCCGGTGTAGACGGTCTGACAGAAGTTGAAGGTCTATCTCCTGATTCCGGACGAGGGCGAGTAGACGTACCAGGTCGCGTTGTCGTTCCGGGACGAGACGTATCAGGACGAGTAGATGTGCTTGGACGAGACGTTCCGGGACGTGTTGTTGATGAACCCGGACGGGAAGAATTACCCGGACGTGTCGGTGCATTATGCGGACGAGTGGAAGTATTCGGACGGAACCGTACAGAACCGAAGTCCGAACGACGATAAGAGTGATATACTCTCTGATCTCTCACTCGGTGCGGTGCAGAGTAATGGTTGAAATTAGTATATCTTCCCCGATAGTAGCTTGTATGGTGAAAGTGCGGACGATAATGCGCTCCACAATAAGTACGGTAATGATAAGGCACACCAAAATAGAACAAGCTACGGTTCGGGTAATTGATGTACACCCTGAAACTCCATTTCCCTCCGGTTACATAAATCGGCCGATAGAAATACTCGGCACCGAGAAACCGGCGATACTGCGCATCACTCAATACCCAGCGAAGATCGTCGTTACGGATATCCAAAGCTTCATAATAATCATCCAATGCCCATTCGTAACCACGTGCTACGTAATCCATTATATTACGGACAGAATAAATAAAGTCGTAATTAATCTCATACGCATCATTATATTGCTGTGTACTCAAACTCAATTCATACGCCATCTTATCGGTAAGAAAACGTGTCTCCTTACGTACCTTGCTGGTGCTCATTCCAGCCATTACGGTCATATTGGCAGTCAGACCGACCGCAAAGAGTAAAAAAAGTATTCGTTTCATAATTCAATCTCCTATCATTTATTATTCCGATAATATTCCTCAATAAACATGCGTAACATATCTCTATAACCGTACAGTTAATAGTATCAACGCTGACCATACCCTATCACAAAATCATTCATCTTGTCCTTGCTGGAAGTAAATGTCAGGGTATTAATCACTGTAAAGAAAGCTTCTTTATCTACAATGCGGGGATACATTATCTTCATAATTTCCATCCGGTCATCGTCAAATGTATAAAGTTTGGTCAGTTGGAGACATTGGGCAGATGTAAAATCAGAACCGGCCAATGCAGCATTAAGCAACTTTATACGATCATCTTTAAAAGGCTCCTTCTTCATCTCATTATAAAACGTTTGAAAGAGCTGATCGTTCATGACCCTGTTGTAACCATATCCCGGGCGGTGTTCTCCTTGTCCCGGACGATGTCCCCCCTGTCCGGGGCGGTCGGGTCTTTCCGGATGCATGTTATCACGTCCGTCTACCCATATCTCTTTCACTCCCCTACCATCGAAATAAACATAGTCTTTATACAATTTTTCTCCTTTCCATACTCGCTCTCCCGGACGGGTAAAGCGGGTGGCATATACTTCAACAGTATAATGTCCGGGATTCAAATTGGCTATAAAGCAGGTAGTAGTAGGCAAACTGATTTGGTTTCCTCCCAAGTAAACAAGTATCGGAGTATTTCCGCCGTCGATACGGATTCCGTTAACAGACTGCGCTTGTAAGGAAAGGGCAGCGAACAGGATGCAGAAACTTATTATAATCTTACGCATAACTTATCTCGTTTTTATTATTTATATCTTTAATCTGATACCACAAAAATAGGGTGAGGAAACTCCCCACCCCAATGATTCTCTCTATTCGTATGTAGGGAAATCCCTATTCTGTTTAGGAATCCGCCAAAACAATGCCATCCTCGTGCAAGGTAATCAGACGTTTCTTATACAAGTCGCCCACTCCTTTCTTAAAGGTTTTCTTGCTGACACCAAACGTGTCGTAGATATCTTCCGCTGGACTTTTATCATTCAAGTTAATTCGTCCCCCGTGCTCTTTGATATAGTCTAGCAGCGTTTTCGAAAAATCGTCAATCTTTTCAAAACCGGGTTTCTGAAGAATCAAATCGACCTTACCATCTTCACGCACCTGTTTCACAAAAGCTTTCATTTCCATCCCTGTCTCCAACGGACAGAATATTTCATTTTCATACAATAAACCGCTATACATATCATCTATAATTGCCTTAAAGCCTAAGTCCGTCTTCTGCCAGATAAGAATATTCACCTCTGCTCCCGGAGCATATTCCGGCTTTTCTTTCGACAGATAACGTTCCACTTTTGCTGAAGCCACAATACGGTAACTCTCTTCATCCACATGTGCATGAACCACGTATTTCCGTCCAACCTGCATTTTCATCTTCTGCTCACGGAACGGCACAAACAGGTCTTTCATCAATCCCCAGTTCAGGAAAGCTCCGTATTGATTTACCCAGGAGACTTCCAGACAAGCAAACTGTCCGACCTGCACTAACGGGGTCAGTGTCGTAGCAATCAGCCTCTCATCCATATCCAGGTAAAGAAACACATTCAAAAAATCTCCTATCTTACAATCCTCGGGCACATAGCGGGTAGGCAACAAAATCTCACCTTCTTCTCCACCATCGAGATATACGCCGAAATCGACTTCCTTCACGACTTCAAGCTGGTTGAACTTTCCTAATTCGATGCTCATATTCTTATCTATTATATTATATAAGCAGCAAAGATAATCTATTTTGAATAGATCCCTCAATCAGTCAGCTATAACTTTTCGTTATCGAGAAAAACTATTTGCAATGAACAATCTGCGTTCTAATATGTTAACTTTGTAGCGACAAAAAGAAAGAGTAAATTATTCACCTTTTTAAACATATAAAATTATGGAATTTCTAACCAACGAGAAACTTACGATTGTGGGAGCTGCCGGAATGATCGGCTCCAACATGGCACAAACAGCCATGATGATGAAACTCACTCCGAATATTTGTCTCTATGATCCATTCGCACCAGCTTTGGAAGGAGTAGCTGAAGAACTGTATCATTGCGGTTTTGAAGGTGTCAACCTTACCTATACTTCCGATATCAAGGAAGCGCTGACCGGAGCTTCTTATATTGTTTCTTCCGGTGGAGCAGCCCGTAAGGCAGGTATGACCCGCGAAGATCTGTTGAAAGGAAATGCAGAGATTGCCGCTCAATTCGGAAAAGACGTTCGTCAATATTGCCCGAACGTAAAACATATCGTTGTCATCTTTAATCCTGCAGACATCACCGGTCTGATTACTTTATTGTATGCAGGTTTGAAACCTTCACAAGTTTCTACATTGGCTGCGTTGGATAGCACCCGCCTGCAAAACGAACTGGTGAAATACTTCCATATCCCCGCTTCCGACATTCAGAATTGCCGTACGTATGGCGGTCATGGAGAACAAATGGCTGTATTTGCATCTACCACCAAAATAAAAGGAGAACCCCTGACCGATTTCATCGGTACTACCCGCCTTCCGTTGACGGAATGGGAAGCACTGAAAGTACGTGTCATCCAGGGTGGAAAACATATCATCGACCTGCGCGGCCGTTCTTCTTTCCAAAGCCCGGCTTATCTGTCTATCGAAATGATTGCTGCTGCTATGGGCGGACAGCCATTCCGCTGGCCTGCCGGAACGTATGTTTCCAATGGCAAATTCGACCATATCATGATGGCGATGGAAACTTCAATTACTAAAGACGGCGTTACTTATAAAGAAATAGCTGGAACTCCTGCCGAACAGGAAGAATTAGAAAAGAGCTACGAACACTTATGTAAACTTCGTGACGAAGTGATTGAAATGGGAATCATCCCAGCCATTAAGGACTGGCATGCTTTGAATCCCAATATTGACTAATCAAACAATATTAGCGAAAGCAGAAGGCCGAAACCTGACGATCTTTTTATCGTTCCGGGTTTCGGTCTTTTTTATTTCATTGCCAATGTCATTCCCACAGAAGAACATTCCTGACAAATCCCTTTAAGGACATAATTAATGCTATGCAAAGTAAATCCTTCAGGCAAATCAATCACCGGGATATGGGTACCTTCCAGGCAGAATGTCCGATGACATTTCTCACAATAAAAATGCGAATGTAAATCCTGTACCACACAATTGCAAGAGTTGTCACAAACGGCATACTTCAACGAACCGCTTCCATCGTCTATGCTATGTATGAGGTGATGAGACAAGAAGAGAGCGATGGTACGGGATATGGTCGATTTATCAACTGTGTCGAGCAATGTTTCGAGGTCAAGCAATGACACTGCACGCTCTGCCTGCATCATCTCTTTTATCACCAAGAGCCTTATTGCAGTTGGCTTAATGTCTCTTCTGACCAGCTTATCCAAATAAATATCTTCTTCCATCTTTCTCCTACTTTATCATTTTCTGTATTCTGACGGCGTTCATTATGGCAAGCAACGCAACGCCTACATCTGCGAAAACAGCTTCCCAAAGAGTAGCGATTCCACCGGCTCCCAAAATCAATACAAGCAATTTCACTCCAAATGCCAGTGATACATTCTGCCAAATGATTCTTCGTGTCAACCTTCCAACTTTGATAGCTTCGGCTACTTTCGACAGCTGATCTGTCTGTATCACGACATCGGCTGTTTCAATGGCTGCATCACTGCCCAATCCGCCCATAGCAATACCAACGTGACTTAAAGCGAGCACCGGTGCATCATTCATTCCATCGCCGACAAATGCAATCCGGTTTGCCTCATCCTGCCGCAATTCTTCCAAGTGTTTCACTTTCCCTTCCGGAAGCAAGTCGCCATAGGCTTTCGATATGCCGAGCTTCTCCGCAAAGTTAGTAACAATACTCTGTTTATCACCGGATAATATCTGTATGTTTTCAATATTTAAAGCTTTTAAGCGGTCAATAGCTACCTTTGCGTCTTCTTTCAAGGCATCAGCCAACAACAGATAACCGGCATAACGGTTTCCAACAGCACAGACTACAATGGTATCTGTCATCTTCAACAATTCTTGCGGAAAGGATATATCAAACTTGGACAGTAACCGGCAATTACCAACCAGAACCGGTATTCCGTCTACCGTTGCTTCCAATCCGAAGCCGGCATATTCTTTCGTATCGGTAACGGTTACGCGTTCAATATTTCGTTCTTTCGCATAATTCACAACAGCCTTGGCAATCGGATGTGTGCTATCACTTTCTACCGAAGCAATCAGTTTCACTAATTCTTCTTCCGAAATATCGCCTGCACTTTTACAAGCCTGCACGTCAAAGGTTCCTTTTGTCAGGGTTCCTGTTTTATCGAATACCACCGTATTGATCTTAATGATAGCGTCCAGATAATTACCGCCCTTGAATAAAATACCCAATCGGGATGCCGCTCCGATACCACCAAAATAGCCTAATGGAATACTAACCACCAATGCGCATGGACATGAAATCACCAAAAAGACCAAAGCTCTGTATAACCAATCATTAAATGTGAATACAAATGCAGGATTGATAAGTGAATAGACAAATGGAGACAATACAATTAATACGGCCAGTATGATAACAATCGGTGTGTAAACACGGGCAAACTTGCGAATAAACAATTCTGCCGGAGCTTTGCGTTCGGCGGCATTCTGAACTAGTTCCAATATTCGGGCGAGTGCGCTCTTGTCAAAAGGTCTCGTCACTTCAAGTCGGATTACCTTGTCTGTTACAATCATTCCGGCAAGCACTTCCTCCCCTTTCCGAATATTACGAGGCACGCTTTCGCCCGTTAATGCGGCTGTATTAAAGGCGGCAACTTCATTCTGCATGATTCCATCCAATGGCACTCGCTCACCTGCCTTTATTTCTATGATTTCACCGACTTTTATCTTTTTAGGACTTTCAGTAACAAGATTACCCTCTCTAAGTACCAGTGCTTTTTCGGGTCTTACGTCCAATAAGGCTCCGATATTACGTTTGGCTTTATCTACCGCTTTACCCTGAAACAGTTCTCCTACTGTATAAAATAGCATCACGGCTACGCCTTCCGGATATTCGCCAATATAGAAAGCTCCCAAAGTAGCAATAACCATTAGGGTGAACTCACTGAAATAGTCTTTTCCCCTGATGCTTTCCCAGGCTTCTTTCATCACCGGAATTCCTACCGGAAGATAGGCTACGATATACCATATCAAAGAAACATATCCTTCACGGAAGAATGCTAAATCAAGAGCATTCATGATTATTCCACCTGCCAGCAGCAGGAGAGAGAATATCACTTTCCCATATTCATGGAATACCGAAACCTTTGCATCAACCTTTTTTTCTGCTGCGCATGAGTGAGCGCCACAACTACAATGTCCCATAACATTCATCATTTAGTTGATGCAAAGGTAGCAAATGATTTATGCAACAAAGTTGCAAAATCGGTTTTAGAACATATATCCCAATGAGATCATCAGGTTTCTGTTCTTCATTCCTACTTCTTTGATTACCTCAACAAGTCCGAAATCATAGCTTATGGCAACCTGATATTTCTTACTGAACTCAACTCCGGCTTTCAGTCCAAGACCGAGGTCGAATCGTTTCAGACCATCGTCGCCAAATATATCTTCGGATGCAGAATTGCCTCCTATTTCATCAAAATCAAAATAATCACCGTCCACTTTCGCTTTTGCTTTTCCAAACAGTCCGACAGCAATATAAGGACCTACACTACCAAATAATGAGAAATCATCATTCACTGCATATTTATATCCTACACGTACTGGTACTTCCAGATAGTATGGATTAAATGTTATGCTTGCAAGTGATCCGCCATCAACTTTAGCACCTTTCAATGTCAACAATGCAGCGAAATCCATATAGGCACCACTACCATTCGCATCCTGCGACAATCCCACTTCTGCTTTAACTCCTGCGTGAAAACCTATCCTGCTGTCAAAACCTGTAATGGTGTATTTACTAACATTCATACCTGCCATCACACCCCATTTCAGGTTGTCTTGAGCATTGATACTCACTACGCTTATCGCTACTAGAGCGAACAATAACAAGGCCTTTTTCATACGAATAAATAATTTAATTATTGTTTAGAAATTATGTGAGGCAAAAATAACAATAATTCGTATAACTCCGAGATGTTTAGTAAAAATATAAAAAATAAACGATATGAATCTTATGAGATATAGTCATAGCAAGGGAACCAGACTATTTCAAACGATTTTATGGAACATAGAACAAAAACACTCTGCACAGAGAAAAAACATAGGATGAAAGACTGTATAACTTAATTAATTGTTATCTTTGCACAATCAGTCGTAGCGCGACTGTATTGTTTGTTTTAAGAAAAAAAAGCGTTTAGCTGATTTCTGTGCCAGTGAAAAGTCCAAAAATTCCAAACACACAGAGAAGCAGATAAATGCTCCTTGCAATATGCGGGGAGTGTTTCCTGTTTGTGTGTTTAGGGCTTGGACTCCCTCTCTGGCGGATAGGCAAATGCTCTCCGCTTTTTTTGTGCCTATAAATTTACGGTAGGTGTAAAACAACAAGTTAATAATAACCACAAAGGCAAGTCAATTCGGATGGAGCGACACCCGAACGACTGCAAAGTCGAAAACGTAACATTTAGATGTTGCTACTTGCCTTTGAAAATATAAGAGGTAAAGGCTAGCAATACCCTCGAGGGGAACAAATGGATTCATCCAAGAGTTCCCCTCTATTTTTGTAAAGATGTGTACTATTGGAAAGACAGACATTAGGCCTACATATAAATTTGATGATTCTTATTGTCAACCAAAGTTTTTCCCCAATAGTATAATGATTATCATCGGTTTACATGCTGACAATAAGCCATGACAATAGGCTGACAATAAAAAATTAGAACTTTTATTGTCAGCCTGTTATTTGATTGCTTTGGGGCAGGATGCACCCGAAGGACATCATCGCCTGCAGTAACCATACCATCCACATAGAAAGCAGCTTTTTAAAATGAATCCCCCTATTAAATGAATGATATATAGCTGGTATCTTTCACTTAACAAGTAGGTATTGTTACATTAAAGCATCAGTATTGTTAACTCTCCACGGCCGTGACGAGATCTTTCCACGGCCGTGGTAGGAACTCGTCACGGCTGTGGGAAGAAGTCACCACGGCCGTGACAAAGTAAAGATAGCGGTACTTCAGTAGAACTATACTGACACTCTAGGGCAACTACATAGGCACGTTAATGGAACTATATAGGTAGATATCACTTTGGGAGGCTGTTATTAAAATGCAACATTACTTCAGAACATGCTTCTAAGACTATTATTTATCAAGTCATAAAAGGATCATAAGAGATAAAAATAAGGCTGACAGTAAAAGTAGATATATTTTATTGTCAGCCTATTGTCAGCATCTATTGTCAGGTGATATAATACTGCTATTCAAATACTTAAATATCATCCTGACAGTTTGACAATAAGACTGGTACAAATCAATAGAAACGATCATAAAATTTTTAATTGGAAAGGGTAAAGAATTTATAAAAGAAAGAAAAAGTTTGCTGTTCCCTTCAGAATAAACATCTTTGTAACCGTGGTTACAGTAACCACAGTTACTAATATAATTCACTGACTATGAGGTTCTATAATAGAGAAGAAGAACTAAAAGAGCTAAAACGAATTCAGCAATTGGCATTTGAGGAAAGTTCAAGAATGGCACTCGTTACCGGTCGCCGTAGAATCCTCATCATGAAAGTTAGGCACGGATGACAGGTTTTCTATGAGATCAGTCCCCATCACCTGTATTCCGTGCCCAATTATCATTGTTGGTTTTCTTCCCGATCTGTCCGGATAAACTCCAGGAGTCGTTCTACCGCCTCTTCTTCAGGAATATTCTTTTCTACACACACCTTGCCTTTATAAAGACTGATTTTGCCCCGTCCTGCTCCTACATAACCGTAGTCAGCATCCGCCATCTCACCGGGACCATTCACGATACAGCCCATAATGCCAATCTTCAAGCCTTTCAAATGTGAAGTGGCTGCCTTGATACGGGCGATTGTTTTCTCCAAGTCGTAAAGCGTACGGCCGCAACCGGGACAGGATATGTATTCTGTCTTAGAGGTACGGGTACGTCCGGCCTGCAAGATTCCGAAAGCAGTAGCGTCGACAACGGCATGGCTCAAACTGCCCTGATTGAACAGGAAGATACCATCGCAAAGACCGTCAAAGATCAAGGCTCCCATATCGGCTGCGGATTTTATCTGCAAATTCTCCGCATCATCTTCCGCATAATGCTGGAAGAAGACAACCGGATTCTGCAAACCTTCCGTCATTAGCTGATGCACCAATGCACGGTGCTCACCCAAACGGTTCGGATGGTTGCTTTGAGAGATGATTACCACTTCCGGGTGGTACTTCAAACAGGCTATCACTTCATCTGTTTGGGCCATATAGGGTATAAACAGGAATTTAAGCGCTGCATCACATTCCCCCATCAATGGTAGTTGCGCATGATTGAAAGCAGGCCAGGTTCCGGCCTCTCCTTGCCATACGTCCGCATCAAGAATATATTCCACGCCTTCTTCCCGTTGTTCGGGCAAGGCTCTTCCGGCATAAATATAGTCCGGAGTGAATTGCGGATTTACTTCTGTCTTTCCGTCCATGCGGTCGGCAATGACTACGGGCACATGTTCGCCTCCGATATTACGGACCGCTTTTGTCTTCCGGCGTTCAGGAGACAGATAGTTAAATTCAGGCGCCTCCAATCCCGGAATATAAGGATGCTCCTGCCTCAATAGAACATAATCCACCAATTTACGGGCCACCGGAATTTCAGCTTCGGGTGCTTCACTCAAAGATACGCGGATGGTATCGCCCAACCCGTCGCTCAACAATGCTCCGATGCCGAGAGCCGACTTGATACGCCCGTCCTCTCCGTCTCCGGCTTCTGTCACTCCGAGGTGTAATGGGAAAGCCATCCCCTCTTTTTCCATGACGTCCACCAACAGACGAACGGTTTTCACCATTACCACGGTATTGGAGGCTTTGATAGAAATCACCACATCTGTGAAGTTCTCCGCTACACAGATACGAAGGAATTCCATACAGGATTCCACCATTCCTTCGGGAGTATCACCATAGCGTGACATGATGCGATCGGACAAAGAGCCATGATTCACACCGATCCGGATCGCAGTGTGATTCTCCTTACAGATATTCAGGAACGGGACAAACCGGTCATGGATTTTCTGTATTTCCTGCGCATACTCCTCGTCTGTATATTCCAGTTTCTTAAAAGTACGCGCAGCATCTACATAGTTTCCCGGATTGATGCGCACCTTTTCCGCATATTGAGCAGCTACATCCGCCACTTTCGGATTGAAATGCACATCGGCAACCAATGGAACCATATATCCCTGACTGCGTAGTCCGATATTGATATTCATCAGATTCTCCGCTTCCTTGATACCCTGCGTTGTGAGGCGGACATACTCGCCACCTGCATCAACAATACGTTTCGCCTGTTCCACACAAGCCTGTGTGTCCTGCGTAGACGTGTTTGTCATCGACTGGACACGAATAGAATTGGGGCCGCCCAACGGCACAGCCCCAATATTTACTTCTGTGGTTTCTCTTCGAAAATAATTGAATAGATCAACCATTTTGATTTATGATTTATGATTTACGATATATGATTTGATGACTGAAAACACTTTCTGCGCAATATGCAAAGACAACGTGCAAAGACAACATACGATTTACGAAGATATTTCAATCGCCAATCGTAAATTGTCAAATCGTAAATCACATTAGTTTGTTTTATATTCAAACTTAACTTCTTTCAGTTCTTCGTTTGCTTTTACGATTTTCTTTTTCAGTCCTTCTTTGTAAGCAGCAAAAGCTTCTGCCAATTTCTCGTCACTCAATGCCAACATCTGAATGGCAAGGATAGCGGCATTCATCGCTCCGTTTATAGCAACCGTTGCCACAGGAATGCCCGGAGGCATCTGGATGATAGAATAAAGCGCGTCTACACCATCGAGCACGGAGCCTTTTACGGGTACCCCGATCACCGGCAGTGTAGTGTTGGCTGCAATTACACCGGGAAGGGCGGCAGCCATTCCGGCAGCGGCGATAATAACTTTAATGCCACGGTTGCGGGCATTCTTTGCAAACTCTTCCACAGCTTCAGGCGTGCGGTGAGCAGAAAGCGCGTTCATTTCGAACGGTACATGCATATCATTCAGCAGTTGCGCAGCCTTCTCCATAACAGGAAGGTCGGACGTGCTACCCATGATAATACTTACAATTGGAGTCATTTTGATTTACTATTTTACGATTTACTATTTACAATTTAAAGTGAGGTAAGAATTATCCGTTTACCACAGCTTTGTATGCTTCGGCATCCAGCAGGTCCTCAACGGCTTTCAGGTCTGTCGGTTTCACTTTAATCAACCAACCTTCGCCATACGGATCTTTATTAACCAGTTCCGGATTTTCTTCCAATGCTTCATTTTGTTCCATCACTTCACCTGCTACAGGCAGGAAAAGATCGGAAATTGTTTTCACTACTTCGATGGTTCCGAATGTCTCACCAGCTTCCAACGTTTCACCAACAGTCGGTATGTCTACGAACACGATATCACCCAATTGTTCTTGAGCATAATCAGTGATACCTACGTATGCAATGTCTCCTTCAACGCGAATCCATTCGTGTTCGTTCGTGTACTTCAAATTCTGTGGAAAGTTCATAATAATTAGTTTTTAGGATTTATACTGTTTTAAAATAAAAATACTCGAAATAAGATGTTGCTCACCGGATGAAGTACCAAAAGGGCACATATCAAACCAACCGCAAAACCGGAAAGCACCTCACCCAACGTGTGATGTCCCAATACAATTCGTGCAGAACCTAATATACCGGCAATCAATATAAACAGGCATAACCATCCGACCGGATTGTAACCGAACAAAGCACTGAAAGAAACCAGTCCGCCGATCACTCCGCCTATTCCTGCCATGTGTTCACTCAATTTCCATTTCAAATTCACTGCAATGCAGATAATAGATACTACCAAAGAAACGAGGATGATACCTGTCATATACCAAGGTATATTCAGCCGGCGCATCATCAACAGGCAGAACACATACGAGATGATAGTCAGCAGAATCGGTACATAACGTTTCTTGCGCTCACTCAACTCCTGACGGGCAAAGCCATTGATTTTACGAAACAGGAAAATGGTAATGGTAGGTGTCAGTATGGTAAAGCAGTAAACAATTCCCAACACGATCAACTTATATTGTATCGGCATGATACGAAGATAAGAAAACAGGAATAACACCAGAAACGATAAAAACGGAATAGAAAATGGAGTAAAGACCATCGAAGTAGCTCTCGCCACCTGCAACATTGTCTTATCCGCTATGATATGTTCTCTCTCTCTGTCCATCAGCACTAATACTTAATACTTTATACTTAATACTTTATATTCGTTCTCATTTTCGAAGTCGCGCAACCGGAATATTCAACTGCTGACGGTATTTGGCTACCGTTCTACGAGCAATGGGATAACCTTTCTCTTTCAAGATGTCCGCCAATTCATCATCTGTCAGCGGTTTCTTCTTGTCCTCCCCATCAATACACTCTTTCAGAATCTTGCGTATCTCACGGACAGACATTTCTTCACCGTCCTCCGTGGTATACCCATCACTGAAAAAGAACTTGAGCGGATAAATGCCGTAATTTGTCTGCACATATTTACTGTTGCTCACGCGGGAGATCGTTGAAATGTCCAGTCCGGTACGTTCGGCCACATCTTTTAAAATCATCGGTTTCAACAGAGATTCGTCTCCTTCCAAGAAGAAAGGACGTTGTAAGTCAATGATAGCCTGCATGGTAGTCATCAGGGTATTCTGACGCTGCCGCACAGCATCGATAAATCCTTGTGCCGCATCCATTTTCTGCTTCAGGAACATCATCGCTTCTTTGGATTCTTTTGATTGATTAGCCCTGTTTTTGGTATGCTCTTCCACCATTTCCGTAAAGTCGCGACTCATACGGAGTTCGGGGACATTACGATTATTGAGGCTTATATTGATGGTTCCGTCATCATACGTTTCCACGATAAAGTCGGGAACTATCTGTTGGAGATTCCTGCCGATCGCTTCTCCCAAAGAAGCACCCGGACGGGGATTCAGCTTGGTTATCTCATTAAGAGCTTCCTGGAAAGTCTCTTCATCAATGTCCAGTTTCTTTATAATCTTCTCCCAGTGTTTACGGGTGAATTCTTCATAACACTCTCTGATGATACGTTCTTCCAGCTCCAGTATCGGGTTGGGCTTCTTCTCTTCATCCTTCTTCCGGCAAATCTGTATCAACAGACATTCTTGAAGGCTACGGGCACCGATACCAGCGGGATCAAAGTCCTGCAAGATACAGAGTGCTTCCTCCAATTCTTCTTCTGTCGATTCGATGCCGGCATAAATCGCCAGTTCATCACAGATGCTCTCCAATGACTTACGGAGCAGTCCGTCATCGTCCAATGAACCGATCAGATATTCCACCAGGTCACACTGATGTTCAGTCAGGTTGCGTTCACGCAGCTGTTCTTTCAGGATTTCATAAAAAGAAGTGGAATCGGAGAACGGAATATCCTCCGCCTGTTCATCTTTCGAACGGTTGTTTTCTTGTAATTTATAATCGGGAATATCGTCTTCAGTCAGATAATCACTCAAAGAATCATAATCGTTGGCATCACTATCCATGCCATCTTCCGTAGTGTCGGAATCAGCATACTCATCCGCAGTGTTTTCTTCTTTACCTTCTTCAAGTGCCGGATTTTCAAGCAGTTCAGCATGGATACGGTCTTCCAGCTCTACTGCGGGAAGCTCCAACAGTTTCACGACCAGAATCTGCTGGGGCGAGAGCGTTTGTACCTGCTGTTGCGCCTGAGATTGTATTTGACGGGAACCTTGTGCCATATTCGTTTTTGCTTTCTACTATTTCTCGCTACAAAAGTAACTTTTTAACGAGAGATTACACAGATTAGGGAGATAATTTTTAATCCTATAACACAAAATTCGTTATCTTTGTTGCACGAACTTAAAAATTAGGACAATATGTTTGCCAAAGAAACGTATATGCAGCGAAGAGCCCTGCTAAAAAAGAATTTAGGCTCCGGGGTATTGTTATTTCTCGGAAATGACGAGTGCGGACTGAACTACGAGGATAACACCTTCCGTTATCGTCAGGATTCTACTTTCCTTTATTATTTCGGACTTTCATGCGCCGGCCTTTCGGCTATTATCGATATTGATGAAGACAAAGAAATCATTTTTGGAGATGAACTGTCTATCGACGCAATCGTATGGATGGGATCACAACCTACATTACACGAAAAATGTGAACGTGTGGGCGTAAAAAATCTGATGCCGTCCGCAGAAATTACAAGCTATCTCCACAAGTGCGTCCAGAAAGGGAAAGCGGTTCATTATCTGCCGCCTTACCGTCCCGAGCATAAATTGAAACTGATGGATTGGTTGGGTATTCCCCCTACACGTCAGGAAGGTTCTGTTCCATTCATCCGTGCCGTTATCGCCCAACGTAATTACAAATCTGCCGAAGAAATTGTAGAAATAGAGAAGGCTTGCGATGTAACTGCCGATATGCACATCACCGCCATGAAAGTGCTCCGTCCGGGCATGTATGAATACGAAGTGGTAGCGGAAATGAACCGGGTGGCCGAATCTAACAACTGCCAGCTTTCGTTTGCTACCATTGCCACTATCAACGGACAGACTTTACACAACCACTATCATGGAAATAAAGTAAAACCGGGTGATTTATTCCTAATCGATGCAGGCGCAGAAGTAGAATCAGGTTATGCAGGCGATATGTCGTCTACTATTCCTGCCGACAAAAAGCTTACAGCCCGCCAGCGCGAAGTATACGAGATTCAGAATGCGATGCATCTGGAATCTGTAAAAGCCCTCCGTCCGGGTATTCCTTATATGGACGTATACGAACTGTCTGCCCGTGTCATGGTAGACGGTATGAAGGCACTCGGATTGATGAAAGGAAATACGGAAGATGCGGTCCGCGAAGGTGCTCATGCGTTATTTTATCCTCACGGATTAGGTCACATGATGGGATTAGATGTACACGATATGGAAAATCTAGGAGAGATATGGGTAGGATATAACGGCCAGCCGAAGAGCACACAGTTCGGTCGCAAATCGCAACGTCTCGCCATTCCGTTGGAACCGGGATTTGTACACACGGTAGAACCAGGTATTTATTTTATTCCGGAACTGATTGACATGTGGAAAGGAGAAAAGAAATTTACCGATTTCATCAATTATGATGTAGTGGAAACTTATAAGGACTTCGGTGGTATCCGCAATGAGGAAGATTATCTGATTACAGAAACCGGCGCCCGCCGATTAGGTAAAAAGATTCCTTTGACACCGGAAGAGGTGGAAGCGTTAAGATAAAAACAATGAATAACACCATGAAAAGACTACTTTTATCTGTATGGCTATTGTCACTTACCTTGCTGTCCGCCGTAGCTGAAAACTATCCTTATAAAAGCGATGTGCTTTGGGTCACCGTGCCCAACCACGCCGACTGGCTTTATAAAACGGGAGAAAAAGCAACTGTGGAAGTACAATTCTATAAATACGGTATCCCCAAGGATAACGTAACCGTCACTTATGAAATAGGTGGTGATATGATGCCTGTTGCCGACACAAAAGGAAGTGTAACTTTAAAGAATGGCAGAGCTGTGATTCCTGTGGGCACCATGAAAGAGCCGGGATTCCGCGACTGCCGCCTGAAAGCAACCGTAGATGGAAAGACCTATTCACATCATATCAAAGTAGGATTTTCACCGGAAAAACTTCGTCCGTATACAACCATGCCTTCCGATTTCAAGGAATTTTGGGAAAAGGCTAAAGCGGAACAAAAGGAATTTCCCCTAACGTATACCAAAGAACATGTCGAAAAATATTCCACTGATAAAATAGACTGTTATCTCGTAAAATTGCAACTGAACAAACGTGGGCAATGCGTCTACGGATATTTATTCTATCCGAAAAAAGAAGGAAAGTTTCCGGTTGTCCTGTGCCCTCCGGGAGCAGGTATCAAAACCATCAAAGAACCTCTACGCCATAAATATTATGCGGAGCAAGGATGCATCCGTTTTGAATTCGAGATACACGGCCTGAATCCGGAAATGACTGATGAAGAATTTAAAGAAATCAGCAACGCTTTCAATGGCAGAGAAAACGGCTATCTGACCAACGGGCTCGACAGTCGTGATAATTATTATATGAAACGGGTATATCTGGCCTGTGTACGCGGTATCGACTTTCTAACTTCCCTGCCGGAATGGGATGGCAAAAATGTAATCGCACAAGGAGGTAGTCAGGGAGGCGCCCTGGCATTAATCGCTGCCGGACTGGATGAACGGGTGACAGCTTGTGTCGCCAATCATCCTGCATTAAGCGATATGGCAGGCTATAAAGCCGGACGTGCTGGTGGCTATCCTCATTTCTTTAGAAATTCGGTAGATATGGATACCCCCGAAAAAATAAAGACAATGGCCTATTATGATGTAGTGAACTTTGCTAAATTGATAAAAGCAGACACCTATATAACATGGGGATTCAATGACGATATATGTCCTCCGACTACCAGCTATATAGTATACAATGTACTAAACTGTCCGAAAGAAGCCCTGATTACTCCTATTAATGAGCATTGGACCTCCAACGATACAGAATATGGACATCTGCTTTGGATAAAGAAGCATTTGAAATAAAGAATCAATCATTCCATCTGGATACGGGCAACTCTTTTTTCCCGTAACCTTTCTTCCAGGCATACGCTTTTCTCTTTCGGAGATAAAGCGTATCGCCGCTATGCTTTATCGCCTCCCAATTAAATATTGAATGGTGGTAGATGATCTTTTCAAACCAATAAAGGAGGTCATAAGTTATAAATGGTAGTATCATACACCACCATGAAAACAGTAATGACAAAATCAACGCTGGTATCAGAGTCAGAGAAAAGCATTCCCAATATTGCTTTGCATGTATCCGTAACTCCATATCTTCCCAAACTTCCAGATATTTATACCGGGTAAAGAAAAACCAGCCTAACATAAAATAGTGTTTCTTTCCTTTTCCCAAGAACCACTTTGCTAAAAGACTATTATAAAAAATCATATTCACATTTTTTTTGTTGCATGTAGTCCTTTTATAACAGCAAAAGTAACCAAAGGTTCAATATTATAGTTTAGTATAACAGTCATTATACAGTATTCTCCCCTAAAGAATCCTATTCAAATATTGTCTATCTTGCGTTCTCTTACTTTACTACAACAAAAGGTAATTCATATTTTTTGCAAAGGAAGTACAAATAACGAATATATCCTAATTTTTCTACTTAATATTTAAAGCTACTACCTCCCAAAAATTCGCGCAGTAAGGACGTAGGCGGAATCTCCTTATCCTGTACTGGAACAAAATATTTGATAAACTTAAGTAATCGGTATGCTTCGCAATATTCAGGACAGTTGCGCGGGACACCCATCAGAATAGGTTCGGCATGCAAACGGAGTACTGCAAACTCAAAAAGCAACGCTGAATTAAACATTACGTCAGCATTCTCCTGATAGGGAAAAATCCATTTATCTTCACCAGCACGTACACTCGGCCAGCGTGATATCGTTTCACGTGCCGAATATCCCCGATAATTGAAGTCACGGATAATACGACGCAACAGACGGTTATCAGTTGTTGGAATCCAGTTATGGTCATCCAAAGAGATGGTGGTTAATGCTGAAACATAAATCTTGAATTTCCGTTCAGCCGGTATATGTGGTGTCAGTTCCGGGTTCAGGGCATGAATACCTTCCAGAATCAGAATTGTATTATCTTCTATTTTCAGTTTATCGCCTTTATACTCCTTCTTGCCAAGAGAGAAATTAAAACGAGGCAGTTCGACCTCTTCACCGCGCAAGAGTGCCTGCAACTGTTGGTTGAACAATTCCAAATCAAGTGCATACAGTGATTCATAATCATAATTTCCGTTTTCATCCAGAGGAGTCTCTTCACGATCCACAAAGTAATTATCTAAAGAGATCGGGAATGGTTTCAGTCCATTGGTCATTAGCTGGATAGAAAGCCGTTTACTGAAAGTTGTCTTTCCCGAAGAAGACGGTCCGGCAATCAATACCAGTTTTACCCGGTTACCGTTTTCACCACGATGGAATATGGTATCGGCTATCTGGGCTATTTTCTTCTCCTGCAGTGCTTCTGCAACATTTATCAGATCGGTTGCATGCCCCTCTTCACAGGCCAGGTTAAAATCTCCGGCATTGTTAAGCCCCATGATATAACTCCAGTTCAGATATTCTTTAAAGACATCCAGCATTTTTTCCTGCTTCACCACATCTTCAAGCACATTCGGGTTTTCCCGGCTCGGAATCCGGAGAAGCAATCCATCGTAATATTTCACGATATCGAATAATTTAAGATATCCGGTACTGGGCAGCAGGTTTCCATAATAATAATCAATGGTATCACCCAATGTATAATAATAGGTATAGAGCGAGCCGGAAGTTTCCAGCAATCTCACTTTATCATTCATTCCCCGTTCGCTGAAAACACGCACAGCTTCAGCCGTATGACATTCGATGCGATGATAGGAAATATTCTCCGCGATAATCTCCTGCATCCGTTGCTTGATGCGTGTCACATCTTCCAGTTCGATGGGACGGCCAATCCGCAAATTGCAGAAATAGCCTTTTGAAACAGGATGTTCTACAAACAATTTTCCGTCGGGAAACAGTTCCGTGACAGCCTTAAACAAGACAAAACAAAGCGAACGGACATACGTACGCATACCGGACTGATCTCTCACATCCAGAAACTCTACATCTTTATTATTATAAACTCTGAAATTCAGTCCCTCGGAACGATTATTGACCTTGGCACTTACTACTTGATAAGGAAAATTAAGATTAAAACCGTAATAAATATCCAAAAGTGAGCTTCCGATAGGGAATTCTTTGGAAATATTGTTATTTTTGCAACATATTTGTAACATCTGTTTCATCGAGTTCGTTAAAAGGTGAATAATTTGGGACTAATATACTTATAATCAGATAGAGAACAAATAACCATTAAAAATATTATAGATGGAATATTCTTTTTATGATTTTTTAAAGCTCATAGGCTCATTAGGACTCTTCCTTTACGGAATGAAGATTATGAGCGAGGGTTTACAAAAGGTCGCGGGTGACAGATTGCGAAGTATTCTAACGGCAATGACTACCAATCGGGTAACGGGAGTTTTAACAGGAGTGTTGATAACAGCTCTTATCCAGTCTTCTTCAGCAACGACAGTGATGGTCGTAAGTTTCGTAAACGCCGGATTGCTCACACTTGCCGAATCCATCAGCGTCATTATGGGTGCTAATATCGGTACTACCGTGACTGCCTGGATCATTTCAATTTTCGGATTTAAGGTTGATATGGCTGCTTTCGCTCTTCCGCTCTTAGCCATCGCCCTCCCGCTCATCTTCTCCGGCAAAAGCAACCGCAAGTCCATCGGTGAATTCATTTTCGGTTTTTCTTTCCTTTTCATGGGGCTTTCTTACCTGAAAGCAAACGCGCCCGACCTGAACGCCAACCCGGAAATGCTTGCCTTCGTACAGAACTACACGGACATGGGATTCTTCTCCATCATTCTGTTCTTACTCATCGGTACTATATTGACGATGATTGTACAGGCCTCCGCCGCCACCATGGCAATTACATTGATTATGTGCGCCAACGGATGGATCAGTCTGGAACTGGGAGCAGCACTTGTTTTGGGAGAAAACATCGGAACCACTATCACGGCCAATCTTGCCGCACTTACAGCCAATACACAGGCTAAGCGGGCAGCATTGGCCCATTTTGTTTTTAACGTGTTCGGCGTTATCTGGGTCTTGATTGTCTTCCATCCTTTCATGGAACTGGTAAACTGGGTAGTAGATACCTTTTTCCAAAGTAACAATCCGGAAGTTGCCATCTCCTACAAGTTATCTGCTTTCCACTCAATCTTCAATATCTGTAATGTATGTATTCTGATATGGGCGGTTAAACTGATTGAACGTACCGTATGTGCTCTTATCCACCCCAAAGAAGAAGACGAAGAGCCCCGTTTGCGGTTTATCACCGGTGGTATGCTTTCTACCGCTGAACTTTCTATCCTTCAGGCACGCAAAGAAATCCATCTTTTTGCAGAACGTACACACCGGATGTTCGGCATGGTGCAGGATTTGCTACACACAGAAAAGGATGACGATTTCAACAAGCTGTTCAGCCGGATCGAGAAGTATGAGAATATCAGCGACAACATGGAACTTGAAATAGCCAACTACCTGAATCAAGTATCTGAAGGTCGGTTAAGTTCTGAAAGTAAACTACAGATACGTGCCATGTTGCGTGAAGTGACGGAAATTGAAAGTATCGGTGACAGCTGTTATAACCTGGCACGTACCATCAACCGGAAACGCCAAACCAACCAGGACTTTACCGAGAAACAATATGAACATATCCACCTCATGATGAAGCTGACCAACGACGCACTTGCTCAAATGATTGTGGTTGTAGAAAAACCGGAACATCAGAACATTGACATCAATAAGTCCTTCAACATCGAGAATGAAATTAATAACTACCGTAACCAACTGAAGAATCAGAACATTCTGGACGTAAACAACAAAGAATACGATTATCAGATGGGAGTTTATTACATGGATATTATCGCCGAATGTGAAAAACTAGGTGACTATGTGGTGAATGTAGTAGAAGCCAGTAGTGATGTAAAAGAGAAAAAAGCTTCTTGATAGAGCTTAATTGAATGATAAAAAAGGAGAATCAGTCTATCATAGCATTACTGATTCTCCTTTTTAATTTAAATCATCCTCCAGAAAAACAAAAAAGACCGGGCATATATCTATACACCCGGCCATTCTCCTCTTAAATAATTCTCTCTCTTGGTTTTATCCTTCGTACGGTTCAAAATCTTCTTTGCCGACTCCGCATAACGGACAAGTCCAATCATCTGGAATGTCTTCAAAGGCTGTTCCTGGTTCAATTCCGCTTTCCGGATCTCCTTGTTCGGGGTCGTAAATATATTCACAGACCGTGCAAATGTACTTTTTCATAACGTTCGTATTTTTAAATGGTTTTCTGAATAATATAACACAAATAGCTGGATATTTGTTCAACACTATTTTCCAAACTAAAGAAAAAAGCTATCTTTGTAGTCATATTATCAAGCTAAAACAACAATATTATACTATGCTTATAGCACTATTGTCAACTTTAATAGTTTTATGCGCAGTCCTACTAATCAGTTTTTTATGGGAACGCAGGAAATGCCTACGGATGCAACAACGATTGTTCCGTGAATCCAGAAAGTTGGAACGTACCAGCCATATCGCCGGTGCCGTTTTAAAGAATGTACATGCTTTTATTCTGCTAATAGATAACGATTTTAAAGTACTGAAGACCAACTATTACCAAAAAACCGGAACCAGAAAAGGAACAGAAGAAAAAAGAGTGGGCGACCTGCTGCAATGCCGTAACGCATTGGCTGCCGAAGGAGGCTGCGGCACACATAGCTTCTGCGGTTCCTGTCCGATACGTACTGCCATACGTCAGGCCTTCGAACAGAGACGGAACTTCACGGATCTCGAAGCAACTTTATCCGTAGTCACATCGGATAATACGACTGTGGAATGTGACGCAGTAATATCCGGCTCCTACTTCCTTCTCAATGAAGAAGAGAATATGGTTATCACCGTACATGACGTCACCCGACGGAAACAGGCCGAAAATGAATTGAGACTAGCCAAAGAAAAAGCTGAAAAAGCGGATATTTCAAAATCTGCCTTTTTAGCTAATATGAGCCATGAGATCCGTACTCCTCTCAACGCTATTACCGGATTTGCAGAAGTGTTAGGCAGCGCAAGTACCGAAGAGGAGAAGGCTCAATACCAGGAAATCATAAAAATGAATGCTGATCTTCTGATGCAGTTGGTCAACGACATTCTGGATATGTCTAAAATCGAAGCCGGAACCTTGGAATTTGTACAGACAACGGTGGACGTCAATCTATTGCTTTCAGATTTACAACAACTTTTCCAGATGAGAGTCAATGAAGCCGGAGAAAATATACAAATTATAGCAGAACCGTCTCGTTCATCATGCATGATCCAAACGGATCGCAACCGGGTGGCACAGGTGCTTTCCAACTTTGCCGGTAATGCCATTAAATTCACCCATGAAGGTAGTATCCGCATCGGATATGAGGCAAGAGATACTGAACTTTACTTTTATGTAAAAGATACCGGAGCCGGAATTCCGGCAGAAAAACTACCGGATGTCTTCGAGCGCTTTGTGAAACTGAACAAAGATAAGAAAGGAGCCGGCCTGGGACTTTCTATTTCTCAAACCATTGTCGCCAAACTAGGCGGTCAGATCGGTGCAGATTCCGTAGAAGGTGAAGGTTCTACATTCTGGTTTACAATTCCTTATCGCACATGTGGTAAACCACGATAACAAATTCGACTTCATAAAAAGTTTTAATTAAACAATTTATCACAATTTTATGTTGTATTTTTGCGGTTCAAACTAAACGCATGTATCTGCATGAGTACAAATAAAAATGACTATTATCATTTAGGACTTACGGATGACGAAGTCCTACAAAGCAGGGAGAAAAATGGTATTAACCTGTTAACACCTCCCAAGCGTCCTTCCCTCTGGAAACTTTATCTGGAAAAATTTGAAGACCCGGTTGTACGCGTACTGTTAGTAGCAGCCGTATTCTCGCTAATCATTTCCATCATCGAGAACGAATACGCTGAAACAATCGGAATTATAGCAGCTATCTTACTGGCCACCGGAATCGGTTTCTTTTTCGAGTATGATGCCAGCAAAAAGTTTGATCTGCTGAATGCAGTCAATGAAGAAACATTGGTAAAAGTGATCCGAAACGGACGTGTACAGGAAATTCCCCGCAAAGACATAGTGGTAGGTGATATTGTAATTCTGGAAACGGGTGAAGAAATTCCTGCCGATGGAGAATTACTGGAAGCCATCTCTTTGCAAGTAAACGAATCTAATCTGACAGGCGAACCCGTTATTAATAAAACAACTGTAGAAGCTGACTTTGATGAAGAAGCAACTTATGCTTCCAATCTGGTGATGCGTGGAACGACAGTGGTAGACGGTCACGGCACCATGCGCGTGCTGCATGTGGGAGATGCTACTGAAATCGGGAAAGTAGCCCGACAGAGCACGGAAGACAATCTCGAACCTACTCCGCTGAACATACAATTGACCAAACTCGCAAACCTCATCGGAAAGATTGGTTTTACCGTTGCCGGTCTCGCTTTCCTTATTTTCTTTGTCAAAGACGTATTGTTATTCTTTGATTTCGGTTCACTGAACGGATGGCACGAGTGGCTTCCTGTTTTCGAACGGACACTGAAATATTTTATGATGGCAGTTACGCTGATTGTGGTAGCTGTGCCCGAAGGATTGCCAATGAGCGTTACGCTTAGTCTGGCATTGAATATGCGTCGTATGCTTTCCACCAACAATCTGGTGCGGAAAATGCATGCTTGCGAAACAATGGGAGCCATCACCGTGATTTGTACGGATAAAACCGGTACACTGACTCAAAACCTGATGCAAGTGCACGAGCCTAATTTTTACGGCATCAAAAATGGCAGTGTTTTGTCCGACGATGATATCAGCACACTCATTGCGGAAGGAATCAGCGCTAACTCAACCGCTTTCCTCGAAGAGTCAACGACCGGTGAGAAGCCGAAAGGAGTAGGAAATCCCACCGAAGTAGCTTTATTACTCTGGCTTAACAAGCAGGGAAAAAATTATCTGGAACTTCGCGAGAAAGCACATATCCTCGACCAACTCACTTTCTCTACCGAACGGAAATTCATGGCAACCCTTGTTGAGTCGCCACTGATCGGGAAAAAAATACTCTATATAAAAGGAGCCCCGGAAATTGTTTTGGGCAAGTGTAAAGAAGTTGTCTTGGACGGACGACGAGTGGACGCCGTAGAATATCGTTCCACAGTAGAAGCACAACTGTTGGGCTATCAGAATATGGCTATGCGCACACTTGGATTTGCATTCAAGATTGTCGGAGAAAATGAGCCAAACGATTGTACGGAACTGGTTTCAGCCAACGACCTGAATTTCTTGGGAGTAGTTGCCATCTCCGACCCGATTCGTCCGGACGTACCTGCTGCGGTTGCTAAATGCCAGTCCGCAGGTATCGGCATCAAGATCGTGACCGGTGATACTCCGGGAACTGCAACGGAAATCGCACGTCAGATAGGTCTTTGGAACCCCGAAACAGATACTGAACGAAATCGAATCACCGGTGTTGCATTTGCTGAATTGAGCGATGAAGAAGCATTGGATAGAGTGATGGATTTAAAAATCATGTCCCGCGCCCGCCCGACTGACAAGCAACGTCTGGTACAGCTGCTTCAGCAAAAAGGAGCAGTCGTAGCCGTAACCGGAGACGGAACCAACGACGCCCCGGCTTTGAATCATGCCCAAGTAGGTTTGTCAATGGGTACAGGTACTTCTGTTGCCAAAGAGGCCAGCGATATTACCCTGCTCGACGACTCCTTCAACAGTATCGGAACTGCCGTTATGTGGGGACGCTCCCTGTATAAGAATATCCAGCGTTTCATTGTTTTCCAGCTGACGATCAACTTCGTAGCACTGCTCATTGTCTTGTTAGGTTCTGTGATCGGTACGGAACTTCCGCTGACTGTAACACAAATGTTATGGGTGAACCTGATTATGGACACTTTTGCCGCTTTGGCACTTGCTTCCATTCCGCCCAGCGAAACCGTGATGCTTGAGAAACCCCGTCGAAGCACTGATTTTATTATCAGTAAGGCAATGCGGTCTAATATATTAGGTGTGGGCTCCATCTTCCTCATCGTACTGCTCGGAATGATTTATTATTTCGACCACAGCACGGAAGGTATGGATATACACAACCTGACCATTTTCTTCACCTTCTTTGTCATGCTGCAATTCTGGAATCTGTTCAATGCCCGTGTATTCGGCACTACCGATTCGGCATTCAAGGGACTTTCCAAATCGTATGGTATGGAACTTATTGTATTGGCTATTCTTGCCGGACAATTCCTGATCGTACAGTTCGGTGGAGCTGTATTCCGTACGGAGCCGCTCAACTGGCAAACCTGGCTTCTTATTATAGGCGTTTCGTCCACGGTGTTATGGGTTGGAGAACTTATTCGCCTTGTTCAACGTATTATTCACAAAAAAAACAGAAATGAAAAGTAAAGGAATAAAAAACCTTCTTATTGATTTGGGTGGTGTACTTATCAATCTCGACCGCCAACGTTGCATTGAGAACTTTCAGAAATTAGGGCTCCGGAACGTGGAGGACCTACTGGATATCCATAATCCGAACGGACTCCTGATGCAACAGGAAAAAGGATTGATTACCCCCGCCGAATTCCGTGACGGGGTTCGTAAAATGATAGGCAAAGCAGTGAGCGACACACAAATAGATGCAGCCTGGAATAGTTTTTTAGTAGACATACCGACACACAAACTTGATTTATTATTAAAATTACGTGAGAAATATGTCGTCTATTTATTGAGCAATACCAACCAAATCCACTGGGACTGGACATGTATTCATCTGTTTCCCTACCGCACATTTAGGGTGGAAGACTATTTTGAGAAAACATATCTCTCTTTTGAAATGAAAATGGCCAAGCCCGAACCGGAGATCTTCAAGGCAATCATAGAGGATGCCGGTATCGAGCCGAAAGAAACACTCTTCATCGATGATTCCGAGATGAACTGTAAGGCAGCGCAAAATTTAGGAATTATCACTTATACAGCAAAAGCAGGCGAAGACTGGAGCCATCTTTTCAACAGCAAATAATTTTAGAGATATGCAGATTATACGTGACACATCGGCTATTAACCCGGAACCCAGTGTAGCTACCATCGGTTTTTTTGATGGAGTACATGCAGGACATCGCTATCTGATTCAGCAAGTGAAAGAGATAGCCGCCGCCAAAGGTCTACGCTCTGCATTGGTTACTTTCCCCGTTCATCCCCGCAAAGTGATGAACACGAATTATCGTCCGGAACTTCTGACTACCCCGGAAGAAAAAATAAGGCTGCTGGCAAACATCGGGGTAGATTACTGTCTGATGCTTGATTTCACTCCAGAAATTTCCCGGCTTACTGCCCGAGAGTTCATGACGCAGCTGTTAAAAGAACGTTACCAGGTAAAATACCTGGCTATCGGCTATGACCATCGTTTTGGGCACAACCGCAGCGAAGGTTTCGAGGATTATGTACGCTATGGGAAAGAAATTGGCATAGAAGTGATCCGCGCCAAAGCATATACCAGCAATATAGAAATAGAGAACGTACCCAATGTTCCGGTAAGTTCTTCCCTGATCCGCAAACTTCTTCATCAAGGAGAAGTAGACTTGGCTGCCGATTGCCTGAAATATGAATATTTCCTGGATGGAATAGTAGTAGGCGGCTATCAGGTAGGCCGCAAAATAGGTTTTCCAACGGCCAATTTAAGCGTGGATGATCCTGATAAACTGATCCCCGCGGACGGTGTATATGCCGTATGGGTGACATTCGATAAAAAGACATATATGGGGATGCTGAACATAGGTGTCCGCCCGACGATTGATAATGGGCCCAACCGGACCATTGAGGTGAATATCCTTCACTTCCATTCGGACATATACGATAAATTCATCCGGCTTACTTTTGTAAAACGGACGCGTCCCGAACTGAAATTCTCCAGTATCGACGAGTTAATAGTGCAACTCCATAAAGATGCAGAAGAGACGGAAGCTATTCTTCTTGCCAGCAAGGCAAACAGTAACAGCAGAGAAACAAAATAAATAATACAATAACCGAACAATAATAATTTAAAAATAGATTCTTATGCAAAAGTCATTTATGAGCATCTCTTTGGTGGTAATAGCTATTTCGATGTTAGCTATGTTTATCTATAGTTTCTTTACAACTAACTAAAGACCAATGAAAACGGCTATCAAACTGATATTAATAGACCTTCTCATTGCGCAGATTGTCGCCCCTATCCTGATTATGATTCCCTGTACGATCTATTTGTTAGTCACCACAGGAGATTTGGATAAGGTTGCCCTGACGCAAATGATTATGATTCCGGCCCAGTTAGCCGGTCAGATTATGATGGGTATTTATCTATGGAAAGCCGGCTATATCAATAAAAAGAAAGCGACATGGTCGCCTGTATCAGTGCCATTCCTAATTTGTAGCGGGCTGGCTATTCTCACCGCTGGCTTTCTGGTATCTGCACTTATGGGACTGCTAGACTGGATACCCAACATCATGGAGCAATCTTTCGACATTCTCCAATCCGGTTGGGGCGGTATTCTTGCAATAGCTATCATCGGTCCTGTACTTGAAGAAATCTTGTTTCGCGGAGCAATCACCCGCGCTTTACTTCAACAATACAATCCGACTAAAGCCATTCTGATTTCCGCGCTTCTGTTCGGCGTCTTTCATATAAATCCAGCCCAGATCCTTCCCGCATTTCTGATCGGTATCCTGCTGGCATGGACTTATTACAAAACAGGCAGCCTGATACCTTGTATACTCATGCACGTGCTCAACAACTCGCTATCCGTATATCTTAGCATCAAATATCCCGAAGCCGAGAATATGGATGACCTGATTAACGGTAGCCCGTATCTCGTCACTCTGGTCGGTTCAATCCTGCTACTTATCTGCACCATACTGACCATGAACAATCTGACTTCCAGAAAGCAACCATAAAAAAAGGGAAGTTTTTCACTTCCCCTCTTTTGCTTTGAATGCTAGTGCATACATTCGTATTTGTTTCACCATCGACAGCAAACCATTGCTACGCGTTGGCGACAGATGCTCTTTCAGCCCAATCTTGTCTATAAAATAAAGATCTGTATTCAAGATTTCATCAGGAGTATGTCCTGAAAGGACTTTAATCAATAAGGCAATAATTCCTTTGACTATCAAAGCATCACTTTCCGCTTTAAAAACGATTTTACCATCTACATCATCCGCTTGAAGCCACACCCTACTTTGGCATCCTTCAATCAGATTTTGTTCCGTCTTATATTTTTCTTCAAGTGGTTCCTGCTCATTTCCTAAGTCAATAAGTAGTTGATAACGGTCCATCCAATCGTCGAAGTCACTGAATTCTGCAATCACTTCGTCCTGTAATTCATTAATTGACATTATAAATAATTATTTAATCCTGTTATTTCTCATTATAGATCACTTCCAATACCGTCTGGCCTACTGCTTTCAACGTATTCTTATCTATATGCTCCATATTGTCATTGACGGTATGCCATGTCGGAGTAAAGTCACCCTCCTGATTATATGGAATAATATCGATTGTTTTAATACGTGCCAAGCGATTAATGAACAGATGGTCATCGGTAACAAATCCTCCGTTACCATCCATGAACGTCTTCCCGTTGCCAATCTTCTTCGCCGCTTTCCAGACTTTCTTATTTATATCGGGAGCAAATTCTTCAGAATATCCCTCTTTCATAAACACGCTACCTTCACCGCCCACCATATCGAGCAGGATGCCAAAACGTGCATTGTATCCCTGCACATGAGGATTGCGTGCCCAATACTGTGATCCGAGACACCAGAATTCCTCTTTATGCTGCCCCGTATAGAACTGCGGCGCACCATAATCCTCTGCATCCAGCAAAATAATATCGATACCTAACTCCGGTTGTTGCTGATTGACCAAGCGAGCTATTTCCAATAAAGCCCCTACACCACTGGCACCATCATTGGCACCCAAAATCGGAGTATTATGATTCTTCTCGTCAGGATCGTTATCAGCCCATGGACGTGTATCCCAGTGCGCAAACAGAGCGATTCGTTTTTTGCTTTCCGGCTTATAAGAACCGATAATGTTTCTCGCTTTCAACAGAGTTCCGTCATAAGCAATCAAATCGGCATATTGATTAGTCACTTGAGCACCGAAAGCCTCCAACTGACCGGCAAGGTAATTGCCACAGGCAACATGTTCTTTTGTATTAGGAACACGAGGCCCGAAATCCACCTGATTCTTTACATACAAATAAGCACTATCCGCATCAAATTGAGGTACATTCACTGCTGTCTCTTCGCTTTGTTCACTCGTACTATTTGCCTTATTACCTCCTCCGCAAGAGAATGCTGATAATAACAAAAAGGCACTCATTAATACTATCATAGTTTTCTTTTTCATCGTCCTTTCATCTATTAGGGCTTCAAAATTAGTTATTTTCATCACAGCATCGTTCAGATGGAATGGTTTATTAACATATAAACTTCAGTTCCACATTTTTCTTTCCGACCACAAGTTCCACTTTTGCGCCATTTATAAGCGGCAGATTATGAGTCACGTGTCCTACCGGAAAATTAAAGCAGACCGGATAATCATACTCTTTTACTAAATCCGCCAAAGCTGCATACAATTCCTTACCCAACGAACAGTCTTCTTCATATTCCGTAAATTGGCCGATAATCAGTCCGGACAGTTTTTCAAGCACGCCTCCCAATTTCAAATTATACATCATACGCTCGATGGCATGCGGACGTTCGCTGACATCTTCAATAAACAGTATCGTCCCTTCTGCCGGAATATCGTATGGAGTTCCCCGCAAACCGTATGCTACCGCCATATTACCACCATGCAAAACGCCTTGCGCAGTCCCCTGCTTATTTAGTTTGTGCTTCTCGCACGTATAAGAAGGGATATTTCCAAATAAGATATCCTTCAGATAGTTCGTACAAAGATCATCTTCCGGTTCTACCGTAAGATGACGGGCCATCAATGAATGTAGGGAAACATATCCATTCTTCTGAAACAGATTGTGCAACGCCGTTATATCGCTAAAACCCAGTAACCATTTCGGATGTTCATGAAAAGCCGTAAAATCAATTTTATCAATCAAATGTACCGCCCCGTACCCTCCGCGACTACACAGAATAGCTTTCACCTTAGGGTCGTCCATCGCGTCCTGCAAATCTTTCAGCCGTTGCCTGATTGTTCCGGCATATCTCCCGGATGAACTTCCGGCATATTTTCCCATAGCCACTTTCAAGCCCCATGATTCAATCCGTTTCTTGGCTCCTTTCAGGAATTGTTGGTCTATCTTACTCGAAGGTGATACAATAACCACTTTATCACCTTTCTGCAAAAAGGAAGGAAATTGAATATCCATATATATTCTTATTTAATTGACTTTCGTTGATAAAATACCAGACTGCCCGGATGCATTTGTTTTCATCTGCAAAAATACAGGAAAAAACGGTTCCATGCACATCCAACAGTCAAAACAAATGAAATATAGCAAAATGTTACATAACGGATGCATTTTTTCGGGTTATAATCGTTATTTTTTCAATCATTTTTCTGATATTTGCTAAAAATCTAACGTTATGGAACCTATTCTAAATTTTGCCCAGCTAACGGCCCATCTCAAAAAACTAAACCATAGAAAACGAATTGCCGTGGTCTGTGCCAACGATCCTAACACAGAGTATGCCATCTCTCGTGCGCTGGAAGAGGGAATTGCAGAATTTCTTATGATTGGAGATTCTACAATTCTGAAGAAATATCCCACGCTCAAACAATATCCCGAATATGTAAAAACTATCCATATCGAAAATCCGGACGAAGCGGCACGCGAGGCTGTCCGTATCGTTCGCGAAGGGGGAGCCGATATTTTGATGAAAGGGATTATCAATACAGACAACTTACTGCACGCCATACTCGACAAAGAAAAAGGGTTGTTGCCGAAAGGAAAAATCCTCACGCATTTGGCAGTGATGGAAATTCCTACTTATCATAAACTGCTTTTCTTTTCGGATGCTGCGGTCATTCCGCGTCCCACGCTACAACAACGCATAGAGATGATTTGGTATGCTATCTGTACCTGCCGCCACTTTGGCATCGAGCAGCCGCGTGTCGCATTGATTCACTGTACGGAAAAAGTGAGTGCCAAGTTCCCTCATTCATTAGATTATGTGAATATCGTAGAGCTTGCCGAAGCGGGAGAATTCGGAAATGTGATTATTGACGGCCCGCTGGATGTACGTACTGCGTGCGAACAGGCAAGTGGTGATATTAAAGGGATTGTATCTCCTATCAACGGACAGGCAGACGTACTGATATTCCCGAACATCGAATCGGGCAATGCATTCTACAAATCTGTCTCCCTGTTTGCAAAAGCAGAGATGGCAGGATTACTGCAAGGGCCTATTTGTCCTGTAGTACTTCCGTCGCGTAGCGATTCCGGCTTGTCCAAATATTATAGCATTGCGATGGCATGCTTACAAGTGTCAGGAGATTGCGAGTGCAGAAAACAGGCCAGTCAGGTCACCAACTCATCATTCTAAATTCACCATTTAAAACTCACCATTCATGAAAATACTGGTTATCAACCCCGGCTCTACTTCTACAAAGATTGCGGTTTACGAAAACGAAACTCCGTTGTTTATCAGCAATATAAAACATTCCGTAGAAGAACTGTCCGCTTTTCCCGAGGTAATAGATCAGTTTGAATTCCGGAAAAATCTGGTATTACAAGAATTGGAGAATAACAAGATCCCTTTTTCCTTTGACGCAATCATTGGACGCGGAGGTTTGGTGAAACCGATACCGGGCGGAGTGTATGAGGTGAACGATGCCATGAAACGTGATACAGTGCATGCCATGCGTACCCATGCCTGCAACTTAGGAGGACTGATTGCCAGTGAACTGGCCGCCACCCTACCCGATTGCCCGGCTTTCATCGCTGATCCGGGAGTGGTGGATGAACTGGAAGATATAGCCCGCATTACAGGTTCTCCGTTAATGCCGAAAATTACCATCTGGCACGCCTTGAACCAAAAAGCAATCGCGCGGCGTTTCGCCAAAGAGCAAGGGACGCAATACGAAGAGTTGGATTTAATCATCTGCCATTTAGGAGGAGGCATTTCTGTCGCAGTCCATCACCATGGAAGAGCCATCGACGCCAACAATGCGTTGGATGGTGAAGGCCCTTTCTCACCGGAACGCGCCGGCACACTTCCTGCCGGTCAACTGATCGACCTTTGTTTTAGCGGTCAGCATACCAAAGACGAATTGAAGAAACGTATCTCCGGACGTGCCGGATTGACTGCTCATTTAGGTACGACCGATGTGCCTGCCATCATCCAATCGATAGAAGAAGGAGATAAAAAGGCGGAACTGATACTGGACGCCATGATTTATAATGTTGCAAAAGCGATAGGCGCCAGTGCTACTGTACTTTGCGGGAAAGTAGATGCTATCCTCCTGACAGGAGGAATCGCTTATTCGGACTATGTGGTTTCAAGGCTGAAAAAAAGAATCTCTTTCCTGGCTCCCATCTATGTTTATCCGGGAGAGAATGAAATGAAGTCGTTAGCTTTTAACGCCATAGGAGCATTGAAAGGAGAATTGCCGATACAAGTTTACAAGTAACATAAACTATTGATTTATCGATTCTATCGGTTTCATCTTATTTTACTCTATACTTTTACCTGCTATCTCCTTATTTCTCAGCATTTCAAGAATTAGGTAAAATGGATGAACCGCAAACCTTGTAGTAACATTTATGGTACTTATTTCTTAAGAAAGAGTTACTTCTTCCAACAAGGCAAGCTCCCAGCTACGCCAAACAATAGTAATTAACTTCAGTTCACCTTTCGCCTTGGCTTCTGCCACCAGCTCATCTTCACTATAACGAAGTAACTGTTCGCGCGCCTCATCAGCAAGGGCACGTATTTCTTTTTCCGAAGCACCGGCTTTTGCATATTTCACCTCAAGCAGATAGGTGAAAGGAGGAAGTACGGGAACCGACAGACTAGGTTTGAAGAAGAAATCTGCAAAGCCTTTATTCAATTCGTATTCCGGATAAAGTTGATAATAACGATACATTCCTAAATAAGCAAGCAAGAAGCCTTTAATGTGCGCTTCACCTTCAATATATTCACGGATACGGCTTTGCTCACGAACAGCGTTGGCGATAAAATCGAACAAAGGTTTCCAATCTCCTCTGAAAGCCATATTCTCAAATAAAGCACTCATCTTGTTCATGTCTATTTTAAAGATATCATGCTTGATGTAGCCTTGTATCAAGAAGTTAAAAAGCTGCTCTCTTACAACTAAATTCGGTACATGCAGGATGGGTCTTCCCACCATATCTACACCTTTGATGGAAAGAAGTCCGAAATAGAATAATAAAGACTTGAAATTACTGGGGTCCGTCATCTCCAATGCAGAAAAATGAGTAACAATGTCAGTAATAATCTCTCCTTGCTCGGCTATTTCCTTTATAACAGAAAAATTCTCTCCCAATCCATGATCTAATTTTATCAAGTATGCCAACTTGTTAAAGTCAGTGCGAATGTTAGGGTCTACAATTTCTTTAGGCTTTTTATGATGAAGTACAAAAGATTTCAGAAAATAAAGTGCCATGTCAGAATTAAACATACACTGTTCCAATGTATCTTCACTAAAGCAATAATTGTCATAATTGGGTTTCATCATGGCAACTATTTCATCTATAGATTCTTGAAGCACTCCCTGCTCTTTATAATATGTCAACATCTCACGCAATTCTTTCTCACTGAATCCAACCAAATCATTAAACCATGAATCATTTGTGATATTGGTTCCGATGTTAAAGCCACTAGTTACATCATCCATCGTCACCGGACTCACTCCGGTAATAAACAACCGTTCAAGAGCAGCTCCGGTTCCGGTAGTGGCAGATTTTATCACGTTAAAGAAGCCACGAATAAAACCTTCGCCATGCGTTGCTTTTCTGTAAAACTCCGTACCGTAAGTTGAAAGAATGGTATTGGTGAAATTATCGTATTCATCAATAAGTAAATAAATACGAATATTTTTCTTACGGGTAGCATAGGAATTAATCGCAGACAGAAAAGCACCGGGTTCTTCTTGTATTTTCTCATCAAGAACATCCCAAATTTCTTTTCCTAACAAATCTTCATACTTAAAGACAAAATCTTTAAGTTTGCTACAACAATGCAGCTTAAACGATAGCTCTACTTCATTGACATTGGAACTCACTTCCGAAAAATTAAATCGCATGATGAGAAACTGATTGTGGAGCTTCGTCGGATGCCGACCTATGTATAGCTGACCAAACAACTCGTCAAACTGTTCAGCATGATTTACGTCATAATAGGCCTCTAACATAGCCAAAGTCAGACTCTTCCCAAATCTACGGGGACGTATCAGAAACAGATAAGGCGGTTGCATCTCTATTTTTTCAATGAACATTGTCTTATCTACATAATAATAATTCTCTTTCTGAATTCGGCTAAAATCAGTTATTCCGTAAGGTATTTGTTTCATCATATTGCGATTCCTTTCAATTTATCTGTCTCTTATTTCTGCAGACTTTTTTCAATATTCTGCAAACGGCGTTCTAATGCTGCATACTTTTCATCCTTTTCTTTTAAAAGACGCTCGTAGAGTTCAGTGATTTTGTCGATAGGATTGAAGTTGTTAACTCGACTATCATTAATACTATCTTCGGTATCAGACTTAACTATACCCATGCTGATGTTTGCCCCACCTGCACTTTGTTCTGAATTATTCACCGTATTATTTTCAAACACCACCGTCTGTGCATCCTCCTCCAAAGTCTTGAGATAATCGAAAGGGACATTCAATGCACGTGCAAAGCGTTGCAACATCTCATCATCAATCACCTTCATCTTCTCATATTTAGAAACAGCAGGTTGTGAGAGATGTACTAATTCACTCAAACCCTCCTGGTTCATATTCTTTTCAATACGGGTACGACGTATATTGCGTCCGTGATGGACTCTCCCAATTGTCAATTCTTCTGTTTCCATTTTTATTTTCTTTCTTTTTAAAATCCAACAAATATACAAATGAAAAGTTTCGCTCGAAGCAAATATACGAAAAAAACGAATAGATGTGATAATATGGATAAAATGAATATTACAACCTGACAAATAGAATAAAATGAATACTTCAAACAGCGTATAATGTGTTAAATTATCACGAACTTTACCGCACGAAAGGGCAACAAAACAAAAGAGCTTACGAACATGAAAAGAATATTGACAAATAAAGAATACAGGTTCATAAAAGAGCTCAAAGAATTGATGACTAAATACAATGCAGTGATCTCTACAGATGCACAAGGAAAAATTGAGATTGTTGTGAATGAAGACGACGAATCATTTGATTTTGAAACAGAAAGCACGATCTATTTAGGAGAATGTTTTTCGGATAATGAGCTAAATGAATTACTGGAAAAGAACTTAGCACACATAATACGAATAAAAGAGGAGTATAAAACAAACTTGTAAACGGATTTATATAATTGAAAAATCATTAATCCAAATTTCTATATAAACACCCCACCAGATTTCTTTAGAACCAACGGCCTCTTCCTTTTAAAGGAAGGGGGCGTTCCTTTAAAAGGAGTGAAGCTTTGGTTTTAAAGCAAGAAAAACGACCTTATTAACAGGTATATTTGCCTGTATCATAAACTTTTTAAATAAAAAAGCTCTTTCAAAGAAATTTTTCTCATATCTTTGCGACGTGTTAAGTTAATAAATTGATTAAGGTCGATTTTTGACTGTTTCGAATCGGGAAGTATGGGGGTACTTTCCGATTCTTTTTTGGGGAGGATATAATAAGGTGTCTTTCATCTTTTTAAAGGTTTTAATAAACTGGATAAATCTAATATATACTAACTCTATATATAAAACAGTTCAACTCCGGAGGATACTAATAAGAAATCTTATTTTTTAAGATATACAGAAATCATCTCCTGTAAAACCTAGTTTTAGGCGGAAACCTCATTCTTGTTTCATAAACGAACTATTTCACCACAGAGGACACGGAGGACATAGAGTTTTCAGAGTTCTAGTTTAGAGATAATTATAGCCTCTGCGTCCTCTGTGGTGAAAAGGCTAAAAGAAGTATGCTGATAGAAAAAAAGAAGGCTGTTTCAAAATTAAATTTGAAACAGCCTTCATTATATATAGAAGCTATCGCTTTCTTACTTCTTTTCCGGTCTTGGCAACAAAACCTTTCTTGAAAGTTTGAATTTGCCAGTTTTCGGATCGATATCAATCAGTTTTACCTCGATTTCATCACCTTCTTTGATTCCGGCTTCTTCTACTGTTTCCAGACGTTTCCAGTCAATTTCGGAGATGTGCAGCAAACCATCCTTGCCCGGCAAGAATTCGATAAATGCACCATAAGGCATAATAGAACGAACTTTACCTTTATAAACTTCGCCTACTTCAGGAACAGCAACGATTGCTTTAATCATGCGCATTGCATCATCAATACATTTCTTGTTTGTTCCGGAAACTTCGATGCGTCCCATACCATCAATTTCTTCGATAGTAATCACAGCACCAGTTTCTTCCTGCATACCTTGGATGATCTTTCCACCAGGGCCGATCACAGCACCGATGAATTCTTTAGGAATTGTCATCGTTTCGATACGTGGAGCATGTTCTTTCAGGTCGGCACGTGGTTCAGCAATTGTTTCAGTAATCTTATTAAGGATATGCATACGTCCTTCTTTAGCCTGGTTCAAAGCACGTTCCAGAATGTCATAAGACAGACCGTCTACCTTGATATCCATCTGTGTAGCAGTGATACCGTCTTTTGTTCCGGTCACCTTAAAGTCCATATCTCCCAAGTGGTCTTCGTCACCCAGGATATCAGACAATACAGCATATTTTTCTTCGCCCGGATTCTTAATCAATCCCATAGCGATACCCGATACCGGTTTCTTGATCTTCACACCTGCATCCATCAATGCCAATGTGCCGGCACATACGGTAGCCATAGAAGAAGAACCGTTAGATTCGAGGATATCTGAAACCACACGTACTACATACGGATAGTCAACAGGAATCTGTCCTTTCAAAGCACGCCAAGCCAAGTGACCGTGACCGATTTCACGACGGCCTACACCACGTTGTGCTTTTGCTTCGCCTGTAGAGAAAGGAGGGAAGTTATAATGTAACAAGAAACGTTCTTTTCCGTGTTCCAAAACATCGTCGATAATCTTCTCATCCAGTTTTGTACCCAGAGTAACAGAAGTCAATGACTGTGTTTCACCACGAGTAAAGATAGCAGATCCGTGAGGGCCAGGCAGAGGACCTACTTCACACCAGATCGGGCGGATTTCGGTAGTCTTACGACCATCCAGACGCTTACCTTCGTCCAAAATAGAACGGCGCATGGCTTCTTTTTCTACATCGTGGTAGTAACGGTCGATCAATGCAGCCTTTTCGTCCAACTCTTCTTCAGAGAATTGAGCTTTGAATTCTTCGCGGATCGCTTCGAAAGCAGCAAAACGTTCGTGTTTGTTATTGTTTCCGGAAGCGGCAACTGCGTAAGCCTTGTCGTAACATGCTTCGCGAACAGCCTTGCGCAAGTCTTCGTCGTTTACTTCGTGGTTGTATTCACGTTTTACAGTTTTTCCAACCTCTTCAGTCAACTCCATCTGCGCTTTGCAATGAATCTTGATAGCTTCGTGAGCCACTTTCATTGCTTCCAGCAATTCAGCTTCAGATACTTCATGCATTTCACCTTCTACCATCATGATGTTCTCATAAGTAGCGGCTACCATCAAGTCCATGTCAGCTTTTTCCAGTTGTTCAAAAGTAGGATTGATAACGAACTGACCGTCGATACGCGCTACACGCACTTCAGAGATCGGTCCGTTGAAAGGAATATCTGAAACGGCAAGTGCTGCAGAAGCGGCAAGTCCTGCCAATGCATCCGGCATATCCACACCATCAGCAGAAAAGAGGATGATGTTCACATATACCTCTGCGTGATAATTATCGGGGAATAAAGGACGGAGAGCACGGTCTACAAGACGGCAAGTCAGAATCTCATAATCAGAAGCTCTACCTTCTCGCTTGGTGAAACCACCAGGGAAACGGCCGAATGCCGCAAATTTTTCTTTGTACTCTACCTGTAAAGGCATAAAATCTGTTCCGGGAACTGCATCTTTAGCGGCACAAACAGTAGCTAACAACATGGTGTTGCCCATGCGAAGCATTACAGAACCGTCTGCCTGTTTTGCCAACTTTCCCGTCTCGAGTGTGATGGTTCTTCCATCAGGTAACTCGATTGTCTTAACAATTGGGTTAATCATAAAAATTGTTTTATCTATACTTTTTCTTTCAAAATTCCTGCAAAGATATACATTTATCGTGGTAATCAGGTGGAAATGAGGTAAAAAGTTAGTGGTGAACTGATTTTTTTTCAAAATTAGGATGAAGAACCCGGCAAAATGCTTTGACTAATCTCGAAAAGAAGTATATTTGCATCTCGTTAATAACACACACTATATGAAAAAGGTTACTTTTGCAGCGCTCGCCGCACTTACTATTACTGCTTGTAGTTCCGGTCCTAAATTCCAGGTGAACGGGGATGTATCAGGAGCCGATGGTAAAATGCTTTATCTCGAAGCTTCCGGTCTGGAAGGTATTGTTCCGCTCGATTCAGTGAAGCTGAAGGGGGAAGGTACATTCAGTTTCAAGCAGCCTCGTCCCGAATCACCCGAATTTTATCGTTTGCGGATTGACGACAAAATCATCAATTTTTCTGTAGATTCTATCGAAACGATTCAGATCAAAGCTCCGTATGTGGATTTCTCCACTACTTACACGGTGGAAGGTTCGGAAAACAGCAACAAGATAAAAGAGCTGACGCTGAAGCAGATCCGCCTGCAAAAAGAGGTGGACGACTTGCTGGCAGCTTTACGCAGTAACAGAATGGGGCATGATGTATTTGAAGACAGTCTGGCAACGTTGCTCAACAATTATAAGGAAGATGTCAAAGTGAACTATATTTTCGCTGCTCCCAACACGGCAGCCGCTTACTTTGCCCTGTTCCAGAAACTCAATAATTATCTGATATTCGATCCGTTGAACAATAAAGATGATGTGAAATGCTTCGCTGCTGTTGCTACGAGCCTCAACAATGCGTTCCCTCATGCCGTACGTTCCAAGAACCTTTATAATATTGTAATTAAGGGGATGAAGAACACGCGCCAGCCACAGGCAAAAGCATTGGAGATTCCTCAAGAGAAAATAGTGGAAACCGGCATTATCGACATCGCCCTGCGTGACGTGAAAGGAAATGTGCGCAAACTGACCGACCTGAAAGGAAAAGTCGTATTGCTCGATTTCTCTGTATTCCAGTCGCCTGCCGGTTCTCCTCACAACCTGATGCTTCGCGAACTATATAATGAATACGCAAAACAAGGACTGGAAATATATCAGGTATCTCTCGATGCGGACGAACACTACTGGAAAACTGCGGCAGACAACCTTCCTTGGGTTTGTGTACGCGATGGAAACGGAGTGTATTCTACCAACGTGGCTGTATATAATGTTCGTCAAGTTCCATCTATCTTTTTGATTAACCGTAACAACGAATTAAAGCTTCGCGGCGAAGATATCAAGGATTTGGAAGCAGCTGTCAAGTCATTGCTCTAAGTTGTTATAATTTAGCATATTTCATTTAAATATGTTACATAGCATCTTTTTTCACTTGACACGTATCACTTAAAAGTCTATCTTTGCAAAGAAATAATGATAAGAGGGTTCCAACATGGCTCATGTTGGAATTCTTTTTTGTTTATATGACCATTTAAAACAATTAAAGGAGGAAAACATCATGGCTTATATGTCAGAAGAAGGTTACAAGAAACTGATGGCGGAACTGAAGGAACTGGAAACAGTGGAACGCCCGAAGATCTCTGCGGCAATAGCCGAAGCCAGAGATAAAGGAGACTTGTCGGAAAATGCAGAATACGATGCCGCCAAAGAGGCGCAGGGTATGCTTGAAATGCGCATCAACAAATTGAAAGCTACCATTGCAGACGCAAAAATCATTGATGAATCTAAGCTGAAAACAGATTCTGTACAGATTTTAAATAAAGTGGAACTGAAGAATGTAAAGAACGGTATGAAGATGACTTATACCATCGTTTCCGAAAGTGAAGCTAACCTGAAGGAAGGAAAGATTTCCGTTAACACCCCGATTGCACAAGGTCTGCTTGGCAAGAAGGTGGGTGATGTAGCCGAAATCACTGTTCCACAAGGTAAAATTGCATTGGAAGTAGTAAACATATCAATTTAACGTAAAGGCAGGTCTCCTTGTGGGGCTTGCCTTCATTTATCAATAAAAGTTATGGCAACAATATTCAGTAGAATCATCGCAGGCGAAATCCCCTGCTACAAGGTGGCGGAAAACGAAAAGTTTTTTGCGTTTCTCGATATCAATCCGTTGGTAAAGGGACACACATTGGTGGTGCCCAAACAGGAAGTAGACTATATTTTCGATTTGAGCGATGAGGACCTGGCTGCTATGCATGTATTTGCAAAGAAAGTGGCCCGTGCCATTGAAAAAGCTTTCCCCTGTAAAAAGGTGGGCGAAGCGGTTATCGGACTGGAAGTTCCTCATGCACATATTCATTTAATTCCTATTCAAAAGGAATCGGATATGTTGTTCTCGAATCCGAAACTGAAATTGTCGGATGAAGAATTCAAGTCCATAGCACAAGCAATCAACTCCTCTCTATAAAACATGATGATGAAATAAGCAAGAGCGTTCTGTGAAGGACGCTCTTTTTTTATTCCATGCCTTGAAACAAAGTGTTCCCCGGTGTGAAACGAAGTGTTCCTCACCGAGGAACAACCTGTTCCACACCGAGAAACTTTTATCGCTCCTTACTTTCGGCAACTTCTACCAAATAAACTCCGATACAGATAAAAATAATGGCAAACGTCTGCGTCCAGCTAAAACGGTCTTGTCCCAAAGCAAGGGAGGCAATAGTTGCCACAATCAGAATCAGATAACCATAGATAGCAACCACCGTTGTCTTCAGATATTTCAAACCGACAGGCAACAACATATAACTGATAGTGGTCGGGAAAATCAATACGAACATCAGGATAAGGAAAGGTGTCCAATGGAACGGCATGGAGAATACCGGAGCATCAAATCCCGTAATGAACATTACTATTATAGCAGATACAGCAGCACCGGAAAAAGTATAGCGCAACATGGTTATTGCTCCGATAGCAGTCAAGATACGCTGACTAAGAATCAGATAGACAGCATATACCACAGAGCTAAGAAGACAAAGCATATTTCCCGTGAAAGCATCGGACGCCAAATCATCACTTTGCTGGGTTAAAATACAAACCAATGCTCCTATCAAGCCGATAGAAATTCCTATTATTTTTTTAGTGGTCGCCTTCTCCTTATAAAAGAATATCATCATGAGAAAAACCCAAATAGGCTGGAGGCTGGTAAAAATGGAACTGGAAACAGGAGTTGTTTTACTCAATCCGGCCAGGTAAAGAAACATAAAGCCATAAAGTCCCAAGGCCCCCAACAGGAAAAGGAGCCATTTATCTTTGGCGGATGATTTCTCCGGAGGCATAAACCACCCGATTACCCAAAAGGCTGCTGCCGCAAACGTGCAGCGAAGGGTTGCTCCTGTCAGCGGACTCATCCACAAAGGCAGAAGATACTTCAGGGCATTCATATTTAACCCGCTAAAAACTTTCGAGACGGCCATGCTAAGATTGGCTTCCAGTTTCTTATTCTTCATTTTTTATTTCAATTGGTCGTTAAACAAAAAGGTATGACGGCGCCGGTATGCCCAGAAAAGAGTAACAACAGTAATCAGCAGATTAAAGATAAACGGAAACTCTTGCGATTGGGTATGGAATACCCACTGGAAAAAATCGACGATAAAGGGATAGAGCAAAATAGCCAGGTAGTTCATCATCATCACAAATGCCAAAGCTAATGTGGTCTTTTGCGGTAATGCGGTCTGCGTGGTCTTGTCATAAAGCATAGGCTGGATAATGCCATACCCTAAACCGACCAGAATACACCCGGGAATAATCAGCCACTCTATCGGAGCTATCCAGATTAATAATAGTCCCAATGCCATCGACAACAGGCTATATGCCTTCGTACGTTCTTTAAGCAAGCCTACAATTTTATCCAGACAGAAGCCCGGAGCCGTGATAGCCAGGAAGAAAAGCGAAATCATCAGTCCGGAATTACCACTGGAGAAATGATGCTTTTCCATTAAGAAAGGCAGATTGAAGATCACTACTATTACGATATATGTAATCACCCCATAGAAAAGCATCAGTTCTATCAGATGCTTGATGTGAATACCATATTTACTGCCTCCAATGTCTATGGCAGACTGTCGGGCAGCTTTGCTGTCGTCCGCTGAACTCGTCTCCGGCACAGTCACCGTCGCCGCATTCGCAGTTGCTACATTTGCCGCCGTAGTAGTAGCAGTATCAGACGAAGAAGATGCCGTTAAAGCGGCTTCTCCGGACCGGTCTTCTTTCAAATGTCCCACCAGCAGAATGGAAACCAACGGAAGAAGATAAACAAGAAAAGGCAGGTGCCAACTGACTTCTGCCAGATAGCCCGTCACGGCAGTTGCTATCACTAACGTAAAATTAGTTATGGCCGAACTCAACCCGAACTGTTTCACCCGATAAGTTCCCACAAAATATCTGGAAACCAATCCGGTAGACAAAGGGATAATAAGTCCGGACCCGATGCCGAGCAGAGCACTAACCACAATCAACTGCCACATTCGATTGGATATCAGATACAGAACACCGCTTGCGGCAAAAAGCCAGAGTCCGACTTTCAATACACGGACATAATCGACTTTCTCCGTCAGTTTACCACCCAGCAATATAAAAGGTATGATGAGCAATGATGGCAGTGATGTCAACATCTGTATGTCCAGATCCGTAGCTTTCGGAAATATCTTTGTAAGGTCACCCAATATAGGTGAAACAGCGAGTCCCGGCAATGAAGTCAATGCCGAAATAGACCAAATGGCAATTAAAGTGATAAGAGGAATTGTTCCTCGTCCCGTCTGTATCTTCATAATGCTTATTCGTTAAAAGTTTAGGTTTGAAGAAAACAATAGTCGCTTTATAAAGTTCATTTATTCACCACAGAGGACGCAGAGGCCACAGAAGGGAATCTTGTTCATGCCGGTACCGTTTTGAATAAAATAATGGAGTATTCTGGAAACGTTGTGGTAAATCTGAAAAAGATGATTGAGTTTTTAAGATTCTCCGTTATCTTTTTATTATAAGATATGGGTCAAGGGTGAGGGGTGGTGAGGGTAGA
>ERZ773248.102-NODE-102-length-120880-cov-32.729973_pt1 | contig 120880 bp, 109 predicted proteins | sample MGYA00580518_ERZ773248 | MGnify/ENA primary metagenome ERZ773248 (study PRJEB29015, sample SAMEA2737762) | human gut metagenome | biome: human gut; feature: human-associated habitat; material: faeces | place: China | collected 2012 ...
TTGATAAGGCAAAATATATTTCTGGTGTTAAAAAAGTTCCTTTAATTTCTTTATATCCTAAAATAGATAATTCTTCACTTATATATGAATATTCTATATTTGGTATTTTAATATTTGTATTTAATTTTTTGTTTAGAAAATCATATATTGCTTTTTCTTTTTCATACCCTTTTTTCTTATTAGCACTAAATTTGATTTTGAAAACATATTCATTATTTACAATGTATGCTTTGCTGTCATAACCCTCACCAATCAACTTTATACTATCAACAACTATATTGCATTTTTCTTCTATTATCTTTTTTATATCCATTAGTTTTTCTCCTTAAAATCATACACATAAATAATTTCATCATCTACTTTATTTATTCCTCCTGCTTTTTCATAACATTTACAAGCAGAAATATTGCTTCTATTCGTTATTAAATACATTTTATAACAATCAATAGTTTTAGCATAATCACGAGCAAATGATATTAAACCCGTTCCATAACCTTTGCCTTGATAATCAGGCATAACATCAATAGCGTCAAGATAGAATACTTTTCTTCCATCTGGTTTCAAAAGAATATATCCAAAAGCAAAACCTACTATCTTATTATTTATCTTTGCAATAAATCCAAAATCATTTTTATTATCTATAAATTTTTTTAAAACATCTACATTATATTTTGTATTTTCATCATCAACAAAATCTAACATAAGTCCCAAATCTTGTTCTTCTAATAATTTATATTCCATCTATCTCAACTCCATCTACAATTACATCATATCCACCACGAGCATATCGCTTCGCAGCTTCTAAAAACGCTTCAATGACAATCAAATTTTGCTCATTTGATTCTGGCAAATGCGGTGGTATTGCCCCTTTACTCAAATAATGATAAAAGTCATCTGTGTGCATATGTACAGACTTTTCCAAATCTGATTCTTTTGCAACAACAGATGCCGTTGTAGTTTTTCCTGTCCCCGGCGCACCTGTGATTATAATAATTCTACCTTGATTCATCTATATTTTACCTCCACAAATTCTAATTAGGCGACCAGAGGAACTGCTGGTCTGTTTGATAAGTCTCTGCATTTAGCAGTTTTCAATGTTGCCAAAACGAAAGTCAAGAAGATGTTCCTTTTCTCCATGTCACTTTCTTTGGCATAATTTACAAGGTTATTCCACACAAGATAGTTGTTCAGATATTTGGTGGAAACACCATTAAAACCACGCATAAACCTCTTTAACTGACTATGGTAGCTATTGATATGCTGTATATTATAAATGCCTTTCTTGGCTTTGCCCGTCTTTAACTGTACAAGGTCAATGCCGTTGGCATTCGTAAATCTCACATAGGAGTTCATCTTGTCCGTAACAAGAGTGGAATTGGTCTTAATCCTACCATCATAAATATGATGTAAATCTCTTGTAGAAACTCTACCAGTATTCGTAATCTTGGAGATAGACAAGCCATTCCTATTAACCGCACAAGGAACACATACCTTTTCTTGGGACAAGCCTCTGATATGTGTAGAATGACCACGCTTATGAGCCTTGCGTGGCATAGCAAATGTCTTACTCTTGCTATGATTGCCCTTGTACGAGATGGCGAAAAAAGTTTCGTCAGCCTCAATAATGCCGTTAAGAGTAACATCGTCTGCCATATTCTGAAGAGCGTCTAAAATCTTGTGCCTCCAAAGGAAAGCGGTGTTTCTATGAATACCACAAGCAACAGCAGTCTTACGAATGGATAAACCATTCATCATACAATCAATATACTGTTCCCATACGGACAAGTCTTTTCTTGTACCAGACACAATGGAGTTCGTAGCAATCACGAAGGACTTGCCACAATCCTTGCATACATATCGCTGCGTACCGTCTTTACGATGACCGTTACGAACCACATGAATACAACCACAAAGAGGGCATACACGACCATTTGCAAAGCGTTCCTTTGCCACGAAATCTTCAATATTCAAAGACTTTACAAAGGCAGTGCTTAAAAGCATTGTTTTAAGGCTTTCCTGCTCTGCAACAGTCAACTTACCGATAATATCTAATGCGTCTTTGATAGTAGGCATATCCAATTACCTCCTTCGGTGGTACTATTTCCTACTATTATTATGCGCTATTTCTCGTCAAAAATCAACCGTTTGTTGTGACATAGCCGTTTTTTATTAGAGATATTTAATCCACAGCGGATAAGTACTCAACACTACTACCAAAAGAAGTACGAAAATATCGCCGAAGCGCAGCGGTGCCGGCGGCATATTCTTGTAGGTGTTACCGCCAAAGCCCTTCAGCTCCATGGAAAGTGCCAGTGTTTCCGATTTTGCTACCGCACGCATAACCAGCGGACGGATAACAACCAGATAAGCGAAGAAGCGCTTGAACATATTGCCACGGTTAGAATAGCCGCGACAGCTTTGTGCATCCAGCGTAATACCGCTATCGGTCAGAAAGTTAGGCACAAAGCGCAGCGCCGTAGTCAGCATGAAGGCATATTCGCAGGGCATATGAAAACGGTCTACCAAAGCCTTGGCAATGTCCTGAATTCGGCTCGCTGCCAACAGGCACAAAAACGCCATCGTCATAACCAGCATACGCAGGCCGCCGGTAAGCGATACATCAAGCGGAGAGCCGAAAAGCAGCTGCAGTAAAATCATCATACCGGTGAAAACTGCCAGACCGCCGATAGCAGCCATCGTCATTCTGTCATGCTTAATGTATAACAGCAGCGCCAGCTCCAAAACAAGAATCGTGGCTACCGCTTCTACCGGCAGAATGAACACCCAGGCAGTAACCGCCAGAGTAACTATAATCTGTGTAAAGGCTGTCAGCTTCATCTGCTTCCCTCCTTACAAATAACTTGCTTGCAAAATTCTTCGGCAGTTGCGGCCTCAATTCCCAAGGATGCAGCCAGAGCTGCTACCGTAGGACGGCACAGACCCCAGCGCTCTACCGGTTGGCTGCCGTCAAACAGCTTCACCGGCGTACCGTCGTAAACCAGCTTGCCGTAATGCAATACAATTGCACGCTTAGCGTAACGACGTACAATATCCATATCATGCGAAATCAGTACAATCGTAATGCCGCGCTTTTCATTGATTGCCTGCAGGTAGCTCATCATAGCTTCCTTTTCCAACGCATCCTGCCCATTGGTAATTTCGTCCAGAATCAGCGTGCGCGGATTAAGTGCCAGTGCCGCCGCAACGCCAAGGCGTCGCTTCTGACCGAAGGACAGAAGGCGTGGATATTCACCCTTCAGCTCTGTCAGGCCCATAGCCTCCAACGCTTCGTTTACCTGACGCTCTATAGTTGCTTCCGTCAGCTTTTTGGCACGCGGCCCATAAGCAACCTCATCAAATACAGTATCCTCTAAAATCTGCAGGTCCGGGTTTTGGAATACGTAACCGATTTTATCGGCCAAATCTGCCGGCTCACGCTTAACGATATCCTCGCCGTCAACAAAAACCTGACCGCTGCGCGGATGGCACAGTGCCATAAACAGACGGCTCAAGGTTGTTTTACCGCTGCCGTTATGTCCCAACAACGCCACAAATTCTCCGTCCTCTATCTTGCAATCCATATCCTTGATTACAGGCTGTCCACGCATATAAGCGAAATTGACATCCTTTGCTTCTAACATCAGTCAGCTCTCCCTTCTGCCGCAACAATCCCATAGGTGCGAAAATCAGCCAGCGCATCCTCTTCGCTGCGCCAATCGCCCAAATCCACGCCGAGCTTTTCTTCCAGGCCCAGCTTAATCTGCCACAGTGACGGCAGCAGCGGACGTAATGCAGGATTTTCGTACATTTTAGGAGCAGCAGCCTCAAAGGCATCAGCCGCCACCAGCTCGCCCTCGTTCAGTACAATCATATCCGTTACGTAAGGCAGCACATAATCCACGCGATGTTCAACGGCAATAATCGTTGTACCGTACTGCTTATGGATTTTGTCTACCAGCTTATACAGGGAACGTGCACCGTCCGGGTCCATTGCAGATACAGGCTCATCCAGCACAATAATCTCCGGATGCACGGCAAGCGTTGCTGCCAAAAGCAGACGCTGACGCTGACCACCGCTGAGCTCGTCCAGCTGATAGCTTTCGCGCCCCGGCAGGCCTACATCCTCGAGCGCCTGTCTGGTGCGTTCTTTAACCTCATGCGGCGCAAATCCGTGGTTAAGCAGGCTGAAGGCAATTTCCTCGCCGGCAGTCAATGAAACCAGCTGGCTTTCGTAGTCTTCCATAATAAAGCCCACACGCATGGCAATATCGCTGACGCGCTTGCCCTTAGTGCTTTCGCCGTTAATTTTAACATCGCCGCTGTAGCGTCCGCCCATGTAATAGGGGACGATACCGGTCATAGCCTTGCACAGCGTTGTCTTACCGGCACCGCTAGGTCCGGTGATAACGGTGAAGCTGCCTTTTTTTATTTCAAAGTTGATATCCCGCAGCACCAGATCCGATTTTTTATAGGCAAAGTAAAAATTCTCTACGTTGATTACGCTTTCCATTATTTTTCATCCTCCTGAAAGTAAAACAGCTTCCGCACGGGAGCGTACAGGAAGAAGGTTATCAAACCGTTAAGCAGGCCTACAATCGCAACAACCGGCAGCATAGCGTAAATCCATACGTGCAGCGGCAAGCCTAAAATAAGCTTCAGGATAAAAGTAAACAGACCGCCGCTGGTCATCGTAGCAACAAAGCCGGTGATAAACGGACGCAGCTTCCATTCGCTGATACCGATTTTAACCATAGCCTCAACCAAAAGGCAGCAGACAGTCGCACCGGCCAGCTCGCTGGCAACATTGCCCAGCGGGAAAGCCGATTTAGAGGACGGTACCAGTGTCAGGCCAGCGATAAAACCGATACCGATAGCCTGAGACAGCTTGGGACGCGTCAGATTGATAACAATAGAGTACATAGCAATTGTCCAGTTAGGCGTTACACCGCCGACGTTAGGACTTACAGTGTGCAGAATAATACCGATTGCCAGCAGCATCGCCGTAATTGCGACCCAGCGGTAGCCATCCTGCATTGGCTCAACCTCTATCAGCTGCGGCACAGGTTTATTATTTCTTTCATCCATGAGTAATTACACCTCTCCCTAAAATAGTGCCAGAAAATAATATGTTATCATTATACTATATTTAAATGCTTTTGTAATGCTTTAGCGAAAAAAAGTATCTCAGGTTATAGCAGGAAAAGAAAATTGTTACAAAGGTAATAAAAAATCTGCCACGCTTTCGCACAGCAGATTTCTATTTTTGATGAGTTACGCTCAATCTTATCTATTTGGCATTAAGAGCATCATTACGAGTAAGCAGATACACACAATACTGATTCATACTGATACCTTCCTGCTTAGCATGCTGACTCAAAAGCTTATGCAAAGCCTTGGGCACACGAAGTTTAAACTGACCGGAATATTTATCCTTTTTCTCAGGCAGAGGAATTCCCATTTCATTTTCCAAGGCAGCTTCCAGCCATGTACGCTTAGCATCAACTGCATTTGCCGCTGCCTCTTCAATAGTATCCCCCATAGTAATACAGCCGGGAAGCTCAGGAAAATAAGCAACATAACCGCCTTCATCTTCATCAGGTTCAAACTCAAGGCGATAATTCAACTTCATGTAATCTTCTAAAGTTTTCATTTTTCTTCCTCGCTTTCCACAATATTTTTAACTAACTTAATATACACCTTTTTGATCGGTTTATGCTTAGGAATAGTAATAACAGCTCTGCCCTTTTTACGAAACGAAAAATGGCTGCTGCCACTTTGCGGAGATTGCATTTCATAGCCATAGCTTTCCAATATTTTCTGCAATTCCTCAAACCGCATATCATGTGATAATTTTTTCAGCTTGTACAGTAGCTTTTCCCATTGTGACATAGCTTCTTTCTATCTCCATTATACTTGGTGTCATATGTGGTGTCAATAAAAAAGGCATCTGCCGAAAGCTCGACAGATGCCACTGACTCACACAGTCAGGCACGATCTTTTCGCTAAGTGAAAATAATCATGCAACTGTTTATAGTCTACCATACATATTTGGTTTTGTAAAATTTTCCTTACGCTCTCTTGCCCCCAAGCTCACGCAGCAGCTCCTCCGGCGTAATGTTGTGATAAGCCAAAAGCACCAGGCAGTGATACCACAAATCTGCCATTTCGTGCAGCACCTTATCCTTCTCGCCGTTCTTGGACGCGATAATCGTTTCCGTAATCTCGTTGCCCAGCTTTTGCAGCAGCTTATCCTGACTGCCGCTCATAAGGAACTTCATCTCTGCATCATCAGCCTGACGCTTGTACAAAATCATACGGTACAACTCGCTGATAACCTTCGGCAGCCCTTCTACCTCAGGCACCGGCAGATTGGACGTATGCCACAGCGCATTATGGAAGCAGGAATATTCGCCTGTATGGCAAGCTACTCCCTGCTGCTCTACCTTTACGAGCAATGCATCACCGTCACAGTCATAGAACAGCTCTACAACCTTCTGCAGATTACCGCTTGTTGCGCCCTTGTTCCACAGCTCCTGACGGCTGCGGCTCCAGAACCAGGTATAACCTGTTTCCAATGTTTTGAGCAATGACTCCTCATTCATATACGCCAGCATAACAACATCGTTCGTGCGTACATCTACAACAACAGCAGGCACAAGACCTCTGCTGTCAAATTTGATTTTAGAAATATCGATCTGCATTATAACCTCACCTCTATACCTCGAGAACGCAGATACTCCTTCACCTGCTTAATGGTGAAGGTTTTATAGTGAAAAACAGAGGCCGCCAGCACAGCGTCAGCGCCACCTTCTGTCAGCACATCATAGAAATCCTCCAGCTTGCCTGCACCGCCGCTGGCGATAACAGGCACATTTACGGCACTGCTTACGGCCTTCGTCAGAGCAATGTCATAGCCGTTTTTCGTGCCGTCGGCATCCATGCTTGTCAGCAGGATTTCTCCGGCACCGAGCGCTACGCCTTTTTTTGCCCATTCCACGGCATCAAGTCCCGTCGGCTTACGCCCGCCCTGCACATAAACCTCCCACTTGTTCTCACCGCATTTACGTGCATCAATTGCGAGAACAATGCACTGGTTACCAAACAGTTTGGCACCGTCGGCAATCAGCTGCGGATTTTTTACCGCTGCGGAATTGAGCGAGGTTTTATCAGCACCGGCACGCAGAGCATTTTTGATATCCTCCACGCTGCTGATGCCGCCGCCGACTGTCAGCGGCATAAAAACCTTGGCCGCAGTTCTGCTGATAACATCCAGCATCGCCTTGCGCTCCTCAAAGGTCGCAGTAATATCAAGGAAAACAAGCTCATCAGCACCCTCGGCATCATAAGCCGCCGCACGTTCCACCGGGTCACCGGCATCACGCAGACCGACAAAGTTCGTGCCCTTAACAACACGTCCTTCCTTAACATCAAGACAAGGAATAATTCTCTTCGTAAGCATCTTATTCCTCCTTTGCCGCAGCAATTTTTAAAGCGTCCGGCAGATTAACGGCACCGGTATAAATTGCCTTACCGATAATGCAGCCTGCTACGCCATCCTTTTCGTATTTTTTTACGTTGCGGATATCATCGAGCGAAGCTACACCGCCGCTGGCAATAATCGGTACGCCACAGGCACGCGCCAACGCCGCCGTCGCTTCGGCATTTACGCCGCTGAGCATACCGTCACGGCTGATATCGGTAAAGATAATCGTTGCCACACCATATTCTGCCATGCGCTTGGCCAGCTCGGTTGCGACAACGCCGCTTCCTTCGCCCCAGCCTTCGATAGCTACATCGCCGTTCTTCGCATCAATGCCGACAGCGATATGTCCGGGATATTTGGCGCAGGCCTCTTTGACAAGCTCAGGATTCTTTACGGCAGCGCTGCCCAAAATCAGGCGCTCCACACCCAGCTCCAAAAGCTTTTCTACTGCCTGCAGATTGCGAATACCGCCGCCAAGCTCGACAGGAATTTTTACAGTTTTAAGAATGCGTTCAATCACAGGCAGGTTTTTGCCCTCGCCCGCCAGCGCACCGTCAAGATCAACAAGATGCAGCCATTCGGCACCGCAGGCCGCCCACTTGGCAGCCATCTCCGCCGGGTCATCGGCAAAAACAGTTTCTGCATCAAAGCGTCCCTCCGTCAGACGCACGCAGCGTCCGCCACGGATATCTATTGCAGGATATATAATCATAATTTTCCCCTCATAATTCAACAAAATTTTTCAGCAGGCGCATGCCGACTCTGCTCGACTTTTCCGGATGGAACTGAAAGGCCTGAACATTACCGCGTCCCACGGAAGCAGTAACCTCCATGCCATAGTCGCAGACCGAGGTAATAATGCTTCTGTCCTCTGGCTCTGCATGGAAGCTGTGCACAAAGTAAACGTATTCACCCTCCGCACCCTCTAAAAGCGGTGAAGGACTGCGCAGCTCCAGCTTATTCCAGCCCATATGCGGAATCTTCAGCTCGGTATCAAGCAGGCGCACCTTGCCTTTGAAGAAGCCCAGGCCCTTAACGCCCGGCGCTTCGTCGCTGCCCTCAAACAAAAGCTGCATGCCCAGGCAAATGCCCAGAAAAGGCTTGCCGCTGTGCAGGCTTTCCGTAATCACGGGAATCAGGCCCGACTTTTCCAGGTTAGCCATACAATCGCCAAAAGCACCCACGCCCGGGAGCAGAATCTTTTCAGCCTGCGCAATCACAGACGCATCGCTTGTCACCACAGGCTCCGCACCGATAGAACGCAGTGCGTTCTGCACGCTGTAAAGATTGCCCATGCCATAATCTATAATCGTTATTTTTTTACTCATATATTTTCCCTCATGCTAACTCAAAACATGTGTGAAGCAACGGTGCTTTATAACACGCATTAAAGTGTCCCCTTGCTGCTCATAACACCATGCACACGGCTGTCAAAGGCTACTGCCTCGGCCAACGCTCTGGCAAAACCTTTGAAAATCGCTTCGATGATGTGATGCGTATTCTTGCCGTAAAGCACGCGGATATGCAGCGTGAGGCCTGCCTGCATTGCCAAAGCGCGGAAAAATTCCTCCGTCATCTCGGCATCGTAAATGCCAAGCTGTACCTTAGGAATATCCGCGTCAAAAACAAGATACGGACGGCCGCTGAAATCCAGACACACCTGTACCAGCGCTTCATCCATCGGCAAAAAGCAGTTGCCGTAACGGTGAATGCCTGCCTTATCGCCCACAGCCTCCTTCAGCGCCTGGCCTAAAACAATACCGCAGTCCTCTACCGTATGATGGCTGTCAACATCTAAGTCGCCCACAGCATGCACCACCAGATCACTGAAGCTGTGCTTCGCCAAAAGCGTCAGCATATGGTCAAAAAAGCCGATGCCTGTATTTATTTCGCAGCTGCCGCTGCCATCAAGGCACCATTCGGCGCTGATGCCTGTTTCCAGTGTTTTTCTTTCTACATTACCGCTTCTCATGCTTTTACCTCCGCACACAGCTCGGTGATTTTAGCAATAATCTGCTTGTTTTCTTCAGGCAAGCCGATAGTGATACGCAAGCAGCCCTGCAGCACCGGATGCGTGCTGAAATCACGCACCAGAATACTGTTGGCCAAAAGATATTTAAAGATCAGCTTGCCTCCTGCCGCCTGCTCCGGCAATCTTTCGCTAAATTTCGCCGCATAAGCCTTGGCAAGCTGCTGCATCAGTTCCCCCTCCGCACGGAAGGTAACAAAATTAGTTGCCGTCGGCCATACCTTAAAGCCTAAGGTTTTCAGACAATCTGCAAATTTATCGCGTTCCTCGCGGATGGTTTTGATGCGTTCTTTATACAATTCCTTGTTTTCGTAAACTGTTTTAGCGGCCATCAGCGTAAAGGCATTTACATGATACGGCAGCAGCGCCTTGCCCAACTGACGCACCAGCCCCAGCGCACCCACTGCATAACCGCAGCGCAGACCTGCCAGCCCATAGGCCTTGGAAAAGGTGCGGAAAACCATCAGATTGCTGTAGCGTCCGACTAAGCTCAAAGTAGAGCCTGCTACCAGCCACAGCTTGTGCATCGGACGCAAATCATTCGGTGCCAGCTCCTTGCCATCGGCAAATTCCATGTAAGCCTCATCCATAATAACAGGGCAATCTACATTAGCAATAATTTTTTCCATAGCTGCCAGGCTGTTATAGTTGCCTGTAGGATTGTTCGGATTGCAGACAATCAACAGTGAAGGCTGCTGCTCCTTACAAAAGCTGATAACGCTGTCAGCATCAACAAAGCCTTCGGCTGTCAGCGGATAGCGCACCTCCTCGCTGTCGGAAAGGGCAGCGTATTCGCCGTACATAGAAAATGACGGCCAGGGTACGGCAATCTTTTTGCCGGGCCCGCCAAAAACATAACAGGCCTTTTCCAACAACTCGCTGGAACCGTTGCCGATTTTTACACAGTCAATATCTACATCCAGCTCTTTGGCAATCACTTCGCACAGGTTTTCCGATTTAATTGGCGGATAACGGTTAAACGGGAAGCGTGCGGTGCGCTGGGTAATCTTTTCCGCAATCTCCTGCGGCAGCTGGTAATTACTTTCGTTGGCGTTAACAATAATATCCGCCGCCACGCTTTCTACGGCATATTCTTCCATCGCCTCAATACTTTGGCGAACAGTAAAGCTACTCATCTTCTGCCTCCTTATTTACCCACACGTTTACGAATAGCGTTTGCATGAGCCTGCAGTCCCTCTGCTTCAGCCAAGGTAATAATATCGTCGGCAGCGGCCATAAGTGCCGGAGCAGTGTAGGCAATAATGCTAGTTTTCTTCATAAAGGTTTCTACGTTCAGTACGGAATAGAATTTCGCCGTACCGCCTGTCGGCAGAACGTGGTTCGGTCCTGCATAGTAATCGCCCAGCGGTTCCGGTGAATAAGCACCCAGGAACATTGCGCCGGCATTACGGATATACGGCATAATTTCGAACGGTTCCTTAGTCATGATTTCCAAGTGCTCCGGTGCGGAAAGGTTAGCCATTTCGATAACGGTAGGCATATCCTTGGCAAGGACGATCTTACCTGCCTGCTGCAGAGAGGTACCGGCGATTTCCTTACGCGGCAGCTGTGCCAGCTGCACTTCGATTTCCTCGCCCACAGCGTTGGCCACACGCTCGCTGTCGGTAATCAGAATGGCGCAGGCCAGCGGATCATGCTCTGCCTGGCTCAGAAGGTCTGCTGCCAGATAAGTCGGGTTAGCGCTGTCATCTGCTACAATCAAAATTTCGCTCGGACCGGCAAGCATATCAATATCAACGTGACCGATAACGGCTTTTTTCGCCAAGGTTACAAAGATATTGCCGGGGCCGGTGATTTTTTCTACCTTCGGTACGGTTGCGGTGCCAAAGGCCAGTGCAGCAATTGCCTGTGCGCCGCCCATTTTATAAATTTCGGTAACACCGATTAATTTTGCCGTTACCAGCACGTTCGGATTAACCTTGCCGTCCTTTCCGGGCGGTACGGCCATCACAATGCGGGGAACGCCGGCCACCTTTGCCGGGCAGGCATTCATCATTACAGACGAAGGATAAGCAGCAGTGCCGCCGGGAACATAAATACCGACGGAATCAACCGGGGTAACCTTTTGCCCCAGCAGTGAACCGTAAGGACGGTTCGTAAGCCAGGTTTTCGGCATCTGCTCTTCATGGAACTTCATAACATTGGCAATGGCACGCTCCAAAGCAGCCTTTACTTCCGGTTTGACAATAGCTTCCGCTTCCGCAAATTCTTCCTCGGTTACGCGGATATTTTCCGGTGTCAGCTCTACGCGGTCAATCAGCTTAGTATAGTAAAAAAGGCTTTCGTCACCGTTTTTACGCACATCAGCAACAATCTGATCAACAACCTGTGCTGCCGTCATGTGTCTGCCAAACATAGCGTCCGTGCCTGCCTGAATGCGCGGAGATAATTCCACCTCGTCAAAAGCTTTCTTCTTCATTAAAGCAGCAATCTCTGCTGCGCTCATCTTTCTTGCGTCTGTAACCTGCATTTTATTTATCCTCCTCATTTAAAACAATACGTAAATCCTCAACCAGCTTGTGCAAGCGCGCAAATTTCAGCTTAAAGCTGGCGCGGTTGGCAATCAGTCTGGCAGTAGCGGTAAAAATAGAATCAACCTCCGCCAGTTTATTTTCTTTCAGGGTGCGCCCTGTTTCTACTATATCTACAATCATTTCACTCAGGCCTACGATAGGTCCAAGCTCAATCGAGCCGTTGAGCTTCACAATTTCTGTCTGAATTCCCAGCTTATTGAAATAAGCCTTGGCGCAGTTCGGATACTTCGTTGCTACCCTCAGGTGAGCATAATCCGTCAGCTTGGCGCGTCGCTTGGCCTCCGGCACCGCCATCATCAGGCGGCAGCGGCCAAAGCCCAAATCCAGAAGCTCCACCACGTCTTTATCCTGCTCCAGCAGTACATCCTTGCCGATGATACCGATATCTGCCGCACCGTATTCAACATACGTCGGTACATCAACGGTTTTGGCAATAATAAAGCGTACCTTGGTTTCCTCGTTGCTGATTACCAGCTTGCGTGAATCCTCGGTAACGTTTTCGGCGCTGTAGCCTACCTTCGCCAGCAGGCGTACAGACTTATCGAACAGCTTGCCCTTCGGCAATGCTATAGTAATGTATTCGTCCATAAAAATACCCCTCTATATTTCCCAGCTATAAGCTTAATGTGTATACTATCTTTTCTTTAAGCTTATTCTACATATACTAACGATTTACAGCCATATTCCTTTACGGCAAGCGCTGCTCCCTGCAGGTCCGCAGCCTCGGTCAGCAGCTTCACGCTGCGACCTTCGCGGCGCAATGCTGTCGCTTTGGCAATCGCCTCCGGCAGCTTGCCTTCGCTCCAGGTTACCAGCACGTCCCAGGTTCGGTTATTGGTAGCAACACCGTTGCGCTCCAAAGCCAGCAGTACGCGGTCCACGCCAACGGCAAAGCCTGTTGCCGGGCACTCCAGACCGAAGCGCTGCATCATCTTATCGTAGCGTCCGCCGCCTGCCACCGGATAACCCATTTCCGGCAGATACACTTCAAAAAGCATGCCCGTGTAATAGTCAAGCGAACGATATAAGCCAAGATCAAAGCTCAAATAGCCTGCTGCACCGTAAGCATCCACCAGCTTGTAGATTTTGCGCAAATCATTCAGCGCGCCTTGGCACTTAGCGTTAGTTACTATTGCAGCAACCTTGTCCAAAAGCTCTATGCCGCCCTGCAGGAAGAGGAAATCGGCAAAAAGCTGCTTGATTTCCGGACGGATATTTTCCATCGCATCTGCCATCTGCTGCATGCCCACAGCATCATGACGGCGCAGGTAATCCTTCAGCTGCTGCAGCTGAGCAGCATCAAAGCCCGCTTCCTCCGCCAGGCCGTTGATAAAATCAACGTGGCCCAGGCTGATAGCGAACTTCTGCAAGCCTGCAGCCTGCAATGCTTCGGCTGCCAGCACGATAACCTCGGCATCGGCAGCGGCACCGCTGGCACCCAGCATTTCTACACCGGCCTGCTCGAATTCGCATTGGCGTCCCGCCTGAATTTCTTCATAACGGTAAAGATTTGCCAGATAGCAAAGACGTTTAATCTTTTCGCCGCCCTGCAGGCGTGTCGCTGTCAGACGGGCAATCGGTGCCGTCATATCATTGCGCAGCGCCAGCAGATTATTGCTGCGGTCAAAAAAACGGAAGTCCCCTTTGCTACCTGCGGCGCCAAAAGTATCAACATATTCGAAATCAGGTGTTTTTACCTCATCATAGCCCCATTTGTCAAAAACGTTGATAATCGCATTTTCAATTCCGCGGCGTGTCTTCATCTCTCCCGGCAGAATATCCTTGGTTCCGTAGGGAACCTGATACACCTTATTAGTCATCTTTTTTCTTCCCCTCTTTTATAACTTGCATGACAGAATTATAACCGTCAGCGCCGTAAACAAGACAACGTTTAACGCGTGAAATCGTCGCGGTACTGGCACCGGTTTTCTCTACGATAGTTTCGTAAATACAGCCTTCATCCAGCATGCGCGCTACCTCCAGGCGCTGTGCCATTGCCTTCAGCTCGCTGATAGTACAGATATCCTCAAAAAATTTATAGCATTGCTCCTCATCCTTTAAGCTGAGAATCGCTTTGAATAACTGGTCTGTTAAATGATCATGAATATTTGCTGCCATTTTTTAGTTTCCTCCTGTGCGTTACGTGCATATAACGATAGTACTTTAACTCACTAACTTGTAAAAATACTTTAATACTTTATCTTATGAAAGTCAAGAAGAATTTACAAAAAATCTTTTTTCCGCAGGTTTTGTAAAAAATTTCGCATTTCGCTTTACAATTACCTAGTATTTTGATATAATTTGAGCAATTCCTGAAATCCATTGGACGCAGCTTTACAGCTTTACAGTTTTTTCGTAAATTTTACGCAAAACTGTTGACAATATCCTAAAATAGATGTATGATTATTTCATTCAAACTTAACAGAGATTTCATCAAGAGTAGCTGAGGGACTGGCCCGATGAAGCTACGGCAACCACACATCAGTGAACGGTGCCAATTCCAACGGATAATTCCGGCAGATGAAGATTACAGATGCAACGTATCCTTCGCCGTGCCGGTGAAGGATTTTTTTACGCCGGCCGTCAATTCCGACAGCAGACGTACACCGGAGAATGCGACTCTCAAGCAGCATCCGCTGACTTCTATTGGAAAATAATCTCTCACACTCAAATAAGGACTGCTGAAACTTGCAGTCACATTAGAAAGGAACACAAGAATGATAGAACTAGTTAATGTAGAAAAAACCTACTACAGCAAGGCCGGCGACATCCATGCTCTGCACAAAACAAGCCTGAGCATCAAGGCCGGCGAAATTTTCGGTATCATCGGTCTTTCCGGTGCCGGCAAATCCACCTTGGTGCGCTGCATCAACATGCTGGAAAAACCTACCGCAGGCCAGGTATTCGTTGACGGCCAGGAGCTGACCGCCATGAGCGAAGCACAGCTGCGTAAAGCACGTCAAAGCATCGGCATGATCTTCCAGCACTTCAACCTGCTGGCAAGCCGTACTGTTTATGATAACATCGCTTTTCCGCTGGAGATCCAAGGTCTGAGCAAGAGCGAAATCGACAAGCGCGTACGTCCGCTGCTGGAGCTGGTACAGCTGGAAAGCCGTGCCAACTATTATCCCAGCCAATTATCCGGCGGCCAGAAGCAGCGTGTAGGCATTGCCCGCGCTCTGGCAAGCAATCCTAAGGTACTGCTGTGCGACGAAGCAACCAGCGCCCTCGACCCGCAGACCACCAAATCTATTCTGCATCTGCTGCAGGACATCAACAAAAAGATGAACCTGACCATCGTGCTGATTACGCACCAGATGGAGGTTGTAAAAACCATCTGTGACCGCGTTGCTGTTATCGAAAGCGGCGACATCATTGAAGAAGGCCCGATGATTGACGTTTTCACCAATCCGCAGCATCCCACTACCAAGGAATTTACCAAGAGCGTTATCAACGCCGAGCTGCCTGATATCGTTAAACAGATGAAATTAAGCGATACCTATACAGAAGGCAGCAAGCTGCTGGTGCGTATCTCCTTCATCGGCGACAGTGCCAGCGAGCCTATTATTTCCGGCATGGTAAAACATTTTGATGTTGACGTAAGCATTATTTCCGGTAATACCGACCAGCTGAAGGATGTCCTCTTCGGCACCCTGCTGATTGAGATTTCCGGTAACCGCGAGCGCATTAAAAATGCATTGGAATATCTGCATCAGCAGCATCTGAAAACGGAGGTAATTGGCTATGAGTCCTGATATGATTGACCTTTTAATAAAATCCTTTTGGGAAACCTGCTACATGGTTTTCGCTTCTACCGCACTTTCCACTTTAATCGGCATTCCGCTGGGCGTAATTCTTACCGTAACCCGCAAGGACCACATTCTGCCGAACCAACCGCTTAACACTATTCTGGGCGCGATTGTCAACGCAACGCGTTCCACTCCTTTCATTATATTAATGGTAGCAATTATTCCGCTGACACGTATGATTGTCGGCTCTTCCATCGGTACTACCGCAGCAATCGTGCCGCTGACTATTTCCGCAGCACCGTTCATTGCACGTATCATTGAATCTTCTCTGCTGGAAATTAACCCCGGCATTATCGAAGCAGCACAGGCTATGGGTGCAAGCCCGATGCAGATTATCACTAAGGTACTGCTTCCCGAAGCAATGCATTCTATCGTACTGGGTGTAACGCTTGCCATCATCAGCTTAATCGGCTATTCCGCAATGGCCGGCACCTTAGGCGGCGGCGGTCTTGGTGACCTGGCAATTCGCTACGGCTACCAGCGCTTCCAGATGGATGTTATGATTGCCACCGTTGTCGTGCTCATCGTCATGGTACAGGCAATGCAGTCCTTAGGCGACTACGCATCTAAAAAATTAAACAAAAACAAACTGTAATCTACAAGCCAAATGAGGGTTTACAACGATGAAGCGAGTTTCATCGACGTAATAAAGAAAAAGCCGCTTCTGCCTGGCAGCAGACCACCATTATTTTAGGGAGGAACAACTTATGAAGAAGATTACCAAACTTTTACTCACCGTTGCGCTTTGCGCACTGACCATCATCGCCGCAGGCTGCGGTGGTGACAACAAGGCAGCCGATAAAAAGGCTGACCCGAACGCACCTGTTAAAATCGGTGTAACCGCCGGTCCGCACGCTGAAATCATGGACAACGTTAAAAAGCTGGCTGAAAAGCAAGGCCTGAAAATTGAGGTTGTCGAATTCTCCGACTATGTAACCCCGAACGTATCCCTGGCACAGGGCGAGCTGTTTGCCAACTCCATGCAGCATGCTCCGTATCTGGCAGCAACCCTGAAAAAAGAACCTAAATTCGAACTGGTTGAAGCTTTCAAAACCGTAAACTTCCCGATGGCTATCTACTCCACCAAATATAAAAAGGTTGAGGATATCCCGGCAGGCGCAACCATCGGCATTCCTAACGATCCGTCCAACGGTGCTCGCGCACTTCTGGTTCTGGCTGACAAAGGCTTCATCGAAGTTAAGGATAAAAACGATGTTTCTACATCTATAGCAAGCATTACCAAAAATCCGAAAAACTACAAGATTCAAGAGCTGGACGCTGCTTCTATTCCTAAAGCAATGGGCGACCTTGATATTGCCGTAATCAATGCCAACTATGCACTGGTTGCCAAACTGAACCCGTCTAAGGACAGCCTGTTGGTCGAACGCGCTGATAACCCGTTTGTTAACATCTTCGTAACCACCAAGGCTAACGAAAAGGATCCGCGCATTGAACAGCTGAAGAAGATTTACACCTCCGCTGAAAACAAAAAATTCATCGAGGATCACTTCAAAGGATCCATTACTCCGGCATTCTGATTTACCGAAGCATAGTACAAAAGCTCCCGCAGACTTCTGTGGGAGCTTATTTCTTAGCTTACCGCAATTTCTAAAAAAAATTTGCGTTTAGCACTTTACAAATTTAGCGTACTAAAGTATAATGGGTACATAGTTAAATGCTAATTAACAAATGAGGTGTGGAAAATGAAAAAATTAGTAGCTTTAGTAATAGGTCTGATGATGATGCTCATGATGGTTGCCGGCTGCGGCAGCGACGGCCCGAAAAAAATGGTAATCGGCCTGGACGATAACTTCGCTCCTATGGGTTACCGCAATGAAAAGAACGAAATCGTCGGCATGGATATCGACCTTGCACGCGAAGCCTGCAAGCGTGCCGGCATGGAAGTAGAATTCAAGCCTATCGATTGGGGTGCAAAAGAAGCAGAGCTCAAATCCAAACGCATTGACGCTATCTGGAACTGCTTCACCGTTAACCCGGAGCGTGAAAAGGTATACGGCATGTCCAAGCCTTACATCAACAACTCCCAGCTGGTTGTTGTTCCTAAGGATTCTCCGATTAAAAACCTCGAAGATTTAAAGGGTAAAATCGTAGCGGTACAGGATGACAGCACAGGCTCCTACCTGCTCGAACAGCCTGCACACAAAGAGCTGGCAGCTTCCATGAAGGAAGTTCGCAAATATCCCGACTTCGCAGCTATTTACATGGAAATAGACAACAAACGTGTTGATGCTGCTATCGTAGACGCAGTTCTTGCTCGCGGCTATTATGACAAAAAGAAACCCGGTGCCTACAGAATTCTTGAGCAGAACATGGGTGATGAGGTTGTAGCAATTGCCTTCCGTAAGGACGACAAAGACTTCAAAGACCGCATCGACAAAGCTATGGATGAAATGAAAAAAGACGGTACCTGCAAAAAGATTTCCGAAAAATGGATGGGCGCAGATATCACAAAATATTAATTTGTTATCACTTGAGGGCTGTCGCATTTAGCGGCAGCCCATATTATAATTATATGGAGAGAAATAATTTATGGATTACGTTTTAAATATCATCCCTCAGATGATGGATGGCTGCCTGGTATCATTTCAAGTTTTTATTATCACCATCGTACTGAGCATTCCGTTGGGCATTTTGCTCAGCCTCGGCCGTGTTTCCGGCATTAAACCCCTGCAGGCCCTCATCGGCGGCTATGTTTGGATTCTGCGCGGCTCCCCGCTTATGCTGCAGATTTTCTTCGTTTACTTCGTACTGCCGTCCGTCGGCATCCGCCTGCCGGACTTTGAATCTGCTATCGTAGCCTTTGTATTAAACTACGCTGCCTACTTCTGCGAAATCTTTCGCGCCGGCATTCAGGCAATTCCTGCAGGCCAATATGAAGCAGCGCACACTCTGGGTATGAACTACGTGCAGACCATGCGCCGCATTATCCTGCCGCAGGTTATCCGCATCATCCTGCCGCCTATCAGCAACGAAACCATTACCCTGGTAAAGGATACATCTCTGGTATACGTGCTGGCGATGAACGATCTGATGCGTACCGCACGCAATTTGGTACAGCGTGACTTTTCTATTACCCCCTTCATCGTTGCTGCAGTCTTCTACCTGCTGGCAACTCTGATTTTAACCCTTGTTTTTGAACGTCTGGAAAAACGCTTCTCCAGATATGACCAATAGGAGGAGTAACAGCTATGACAACAAAAATCAAAGCAACCAATATCTGGAAAAAATTCAACAATCTGGAAGTACTCAAAGGCATCGACCTGGAAGTAAACGAAGGCGAAGTTGTTGCCGTAATCGGTCCTTCCGGCGGCGGCAAAAGCACCCTGCTGCGCTGCCTCAACAAGCTGGAAACAATCGATAAAGGCAGCATCACCATCGACGGTGAAGAGCTGTGCCGTGAAACCTCCGGTGGCACGGAATACGTCAAGAACAATGATGTCCGCCGCATTGCCTGCAAAATGGGCATGGTATTCCAGCAGTTCAACCTTTTTCCGCACATGACTGTTCTGGAAAACCTGATTGAAGCACCCGTCAACGTACAAAAGCGCGATAAAGCCGAAGTAATCAAGGAAGCAGAGGTTCTGCTGGCAAAGGTTGGTCTTTCCGACAAGCGCGATGTTTATCCGCGTAAGCTCAGCGGCGGCCAACAGCAGCGTGTAGCTATCGCCCGTGCTTTAGCCATGAAGCCTGCTATTATGCTTTTTGACGAGCCTACCTCTTCTCTGGATCCGGAGCTGACCGGTGAGGTTTTGCGTGCTATGCGCGAGCTGGCAGACGAAAAAATGACCATGGTAGTCGTAACTCACGAAATGGGCTTTGCCCGTGAGGTTGCCACCAAGGTTGTTTTCATGGCTGACGGTCATGTGCAGGAGCAGGGCAGTCCGGAAGAAATTTTTATTAACCCTAAAAACGAACGTCTGAAATCCTTCTTAAAAGTAATTTTAAAGTAATCAGATAAAGGTTTCTAAATTAATTCACAGATTACACCTACCTTTGTCATATATGTTTGTTACAATAATACTCGAGGATGAAAGGAACCTATTGAACAAGGCAAGCAAAGAAAGGTGATTTCAATGCACGTTAAAATTCTTGGCCCCATGACTAAGCAGGCAGAGCTGCTGCTGCAGAATACCGCTATTGCTTTAAAGAAGCTCAAGGTTAAGGCTGAGTTTGAAAAAGTTTCCGAATTCCAAAAGGTAGTGGCCTATGGAGTGATGGCCTTCCCCGCTTTAGTCATCGACGAAAAGTTAGTTGCTGTCGGCAGCACGCTTTCGGTAGATGAAGCCATGACTCTTATAAAGCAACTCTCCTAAACATATCTTTTCATCATACACCTCTCCTTAAAATACACCGCACCGTGCGAAATGTGCGGTGTATTTTTTTGTTTCGGAAGCATTTTGATTAATGTAAAATTTATGTAAAGTTCCTTACGCACTTTTAACATCATAAAATTTCTAGTATAATAGGTATAGGTATACGCTGTTTTACAGCAATCATGGATGCATACAAATTAAAAAAGGGGACTTATTTTTTATGCTTGCTTATTTCTTGGCATTTTTAGGCGGTATCGCCTTGTTTATGTATGGTATGCAGCTGATGGGTGACGGTCTGCAAAAGGCTGCCGGCGCTAAGCTGCAAAAGATTTTGGAGGCCATGACAGGCGTGCTCGCTATGGGCATTCTGTTGGGCGCAGTTGTTACTGCTGTGCTGCAGGCCAGCGGTGCTACCACCGTTATGACCGTAGGCCTGGTAAATGCAGGTCTGCTCACGCTGAAGCAGGGCTTCGGCATTATCATGGGTGCCAACATCGGTACTACTATGACGGCACAGCTCATCGCCTTCAAGCTTTCCGACTATATCACGATTTTAATCTTCATCGGCTTTTTGATGCAGCTGCTGGCGAGAAAAAGCCGCACAAAATATCTTGGCCAGGTTATGCTGGGCTTCGGTATTCTGATGCTGGGCATGGATATGATGGGCAAAGCTGTTATGCCTCTGCGTAACTATCCCGGCTTTGTGCATTTCATCGAGGTTTTCTCCAGCAATCCGTTGCTGGGCATCGGCATCGGTATGATTATGACTGTACTGATTCAGTCCAGCAGTGCTACCATCGGTATTCTTATCGCTATGGCCGGTCAGGGACTTATTCCGTTGGAGGGTGCGATTCCTGTACTGCTCGGCGACAATATCGGTACCTGTATTACTGCCGTACTCGCTTCGCTGCGTGCTAACCTTACGGCTAAGCGTGTAGCTGCAGCTCACGTAATGTTCAACGTTATCGGCAGTATAATTTTCGTAATCTTGATGCCGTTCTTCATTAAATTCGTGCTGCTCGTATCGCCTGACGGCGACATTGCGCGTCAGATTGCGAATGCGCACTCGGCGTTCAACATTTTGAACACGCTGCTCTTTATGCCCTTTGTCAACCCTTTCATCAAGCTGGTAGAAAAGATTGTGCCGGGCAAGGCAGAAATCATTTCCATGCGCCCTGTTTATCTTGACAAAAACATGCTGAACACTCCCTCTATCGCTATCAGCCTTGCTGTCAAAGAGGTTGTGCGTATGGGCGAGCTGGCACGCAAGGACGTGCGCCTGGGCATGGAGGCTATTCAAAGCTTTGATGCCGACAAGGTAAAATATGTTCTGGAGCACGAGCCTGTTGTCGATGCGTTGGAGCGAGATATTACCGACTATCTGACGCAGATGAGCTCCTCTGAAATGAGCGAAAGCCTGACGACACGCCACACCGGTCTTTTGCACGCCTGCACGGATATCGAACGTATCGGTGACCATGGTGAAACATTGGCTAAACGCGCACGTAAGCTTGTTGAGGATGACGTGGTTTTCTCTGACGAGGCTAAGGCCGAGCTGCTGCAGCTCAGCGAAATGGTACTGCGTGCCTCCGGACGTTCATTGGAAGCACTGGAGAAAAATGATAAGGTTATTGCGGAGGATGCTGTGCGTCTGTGCCGTGAGGTTAAGCAATATCAGAAGGAAATCCGCAAGAATCACATCACGCGCCTTAACGAACATATCTGCAATCCTACTGCAGGCTTCGTTATGATGGAGCTGCTGATTAATATGAAGCGTGTATCCGATCATTCCAAAAACATTGCCCAGCTGGTGCAGGGAACATTCTAAAACTTATAAAGCAACAGCAAGCATACAGACTACCGCTCAACATAGTCTGTATGCTTTTCTTTTGCGTAAAAGCATTGCTAAGCTAACAGAGTACGTACATAATTAATCCGCACTTTCTCATATGCGCTTATGAATTTACTCAAGTATACTTTAGTAAATCGTACTTGAGTAAATTTACTCGAAATACTGCAAACCCTGCTTACCTAAAACGACCATATAATCACCATAGTCTTATTCTTACATACCTATTTTGCTGTACTTATAAAATCACAGTTTTTTCACAAAATCTTTGCTATAATTTAAGTAAGCAAGGACTGCGTTTCCGACTGCTACAGTCTTAGCGCAGTCCTTTTTGGTTACGCGTAGAGCCATAATCGGCTTTACGGTTTTTTATTATACCTATTGCAGCAGAGATTTTTATAATATATAAGTTTGTAAACTATATTATATATATTGAGCACAATATTTCTCCGCTGCAAAACGACGAAACGCTGCAGCGTTTCGCACTTTTTTTACTTTAATTATTGATGACACCTTTTACTAATTACAGGTAAAGTATTACAATATAAGATGAGTATTTATCAGCTTAGATTCAGATTATAAAAAAAGAATGTGAACATGCTTCAGACATGGCTCTGAACGTCATATTCGCAGGAGGTTACTATGCAGATAGGATTGGATATTGGCAGTACAACAATTAAAATCGCCGTACTGGACGATGCAGGCAATCTGCTATTCCATAAATACGAAAGACATTACAGCCAGATTGCAGAGAAAATTCTGGCCCTACATAAAGAATTGATGACTAAATTCCCTACACTGCATAGCGCACGTCTGGCCATCAGCGGCAGCGGCGGTATCGGTGTAGCAGACAGCTGCGGACTGCAATTCGTGCAGGAGGTTTTTGCGGAAAAAATCTGCGCTGAAAAGCTCAATCCCGGAACCGACGCCGTTATCGAATTAGGTGGCGAGGATGCCAAAATCCTCTTCTTAGGCCGCCATTTTGACGCACGTATGAACGACAGCTGCGCCGGAGGCACCGGTGCTTTTATCGACCAGATGGCTTCCCTGCTGAATGTAGAAACACCCCAAATGAACGAGCTGGCACAGCAGGCACATAACACCTACACCATCGCCAGCCGCTGCGGCGTTTTCGCCAAGAGCGATATCCAGCCGCTGCTCAACCAGGGTGCGGAAAAAAGCGATCTGGCAGCCAGCATCTTCCATGCTGTAGCAAGCCAGGCCATCACCGGTCTTGCCAAAGGCCGTCCCATCAGCGGTAATGTGCTGTATCTTGGCGGACCGCTCACCTTTATGAGCTGTCTGCGTGATGCCTTTGACAGTGTTCTGAATATCAAAGGCGTCTGCCCGGAAAACAGCCTGCTTTATGTAGCAATGGGTGCAGCCTTCTGCGCCGAGCATGATGTGGATCTTACCACGCTGCCAGAAAAACTGCAGACAGCAGCACAGCACAGCTTTGAGCATCTGCCGCCGCTTTTTAAAAACGAAGGTGAATATACCGTTTTCAAGATGCGTCACTCTAAAGAAAGTGTCGCTATAGGTACCCCTGCGGAGGCTGGCGAAGCCTTTATCGGTATCGATTCCGGCAGTACGACTATTAAAATCGCTGTTATGAGTCCTGACGGCAAATTGCTTGATTCCTTCTATCAAAGCAATAAGGGTAATCCTGTTGTTGCCGTCCGCAATTATCTTACTGATTTCTATACAAAATATCCCAACTGCCGCCTGCTGGCAGGTGCAGTCACCGGCTACGGCGAGGAGCTGATTCGCCACGGCTTTGGTGTTGACTATGGTATCGTAGAAACCATGGCGCACTTTTATGCTGCCCAATATCTGGAGCCGGAGGTAGATTTCATTCTTGATATCGGCGGTCAGGATATGAAGTGCCTGAAAATCCATAACGGTGCCATCGACAATATCTTTCTGAACGAAGCCTGCTCCAGCGGCTGCGGCAGCTTTTTGCAGACCTTCGCCGAAATTCTGGGCTACACAGCCGAGCAGTTCGCACAAATCGGCCTTAAAGCAGATATGCCTGTAGATTTAGGCAGCCGCTGCACCGTGTTTATGAACAGCAGCGTTAAGCAGGCACAGAAGGACGGTGCCTCTGTTGCCAACATCAGCGCCGGCCTGTCCATCAGTATTGTCAAAAACGCTTTGTATAAGGTTATCCGCCCAGCCAGCAAGGAGGCCATCGGCAAACACATCGTCGTTCAGGGAGGCACCTTCCTCAATGACTGCGTACTGCGCGCCTTTGAGCAGGAAATGGATTTGAACGTTATCCGCCCCAACATTGCAGGCCTTATGGGAGCCTACGGCGCCGCCCTATACGCACAGCGCCGCTACAAGGACGCACCGCATCAGACAACACTGCTCAACCTGCAGCAGCTGGGTGAATTCGTTCACACCGTCAAGGGCATGACCTGCGGCCTGTGCAATAACCATTGCCACCTCACCGTCAACACCTTTGCCGGCGGCAAACGCTTTATCAGCGGCAACCGCTGCGAGCGCCCCATCACCCACATGGCCCCCAAGGATGAGCTGAACCTGTACCGTCAGAAGCTGCAGCTGCTCAAGGAATTGCCGGTTAATGAAACGCCTAAACGCGGCATTATGGGTATACCTATGGGCCTGAATATGTATGAGCTGCTCCCTTTCTGGAATGCCTTACTCTCCAGCCTGGGCTTCAAGGTTGTACACAGTCCGATTGAAGACAAAACTATTTACCGTCTTGGTCAGGGAACCATCCCCAGCGACACCGTCTGCTATCCGGCCAAGCTGATGCACGGCCATATCAAATGGCTCCTGCAGCAGGGAATCACCAATATCTTCTATCCCTGCATGACCTACAATATAGATGAACAGGGCACGGAAAACTGCTATAATTGCCCTGTTGTAGCCTATTATCCCGAAGTGCTGCACGCCAATATCCGTGATTTGAATAAGCCTGAGATACATTTCTTCTATGATTATCTTGGCCTGCTCCATAAAAAGAAGCTGGTCAAAAAACTGCAGGAAATGTTTTCCAAGGCCTACCCGGATATCACCAAGGAGGAAATCCGCAAGGCTGTTGATGCTGCCTTCACTGCCTTTTATGACTATGAAGCACAAGTAAAGGCTAAAGGACAGGAAATCATCACCAAGGCACGCGAAGAGCATAAGCCTATCGTTGTACTGGCAGGCCGTCCCTATCACATCGACCCCAAGGTCAACCACAGTATCGACCGCCTGATTACCAACATGGGCGCTGCCCTCGTCAGTGAGGATGCCGTAAGCAGTCATATTAAGACCAAGGAACTCAACCGCGATTTGCAGGTGCTCAACCAATGGACCTATCACGGCCGCCTGTATGCGGCAGCCGAATATGTTGCCCAAAATCCTGATATGCATCTGATTCAGCTTGTAAGCTTCGGCTGCGGCTGCGATGCGATTACGGCCGATGAATGCCGCCGCCTCCTCGAAGAACGCGGACGCATCTATACACAAATAAAAATAGACGATATCGACAACCTTGGTGCTGCCAAAATCCGCATCCGCAGTCTGTTCTCCGCAGCCCAGCTTTTCGATATAGATAATAATTAAAGGAGATTTGCATATGCTACCAGCAGCTAACGTTAAGTTTACCCCCTTCACGGAGGATATGAAAAAAACGCATACTATACTTATACCCGGCATGCTGCCTATGCATTTTTCACTGCTGCAGGCCGCACTCGTAAGCTGCGGCTACAAAGCCGAGGTTCTGCACAACACAGGACGCGAAGTAATCGAAACCGGTCTGAAATACGTCAATAATGATATCTGCTATCCGGCACTGCTAGTTATCGGCCAGCTGATAAACGCTCTGGAAAGCGGTAAATACGACTTGGAGCACACTGCGCTGATTATCACCCAAACAGGTGGCGGCTGCCGTGCATCCAACTATATCTATCTGCTGCGCAAGGCTTTGGAAAAAGCAGGACTTACCCATATTCCTGTTATCAGCCTCAATGTCAATGGTTTGGAGCAACAGCCAGGCTTCCATCTGGATGCATCCATGGTGCATAAGTTCTTGGCTGCCGTTGTTTACGGCGATACCCTGATGTACCTGACGAATAAAACACGTCCCTATGAGGTTGTACACGGCGCTGCCGACAGACTGGCGCAAAAATGGCTGGCACGCTTGAGTGAAGCCTTCAAGAGCGGCAAGGCGCAGGCCTTGGGCACTATCAAGCAGCTTACTAAGGCTATTGCGCACGAATTTGCGGGTTTGCCTATCACCAACAAGGAAAAAATCAAGGTCGGTATTGTCGGTGAAATCTACATCAAATATGCCGCATTGGGCAACAACAATCTGGAAGCTTTCCTGCAACGTCAGAACTGCGAATATATGCTGCCCGGTCTGATGAATTTCATCATGTACTGTGTTGATACTTATCTTACGGATTACAAGCTTTACGGCGGCAGCTTTATCAAATACAGTGTCAACAAAAGCGCTATGTGGTATTTGAAATATATGGAAGGCATTCTGCATCAGGCTCTCAGTATCGCTCCCTTCAGCGCCCCCGCCACCTATGAGGAAACTAAGGCTATGGCCAAGGGTGTTATCGGCTACGGCAACAATATGGGCGAAGGCTGGCTACTGACTGCCGAAATGCTGGAGCTGGTGCATAGCGGCTACACCAATATTATCTGTGCTCAGCCCTTCGGCTGCCTGCCTAATCACATCGCCGGCCGCGGCATGATTAACAAAATCAAGGAGATTGCCGAAGAAGCCAATATTTTGGCACTGGACTACGATGCCAGCGCTGCCCGCGTCAATCAGGAAAACCGTATTAAGCTGATGCTGGCGACAGCGAAGTAAAAGAAGCATAAAAAGATTTAAAGGAGTTCTGCCTCACGTTGGCAGAACTCCTTTTGTTTCAGAAAAATTTAGCATATTATCTGTTGCTATGCTCTAGACAAAAAAAGCTAACGTTCTTATATATTCTGCAAAAAAAAGGCCTACGCCTTACCGCAAGCAGTAAAGCATAGGCTTTTAAAAAACAACAAACAAAATAAATATAATGAACAAAATGAACAAAGTATTAAGTCATTTTGCAAACCAGCAGATTAGAACGTAAAGTTCAGGCCGCCTTCAAAGCTCCAGGTGTGTTCAACATCAGAGCCAAAGCCTTTAGTAAATTGAACGAAACCATTAGTGTTTTTATTCAATTTACCGGAAATGCCAACGCCTGCTTCATACCAGATGCCATCGTTATGGGTAGTAGCATTCATAATGCCGGTCCTATCGCTGGCAAGAATATCCTGATTACCCAGAAATTCATGGTAAGCATTAGCGTCAACATAGAAGGCAGTCTTATCATCAAGCTCTCTGCCGATGCGGAAGCCTACACGGCCGATTAAGCTGTCAGTACCGGAAAGCTGTACATCAGTACTTTGGCTGGTGCGATAATCGGTAGAAGCAAGATAAGTGTACTGCAGCTGAGCCTGAGGTTCAACATACCAGTTGTTTTCCAACGGGTTTTTGCGACCATATTCAAAGCTCAAAGCATAATAATTGTTATGGTAATCAGCGTTTACATTATTTTCGTCTTCCTGTTCAAGAGTGAATTTGTTAGAAACGCGACCGAATTTAGCAACGGTATCAAGATAATGACCTGTTTCTCTCAGTTGGGTATCATAGAAGGAAAGACCATAACGCTTAGTACTGCTTTCGCCGGTGACGCCTTTATAATCAGCACTGCCGGTTGTGTAGTTCACAGCTGCACCCTGCATATGCTTGCCATAGCTTGTGTCGCAACGCTTCCAGTCGTAGCCAAGCTCGGTCATGGTGTTTTTACCTTCGTAGCGGTTTGTTTTGCCGAAACGATCATGGCGTACACGTGCCCACATGCCGTCACCTTCATTAGAATAACGTGCTTCACCAAGACGCTTATTCAAAGTATCTGTAGTTACAGCATTGGCATAATCAAGAGCAGCTGCATTTTTAATAATGTTGCCGCTGTTGCTGGTAGTATTAACAGCAGTGTCGAGATACCAGTTAGTGCCTTCCTTAACAGGATTTTCAATGATTTCTTTCTTTATGTATTGAGGTAAGAACTTACCGTTTTCATCATACAAATCATCCCAATCTTCAATAGTTCCATTCTTGACGTCTTGCTGAATTTTTTCAAAATCTACCGTTTCACGAGTAAAGGATTGACCAGAGAAGATAGCAGTAATATAGTCATTTCCCGGCTTATAGGTGCCTGCACCATCCTTACCGCCATTGAATTTTTCGTTGGTTTCAGTTGCTTCAGGATCAAATTTTTCGTTTTTAACGTTAAATGCTTCGTTGCTGACTTTATGGGTTACGTCATTAACGCCCTGATTTTTATAGAGCACAACCTTGAATTTTTCGTTAGGATTACGTTTGTAGTCATCACCGCCGGTTGTCGCAAAACGCATACCCTTCAAGTCTTCAGGTTTTAAACCATCCTTAAGGTTAGCCTGAATAGTCTGCACACCAGCCTCACTGAAGTCCTTAACATAAAGCATATCAGACTTATCTGCATTATTGCTGAGATTCATGATAAAGGTACCGTTACCAGTTACTTTACCTGCAGTAATAGAAGACCCATCCTCTGCGTGCATATCAACAAGACCACCGTCTTTAAAATTCAGCGTATCAACAAAGCTCTTGCCATGCGCTTTCCAAATGGAATCATCTTTCATAGAAATATCGATTTTACCGGCACCAACTATAGGCAGTCCCTGCATCTCGAGTTGTTCCTACATCGAATCAAAGCCAAATAATTTATAAAGGGCAGATTTATTAAGACCATCAAGGTCAGCCTTACGCCATACTATAGAACAAAATGTATCACAATCAGCATAGTTATCAGCCTGTCCCTCAAAAATGCTGTCCTTAGTCAGATTGATGTTTACATTGCCACCGCATTTTGCATATACATCGCCGTAAAGAGCAAGCTTGCCACCTAAATTGATGTGTCCGGAATTTTTCAACGTATTAACTAAATCTGCAACTTGGTTATTAATGAAATCGTCAACCTGCTCATCCGTCCAATCAGGATGACCTTCTTTAAGTTGTTCTTTGAGTTGTTCCAGTGTTTTAGGGTCCTCAAGCTGCTTAATAGCTACTTCAACCTGTTTATCAAGATTAAATCTGTCTGCCAGAATATCACCTTGAATATTGTAGCTACCTTCAGCATTATCCAATTTAATATTACCCACCAGTGAGCCACTGACGGCAAAGCTATTAACCGCTGCCTTTTCCGCATCGGCCACCGGCTCAGCATAAAGACCATTATAACCATCTTTGCCGGTCATATTAATATCCGCATTATCAACAATAATATCACCGACATGTCCGCATATACCAACAGATAAATCCTTACCATGGATATCGGAGATTTTCAAGTTATTTAAATGCATGTAAGCAGCTTCAGAGCCAGTAGAAGAACCCTTAGCCATAATACCATAAGCCGAGCCCTGAGTGGAATTAATGTTGCTGATTACAGTATCACCTGTAATATCATAAGAGCAATCCGACATGGTACTATTTGCAAACTGTACTTCAATACCACCGACTATAGCATTATCTGCACCACCGGTAATATTTTCTATTGTGAGATTATTATCCTGCCCTTCATGAAAGCTTTGCCATAAAGCACCTTGAAGCAAACTACCGTATACATATTTACTTGTATCAGATTTGACATTGCCTACATAGATAGAGTCTGCTTTTAAAGTTTCCTTATTCATGCCATAACCCACATCTGTACCTGCCACCAAACCTGCTAAAGCCTCGGTAGAATCAGTGGTCAAATTATCTACACGAATAGTCGGAGCTTCTACTGTAGCGCCAAATACATACAGTCCATGTTTTTCACCAGTACTTGTAGTGTCATGGAAATTAATATTTGAAATATTTACACCTTCATTGGCAACTAATTTATCATACGCTCCTACATATACTGCTTTATTGTTGCTAGTAACAGAATCAGTAACATTGACAACTTTGGTCTGAACATCAGCCCCGATATGAACTAAATTATCCGTAGTATCAGCATTGCTTACAAAAATGCCATCTTTATATGCTCCGGCATTGTATGAGCCAACCCATACAGGCTTATCATTAGTTTCCGCAAAGGTCGGATTGGTGCCAAAGGTGAAACCACCCAAGGTCATCAAAACAGCCATTGCTAAAGCAGCATTGTATTTTTGTTTTTTGCTTTGGATATTTTTATTCATTTTATTATATTTTTCTCCTTAATATACATGTTATAATAGTTACCTTTAGATTTTTATTAGTGAAATAATTTTATAAATTATAATATTTCATCTCTTTTATGTCAAGTTGATAGAATTAAATCGTTAATCTAGATATAATATTCACAATATTTTTTTATCGTCAGAGTACTATTATTTTTTGTTTTTGCACTGCTTATGTATTTTTTATTGCATCTGTGTTAAAATAAAACGAGAAAATTAGGTATCATTTTTATCTGCGTTTTTGATTTCTTTGAACAGGGTAATGCAAATTGATGATGAAATCAGCTATCTCAAACTTGATACGAAAGTGAGGCGAGAATTTATGCTTATGGAAGCACGTTTGTTAGATGAAAGACGTGAGGGCATTGCCGAAGGCAAGGAGATTGGCCTTGCTGAAGGCGAAGCTATCGGATTAGTAAAAGGTGAAGCTGAACATAAACTTAAAGTCGCTAAACTCATGTTAGCTAAAGGTTGCTATTCCCTGCAGGAAATCACGGAACTTTCCGGTTTATCTCTCGCTGATGTGGAGAAGCTGAAGGAAGAAGCTTAACCACTCTAATACTGATTTCACCAAGCAAATTGACGATGAAATCAGCTATCTCAAATTAGATACAAAAGTAAGGCGAGAATTTATGCTTATGGAAGCACGTTTATTAGATGAAAGGCGTGAAGGCATTGCTGAGGGCGAAGCAAATGCCACCATTGCTGCTAAGCGTCTTTTCAGCATGGACATTTCTGTATAGGATATCGCCAAGGCTACTTCTCTCCCTTTTGAACAAGTTGAAGCGTTGCAAGCTGAGCAATAACTATAAACTAAAATTAATATTATAATTAAAGGCGTTCTACCGTACTTAAGTAGAACGCCTTTACTGTTTTTGCTCCTTAACGACAGCCCTTTTCAAAGAAAACCTCCGCACCATCCCGCAACAAATAATTTACAATTTTTTTACTTGTAGCACACAAATATGCTGTGCTATAATATTCAGCGCAATTTTATAGAATGAAAGTCAGGTGCTTTATATATATGGAAAACAAAATCACTACCCGCGAATGGCTGCCGTTAATCGGCATGACAGTTTCCGCCTTTATTTTTAACACATCGGAATTTATGCCCATAGGCCTTTTGTCCGATATCGCCGCAGACTTCCGCATGACGGAAGCGCAGGCCGGTATGCTGATTACCATTTATGCCTACGTCGTAATGCTCATGAGCCTGCCGCTGATGATTGCCGCTTCCCGCTATCCGCTGCGCAAGCTTTTGCTGGCCACTATCAGCCTGTTCGCCGTATCGCATGTAGCCTCTGCCTTTGCCACCGGCTTTTGGACGCTGCTGCTTTCGCGTATCGGCGTAGCCTTCGCCCACTCCATTTTCTGGTCGGTCGCCTCACCTATCGCCGTGCGTCTGGTTAAAGGTCCTTTCAAAGCACTGGCTATGAGTATGATTGTAACCGGTACCGCTATCGCCATCATCGTCGGCCTGCCCTTAGGACGCATCATCGGCCTTTACGTAGGCTGGCGCATGGCCTTTATGTGCATTGCCGTTTTGGCCTTCATCGTATTGGCCTACATGTTCTTCGTCTTCCCCAAGCTGGAAAAAAGCGAACCGTTTACGCTTTCGCAGCTGCCGGTAATGCTGAAAAATCCTGTGCTCATCGGCCTCTATATGATGTCCTTTTTACTCCCCACAGGCTATTACACCGCCTACAGCTATATTGAGCCTTATCTGAAGCAGATTGCGCTGATGGATGAAGCCTGGATAACCATCACCCTGGTTATTTTCGGTGCAGCCGGACTTTTGGGCAGCGCAGCCTTTTCCAAATGGTATGATAAATGCCGCTATCACTTCTTCCGCATCACCGTCCTTGGCGTAGCAGTTGTTTTGCTGCTGCTCTACCCCGTAAGCATCAATCATTATCTTCTGGTGCTGCTCTGCGCAGTCTGGGGCATTTTCGTTACAGCCTTCAACGTTGTAGGCCAGGCAGAGCTTTTGCGCACAACTACTATGAGCACCTCCGCTGTGGCTATGTCGATTTACTCCGGCATTTATAATCTGGGTATCGGCAGCGGCAGCTATCTGGGCGGACTTATCTGTACGCATGCTTCCATCGCTTATATCGGTCTCGGCGGCGGCGCAATCGTGCTGCTTTCCTTTATTTACTGTGCCTTTTTCCTGATTCCTGCTATGCGCCATCAGCAAGCAGAGCCTGAAAAATAAATTTAACCGCCGAAAAGCGTATAATAAACTGCATATTAAATTTCCTCACTTGCTATATTTCCTGTTTTTATTTATAATTAAGAGATACGTAAGATTACAAAGAAGGAGATTTTCTATCAATATGTCTGCAAGTACAACCAAAACCAAGAATCAACCATCCCGTAAACCTGTATTGTTGGATTACTTAAAAGCCTTCACTAAGGATAAATTAATTTTTGCAGCGCGTCAGCTCTGCATCACCTACAGCAAGCTCAAAAAGAACGAGCTGGCAGAAAAAATCTGCACAGAAATGCAAAAGCCGGAAATTGCAGCAAAACGCTTTGCTATTATGCCGGACGAAAATATTCAGGCCTTTGAAGCAGCCTTAGAGAAAAAATGCTTCCATCCTACCTACAGTGAATATGCACTGCTGCTGCCCTTTATTTCTATGGGCTACATTGTTTCCTATCCAGATGACTGCTTTGAAGCAGTAAAGGAAGCACGCACCGTCTACAAAAAAATCAACACCGCAGATTTCCAGGCTCACCGCCAACAGCTGGCATGGCTTTTGGACTGCATCACCGCAATGTCCAGCCTGCACCTGATCCTGCCGGTAGAATTTTTCTGCGAAATGTATAATCAAAAAGCAGGCTTTGAGCTTACTCCGGAAACTCTGCCGCAATTACTTGCCGAGGTTCCGAGCAACTTTAACCCCTGCGCAATTAAAGACGGCCGCATCCTGCTCAAGAAAAATGACAGCGATGATTTCTACACCAGACTGGAACAGGGCAGAAAGCCCTTCGGCCTGTACCTGCCTACCGTAAAGGAAATCACCATGCTTTCCCACTACGGTTATATGCAATCTACCACCGCATATCAGGATCTGCATGACTTCTTTACTCAGGAGCTGAATGTTGCTGCACTGGATGCACATTACTGGTGCCAGTACATTTATGAATTCGAAAACTCCAACACCGACGGTAATACCTCTGAGCTGATTCAGAAGCTGCAGGCTAACATCCCTGCCTGGAACAATTACAGTCACCTCGGCAGACTTTCCGTACTGCTGCAGAACGCCCGCAACAATGCTACCCGCATGTTCTGCCTCGGCGGCCACACTCCCAACGAAACCATCAAGCTGCTGCGCGACGCACAGCAGGCGGCTCAGCAAAATACCCGTGTAGGTGCCAAAGCGAAAAAGGTTTATCCTAACGACCCCTGTCCCTGCGGCAGCGGCAAGAAGTATAAAAAATGCTGCGGTAAAAAGCACTGAGCAGCAGGCTATGCTTTAGCGTAAGAAGGGATTGCTATGAAGAAATTTTTAGTCGTTGATTTTGAATTTACTACCTACGAGCGCCCTGTCGGCCGTCCGCGCGGCTTCTTTTCCGAGATTATCGAAATCGGCGCAGTGAAGCTGGACGGCGAACCGCTCACCGACTGCGGACGCATCCAGAGCTTTGTCAAACCGCATTTTTATCCTAAGCAGGCTAAGGATTCTATGGATTTTTGCATGATTACCGCTAAGGATATGCAGCAGGCCATTGAATTCCCTGCTATGGTGCAGGAGCTGGCAGCGCTGTATGAAAGCGGCGAAACCTACTTTGTAGCCTGGGGAACCGAGGATTACAAGGTACTGCAGACAGGCTGCGAGCGTCATAAAATCGAAAACCCCGTAAAATACGAGGACTATCTTGATCTGGCGCTGGCCTACCGCCTCTGGAAGGGTGATGACTACACCACCGGTCTGAAAAAGGCTACCGAGGAGCAGGAGGTCAACACCGCCGGCCTTTGGCACACCGCCTTTGACGATGCCAACAACACCGGTAAGCTGCTGATTGAAATGTTTAACCGCGGCTGGAAGCTGGAGGATTTCTTCGCTGCCCGCGAGGCTTACGAAGCAGAGCGCGCTGCCCGTCAGGCAGAGCGTGCCAAGCACCATAACGGTTACAGAAGATGGTAAAATTTTAAAGCGCATAAAAAAAGCTATCACCGGGCTTTGCCTGCTGATAGCTTTTTTGCTTTACATGCTGTTTATCTTTTAATAACGGCTGAAAACACCCTGCACCTCGCTGCGCTCCTGCGTCCGCAAAAGTGCTAATTGCAGCAAAAGGCGTGCCTTTTGCGGATTAAGGTTATCCGCATACAGGAAGCCCTGCTCCTGCCAACGCTCCAGACCTGCGGCAACAATACCGCTGCCTGTGCGGCTGGAACGCACAACCACAACGCCGCGGCTGACAGCCTCCGCCAGCGCCGCCTCCACCGCCTCATGAATGCTGCCCATGCCGCTGCCGGCGTAAATAAGGCCACGTGCGCCTGCCGCCAGTGCCGCATCCACAAACACGCGGTCCTCACCGATATGCGTGTAGATGATATCCACGCGCGGCAAAGCAGTAACACCGGTTACATCAAACTCGCTCTGCAGTGTGTGCGGACGCATGCTGCGGTAGTAGTAATGCACCTCACCGCCGACGATGAAACCTAAGGGACCGCCGTTCAGTGCCTTAAACGTCGCCACATTTGCTGTGTTGGTCTTAGTAACATCACGACCACTGTAGATTTCATCGTTCATCATCACCAGCACGCCCTGCCCGGCGCTTGCAGCGTCTACAGCAACCTTAACAGCGTTGATGATATTCAAAGGTCCGTCGGCACTGACTGCGGTGGCAGGACGCATTGCGCCTACGAGAACCACCGGCTTAGCGCTCTTCACCGTCAGGTTCAGGAAGAAGGCTGTTTCCTCCATAGTATCGGTACCATGGGTAATAACAACGCCGTCGACATCCTCCTGCGCCAGCAGCTCATTGCAGCGCTGCGCCAGGCGCAGCAGTAAAGCATCGGTAAGACTGCTGCTGTCGATGTTGCACAGCTGCTCGCAGCTGATATGCGCCAGCTCGCCCAGTTCAGGCACACCTGCCAGCAAATCGGCAACGCTGTAGGCACCGGCAGTATAGCCTGTCATCTGGGTGCCGGAGGAAGCCTTGCCGGCAATAGTGCCGCCGGTTGCTAAAATTACAATGTTCTTCAACTCAGTTTTTTCCATCAGCCTGACCTCCATCAGTCCTTCTGTCAGCTTCGCAGCCAATGCTTATTTTACCAGGCCCTTTTCCTGCAGATAATCGGATACCATATCTGCCGCTTCGGCAGTAATCTTAATGCATTTAGTTCTGTATTCCGGCGTACCGAAGCTCAGGCGGTTCAGTGCTCTGCAGCAGGAAGCACCGAAATGTTTGGTAAAGCGCTCATGAAACTCATGTGTATATTTATAGACCTCTGTCTGATGCTTTTCGGACGGATCCAATCTGCCAACGCTAGAGCTGATAACCAGGCAGGAGCCGCTCAGCGCACCGCACACGCAGCCGCTGCGGCCGATACCGCCGCCCATGCCGGATACCATGCGGATTGCTACATCCGGCAGGCCCAGCTCTAATCCGTCGTTACACGCCTTAACAACGGATTCTACGAAGTTATTGCCATCGTTATGGTACTGCTCTGCTAAATCATAAATTTCCTTCATATCTTATCCCTCCAAAAAATAACCTAATCTTGTTTATTTTAGCAAGCATGAGGCAAAATAGCAAGAAAAATGCTGTGACCGGCAAGCCACAGCATTTTATATCAAAGTCCGAACATAGTCTTAACCAACTTCGTTCCGCTCTCAGTTTTAAAAATACGCTCCACAGCCTTGGCAATATTCTCCTTCGGCGTACCGTCCTCATAAAAATTTACTATAAAATCAGCTTCCACAAGCAACTGATAATCAAGACCGTCAATCATATTATACGTATGGTGATGACCGACAAGATAGCAGATGCGTTCAATTTTTTCAGGGGCATAGCCAACCTTTTGCAAAAGCTCGCGTGCTACCGCAGGTCCTTCCTGCTCCTGAATTTTGCCTGTGCAGTGACCGGCACCGTACTTGGCCTCGCCGGGTTTAATACCGCAGTCATGCACAAGACCGGCCGCCTCCACAAGCTCTGTCAGCTCTGCATCCGCAGCCTCACTCTCAGCCAGCTGCTTGGCCAGGCTGGCAACCTTGATAAAATGCTGGCAGCGGCGTGCATCTCCGGCAAAAAAAGCTATCATCTCGTTATATAAAGCAACGTTTTTATTCATAGCATTCACTCCAATCCGACTAAAATACGATTCAATCTTATTTTGGCCTAAACAATGCAGCTTTGCAAGTTTTTCGCCATAATAATATTATAAAAGCATTCTCCCCACAACACACAGAAAAGCGCTCTTAGCCTGCATTACGCAAGACACCGAGCGCCTTCCTGTTTTATTAGGGAGTTTGATTAGGGAGAAGCAAATTATTTTTCCTCAATAGGATAATCCTGCAGAGCATCATAGCCTGTTTCACCGGTACGAATCTTAACAACATCCTCAACATCATAGATGAAGATTTTGCCATCGCCGTATTTGCCGGTATACAAAACCTGCTTAGCAACATTGACTACTGCTGCAACAGGAATTGCGGAAACAATCATTTCAACCTTTACCTTCGGCAGCAGGTGAGCAGCAACCTCAGCACCACGATACATTTCTGTGGACCCCTTCTGGATGCCGTAGCCCAGAACCTTAGTAACAGTCATGCCGGTAATTCCCAGCTTATCTAAAGCACTCTTCAATGCTTCGAAACGATTTTGCGAGGTGATAATAACAACCTTGCTCATCTTTACTGCGCCTGCAGGCTTAGCTGCAGTTTCTTTGACCGGAGTAACATAGGTAGTAGTAACAGAAGTCTGTGCCTCCAGCGAAGTTTGCATAAAGTCGGCATAGCTGCTGAGCAGACCGTGCTCTTCCATATCCAGACCTTTGATTTCTTCGGATTCCTTAACACGCAGGCCGAAGAGCTTATCAAGAATTTTAAAGATAATCGTCATGGTAACCGCAACATAGATTGCTACAGTAACAACACCGATAATTTGTTTTACCAGAAAATCAGTACCGCCGCCATAGAAGAGGCCGCCGTCAAGAGCGAAGAGACCGGTTGCGATAGTACCGAAGGCACCACAGATACCGTGAACAGAAATTGCACCAACAGGATCATCAATCTTCAGCTTCTGGTCGAAGAATTCAACAGCAGCGACTACCAGCACACCGGCAATCAGGCCGATGATTAAAGCGCCGGCCGGGCTTACCATATCGCAGCCTGCGGTAATTGCTACCAGACCAGCAAGCACGCCGTTCAGAGTCATAGAAACATCAGGCTTGCCGTAACGAATCCAGGTGTAAATCATAGTTGCGGTAGCAGCAGCTGCTGCAGCCATGTTAGTGGTAATGAAGATAGCACCCATGGAAACCAGAACATCATCACCGGTTGCACAAACGGTAGAAGCACCGTTGAAACCGAACCAGCCGAACCAGAGAAGGAAAACACCCAAGGCACCAAGCGGAATGCTGTGACCGGGAATAGCGTTTACCGTACCGTCGGTATTGTATTTGCCGATACGCGCGCCAATCATCTTGGCACCGACGAGAGAAGCAACGCCGCCTACCATATGAACGGCAGTAGAACCGGCGAAATCGTGGAAGCCCATCTGTGCGAGCCAGCCGCCGCCCCAAATCCAGTGACCGCTGATCGGATAAATAACAGCACTGATTAATACGCTGTAAATGCAATATACCAAGAAGTTGGTACGTTCTGCCATAGCACCGGAAACAATGGTTGCTGCAGTAGCACAGAACATCGTCTGGAAGATAAAGTAGGCTGTGCTCGGATAGCTGGCACCATAATCGCCTTTAACGAAGAAGTCCGGCGCTCCGATAAAGCCGCCGATATCGGTACCAAACATCAGGCCAAAGCCCAGAACCCAGAAAACGATGGAACCGAGGCACATATCCATGACGTTCTTCATGACGATGTTGCCAGCATTTTTAGCTCTGGTAAAGCCTGTTTCAACCATTGCAAAGCCCGGCTGCATAGAGAATACCAGGAAGGCACCTATCAGCACCCATATAGTATCGACAGATACATATTTGTCCATTTGTAAACACCCCTCAAATTATAATATTTTTTAACGCGTCATTGAGCAGCGCTCACATGGCATTAGCTAAAGAAAGAGGGGCGTACCCGATTTTTCGGATACACCCCATTGTGTATGAGTTTTATTTATATATTATTTTATTTTTTATTATTACACCTTACTCAAGGCTGTCGAGAAGGTAGCCTCCGCTTACTCGTTTACGCCGAACAGCAACTCTCCATAAGTCGGATAGTCGAGATACTTACCACCGGTCAAAGCTTCGGCAGCATCAACAGCACTTCTCAGCTTGCCCATTTCTTCAAGAACGGTATCGTGATAGTACAGAGCCTGTTTCTCGCTGTCGCCGATTTCTGCTGCTTCCTTCAAGCCATCTTCCAGCTTCAGGGAGGATGCATACATTTCGCCGCCCAGCTTGCTCAGCTTATCAGCAAGTGCGCCTTCAAAGCCTGCGCTGACGCCGGCAGCCTTTTTATCCAGTACTGCTTTGGTCAGATCTTCGGTGTAAGCGGTAACTGCCGGGAGAATATCCTTGTGGAACATATCCAGCATAGTTGCTGCTTCGATAGAAATCGTGGTGCTGTAGTTCTCCAGCAGGATTTCTACACGAGATTCAACTTCGGCTTTAGTGAAGATATTATGTTTTTCGAACAACTCGATGTTCTTTGCATGACCCAGATACGGCAGAGCCTCCGGAGTAGATTTAAGGTTCAGCAGGCCACGTTTGGCAGCTTCCTCAACCCATTCGTCAGTATAACCGTTACCGTTGAAGACAATGCGTTTATGAGCCTTGTAGGTTTCTTTAACCAAATCATATACTGCTGCTTCCAGGTCAGGAGCATCTGCCAGCTTATCGGCAAATTCATCCAGCTCTTCGGCAACAATGGTGTTCAATACGATGTTGGGACCGGCGATGGAGAACATGCTGCCCAGCATACGGAATTCAAATTTATTGCCGGTGAAGGCGAACGGAGAGGTTCTGTTTCTGTCGGTGTTATCCTTAACCAAAGCAGGAATGGTATCGTCGCTTACCTTGATGTAGCTTTCCGGGTTGCCGTTGTAAACCTTGTCTGCTGCAATAGCTTCGAGAACTGCAGTCAGCTCAGTGCCAAGGAACATGGAAACGATAGCCGGAGGAGCTTCGTTAGCGCCCAGACGATGGTCATTGCCGGCGCTGGCAACAGATACACGCAGCAGATCCTGATATTCATCAACAGCTTTGATGATTGCTGCCAGGAAAGTCAAGAAGCGCAGGTTTTTGTACGGCTCCTTGCCGGGATCCAGCAGGTTCAAGCCTTCTTCCGTAGATAAGGACCAGTTGTTATGCTTACCGCTGCCGTTTACACCGTCGAAGGGTTTTTCATGCAGCAGGCAAACAAGGCCATGACGCAGAGCAACACGTTTCATGAACTCCATCATCAGTTGGTTATGGTCAGAGGCTACGTTGGTAGTTGTGAAGATAGGTGCCAGCTCGTGCTGTGCCGGAGCAACTTCGTTATGCTCGGTCTTGGCGAGTACGCCAAGCTTCCACAGCTCATCGTCCAAATCCTTCATGAAGGAAAGAACTCTTTGTTTGATAATGCCGAAGTAGTGGTCGTCCAGCTCCTGCCCACGCGGAGATTTCGCACCGAAAAGGGTTCGGCCGGTGTAAACCAGGTCTTTACGTTTTTCCCACATTTTTTTATCTACGAGGAAATATTCCTGTTCCGGACCAACAGTACTGTTGACGCGGATGGTATCAATGCCGAACAGCTTCAGCAGCTTGCAGGCTGCTTTGCTGGCTGCATTCATGGAACGCAGCAGCGGAGTCTTTTTATCCAGCACTTCGCCGGTGTAGGAGCAGAAGGCTGTAGGAATGCACAGGCAGTTATCTTTGATAAATGCATAAGAGGTCGGGTCCCATGCTGTATAGCCGCGAGCTTCAAAGGTTGCACGCAGGCCGCCGGACGGGAAGCTGGAAGCATCAGGTTCGCCCTGAATCAGCTCTTTGCCGGAGAAGTCCATAATAACACGGCCTTCAGCAGTAGGAGAAATGAAGCTTTCATGCTTTTCAGCAGTAATACCGGTCATTGGTTGGAACCAATGGGTGAAATGAGTGCAACCATGCTCCAGAGCCCAGTCCTTCATAGCATTGGCGATGATATTAGCAATTTCCAAATTCAGCGGAGTGCCTGCCAGCACTGCTGCCTTATATGCCTTATAGGTTGCAGTCGGCAGACGGTCCTTCATAACGCTTTCGTTAAAAACTAAGCTGCCAAACAGTTTCGGTACATCATTCATTGTAAAACCTCCCTAATTTCTCTCTGAGAATTTCCTTGGGTTTACGAAGAGTAAACCCCTCATTTTAAATACAGTTTTTTGTGCTTTACAGATTTTCTTCTCTCTGGCTCTGTAAATAAGAAAGCACCGTCAGCTGCGCCTTGCGCTGCTACGGTGCTTCGTTGCACTTATCATGGGTAAGAAGATAATTCTCACCGCTGATATAAAAGAAAAAGCAACCACGAAGTTTAGACCTTTCGATCCAACAACCACGTTGTTGCTTTATGCGCTTATTATAATACTAGGATTTGAATTTGTAAAGGGGGTAAGAGGAAATTTTTTTATTTTTTTCTGCGTATACTAAAAAAGTATGCTTATTTTCGACTACAACAGCAAGAATTTTTATCAGATATAACTGATAAAAATCTAAAATCATGAAAAATTTCAGTTATATCTGATAGAAATTTGATTTTTGTCTTGAATTTAAGATATAACTGATATATTATATAGATAGTGAGGTGATTTACATGATTAAAAGAGAATCTTACATGAAAAAAATCCGCCCATTCATTAACAGTGATTTAGTAAAAGTACTTACAGGTATCCGACGTTGCGGTAAATCTGTTATGTTAGATCTTATAAAACAAGAGCTGTTACAACAAGGAGTTACTCCCCAACAGCTTATTTCCTATAATTTTGAAAATATGAGCTTTGCCAGGCTTTGCAATGCCCAGGCTCTTCATGATGAAATAATAAGCCAAACCCAAGCTTTAACAGGCAAAATTTATCTTTTCTTTGATGAAATCCAAGAGGTAAAAGATTGGGAAAAATGTATTAATTCCTTACGTATAGAGCTTAATTGTGATATTTATATCACCGGTTCCAATGCCAAGCTCCTATCCGGTGAATTAGCCACTTATTTAGCAGGACGCTATGTAGAATTTGTTATTTATCCTTTTTCATTTTCTGAATTTATTGAGCTATATAATACTATACAGCCTAATACAAGTGAAGCAGACTGCTTCAAGAAATACCTGCACTTCGGAGGAATGCCATATTTGGCAGCCCTGCAATATAACGAAGCTGCCTGCAAACAATATTTACAGGATGTATATACATCAGTAGAACTGAAAGATATTGTACGCCGCAACAATATACGTGATGTTGACATGCTTGAACGCATACTTACCTACATAACTGCAAATATCGGTACCATTTTTTCTGCAAATGTGCTTTCTAAATATTTGAAAAGCGAAGGACGCAGTATGGCAACAGAAACCATTATCAACTACGTTAAAGCCTGCACCGATGCTTTTCTGTTTTATCAGGTAAAACGTCAGGATATACAAGGTAAAAAGCTGCTTGCTATCAACGAAAAATATTATGTCGCTGACCATGGCATCCGCGAAGCAGTCTTCGGCGGCAACATGAAGGATATCAATCTCATTTTGGAAAATATCGTTTATCTGGAGCTTTTACGCCGTGGTTATAAGGTGAGCATCGGCAAGTTAGATACCAAAGAAATTGATTTTATCTGTGAAAAACAGGATAAAAAAATTTATATTCAAGTTACGTACTTATTGGCTGCAGAAGAAACTATTCAACGTGAGTTCGGTTTTTACAATGAAATTACCGATAATTATCCGAAATATGTGCTTTCACTCGACGAATTCGATATGAGCCGTAATGGTATTATCCATAAAAATATCAGAGATTTTTTGACAGATGCATCTATATAACTGTTTAGAAAAATACCAAATTTAACATTATTAAAACCGTTACGTATACTCTTCAGCAGGATTTTTGCGTTCTGTAAAGAATTGTACAGTATAGAGTATGCAATGCAAAACGCAATATAACTAATTGCCAAGGAGGAACCGCTATGGAATTAACCGCTGTTGCGCAGCTGCGCCGCATGGTGCTGGAGCATTTATCCCGCTACACCTGGAATAACGAGTTGCCTGACCACGTCTACGATATTCTGCAGGAGGTACGCGAGGATACTCCGCGCTACCGCTGCTGTGTTTATAAAGAAAGAGCCGTACTGAAAAACCGTATTGATATGGCGTTGGGGCAAGAGTGCTCCAGCAATATCATCGAGGCTGCCAAGCTGACGCTGAACGAGCCTGAGCGCACCGATTTGCCGATTATCGACGTGCTCCCCGCAGCCTGCGACCAATGCCCGATTGATGCTTATTACGTTACCGATATGTGCCGTCACTGCATCACCCACAAATGCATGAATAACTGCCCGAAAAAGGCTATCAGCATTATTCAGGACCGTGCCTTTATCGATAAAACGAAATGTATCGAATGCGGACGCTGCAAGCAGATGTGCCCCTACGGTGCGATTATCGAAATCCATCGTCCCTGCGTGCGTGCCTGCGCCATCGGTGCCATCAGCATCGGTGAAAACCGTAAGGCTGTAATTGACTACGAAAAATGTGTTTCCTGCGGTGCCTGCCGCAACGCCTGCCCCTTCGGCGCTATCGACGAGCGCAGCAATATCATCCGCGTTATCCGTGAAATCCAGCAGGGCAAGCAGGTTATCGCCCTTGTGGCACCTTCTATCGTAGGCCAATACGGTTTGAAGATTACTATGGCGCAAATTTACGAGGCACTTCAAAAAGCAGGCTTCGCTGAAGTCGTAGAGGTTGGAATCGGCGCCGATATCACCAGCGTTAAAGAAGCAGAGGAATATCTGGATAAGGTTCCTGCCAAGCAGGGCTTTATGACCAGCTCCTGCTGCCCTGCCTTCGTTAAGCTGATTAAAACGCAGGTGCCGGAGGCTGCGGATAAAATTTCCGACACTCCCTCCCCCATGCTCACCTGCGCTGAGCTGATAAAGGAAAAATATCCTTATGCCGTTACCGTGTTCATCGGTCCCTGCATTGCCAAAAAGGTGGAAGCACGCGAGCACCGCGAAACCATCAACTACGTGCTTTCCTTTGAAGAGATTATGTGCATGCTGGAGGGCAAGGATATCAAATTTGCGGAAATGAGCGGCGATGCTGCGTATGAGCGTGATGCCTCCAAGCTCGGTCTGAGCTTCCCGCTGACTGCCGGAGTAAGTGCTGCCGTGCAGGATACGGTTGCCGCTATGGGCGGTGAGGTGCATAACGCACAATACTGCTCCGGACTGGACAAATGCCGTGATACGGTTAAGGCTGCTGCCGCAGGCAAGCTCGACTGCAGCTATATCGAAGGCATGGCCTGCCCCAACGGCTGCATCGACGGCCCTGATACCGTAGGCGACTTCCACATCACGAAGGTTGCCCTGACGAAATATGCTGCGGCAGCCCCCAACAAGCAGGCTGCCCAAGACAAGCACACAAAATAATAATTTAAAGCCTATCCCTTCTGTCATGCCGGCAGAGGGGATAGTTTGTTAATAGCAGGATTTTAGTCTGCTAAAATCATAGAGTGCGTTCTACTGCGCACTAAAAAGAACGGAGATTCCCAAGCAAATGCAAAACACCCGCTACATCGGGCACATTGCTGCCCTCATTACAATTGCTACCTGGGGCACAACCTTTATTTCTACAAAGGTTTTACTTACCGGCTTTCAGCCGCTGGAAATCCTTTTTTTCCGCTTTATTATGGCCTTTTTCGCCCTTTGGCTGGCCTATCCCCAAATGCTGAAAACAGATAAAAAGCAGGAGCCTGTTTTTATGGCCGCAGGCCTTTGCGGCATCTGCCTCTACTACCTTTTGGAAAACATCGCCTTGACCTATACACAAGCCTCCAACGTTGGCGTAATCGGCAGCACAGCGCCTTTCTTTACCGCTCTGCTGGCGCATTATTTTATGCGTTCTGCCGGCAGTTTAAGCAAGCAGTTCATCATCGGCTTTTTTATCGTGATGAGCGGTATTGCCTGCATCAGCTTCAATGGTGCAGCCATGCAGCTCAATCCGCTGGGTGATTTGCTGGCGATTTCCGCCGCTGTCGTGTGGGCGTTTTATGCTCTGCTGACGAAAAAAATCAGCAGCTACGGTTATCCTGTTATCCTCGCCACACGCAGAACATTTTTCTACGGCATTCTCTTTATGGTGCCGGCGCTCGGTTTTCTGGATTTTGAACTGAACCTGGCACGCTTCGCCAATACTACCTATCTTTTCAATATCGTCTTTCTGGGACTGGGCGCTTCTGCTCTCTGCTTTGTCACCTGGAATTTGGCAGTTAGGGAGTTGGGCGCAGTAAAGGCCAGCGTTTATATTTATATGGTGCCCGTCATCACCGTCATTACCTCGGCGATTGTCCTGCAGGAAAAAATCACTCTGCTGGTAGCACTCGGTACCATCCTGACAATGACCGGCCTGTTTATTTCAGAATACTGCCCGAAGAAAAAAATAAAGTAAGAAGGCAAACAAATACGCCCTAGGCATCAACAGCCTAAGGCGTATTTTTATTTATTCTGCATATAATAATTAATAAAGGTCTGCGCAACCTGCGACAGCTCTCTGCCCTTAACTATAGACAGTGTCATCTCCAGAAACAAGCGCTCATCCTTGATTTCCTTGCGGATCAGATTCGCTGGAAACAATTCTACAGCCGGTGCCGGTACAATTGCCACACCGGTATTTTTTTCTGCCCAGGCTATGGCCGAAAGCTTAGTAGTATTAATACTCATAACCTGCGGGAAAATGTGTGAATCCGAGCACACAGAAAAAAACAGCTCAGAACAGCCACGCGAAAGACATAACGGAATGTCCTCCAAATCATCTAGCAAGATATTAGGCTTATCATTTTTCAGATACGGGCTATCCTTATGAAAAAGCGCAACCAGACGCTCTTTACGGCTGAACAGCGTTTCAAAGCGTTTAGACTGCTTTAGGGGTGCATTGGCAATGCCTATTTCTGTTTTCCCCTCCAAAAGCTGCTGGGTTTGTTCGTCAATCGGCACCTCATACAGCTCATAATTAATATGCGGAAACTCTCTGTAAAAATCACTCAAAAAGTTTTTAATAAAGTTTATTGACATCGAAGGTGACAGACTGATGCGCAGCGTACCGCTAAAACCTGCCTGACAGTCAACTATCTCCTTCAGAGCGCTGTTTTCTGCCGAGCAGATATACTTAGCCTTGTTATATAAAATACAGCCTGCATCCGTAAGCTCAATGCTGTGACCGCCACGGCGCACATGCAGCAGCTGCGTACCAAAACGCTTCTGCAGCACCTTAAGCTGATTACTCAGCGCCGGCTGGGCAATCGCTATCTGCTTAGCTGCGGCAGAAATACTGCCGGCTTCAACTATGGCAATAAAATTGCGGTAATATTCTATGTCCATATAGGGTTCTCCTTTACTTCTCTCTGCCTTTATTATACTATACAGCAATATTTCTGAGTACTTTTTTAGTTTTTAAAATTAAATTTTTCATAAAACCAATGACAGCATATGCAAAACGCATATAACTCCAATAGATTATTTTTATAAGTGATTAGGAATAAAAGTATAAGTTTTTCGTTTTTTTCTAAAAACAGACAACTATATATCATGAATTATCCTGTTCCCGCATCAAAGAACGAGTTAACGTATATGCATTTTTTATATGTAAAATGTATTTTCCGTATTTTATTTTATATGTTGATAGATTTAAACTGTAAGCAGATAAGGAAATTTCCAAAAAAGAAAAGAGGTTTTTGAAATGCTGGATGCAACACGTTTGCGCACCCCCTGCCTATTTGACAAAATAGTCAGCGCGGACGAAGCAGCCACACTGATTACCGACGGTATGAATGTCGGTGTCAGCGGCTTCACCCCCTCTGGCTATCCTAAGAAAACCACACTTGCTCTCGCTAAAGCCATCAAGGCCGGCAAAAAATGCCGTATCAATATTTGGAGCGGTGCTTCCGTCGGACCGGAAATCGAAGAAACACTTGCCGAAGTCGGCGGTATCAGCGGACGCATGCCTTATTATGCAGCCTCCAACAAAACACTCAGCCGCCAGATCAACACCGGCAGCGTAACCTATATTGATCAGCATTTAAGCCACTTTGCCCAACAAATCGACTACGGCTTTTACGGCGATGTTGATGTTGCAATCGTTGAAGCCGCTGCTATTAATGCAGACGGCAGCATTGTTCTCGGTTCTGGTGTCGGCAACACGCCTATGCTTGTAAAGCATGCAAAAAAAATTATCGTTGAGGTCAACACATCTATCCCGCTGACACTGGAGGGAATGCACGATATTTACATCTGCAGCAAACCACCTGAGCGCACCGAAATCCCTATTTATCATGTCGGCGACCGCATCGGTTCTCCTTATGTAAGCTGCGGACTTGACAGAATTACCTGCATCGTCGAATCAGACATTGTCGACCATGTACGCAATTTAAGCGCTCCTGATGACACAAGCAAAAAAATTGCCGCTAACCTGGTTGATTTTCTGGAGCACGAGCAGCGCCACGGCCGTCTGCCGCAGCAAATGCTGCCGTTGCAGTCCGGCGTAGGAAGCATAGCCAATGCTGTATTAATGGGTTTGGCAGAATCTAAATTTGAAAATCTTACTATGTACTCAGAGATTTTGCAAGATTCTGTTTTTAAAAGGCTGTCAAAACAAATGACGTTATTACGGCAGATTTAAGCGTTGCGGAACGTCAGATTGCCCGTGTAAATGAAATGAAGGCTCACCGTGACCAGCACGCAGTAGATGCTTCCCTGAAAGCTCTGAAGGAAGCTGCCAATGGTGAAGCTAACCTTATGCCTTATCTGATTGATGCTGTTAAAACCTATGCAACCTTAGGCGAAATCTGCGGCGTACTGCGCGAGGTTTTCGGAGAATACCAGCAGGGAGGTAATTTGTTTTAAGGCTAAGGCAGGTGTTTACGTTGCATTTGGCGAATACCATGGCAATAGTTAAAATTAAAGCAAAGGCAGGTATTTACAATGACAACTAAAGCATTAGCAAAATTTACCGCAGAATTGTGCTACGAAAAGCTTTCTGCTCACAGTATCGAAATGGCTAAAAAATGTCTGCTGGACTGGCTGGGAATTGCTATCCGCGGTTCTCAGGAAAAACCGGTACGTATTATACATGATGTTATCCTGCAGGGTGATGCACCTAAGGCGAATATCTTCGGCAGTATCCCTGCAAAAAAGGCTAGCGCCCTGAACGCTGCCTTTATCAACAGCGCTGCTTCCCACAGTCTGGACTTCGATGATTTGCATAACCCTTCGATTATCCACCCGGCCTGCGTCGTTGTTTCACCCGCGCTGGCTGTCTGCGAAGCGGAGCACAAAAGCGGCAAGCAGCTTATTGCCGCTATATGCGCAGGCTACGAGGCCAGCGGCCGCGTAGGCGAAGCTGTAATCCCGGAATCCTACTTCTTCTGGCATACTACCGGTACTGCAGGCACCATCGCCGCCGGTGCTGCTGCCGCCAACGCCCTCGGTCTTGACGCACAGCAGACACTGATGTGCTACGGCAGCGCCGGTACACAGGCAGCAGGCCTGTGGGAGTTTTTAAAAGAGGGTGCCATGAGCAAGCCGCTGCACACAGGCAAGGCTTCCTACAGCGGTGTTCTCAGCGCTTATCTGTCGCAAAAGGGCTTTACTGCCGCCAGCGAAATTTTAGAAGGCGAAAAGGGCTTCTGCCGTGCTATGGTCAAAGAACCGCATCTGGAAAAGCTTACCGAAAGCATGAGCACCGACAAGCTGAAAATCGACATCAACTCCTTCAAGCCCTACGCCTGCTGCAAGCATGCTTACGCCGCTCTTTACGCCATTCAGGAGCTGCGCAAGGCTCATTCTCTGCAGCCTGAGGACATCGCTAAAATTAAGCTTTACGTCAACGATATTACGAACTATCTGATCAATAATCCGCAGCCGCAAACTCCCTACGGCGGCAAATTCAGTATTCAATATTGCTCCGCTGCCATGCTGAAGTTCGGCGAAGTAGGCATTGCGCAGTTCAGTGAGGAATGTATCCATAACAAAGAGCTTACGGATTTAATGCAGCGCATCGAGGTTATCCGCGATGAGGCTATGGAACAGCTTCATGCGGCAGATGCTTCCAAATTGGCTTCCAGAGTAGAAATCCAGCTGCAAAACGGACAAACACTGACAATGCAGGTTGATTATCCTAAGGGAGATCCGGAAAATCCTCTGACCTGGGAGGAGCTCTGTGCTAAATTTATGAGCCTTGCCGTACCTGTCTACGGTGAAGCTAAAGCATTACGTTTACAAAATTGGGTAGCAAGCCTTGAGCAATGCAGTGACGTTGCCCAAGCTTTGGACGCCTGTCTAAAGGAGGAATGATTTATGCAACCGGAAGAAATTATCCGAAGCGTAAAAGATATCTACACGCATAACGCTTTTATGCAGCACTGCGTCATAAAGGTTCACAGCATCAGCTGCGGCAAAGCTGCAGTAGGCCTGCGCATCGACCCTGCCATCCACACAAACCTCAACGGCAAGCTGCACGGAGGCTTGCTTACAACACTGGTGGATAATGCCACCGGCATCGCCTGCGCCGCTATGGGCAAGCGCGTGGTTACGGTATCGATGACCGTAGATTTCATCAAGGGCGCTCCTTCCGGTGCAATGGTAGAGGCACAGGCTGAGGTTGTTTCGCATAATGACTGTTTGATTACTATGCAGATTCATGTATATGATACTGATGCAGATACACTGCTGGCCACCGGCAGCTGCTGTATGCTGACGATTGCCGACTTCCCCGGAATTCCGGAAAAGTGGTAGATGTCAGCTCCGCAGGTAATCTATAAAACATATACCATAACAGCTTAACTGCTTTCGTTACAATGTAAAAAGGCGTTCTCCCCTGCGGGAGAACGCCTTTACTGTAAGAAAAAATCTTTGTCAAATTCATTCCGCCTTAATTGCTTCAACCTGCTCAATGGAAAGTGAAGTAGCCTTAGCAATATCCCCTACAGATAATCCCATGCTTAAAAGACGCTTTGCAGTTGCAGTCTTTTCTTTTGCCTTGCCTTCGGCGAGACCTTCAGCCTTAGCTTCTCGTCTTTCGTCTAACAAACGTGCTTCCAAAAGCATAAATTCTCGCCTCACTTTCGAATCAAGCTTGTTCAGCCTTAATCTTTTCAACCTGCTCAACGGAAAGTGAAGTAGCCTTAGCAATATCCTCTACAGATAATCCCATACTTAAAAGACGCTTTGCAGTTGCAGTCTTTTCTTTTGCCTTGCCTTCGGCGAGACCTTCAGCTTTGCCTTCAGCTTTACCTTCAGCCTTAGCTTCTCGTCTTTCGTCTAACAAACGTGCTTCCAAAAGCATAAATTCTCGCCTCACTTTCGAATCAAGCTTAAGATAGCTGATTTCATCATCAATTTGTCTTGTGAAATCGCTATTTATAACGTGGTTATTAACATAATCATAAAAACTTTTGATGTCCTTGGAAATACTGCCATGCGTACCCTTAGTATTCAAAATCATAGTAGTTGCTTCATCGGGAAGCTCCAGCTCCAAATCCTCCAGACAACGCTTTTTAAAGGTGTAAACATAATTTCCCTTGGCAAAAAAATCAAAAACACAGATAAAAATGATATAGGTTGGCGGCAACAGATCATATTCCTGGTTCTTCTGCAGCAAGTCAATATCCATCAATGCCTGATAGTAGCGTGTGCGCTTGGGCAGCACGTAGTTTTTGGTATCAGGATTTTTGGTGTTCTTGACCTGCATTTCCAGATTGTAATGCGTATTCTTGTCATCTGCCACAATGATGTCTAGACGGATACCACGGCTGACGAATTCAGGCTCAAGGGATTTTTCTGCCTCCAAGTAGTTGATATCAGCAATTTTGATCTGCAGTAATTCCTCTAACAGGTGAATACAGATACGCTTGCGCGACATAACCTTTTTGAAGATGAAATCACTTTGAATCGTCAGGTTTTCGAATTTTGTTGCTAAGTTTTGCATATGTTTCCTCCTTTGATTATAGCATAAAGTCAGGCAAAAATATATAAGCCGGCGATTGCAACTGACGTAAAAGAAAAGGCGCCTGCCGAAAGCTCGACAAGCGCCACTGATCCGCATGACCAGGCATAAGCTCCGCAAGAATGCGGCTACCTATGCAACTAAGGTAATTATATCACAGATGTATTGCGAAAACAATAGTTCGTAAAAAGAAAAATATCATTGCAATTATTGATATATTCCCTGCGACAAAAGGCGTTCTCCCCTGCGGGAGAACGCCTTTACTGTTTATTGAGCTTTATTCACTTGTCACCGCCGACAATTTATTTTGCCAGCTTGTTGCCGTAATGGTCGCGCTCGCCTTTAGTATCGTTTACGCGTACACGTTCGATCTTATCGCGATCGCCGTCTTCACCGCTGATGCGGTCTACACGGATGCGGCCCAATTCAGGCTCAAATTCTTTGATGATCTTTTCTTCCAGAGCTGCGCCTTTTTCGATTGCACGATAGAGCATTGCAGCAAATTCATAACGGGTCATCAGGCGGTCACCGCCGAAGTTGCCGTCAGGATAGCCTTCAATGTAGCCGTTGCCTGCCAGCTTAGCGATGTATTCATATGCCCAGTGGTTAGCCGGAACATCCGGGAAGAGCTTGGTCTTGGTTTCATCCAGCATACCTAATGCTTTTTCCATCTTAGCCATCTTAGCGCCCATTACTGCCAGCTGACCGCGGAGATCGATAACCTCACGAGCCAGAGCGGTACGGCTGTTGCTTACATGGTTGGTGCGGTCCAGAGCGAAGGATACGCCTGCGTTAACCATGTTTTCACCATTGCCTACGGTACCTGCAACACTGAACATTACCTTTTCGTCAGGACGATAGTATGCGCCGATTGCTGCAGCGTTTTCACCGCCGTAGTTGCCATAGCCTGCGGAGAAGGTCAGTTTGTCGTCCGGATCAAAGTCCATCGGATGCAGTGCTGCCAGAGCAGCTGCGCCTGCGCCAACCTTGTTCACACGGCTGCCAAGCTTGTTGATGCGGTTGGCGTTGCTGATGACTTGGTTTTCAACGCCATCAATGCGTTGGTTGGTATTCTTCAACTGAGCTACGTTTACAGCATCGGTATCTTCGGTACCAGCTGCTACGTTGGTAATCTGACGGGTAATTTCTTCACCATCTGCAGAACTGCCTATAGATACAGCACCGGCATTTGCTTTCCAAACAGAAGATTCATCAGCAGATTTATCTCCTGTTACTGGATCATAGCCTGCCATACCGGCTTCTCTATCAGCAACGGATAATGAACCAAGCGCAACAGAGTACGCAGCACTTGCGTTAGCATAACTGCCAATTGCATTGGCATAATCAGCACTCGCTGCACTGTAAATACCCATTGCATTGGCATAATCAGCACTTGCTGCACTATAAAGACCCATTGCATCAGTCATTTTATATTTATAAAGCAAAGTCAGGCATCACAGCTCACGCATAACAAAACCCCCGCCCTGGTCGCAAAGCCGACAGAGCGGGGGTTTTTAAGCACAAGTTCTATTCAGTTATACGTTAGAAGGCATAGCGTAAACCAACATTAGCCTGCCAGGTGCGGTCATAGTTACCGCCAAGAGTACGTTCAAAATCACAATAGAGGTAGGTATCTTTGCCAAGGCTAAAGTCCGCGCCTAAGCCCAAATCCCACCAGCTGTCCTGACCATTAAAGCTGCTTTGTTCACTGCCGTCTGCAGCGCTTACTCTAATATTCTGGTCGCCACAGAATTCATGCAGCCAGTCTGCCTTCATATAGAAGTTACCTTTATCGCTAAAGTCGCGTCCAAGACGGAAGCCTGCACGGGCAATAACGCTTGTTGCGGCATCCTGTTCAACCTTTACGCCATAATTAGTTCTGTAGTCAGCACTGCCTACTCTTGCAATCTGCAGCTGTGCCTGAGGTTCAACATACCAACCATTATCGTTGGCAAGCTTTCTGCCCCATTCACCACTGATGCTGCCAAAGTTTTGATGATACTTGCCCTTGATAATTTCCTGATTACGGGTAGTTACATCAAGATCATTACTGGTGCGACCGCCACGCAAAACTAAATCAAGGTAATGGCCTTTGTCGCCAATCCAGGTATCATACAGGCTCAAAGCGTAACGCTCATGCTCACCGTTGCCCTTCAGGCCAAGCAGGCTGGTGTTGGCATCAGTGTAATCAACTGCACCGCCGCGATAGTGCTTGCCATCCTTTTCCAGCTTCAGCTTATCAAAGCCAACCTGGAACATGTTGCTGTTAGTCTTAAAGCTGTTTTCCCAACCGGTGCGTGCATGACGATAACGAACCCAAAGGCCGCTGTCGCCTTCCAGATAACGGCTTTCGCCCATGCGTTTGTTGAATCTGTCCATCTCTGTGCCAAGAGCATAGCCGGCCTGCATTGCTTTGAAGGCTGCCGGAATATTTTCGTTGGCATCACCCTGATCTAAAGCAATGAACCAATCCTTAGCCTTTCCGTTTGCTTCATTTTTTACAGCGTATTTGTAGTCATACAGGTTAGCTGCCGAAGTCTTAGGAGCAAGCGCTTCCACTGTACTGCTGGTGAAGGTTACGCCGCCGCTCTTGTCGTTAGCAAAATGCAGCTTGCTGTCCTTTCCCATAGCGTCCAGATTTGCTTTATCTGCTTCAAACTGTACGTCATGAGTGCCTTCTCCGGATTTCGTAATGTAAATATAGTCGCTGTCTTCTTTTACCTTGCTGGTACTGGTAATTGCATTATCCTCAGTATATTTCAAATCAACCTTGAAGATACCACCATTACCATTTAAGGTACCGATTTGCACATAACGGTGATCACCGTTGTCGTACATATGAAGAGCTCCGAATTCCTTGCTTCTGAGTGCTGCGTCGTTGTTTACATCGGCAAATTTTTTCTGCACATCAGCATTACGCAGATTGATGATGCCACCATCCTTTAAGGTAACCTTGCTGATATATCTGCCTGTTGTATAGCTTTGACTATCAAAGCTGTAAGTTTTTTCACCTGTAGTATAAATCCATTCAGCTCCGTTACGGATTGATAAATTAAGCGTTCCTATATCGTCAAAGTTAGTTTCATTACCATACCAATACGAATCCTTGTTGTTTAAATCAACACTTACTGTGCCAGCACCACGCCAATGATACAAATCAATGTCACCGATAATTTTGGTATAACCGGTTTCTTTCGCTGCTATAGCAATATTGCCGCCTTTTTTAGCAGAAATAGCCTGGCTGCCATAGCCATCTTTCAGCGCGTTAGCAATAATAACTACTTTTTCTGCACCACGGAAGTCAATATTAGGATGCTCGTCATCGCCAAAATAAGTATATACCGCATTTGTGCTCTTAGTAGAAGAACAGCTATCTTTAATATATACATTACCGGTTGCGCTAAAATGATATTGGGCATATTCATTAATCAACGCATTAAACGGTTTGTCTTTGTTATCGGTGTCCTTCTGCTCATTACCATTCATAAAAATTGTTACATCTTCGTAGTCATTATTCTTATGATGGATAGGTGAATAAGCATTATAAGTGTATCCCGGATCAACCCAATCCCATTGACTGCGCTCTGTAACTACCAAATTTTCTGCCCAGGCTCCCGTTACAGGAACACTGCTCATTACCAATCCCATAGCCACAATTTTTGCTAAAGATTTCATTAAACATTCCCCCTATAATTATGTTTTGTAATAAATATTGATACGCAGCCCCTGCCGCGTAAGGAAACAGGTTAAACAACTATTGTATTAATTGTCCTGAGCCGATATTGCTGTTTTCTGCCATCCGCTGTCCTGCAGCAGCAACACTGGCAACAAGCCTTCGTAAAACAGCTTCAAGTACACTCGAAGCTATTTAATCTTCGGCTAAATAATTTTATACATTATTTATTATAGCACTTCGAATTCCTTTTAGCAATGTGCTAACATGTACAAATAGTTTAAGTATGCTATTTTTAAAAAAACTGTAACCCGCATCCATGCTGAGTTTTACGAATTATTGCAGACTTTTTCTGAAAAATTTTCTAAAAAAATATTTTATTCTAAAATTATCTTCAACAAACTATCAACCGCCAATGGCTCTATTTAAAAAAAAGATTATGTAACATATTGAACAAATTTCTTCTAATCTCACCTTTTACTGCCTTTCATTCACCCTCAACACCGTTTCTGCAAGAGATTTTTGCAACATGTTGCATTTTTCTCTTCTTTAAATTATTATTTTCTTTCCAAAAACGCAAAAGCCCCCGAAGCAGGCAAGCCTGCTTCAGGGGCAATCAAACTGAAATGCCAAAACGAACTGCTTTATTTTTCTAAGCTATCACAATCCAGTAAAAAATCATATATGTTCACGGTAAGAATTCCGTATTCATCATAATAGGCCGGGACAATATCCTTGGTAATGATAATTTTTTTGAAGGTATCATCAATATTTTTCAAGGGGCGTACCTCCTGCGCACGTTTCATTTCATCCGGCAAGGAATATGCAGACTGTATATAGTACCTTACTGAGCCCATATTGCAGACAAAATCAACCTCCAGCTGTTTTCTTACTACATTACCGCTGTCATCTCTCACGGCAATAGGCACTACACCCACATCAACGCTGTACCCACGCATGCAAAGCTCATTATAAATTACATTTTCCATAGAATGAGTTTGTTCAAACTGCCGGAAGTTAATGCGCGCATTACGCAACCCCAGATCAGAAAAATAATATTTTTTCGGAGTATCAATATAGGCCTTGCCCTTTACATCATAGCGCGAAGCTGCTTCAATTAAAAAGGAATCTTCCAGGCAATCCAGATACTTTTTAATAGTAGTAGAAGTAATTTTGGATTTTTTAACACTTTTAAAGGTATTTTTCAGCTTTTCATAATTAGTTAAAGAACCAATGGCCGAAGCCAGTATATTGAGCAAATCCTCCATTTCTCCCTTATTACGGATACGGTTGCGCTTATAAATATCACTCAAATAAATTTCACTCAACAAATTCTGCAAAGCGGCAGCCTTTTCGGCAGTCCCTTCACGCAGCACAACTACAGGAATTCCTCCGTAAAGCATATATTCCGCCAAACCCATATACTTATCACCGGGATAAACACTCATAAATTCGGCAAAGCTAAGCGGATACATATGCATCTCATCGCCACGTCCGGCAAATTCCGTAATAATATCCTTGGAAAGAAATTTAGCATTACTGCCGGTAACATATACATCCATATTCGCCTTGCGCAAATACCCGTTAAGCACAGCTTCGAAGCAATCCATTTCCTGTACCTCATCGAGCAGCAGATAATACATACCCTCATCAGCAATCCGGCTGTTAACATAGGCCATAAACTTTTCCGGATTTACGCCACGCTTTTCCTTTCCCATGGCAATAGGACTTTCACCTATCTTTTGCAAATCATCGGCGGAGTCGAAAGCAAAACGGATAATATGCGCATCATCTATACCGCATGATATAAGATGCTGATAAAATATGTTGTTCAGCAGGTAGGATTTACCGCATCTGCGAATACCGGTAATAATTTTAATCAACCCGTTATGCTTGCGTTTTATCAGCTTGTCCAAATAAAAATCTCTGCGGATTTCCATTAGTTCACCTTCTTTAGAAGAGATTTTTGCAACATGTTGCACTTTTCTCTTCTATTATAGCCTTTTTTCTCCCCGCATTCAATCTCAGCGCCATTTTTAGAAGAGATTTTTGCAACATGTTGCATTTTTCTCTTCTAAACTTGCCTCGCAGCGCTAAACTCGCCGCCAAAAACGCAAAAGCCCCCGAAGCAGGCACGCCTGCTTCGAGGGGCAATCAGGTTAAATTTTATTTTGCTTTCGGTCCCAAACCGTACTTCTTCAGATAACGGTACAAGGTTACACGGCTGACATCAAGCATTGTTGCCAGCTTACTGATATTGCCGCCGGCAGATTTCCAAGCTGCAATAAAGGCTTCCTTGTCATACTTCCAGGAGCGCTCCAAAGTTTTGTCACCGGGCAGCTTAATATTTTCTGCTTCGATGATGCTGCCGGGAGTGTGGAAGAAGGCCTGCTCGATAACACCCTGCAGCTGCTTAATGTTACCCGGCCAGCTGCAGGACAGCAGCAGGGAAACAGCCTCGGGAGAAAGGCGTTTTTGCGGCAGGTTGTGCTGTGCGGACATTTCCACCAGAATATGCGAAGCGATAACCTCGATATCCTTCACGCGCTCGCGCAGAGGCGGCACGCGCATGGTTGTATCCAGCACCAGCTCATACAGATTGCGGGAGAAAAGTCCCTTGTCTGCCAAACGCTTAAGGTTGGAATCGCAGGCAGCGATTACGCGCACATCAAACATACGCGGCTTGCCGCCCTTTTCCGTTGCGGGCAGACCGTGCGTCAGCGCATCAGCCAGCTTGTCGCCCATTTCCAGCGGCAGCTTTTCTACCTCATCAAGGAACAGCGTACCGCCGATAGCAAGCTCCAGCTTGCCTGCGGACTGCTGTCCGTCCTCATTCGTACCGAAGAATTCAGCCTCCAGCTCTGCCATAGATGCGTTGTGGCATTTTACAGCAATCAACGGAGCGGCAGCGCGGGGGCTGGCCTGATGAATGCCGTGTGCCAAACGCTGCTTGCCGGTACCGGGCTCACCCTGCAGCAGGATGTTGTGGTCGGTGCGGGCAACGCGGCTCGCTTTATGCTGCAGCGCCAAAAATTCGCTGGTTTCGCCGACCATGCTGTACAGGCTGTAACGGCTGCTGTAACCGGTTGCATGGGCGATGGTTGTTTTCAAATCCTCGATGGACATAGACAGCACCAAAGCACTTTCTACCTCGCTGCCAACCTTAATCGGCATAACAGTGGTAATATCCTCAAAGGTTCTGTCCTGAGTAATCCAGGTAATTTCACGACGCTGTGTTGCTACGCCATGCAGCGCTTTTTTGATAGGAATATGCTCGTAGTTCAGGAACACGTCCTCCAGGCGCTCATGTCCGTCCAGACGCTTGCGGCCGTTTTCGTTGCAGTATTTCACACTGCCGTCCTTGCCCAGCCAGTAAACGGTTACCGGCAGCTGTTCCATCATAATGCGGTTAATGCTCCAGGCCTCCAGCATGTTCAGATGCTGCTCGATGGAATATTTCATCGTCATCAGCAGGCTCAAAAGCAAATCATAGGGCAAATCGTTCTGATCCAAGGAAAAGAAGGAAATAATATAGCGGATTTTGCCGTTTACGCAGATAGGCGCACTGCAGGCATCGCCGGAATGGCTGTCCTTAATCCACATTTCCGGACCGAACATCAAAAAGGGCACATTATGCTCGCGCGCAATGCTGATGCTGGAGGTACCAACATCCTCCTCCAGAACGCGCATACCCTGAATATCCTCGATAATGCGTTGGAAGAACGGCATAGCATAGTTTTTGATTACATAGCCGTTTTCATCAATCAGCAGCATGCTCAGGTTGTGGATATTGAAATGCTGCTTGCTTTGCTCATAAAGACCGTCAACGTATTTGACAATGAACTCATGCGTCTTTTGGTGCGCGATAATCTCCTCGCGGCTCAGCTTGTTGATTTTGGGCATGGTTTCGTGCGGCAGATGCATAGCACGGCAACGCTGCCAGCTGTCGGCAACCCACGGATGCACGTTAGGGTCAACAATGCCCTCTTCCATAAACTTTCTGTAATAAGAAGCAAGCTTATCCTTATTTCTTCTCTCGCGAATCATATTTTATACCCTCCCCCGCTGTCCGGCAGTCGGCTGCCGTCAGCAGAACTTTTATTTATAAACCTCGCCGTTCGTAATCAACACCCGGCGTGCTCCATAATAGCGTTGTTTCCAGTAATCGTCCTTCAGCGACGAAAGCATTACACCCTTGGACGAGGATGCGCTCCAAAATTGTCCGTCACCGGCATAAATACCCACATGCGATGCGCCTGCGGCGTAGGTGGTAAAGAATACCAAATCGCCGGGACGCAGCTGCTTCTGCGTTACAAAAATCCCCTGTAACGCCTGCTCGTCTGCCAAGCGTGGCAGCTTGGCCTTGCAGTCCTTAAATACATGCTGCACATAGCCGGAGCAGTCAAAGCCCTTAGTCGTAGTTCCGCCGAACACATAAGGAACACCCTTGTATTTGGCGGCACGGCTGACGATTTCCCTGCCCTTAACCTTGGGGATGCCCTCCTTAGTAAAGGCCTCCCAGGTCAGCTTCTGATAGGTTGCATCATTCAGCTCGCCGTCTGCCTTCAGCTTGTGCTGCTTCTGGAAGCTTTTCAGCGCGCTGCTGGTAGCCTCCGTCATGCGTCCGCTGGGGCGTTCGTCACTGAAGCCCAGCACCTGCAGCTTTTGCTGTGCCACCTTCAGACGCCAGTTGCTTTGCTGCACCTGCACCTTGGGCTGCTGCTTTTCCTTCGTTTTTTTAGACTTTTTCTTTGCGGTTTTCTTCGCCTTTTTCTCAGGCTTTGCCTGCTTGGGCGCCTTCACTGCGGCAGCAGGCTTGGCTGCGGTATCGGCCTTGACGGCAGCAGGCTCCGGCACCGCCTTCACAGGCTGCGCCTCGCTTACGGCCGGCGGCGTTGCCACCGGTGCCTTATGCGGTTTGTTGCTGACAATAGGCGCTGCAGCCTGTGCCTGCCATGGCAGGCTGCAGGCCAGCATGATTACGGTCAGCACAGAAGCCAGCTTCTTTTTCATCTTCATCAGCCCCGCTCAAATGCAAAATCAAAAATTAATTGTAGTTATATACGTCCCAGCTTTTCAGCTTGCTGAGCTGAGCAATACTGTAATCAATATCGCGCAGCAGCCTTTGCTTGTCATGCGGCAGCGTTGCTGCCAGCTGAACGTAGTTCGATACATGGTTGCTGCGGAAAAGGCAGTGCCTGTCCGCAGGCAAATCTATATTTTCTATTATCAGCTTCAGCTCACGCATCAAGCCCGCCGGTGAAAGCGGATTGAACTTGCCTGCCTCGTACTGGTCCAGCAGCTCGCTGCCACGGTACAGCATCAGGCAAAGCGCGCTTAAGTGTGTCGGCTTGATAATATTAATCGCCTTGGCAGTTGCCAGTGCGTGGCGTTCGCTGCCCTCTGCGCCTGCCAGGCCCAGAATAATCATCATGGAAAGCTTCATGCCGCTGGCGGTAACTCTGCGTCCCGCTTCTACCGCCTGTTCGCCGTCAACACCCTTGTTGACAGCCTTCAGCGTAGCGTCGTCGCCTGTTTCCATGCCGTAATACAAAAGCTTCAGGCCTGCTTCCTTTAGCTGGCGCAGCTCCTCCTCGCTCTTGCGCAGGATATCCTTGGGCGCAGCATAGCTGGCAACTCGCTGCAGATGCGGAAACTGCTCGCGCAGCACCTGCAGAATCTTCAGCAGCTTGGCCGTGGGCAGCACCAAAGCATCGCCGTCCGCCAAAAAGACGCGGCGCACCTTGTTCTTGCCGTAATGGGCCGCCAGCGCTATCTGACGGGAAATTTCTTCATCCTTTAAAATCTGAAAGGGAACACCTCTGTACATGTTGCAGTAGGTGCATTTATTATGTGCGCAGCCGCGCGTAACGCGCAAAATAAAGCTGCGTGCCTCACTGGGAGGTCTGAATACTGGTGTGTCATAAGAATCAAAAAACATTTCTACTATTCTACCTCATTTTACTTTGATTGATTTGGCGCCAGTTTGAGATCTCAGAGATTTTGTAAAGTATAGTACACTTTAATAATATTATACTAGATTTTTCACCATTTGTAACGTCTAACTGAAAACTTTTTGTTACTTTTTTTACAGAGATTTTGTGAAACATTATCAGAGTGTAAAATAACTGTGATTTCCCGCGCCTGCAGGCAACGGCAAGGGTGCTTTGGCAGGCAAATTTACGCATAAAAAAGCACGCCGGCGGCAAATGCCGGCGCGCTAAAAGGCAGACGCCTATCATACCATATTACTTTTTTCGGTAAGCATAACGCTTTACAGCATCAGCTTATCATTTGCGTTTTCTGCGCAGGAAGAAGAAAGCAGCACCACCGATGATAATTACGCCGCCGATAATCGTCAGCAGGCCAAAGCCGTCATCGTCATCCTCATTTTCTTCCTCATCCTCGGCAGCAGGCAGCTCTGCAGTGCCCACAGCCACCGGCCATTGGCTCTTCAGCTCGCCGTGGACTGCCGTAACGGTAACCACGCCGTCAGCCTTGCCGATCAGCTTACCATCTTCGATAACGGCAATTTTTTCATCACTCACGCTCCACTCCGGTGTCACACCGTCAGCCTCGCCCACAACGTAGGCCTCCAGCTTCAGCGCCTCGTCTATTCCCAAGTGCGCCGGCAAATTCGGAGCCTCCAGCTTCGGCTCATAGGCGGTAATCTGCGTCATAAAGGCCTTTTCGCCCTTTTCCAGCAGCAGCTTGCCGGTAATTGTCGCAGTTCCCGGCTTCACAGCCAAAAGCTGCACATCGCCGTCCACCTTTACTATATCACTGTTAGAAGAACGCAGATCCGTTACATTATAGCCTACGCAGCCTGGCAGCGAAGCAACTATGCGTGTACGCTCGCCCACCTTCAGGCTGGCCTCCTCCGGAGCCACCGTCACCAGCGGGCTAAGCTCGGAAGCTGCAGTTGCAGGCAGGTCGGGCGCATCCTCGTCACCTTCAAGCTCGCCGCTTTCGATTGCAGGGCCTTCCAGCTCATCTTCCTCTACGAGCGGTGCTCTTTTGGCCGCCAGCATATTAATCGGGTCACCGTAAATAAGGCTTACCTCATCCTCCTTATCGTTGCGGTACACAGCACTCAAATCGGCAGCTACCAAAAATTTGGCAATAACCTTGCCCTCATCATCCAGCGCCGTCAGCTGGTAGAACCAGCCGTCCACAGGCTCCTCCGCATAGAGCAGCTTATAATCATCAGCATCCTCCGGCAAGCCTGTCTGCTTTTCCGGCAGGCCGGCAAGCAGCGCGGCGGCCGCAGCCTCGGATACATCAAAGCTGTCCTCGTTGAATCTGTATTCACCCTGAACATCAAGCGGCAGCGGTCCGTCCTGATAGGCGGTAATGCTCTTATCCTTCAGCACAAAGCGCAGCTCTACCGTATCATTATTTTGGTAATCTACCTCGGCAATACCGTCGCCGTCCTCATCAATTTCAAAAACACCGGCAGTAACGAAATCCTCCGCACTGTCCTCTTCCTCGCTGCCACGCATAACCTTCAGCTCGTAAAGGTATTTATCGTCGCCCAAGGGCTTGATATTCAGCACGCCGTTATTATACTGGCTGCTTTCGGTCCACACATAGCAGCCTGCCGTATTCTTCCAGTCATTTTTGGAGGCGGCGCCTGCCAGCAGCGTCAGGCTGCACAGCAGCAGGGTAAGCATAACAGTTACGATAATACGCATCATTTTTTCTTTCATTATGCTCCCCTCCTCAAATGCTCAGACGGAATTTGGCAGTTTTGGGATTAACGCCGTCCATCCAATACTTCACGGTATATACGCCCTTAGCACATTTTTTGCCGCTGTTGCCGCTCGCCCAGCCGTTCCAGCTGAAGGCAAAATCCTGATTGGCATTTCTTGCCTTATATTTCGTGCTGTAAACCAGCTTGTTGTTTTTATTGAAAATCTGGGCATAGCAGGTCTTGCCCGTGGAATTATTCTTTTTGAAATACAGGCGCTGGTAAACATCGCCGTTGCCCTTGCGGATAATCTTGGACGCACGGAACTGCATCTTGCTCTGCGGCTTGTAGCTGATGTTGACTGTCTTTTTAACCGCACCGCCCTTGCCGAAGCTGCTGGTCGTTACCAAGCGATATCTGCCGGGCTTCAGGTTTTTCATATCATAGCTGTATGGTACAAAGCGGAAATATTTATCACCGTCATAGTACCATTTTTTCAGCTCGCGCTGCTTCCAGCGCACAACAACCTTATTATCCTTGTTGAGCAGCACCGCCTTATCCTTCATAGGCCCCTTGCCCTCTACATAGCGCTGCACATTCAGCTTTGTACCGTTTACCTTAATTGTTGTTTTGTACTGCGTCGCCGCCCACGCCAATGCCGTAAAAGCCACGAGCATTGCCAGGCACGCCACGAGCACAACCTTCAGCCGTTTCATTTTTCCGCCTCCTAACCGCCGGATATAAAAAGACCCGGCATATACTTCTTCATTTACAGTATATACCGGGTCAATATTAACTATAAGTAACCTTTAGTTAAGAGTTGGAGAAAAAGCGCTCCAGCTGATGTCTTTTATTTTTGGCCGCCGCATCAATCTGCAGCTTGGCAAAAATTTTGTTGAGATATTGCTTAATCGTCCCCTCCGACAGCGACAATCTTTGCGCAATCTCCCTGTTCGTATGGCGTGCCGCCGCCAGCTGCGCTATCTGCAGCTCCTGCTCCGTCAGCTCCTGCAGGCCTGCTTCGGCAAAGCGTGCGGACATAATCTGCCCCCGGCCCGCCTCCATCTGCTGTCCCAGGTGCAGCGCCGCTGCCGCCGCTGCCGAGCATTCACCCTGAGCCTCCTGCTCCAGATAAGGACGCAGCAGCGCTATGTTCTGTGCCAACGGCAGCACAAGCTTATCCGCCTCAGCCATTGCCAGCGCCTGCTTCAGCGAAGCGCGGCAGCTCGTTACATCGCCTCTGCCGGCAAAGGCCGCCGCCCTTTGCACCTGCAAATACAGCAGGCACAAAAAATTACTGTAGGGACGGCATTCCTGCTCCCAGTCGGACCAGCGCACCAAAAGCTCCGTATACTGCCCTTGTGCCAGCAGGCACTGGGCACTGATATAGTTGCGGCAGGGACGCGCCGGATAAAGCACCGAAGGCTGCTGTCCGTTTCCGTCCGTCAGCCAGCTTGGGATATATTCCGGCTTGCCCAGCAATGCATAGTAAAAGCCGGCGCACATATCGGCACTATTCAGCAGCATGCTCTGCTTCCAAGGCTGCAGTTGCCACTGATGGCGGCTGTACGCCTCTGCCTTACTGCTGTAAACGCCGCGGAAAAGATCGCGCTGCATCTCCAGAAAATCACAGCAGATAGTAATGCACTCCTGCCCATGCTTTTCCGCCTGATAATACGCCTTCTGCAGAGGCATATCCATTTCGTCGATGCGTCCCTGCAGCAAAAGTGCTTCCGCCTCCGTCAGCTCGGCGGCTCCGGCACCGTGCCAGCCGCTCAGCAGATAGTACGGCGGCATACACTCCTGCATATCCTCAACCGTCTGCCGCAGACTGCAGCCCGTGCGCAAATACAGCCCCAGAACACTGGGCGCGCCGAAGGTCCAGATGCCCTGCTTGCTGAGCGTCTGCGGAGCACCGCTCAGCAGCTTGTAGGCGCGCCGGTGATGCTCGCTCATACCGGTGATGCTGTTGAAGGCCAAAAAGCTCAGGATAACCTCCAGCTCGCCGTAATAATTATCGCGCTCCCGCTGGCTGAGGGCAGTATTGCGCTCCAGCGCCGTTACATACCATTCCTTAACCTGCAGCATTTCCGGCACCATGTTCAGCGAAAACATGCGGCGCATAATAATCAGCACTGCCTGCGGATACTGCCACAAGATTTCCGGCGGACATTCGCACAGCCAGTCGAAAAGATGCTGCCTGTGCTGCGGGTGCATCGACCAGTCGCGCAGCTGCTGTACTGCAGCCAGCAGGCCGTCAAAATCACGGCCGCGGTACAGCCAGTCCAGCGCTTCCTCGTACTCCTTCTGCTGCGCGTACCATTGTCCCAAACGACGGAAGTACATTTGCTGCTCAGCCTCAGGCAACAGGCCGAAGGCATGGCGCGTTGCCTGCTTCAGCATATGATGACACCGCAGTCTGCCGTTAGCCAGCCTGATAATAAAGGCGTTGCATTCCAGCAGCCTGCCTACAGACTCTCTGCAGCTTGTGCCATAGGCATAGGCCACCTGCTCCGGTGTAAATTCCTCCGGCTGCCCCATAAGCAGCAGCAAGCGCTGCTGCTCCGACGGCAGCGGCCGCAGCAGTACATTGGCTATCATCTCATAAACGCTGCCTGTATCAAGGCAAAAGCGCTGATACCTGTCGTAGTTCAAAAAGTTAAGATAGGTAACGGAAAACCAGCCCTCGCAGGCCTCATGCAAAGCATCCAGCTGCTGCGTTGTAAGCTGCAGGCCGCATCTGCTGCTGTATTCCGCCAGCTCGTCACGCTGCAGCGCCAGGTCATGCTTATCAAGGCAAAAGACCTTACGTCCCAGCTCCAGCAGACGGCTGCCGTCAAAAATCTGCCCTCTGCTTACCAGCAGCAGATGCAAATCAGCAAAGCCTGCCTTGCTCAGAGCAAAGAGAAAATCAATCACCTCGCTGCTCTCCAGCAGATGCAAATCATCTATAAACCAATAGACAGGCTCCTGCGGCAGCAGCTGACGGAACAGCTCCAGTACCAGCGTTTTGGCGTTGGCATCGGCAGGCAAAGACTGCTGCAGCAGCGCAGCGCCCAGCTCCGTATTTTGCCAGCTGTGGCACACTCCCTGCCAGAAGGCCTCGGCACCGGCGCCGTAAATACTCTGGCGCAGTACCTTTTTGCCGCAGCGCTCCTGCTCCTGCAAAAAGTACTGCACTGCCAGTGTTTTACCGTAGCCCATGGGAGCAACAACCAGCGTTGTTCCCGCTGTCTGCAGCTCTGCCAAAAGCTCTTTTATTCTCTTGGAATAATATAAATTATTGAGCCTTTTCATAGTGTTTTTACTTAATTACGTTCTGCGGTGCTCCTGCCAGCCATTTTTCGATGTTGGCAAAAACGATATCGGCACGTGCAGCCAGTGCTTCGGCGCTGGCGAAGGCCACGTGCGGTGTCAGCACGGTGTTCTTTGCATGGCACAGAGGATGCTCCGGTGCAATCGGCGGCTCGCCCTCAAACACATCAATGCCTGCGCCCGCCAATCTTCCTTCGTTCAGCGCCTGTGCCAGCGCCTCGCTGTCCACAACAGGACCGCGCGCAGTATTCAGCAGTACGGCAGTCGGCTTCATCTTCGCAATAGCCTCAGCGTTAATCAGTCCGCGGGTTGCGTCCGTCTGCGGCACATGCAGGCTGACAAAATCGCTGGCAGCCAAAAGCTCATCCAGACTTACATAGCTTACACCGTCAGCCTGCAGCTCTGCCTTCGGAGTACGGCTGTAGGCCAGCACCCTGCAGCCGAAGGCAGCGGCAAGCTTCGCCACTCTGCTGCCAATCGCACCGGTGCCGACTACGCCGAAGGTCTTGCCAAAAAGCTCAAAGCCTACCAGCCCATCCTTCGTTCCTGCCTGACGGCAGCGTGCATCACAGGGAACGATGTTGCGGATAACGCTGATAGCCAGGCCGAAGGTCAGCTCTGCTACCGCATTGGTGGAATAGCCTGCAGCGTTGCACACTACAATTCCGCGCTCACGGCAGGCAGCCAGCGCAATATGGTCTACACCGGTAAAGGCTACAGACAGCATTTTCAAATTAGGGCAGGCGTTGATAATCTCCGCACTCAGCGGCTGATTAGCCAGCATGATAATATCGGCCTGCTGCACACGTGCCAGCAGCTTCGTCTGGTCGGTGTCCTTCTCAGTATAATATACAAAATCATGACCTGCAGCCTGCAGCGGCGCTGCCAGTGCATTAATCAGCTCCATCTTTACGCCTAACGGCTCCATAACTACTATTTTCATCAAAGCACCTCCGAAAAAGTCTATAAAATTTTTGCTTATCACTTACATATTACTACTGTAGGAATTGATTAGCAAGGAAGAATTTTTCAGGGCCTGCGTCCGCCTTTATAAATATTTGCATCCGCAAATACAAAAAAGCCGTTCTTCTTTCGAAGAACGGCATATTTTCGTTGGTGATCCACCCGAGACTCGAACTCGGGACACCCTGATTAAAAGTCAGGTGCTCTACCAACTGAGCTAGTGAATCATTTGTTACCATAAATTAGCAACATTAATATTATACAGACTAATGCAAGGAAAGTCAAGTACTTTTTTAAAATATTTTTGCTGTTTTTTCAGCAGCCTAAGCTTACAGCAGCTCTTTCAGAACGATAGTCTGCTCGCGGTTAGGACCAACGGAGATAATACCCAGCTCAACACCGGATACCTCGCTGATTTTAGCCAGATATTTTTTAGCGTTTTCCGGCAGCTCGTCATAGTTACGGATGCCGCTGATGTCGGTCATCCAGCCGTCGAACTCTTCGAAAATCGGCTCAACCTTAGCCAAAACGTTCAGGCTTGCAGGAATGCGTTTGAGAACCTCATCGCCAATCTTGTAGCCAACGCACATTTTAATCTTCGGCATATTGTCGAGGATATCCAGACGGGTAATTGCCAGATAATCCAGGCTGTTCAGGCGTGCGCTGTAACGCAGCATGAAAGCATCCAGCCAGCCGCAGCGACGCGGACGACCGGTTACGGTGCCGTATTCATGGCCGGTTTCGCGGATTTGGTTGCCGGGGCCGTCTGTATCCAGCAGCTCGGTGATGAAGGGACCTTCACCAACGCGGGTGGTATAAGCCTTAACTACGCCGACAACATGGTCGATGAAGCGGGGACCTACGCCACTGCCGGTGCAGGCATTACCTGCAGTCGGGTTGGAGCTGGTAACATACGGATAGGTACCATGGTCGATATCGAGGAAGGTAGCCTGTGCGCCTTCAAACAGAACGTTTTTGCCGGCGCTGAACAGCTCATCCATAACAACGCCGGTATCGGCAACGTACGGACGCAGCTCTTCTGCATAAGCCAGATATTCCTTCAGTACGGTATCATAGTCAAACGGTTCTGCACCGTAAATTTTGGTGATAATAGCATTTTTTGCTTCCAGATTAACCTTCAGCTTATCAGCAAAGGTTTCGGGCTCCATCAGATCGCAGATACGGATGCCTACGCGAGCAACCTTATCCATGTAGCAGGGACCGATGCCGCCTTTGGTGGTGCCGATTTTGTGATTGCCCAGTGCTTCCTCCTGCAGCTCATCAAGACGTTGATGATACGGCAGAACAACGTGTGCACGGTCAGAAATAACCAGATTGCTGCAATCAATGCCCTTTTCCTTCATGCCGGCGATTTCAGCCAGCACAACGCCGGGGTTGATTACAACGCCGTTGCCCAGAACGTTAGTCTTATCATTGAACAGTACGCCGGAGGGCAGCAGACGCAGCTTATAATTAATGTTGTTAACTACAACGGTATGGCCTGCATTGGAGCCGCCGCTGTAACGAACTACAGCGTCAGCCTTTTGCGCCAAATAGTCAACAATTTTACCTTTACCCTCATCGCCCCATTGGGCGCCTAAAACTACAACAGATGACATTAGCAGTCACTCCTTATCAAAATTATAAACCAAATCTAGCAAAAATCTCGTCAACGTGGCGCAGCATCGGTTTCGGATCGAAGCAATGCTCAACCTCTTCGTCAGTCAGATATTTTTTGATATCCGGGTCAGCTTCAACGTTGGTCTTGAAGTCAGCGCCTTGCAGCCAACGTGCCATAGCGTTGCGTTGTACCCATTTGTAAGCGTCCTCACGCAGTACACCTTTGGTAACCAGAGCAATCAGCAGGTTTTGGCTGAAAATCAGACCGCCGGTTTTGTTCATGTTGGCAATCATTGCATCAGGATATACCAGCAGCTTGTCGATGATGTTGGAGAATTTACGCAGCATATGATCCAGAGCAATAGTTGCGTCCGGCAGAATAACGCGTTCTACGGAAGAATGGGAGATATCGCGTTCATGCCACAGGGTTACATCCTCCAGAGCTGCTACTGCATAGCCGCGCAGCAGGCGAGCCATACCGGAAACCTTTTCGCAGGTGATAGGATTACGTTTATGCGGCATAGCGGAAGAACCCTTTTGGCCAGGTGCAAAATATTCTTCAGCTTCACGGATATCGGTACGTTGCAGGTTACGGATTTCGGTTGCCATCTTATCCAGAGAGGAACCGATGATTGCCAGAGTAGTCATGAAATGTGCATGACGGTCACGTTGGATAACCTGAGTTGCCAGGCGTACCGGAGTGAGCTCCAGCTTTTCGCAGACATATTTTTCTACAAACGGATCGATGTTGGAGTAAGTGCCTACAGCACCGGACAGCTTGCCGACTGCCATCATTTCACGCGCTTGTTTCAGACGTTCGATGTCACGCTCGATTTCAGCGGACCACAGCAGGAATTTCATACCGAAGGTCATCGGTTCTGCGTGGATGCCGTGAGTACGGCCGATCATAACGGTATATTTGAATTCAGCGGCACGACGGCGCAGAATTTCATGGAAGTTTACCAGATGACGCATAATCAGGTCTGCGGATTGTACAGTCATGTAGCACAGTGCAGTATCCTTTACGTCGCTGGAGGTCAGGCCTTTGTGAATGTATTTGGACGCATCACCTACATACTCAGCCACATTAGTCAGGAAAGCAATAACATCATGGTTGGTAACTGCTTCAATTTCCTTAATGCGGTCCAGACGGAAGTCAGCCTTCGTCTGAATATCCTTCAGCGCTTCGTCAGGCACAATGCCCAGTTTGTTCATAGCCTCGCAAGCCAGAATTTCTACCTTCAGCATGGTACGGAATTCATTTTCGAGTGTCCAGATATTACCCATTTCAGGATGAGTATAACGATCAATCATTTTTGTATGCCTCCCAAGACAATTTTATTCATGAAAAAACATCTGAAAGCCACAGATATTACCTTCAGATTCTTCACTACACTTTGTTGCATAAATATCATATCATTTTCCGCGTCTTATCGCAAGCTTTATGAACATTTTTTGTTGATTTTAGGTAAAATATTCGGTTTTTCTTCGCAGCTTCCTTGTAAGCTTTTTTACACTTATCAGAAAAAATCTTTTGCCAAGAGAATAAATTTCACGCTTTTAACACCCATCAGGCAATGCTCCATGCAATACTCAAAAAGTCCCGAGATGTTAAAATCCCGGGACTTTTATTATGTCGCTGTATTCTATTCTCAGCTTTCGCGCTTCGTAAAGCCGACAAATTTGGTAAACTGCTTTTGGAAGAACAGATTAACGGTATCTACCGGACCGTTACGATGCTTAGCAATAATCAGCTCGGTGTGCTTGTTTTCCGTTTCCGGATTGTAGTAATCCTCGCGGTACAGGAATGCTACGATATCCGCATCCTGCTCCAGAGAACCGGATTCACGCAGGTCACTGAGCATGGGGCGCTTAACCTGACGCGATTCAACGCTACGGCTCAGCTGTGACAGCGCCAACACCGGCACATCCAGCTCACGCGCCAACGCCTTCAGCGAGCGGGAGATTTCCGAAACCTCCTGCTGGCGGTCGCCGGAATTATTGCGCTTGCCGCTGCCCTGCATCAGCTGCAGGTAATCGACAACAATCAAATCCAGGCCATGCTCTGCCTTCAGGCGGCGTGCACGGCTGCGCATATCCATAGCCGTAATGCCTGCTGTATCATCAATATAAATTTTCGCACGGCTCATCGTATCGCAGGCATCCCAAAGGTGCGTCCAGTCCTCGTCATGCATCTCGCCTACGCGCAGGCGCTGGCTGTCGATGCCTGCTTCGGCGCAAAGCATACGGTTAACCAGCTGCTCCTTGCTCATTTCCAGGCTAAAGAAGGCTACACTGCGCGGTTCACCGCCGATAACCTTGTGCGCACGCAGCGCTACGTTCTGCACAATGTTCAGCGCCAGCGCAGTTTTACCCATGGAAGGACGCGCTGCCAGAATAATAAAATCGGAAGGATGCAGACCGCTCGTCAGCTTATCCAAATCCGCAAAGCCTGCCGGCAGACCTGTAAGACCGCCCTTGTTCTGCAGCAGACTTTCGATGCTCTGCACGCTGTCCATCAAAATATCATTAATCGCTGTAAAATCATTCTTTTTCTTACGGTTGGAAATCTCCAGGATACGGCTTTCCGCAGTATCCAGCAGCGTACCGACATCCTCGTTGGCCTCATAGCCCATAGCCGCAATTTCGGTAGAAACGCGCACAAGCTGGCGCAGAACCGACTTTTCAGCAACAATCTCCGCATGGTACTTAACGTTAGCCGCCGTCAGCACCACATTCGCCAGACTGGTGATGTAGGCGATGCCGCCAATGTCCTCCAGCTTATTGTCACGCTTGAGGATTTCTGTCACAGTAACCATATCTACTGCTTCATTCTTATTATAAAGCTCCAGCATCGCACTAAAAATAACACGATGCGCCTCGCGGTAAAAGTCATCTGCTGACAGCACTTCGGTCGCCTTGGCAATAGCTTCTTTATCAATCAGCATCGCACCCAGCACAGCCTGCTCCGCTTCTATATTTTGCGGTGGCACTCTTTCTTCAATCACTCGCTTCTACCTCCTGTCAGTAATCTTTTCATTCATATTATTATACATTATTTGCTACAAAGCTGAAAGCTTTTTATTTGAACAGTATCAATGCTAAAACAAAAACAACCTCCCGCAAGCAATAGCCTGAGGGAGGTTGTTCGTATAGTTTTTCCTATTAAAAGCTACAGCGCCACCTCAGCGGACTCTGTGCCCTCCTGCTCCAGCTCTATCTGCTGATTGAGGTTCTCTGTCAGCCAAGCCTCGGCCTCTGCCTTTTGCTCCGCGCGCATTTTGAGGATAACCTTGGCGCGCAGGTCGTACTGCACATCGGCAATTTCAAACAGCTGCTGTTGATAAAGCACATTCAGAATGCGGCCGACACTGTTCACATCATATAAAAAGCTGTAATAGCCCAGCAAAATTTTCTGTGCCAAGCCAGCTTCCTTCACCGCGCCTGCCACGCTGCCGCTGTAAGCACGCACAAGTCCGCCTGCGCCTAGCTTAATGCCTCCGAAGTAACGTGTCACCACGGCTGCTGTTTCCGTCAGTCCGTTCTTACGCAGCACCTCCAGCATCGGAATGCCGGCAGTACCGCTCGGCTCGCCATCGTCACTGGAGCGCTGTGCCAGATCATCCACGATATAGGCGGAGCAGTTGTGCGTTGCATCCCAGAACTCTTTTTTTACGGCCTTAATGAACTCCTGGGCCTCTGCTTCACTGTGCACCTTTTTCAGCGAGCAGATAAAACGTGATTTTTCAATCACAATTTCTTTACGGTAATCTCTGCTTATAGTATACAAGTAGCGTACCTCCGTCCGTATTTTTCGCAATTTATATTAACATTATAACACAATTCCACCGTTTTTAAAATTTTTTACAGTTTTTTACAGCAAACTCTTTATTTCCTCTTCTGTCTTTGTTATAATAGTGGACATTACAGACAAAGGAGAGAGCATTGATGCTACTCTTCATAAATTATTATTTTTTATTAAGGGAAAGAGGTAATTTCATAATGAAACAATTTTGTGCTTTAATCGGCAAATTCTTTGGCATCATCGCCATCGTTTTTCTGGTTCTCGGCCTCACAATGCCGCAGAACTTTTTGTGGGTATTAGGCAAGGTACACGGCATCAGCGTTCTGAGCTGCATGCTCGGTATCGTAATGTTCGGCATGGGCACCACACTGAACCTGAAGGACTTCGCACTTGTTCTTAAACGCCCGCTTGATATTCTCATCGGCTGCTGCGCTCAGTATTTCGTAATGCCCTTCTTGGCATACCTGCTGTCCGTTGCCTTCAATCTGGACCCGGCACTGACCACCGGTGTTGTACTGGTAGGCACCTGCCCCGGCGGTACCTCCTCCAACGTAATCACCTTTATGTCCAAGGGCGACGTTGCACTTTCCGTAACCATGACCAGTGTTTCCACTGTACTTTCTCCAATTCTGACTCCGTTCATCACCTACATGATTATCGGTGAAAAGATTAACTTCGATCCGGTAGGCATGTTCTGGAGCATCGTCCAAATCGTTATTCTGCCTATCTGCTTAGGTCTGGCTGTTAAATCCTTCCTGCCCAAGCTTGCCGAAGCAGCAACCGACTATCTGCCAGCTGTATCCTCCATTGCAATTTCTCTGATTATCGCAGGTGTTATCGGCGCCAGCCGCGACCTGATTCTGAAGGCTCCCGGCCTGATTCTGCTGGTAGTTATTCTGCATAACTGCTGCGGTTACGCTCTTGGCTTTGCCATCGCCCGCTTCACCGGCCTCAGCTGGAAAAAGGCTGTTGCTCTGTCCATCGAAGTTGGTATGCAAAACTCCGGTCTGGCAACCGGCCTGGCAAAAGCACACTTCGCTGCTCTGCCTGCCGCAACCGTTCCCGGCGCAGTATTCTCCGCATGGCACAATATTTCCGGTGCACTTTTGGCATGGGCTTACCAAAACTACCTGAATCCGAAATTTGACCCGGATTACGCTAAGGAAGAAGCTGTAGAAGCAGAACCTGCCAAGGCTTAAATTAAATTTGGTTGAAAATTATTAATCCCCTTGAGCTTGAAAGCCCAAGGGGATTTTTGTCTGCCAATAATCAACCGAAATTGAAGTTACATATTCACGTACTGCTGAATATACTCAAAAAGCATATCCGCACCTCTTTCGCCCATGAACGGCAAATGCTTGGCAATTATCCTGTGACTGTAACAGGGATGGCTTACGCAAACTTTAAAGTTTGTCATGTCAGCTTGCGCAACAGTATCCTCATCAGCCATAACAAGACAATGACGAATATCCTTCAGCAGCTGCAGATATTCCTTCTCTTCCTTAAAGTACTCTATGCCTTCCGCAGCAGTACCGGTGATTTTATGTGTGCATACACTGTGAGCTACATTAAATTTCAACTCCTTGAAGAATGCACCCAAGCCTTTTACTGTATCATAATCACCCTTTAAAAATACCGTACCGGGAGTTCTGCTCAGCAGCGGAGACTTTAAAAGCATTTTCAGTCTGCGTTTTTTTCCTCCAAACGCTGCAGCATAGCTTCCTTAACCGGCTGCCCTATAACCGCTGCAACGCTATTTAAAAACTCTTTCGTCTGACTATAACCGTAAGGCGGCAGATAAACATAAGGCGTACCGGTAACGCTTTGCAGATATTCGGCACTGGGAACCGCTTCTGCTGTAAGAACAATATTCAGCTCGGCACTGCTAAGCTCGGCAAGCGCCTCCGTAGTCATATTCATCGCAAGGCAATGCAGCAGCTCGCAGCCGAAGCCCTCTCGCAGCAATCTTGTGATTTCGCAGATATCGGATTCTGCTCTGTAATGCAGCGGTGATGCACCTAAAATATTATAGCGTCCTTTTTGCTTGGCTGCGTCAGGCTGTACAAACAGCTCTGCCAGCTGCAGATAGATTTTTCGCAACCCGGCGCTGTAGTCTGCGCCCAAACCGGAGGTATTTACAGGAATCAGCCTGCTCTGAACCTTGCTCTGCAGGCTGTCGCAGATTCCCGCAATATCCGTACCGATGATAGATGTTACAGAAGAAGTCAGCACAAAAATAGCCTTAGGCGAATATAAAGTATCCAGCTCCAAAATGCCTCTTTCCAGATGCTCTGTACTGCCCATAATAATATCACTGTCATCTACACCGGTAGTAAAAAGTCTGTCAGGATAATCCTGCCCCAGCTTATTGAAAAAATTCATGCTGAAATGTGTTGTTCCTTCGGGACCATATTCCAAAACAACTGCATCTTCTATATTCAGCAGCGTGCTGATGATGGCCATTCTGTCAGACGGCACCGGAAAATTTCTTATCAAAGCCATAATCACTTCTCCTCTATTTGAGTCTGCGTAAAATCCAGCAAACGCTTAAGCAAGCCGAAACAGCCTGCAAAGCCCAGTACATCCTGTCCCGGCATACTGTCTATACCGAAAATCCCTTTTCTTTCCAGGCTGTCGGTAAAGCTTCTGCCTATATACAGCTGAGGCTTTAATTTATCATAGACAAATTCCATCGCTGCCAGATTGGCACTCTTGCAGACATAAGGATCCGCATATTGCAGCAGCTCTTTTTTTGCTTCCTTGTTTTTCAGAGTGCTCATCTGTATCATCATCGGCTGCAGTCCTAATCCTGCCAGATAAGTATTCAGCTCCCAACAGTTATACGGACTGTTGCCATATATATAGCCAATACCCTGCAGCTTATCCTGCACCTGCTGCTGCAAAGCAAGGCATTCCTCCAAAGACTCTGTAACAATCTGCGGCAGCTCCATTTCCAAAGCAGCAGCAAGCTCCTGATAGGCCTGCAACACCTTGTGCGGATTACACATCGGTGGGAAGTAAACGTAAGGCACAGCAAGCTTTTCCTGCATCTGCTTTGCCAGCTCCAATCCTAGCTCATCAACAACAATATTCAGCTTCGCTCTTCCTGCAAGCGCCAAATCCTGCAGACTGCATTTGCCAGGAAGCTGCAGTCCTAACTGTACGCCGGCCTGCTCCAGCAGCTGCAGCAAAACAGAATTTTTTTGCAAAGGAGCACCATTGCCAAGAATATTGACAACATTTTCCGTCGGCATTTTCCGCATCAGCTTTACAGTGGCAGTCAATGTTCTTTCGATACCCGGCAGATGATCCCGACACTGAAAATGCTCCGTACGCACAAGCAGAATCGGCACATGGTACCTTTCCTCCAGCTCATCAACGAGTGCATCATAATCATCACCGATGATTTCCAGAACGCAGGTTGTTACCAATACTATGCATTTAGGAGCTCCTGCCTCAAAAATTTCGGCAACGGCCTTTTTAGTTTTCTTAATCGTACCGAAGGTCACATCATAATCATCTATTACTACTGAAACACAGCTTTCCTTAAGACTGCCGAATATTTTCATATTCGCCAGCAGCTTGGAATAATAGGTACATTCATCCGTACCTACGATAACTGTAACTGCCTCCGGCAGCTGTCTCACGGTCATCAGAACACCCATCAGCGGGCAATGAGTTCCCGGGAAGGATGTTGCCATCAGCGGTTTAATATCCCTTTGCTCATTTACTTCGCTCAAGCGTCTGATATTATGTAAAATATCAGCGCCATAGTTTTTCTTTTGCAGCATATTTCTTCTCCTCAAAAAACAAGGGGCAGCAGATAAAACCGCCACCCCCATAAAATGTTATTTAATATCACACAAAGACCTTTGTGTCTATTTGCCGTAAACTGCCTCATACAGAAGCTCTACACTGTCAGCGGCATGTTGCGACAGACAATTTACATAACCCTGCGGAATGACAATCGCCTGTTTTTTCTTTACAGCGGTTACCGTAGCCAGCGCAGGATCAGCATAGAGTTCTTCTAATTGCGCATTGCCTGCCTTATAAGCACCGCCCTGAGACCAGGTAGCGATAATTATGTAGTCAGGATTTGCCTGTACTACTTCTTCCTTACTCAAAATACGGCTCGTTCCGGGTTTGTCCGCAATTGTATGACGTGCTGCCTCATAGCAGTCCTCTACGCCGGCAGCAGTCATGATATCGTTAAAGATAATCCCCTTGCCGCCGATAGCGCCAAAGCGCAGAAAGAGCAGACCTTTTTTTCTGTCCTCAGGCTGCATTTTTTTAACCTTAGCTTCAACCGCACTGATTTTTTTCTGCATCTCGGCAATCAGCTTTTCAGCCTGCTCCGTTTCGCCTACAGCACCGCCGATAGCCTTAATCGTCTTGGGAATATTGCTCAGTCTGGATGCGGCGGGATAAACAAAAACCTTAATTCCCACATCCTCCAAGCTGGAAATCTGCTCCGGCTTACTGCTGTCCGGCAGCAGCACCAGATCAGGCTTCAGTGCAAGAATAGCCTCCGGATTGCTTTCCGCAATTTTGGTAACATCCTTAGCCTCCTTGGCACCCATGGCCAAATCCTCATCATGCACCCATTTGGACAGGCCTGCTATACGCTTATGGTCAACAAGGCCTAAAAGCACCTCGTCACCATAAACATACAGGCTGATTATTTTTTGAGGCTTAGACTCAAAGGACAGCTTTAAACGATATTCAGAATCTGCCTCTTAACCAGATTCTGCTGGAACTTCAAGAGGAAGAACATCTTTATTTTAGTGAGGATATAAGTTTCCAAACACCTATTAAACATCGAATGAATATTTTGGCTAAGCATATGCTGCCAGTATTTTCTCATCCGTCCTTTCAGGAATATCTGATGGGCTTTCATTATGACAGCAATGAATTCTTCTACAAAGATCTTATAACGCAATACAACGTATTTATTAGCGCAAATAGCAAATTACATTATAATAATCCAATAAAGAAAACGAAAGAAAAAGGCTTATATCTGTGCGTTTACTGCAATGCTCATTATGGAGTAATTGATTCAAAAATAAAAGAACGCATATTAAAATTTGTCGAACAAAATAAATTGCATATGCATGGAGGCATATATCTTTTCCCGCTGCGCAACTTCTGGTCTACTTCTAAGCCTGAGGAAGAACTTGTTAAACTCTGCTTAAGAGTAGAATATACTGATTAAGGTGTATAACTATTATACGCTTTATTTTTATTTTAAATTGAAGCTCCTGCAGTAAAATACAACAAAACCTCTGATATTTCTTCCGGTATCAATACACAGGCAAAAGAAGTTGGTATATTTGTGCCAACTTCTTTTTATATGAGCATTCTGTGCATCTGTAAGGTTATTTTTGTGCTATAATATTAGTTACAAAAATTCGAAGAAAAGAGTTATATTTATGGACGATAAAGAACAAAAATTCAAAACCTACCGTTCGCTCAGCAACATGCACAACTTCCGCCTGCGCCTGTTTGCGGAGGGCATCCTCACCGGTATCTTGGCCGGTATAGTCATCAGCTTCTTCCGCTTCGCCCTCTCGGAGATGGAATACCTGCGTGGAGCGCTCTACAACCGCCTGTGGGTAAGCGACTGGAGCATCAACGCCTGCTGGTTCGCCGTGCTCATCGCCATCGCCTTCATCCTGCACAAGCTCAACTGCATCGAGCCTATGGCCGCCGGCAGCGGCATTCCGCAGGTTAAGGGAGCAATTTTAGGCCTGATGAAAATGCGCTGGCTGCACATTCTCTGGGTTAAGCTCACCGCCGGTATCATCGGCATCGGCGCCGGTCTTTCCCTAGGACGCGAAGGCCCGTCTATTCAGCTAGGCGCAGTAACTGCGCAGGGCGTCAGCCGTCTTATGGGACGCACCCGCATGGAGGAACGCTATCTGCTGACCAGCGGTGCCAGCGCCGGTCTGGCAGCAGCCTTCAACGCTCCGCTCGCCGGTGTAATCTTTGCTTTGGAGGAGCTGCACCGCAACTTTTCCATCATGGTTCTGTTGCCCTCCATGGCAGCAGCCTTCACTGCGACGATTATTTCCCGCGCTATTTTCGGTCGTGCGACAATTTTTGATATCCCCGACTTACAACTGCTTCCCATCAGCTATTACGGCATCGTCATTTTAGTTGCTCTTGCCAGCGGTCTGGCAGGCGTTATCTTTAACTGGGGACTGCTGAATATAGGCCGCTTTTACAGCCTGCCCTGCTTCAAGCGCCCTGTACAGAAGATTGCCTTTGCCATCATCTGCGCCGGTATTCTGGGTTACTTCCTGCCGGAGGTTTTGGGCGGCGGCAACGATCTGATTAATCATCTGGCCAAAGCACCTGTATCGTTACAGCTTCTGCTGATTTTTCTTGCAGGCAAGCTGATTTTTACGCTCATCAGCTACGGTTGCGGCGTTCCCGGCGGTTTCTTCCTGCCGATGCTCGTTATCGGCGCTCTCTGCGGCAGCATTTGCGCCCAGATGCTGATTATGCTTGGCTGGATTGAGCCTGCATATGCCACAAATATTATGGTAGTTGCTATGGCGGCGCTTTTTGCTTCTTCCGTACGCGCGCCTATCACAGGCACCGTACTGATTATGGAAATGACAGCCAGCTACCAGCAGCTGCTTTCGCTGGCGATTGCTGCCATGGTGGCCTTCGTCATTGCGGAGCTGTGCCACAGCAAGCCCATCTACGAGGAGCTGATGCAGCGCATGCTGCACAAAAAAGCGCCGGAACCGGCTGTACTGGAGCAACGCAATGTTATCGAGCTGGTAATTTGCAGCGGCAGCAGCGTCAGCGGCAAGCTTATCAAGGATATTCCCTGGCCGCCGAATACACTTTTAGTTGATGTCAAGCGCGGTGAATCACAGCTCATCCCGGCAGGTGACACGCGTCTGCTCAGCGGCGATTTTATCTATATCCTTACTGCTACCGAGCATGTAGAAGAGCTTACCAAAATGGTAGAAGAATAATTATATAGCGGATAAAAAACAGAGAGCCTGCGTAAACCGCAGACTCTCTAATTTTTTGGCTTTATTACAGGCCAAGCATTACATCAATAATTTCTTTATCGGTTTCTACCATGCCCTGGCTGGCAATTTTGCCGACTGCAGCAATGGTTTCATCGGCAGTATTTTGGACAATGCCGTCACCGCCGGCAAAGTTACGTTCAGCAACGGACATATCAACGCCCATCAGACCGCCTTCAACAGCCATAGCAATCTTAGCTGCGCAGGAGGATTTTGCACCGTCGCAGATAATACCGCTGTTGATAGCCAGAGCATTTTCTACAGCATGCTCGATCTGGTCATCGGTGCAATCATACAGGAAAGCGATTGCCGCACCGGCACCGCAGCCTGCGCTGATAGCACCGCAGTATGCGGACAGCTTACCGATACCCTGCTTCAGGTAAATGGTAACAAGGTCGCTCAGCAGTACTGCACGCAGCATTTTTTCTTCGCCTGCAGCCAATGCATGTGCATAAACAACAACAGGAACAGAAGCGGTAATACCCTGGTTGCCGCTGCCGGAGGTAATTACTACCGGAAGCTCACAGCCGTTCATACGCGCGTCACTGCCTGCAGCAGCGCTGGCACGTGCGCGGATACGCAGGCTGTCCGGATCGCGACGCAGCAAAATTTTGCCGATGCTTGCGCCGTAATCATTGGTCAGGCCTTCTTTGGAAATAGCCATATTGAAATCAATCTGGCGTTTCAGCAGATGCTTAACATTATCTAACGGCATATTGCGGGCCGCATCCAGAACATCCTCGATTCTCCACAGGCTCTTAGCCTCTTCTTCGGCAGGCACAATCGGTTTTTCCAAAACAGTAGCGCCGTTTTTCTTAATGCAGGTAACATTAGTGTGGTCCGTACGAATAGTTACCTCAGCATTATTGCCGCCTGCTGCCAGGAAAATGCGGATATAGAAAATATCCGGTTCTTCGGAAACGTGAATATTAATCTTGCCGGATTCAGCCAACGCCTTAATTTCAGCCTTTTCCTCTTGGTTAATATAAGCCAGAACCTCCAGCTGACGCTCGGAATGAGCGGCAACGACACCAGCAGCGCAGGCAACCTCAATGCCCTTCATCTTGTTGGTATTCGGTACAACAACGCTCTTAACGTTTTTGATAATATTACGGCTAACCCAGATTTCAATCTGCTCAGGGAAAGCTCCTAATTGCTCGCGACATACAGCAGCACAGTAAGCAATGGCGATAGGCTCGGTACAGCCCATGGCGGGAATAAGCTCCTCCGCCAGCGCCTCCTCATAAACAGCATATTTATTTTGCATAAGCACATCCTCCAAAATTCGGCTGCGTTCCCTCACAGCCTGATATTTTTTCGTAAGCATTATTGCCTAAAGCTTCCGACAATTCATTATCTATTGTAAATCAAAAGCAGCTTTCAGGCAAGTGCTTATATCACATAATAATAAAGGACTGAAGCCCTCAGGCCTCAGTCCTATTGAAACAACATCACTAAGCGTTGTTTTTTACATTTTAATTTTTGCTTCTTCTGCCAGCTTCGGTCCGTACTCACCGAAATCGAAGGTAGCAAAATAATCTGCCGGTGTTTCCGCACGGCGAATCATTTTAACACTGCCGTCCTCCTGCAGCAGCAGCTCGGCACTGCGCAGCTTGCCGTTATAGTTGTAGCCCATAGAGAAGCCATGCGCACCGGCATCATGGATAAAGAGCAAATCGCCGATATTAATTTCAGGCAGCATTCTGTCTACGGCAAATTTATCGTTGTTCTCGCACAGGCCGCCGGTTACATCATACTTATGGTCGCAGGGAGCGTTTTCCTTGCCCATAACGGAAATATGATGATAGGAACCATAGATAGCGGGACGCATCAGATTAGCAGCGCAGGCATCACAGCCGATGTATTCTTTATAGATATGCTTTTGATGAATAGCAGTAGTTACCAAAGCGCCATTCGGTGCCAGCATGTAACGTCCAAGCTCGGTGAACAGCTTAACATCGCCCATGCCTGCAGGTACAAGCACCTCTTCAAACACCTTACGCACGCCTTCGCCGATTGCCAGTACATCATTATCCTGCTGTTCAGGCTTGTAGGCAATACCGATACCGCCGCTGAGGTTGATAAAGGAGATATGCGCACCGGTTTTTTCCTTAAGCTCTACTGCCAGCTCAAACAGAATACGTGCCAGTTCCGGATAGTATTCGTTGGTAACGGTATTAGAAGCCAGGAATGCATGAATACCGAAATTCTTTACGCCCTTGCTCTTGAGAATTTTATAAGCTTCGATAATCTGCTCATGAGTCATACCGTATTTTGCATCGCCGGGGTTATCCATAATGTTGTTGGCAATGGCAAAATGTCCACCGGGATTGTAACGGCAGCAGACGGTTTCCGGAATATCGGCAACCTTTTCCAAAAAGTCGATATGAGTAATATCATCCAGATTGATGTTTACATTCAGTTTACGAGCCAGTTTAAAATCCTCTGCCGGAGTTGCATTGGAGGAGAACATAATCTCGCTCTCCTTAAAGCCTACGGCATCGCTCATCAAAAGCTCGGTATAGGAGGAGCAGTCGGCACCGCAGCCCTCTTCGCGCAGAATCTGCAGCAGATAGGGGTTAGGTGTAGCCTTTACTGCGAAATATTCTTTAAAGCCCTTGTTCCAGGAAAAAGCCTTGTTCACCAGACGCGCGGTGCGACGGATGCCGGCCTCATCATACAGATGGAACGGAGTAGGATATTGGGAAACGATTTTTTCTAATTGTTCTTTAGTAACAAACGGAATTTTCTTAGACATTCATATCACCTTTCTGTAATTTAATCAGCGCAATTTCATTCTGCAGCGCTTCCTTAAATAAATCAACTAAATTGCGTTTGCAGGAATACAAACAGGTTGAATCCTCATCATCCTGCAAATCTCCTGTCAAAACGGTGTGTGAATCGGCAATCAGACGAATCTGCTCGCTTTGCTTATTTGTTCCGTAGCAGATTGCTCCCGGCAAAGAAAAGTATTTATCACCGATAACTACTACCTTCAAGCCTCGCTGCAAAGCATCCTGCAGCTCCGGCAGCATCAGCTCCAGCATTCTGCTGTTAGCTGACAGATAAATTCTTGCCTGTGCCTGACGCACGGTATTGCGCATTTTATTTATAATCTCTTGCGCACCCTTGATGGTGATATACCCCTCAGGATCATTGTTCAGCACCGGCAGCTGTTGGAGTATATCTTTTTTTATCTCCTCCAGACAACTGATTTTGTTGCTGCAAAACTCAGCAGCAGGCACCGGAGTATAGCGCGTTACCTTGCCCTCCTCCAGCACATACGCTGCTCCCTTATCCACCAGTCCTGCCAGCGCAGTATAAGTGTTGGAACGCGAAATGCCGGTCTGCTTGGCTGCTTCGTAGCCGGTCATCTGACCGGACTTCAGCAGCAGCACATACAGAGTTGCTTCCTGCTTTGTTAAGTTAAAATTAGTAAGACCTTCAATTAAATTCATAAAACCCTCATTCAGCTCTTCGGCTTTTGCGACGGAACTTTTTGCTTTTTGAGCGCATATTTATATTGTTATTCCTGTTTAAGACCACTATACTACGATTTAGACGAGTTGTCAATAGCTAACCGCCGTTTTTTATGTTTTTTCCCACAAAAAAAGACGAAGATAACAGTAATTTAATCCGTTATCTCCGTCTTGTATTTTCATCTTAGTTTCTGTCGAAAACCATTACTCTGCCAAAGTCCAGGTATACCTTGGAGCCATCAGGAATTGCATCAATGTCTGCGCCCTTAACGATTACGCGGATGTCATGACCGTGAACGTTTACACGATAGTCAACCGCATCGCCCAGGTAGAAGCGGTGAGTTACCTGACCTTCCATCTGACCGCCGCTGAGGGACATGGTAATATTCTCAGGACGTACGGCAATGGTAGCTTCGCCGGTAACCTTAGCGGTATTTGGGAAGGAAACATTGCTGCCCTTAATGAATACTCTGTCACCCTTAACCTCGCCATCGATAAAGTTAACCAGACCGATGAAGTCAGCAACCATTTTGTTGGCAGGCTTGGTATAGATTTCGTGCGGCGCACCGATTTGCTGTACAACGCCGGCGCTCATAACAACTACGCGGTCACTCATTGCCATTGCTTCGCCCTGATCATGGGTTACATAAACAACGGTGATGCCCAGTTCCTTTTGAATAGCAAGGATTTCAAAACGCATGGATTCACGCAGCTTAGCATCCAGGTTGGACAGAGGCTCATCCAACAGCAGCAGGCCCGGCTGTGCTACCAGAGCGCGCGCCAAAGCTACACGCTGTTGCTGACCGCCGGACAGCTGATGCGGATAACGCTTGCTGTATTCGCCCAAATGAACCAGCTCCAGCATCTTCTGTACGCGTTCTTCGCGTTCCTTTTTATCTACCTTTTGAATTTTCAGCGGATAGCCTACATTTTCGGCAACAGTCATATGCGGCCAAACAGCATAGGACTGGAATACCATACCGATATCACGTTTTTCCGGCGGAGCGAAGCTGCCCTTAATAGAGGAGCTTACGCAGTGGTCGCCGATATAAATTTCACCTTCGGTAGCACGCTCAAAGCCTGCAATCATACGCAGGGTAGTGGTTTTACCGCAACCGGAAGGACCGAGGATGGAAACAAATTCGCCATCCTTTACAACTAAATCAAAATCGTTTACGGCAGTTACAGCGCCGAAACGTTTAAATACATGCTCAATTCTTACCTCAGCCATTTATTACACTCCTTTAATTAAATACCTACGTTACCCTTGGAAACCTTGTTCAGAATCAGGTTACCAATCAAAACAATCAGCAGAATGATTACAGAAAGCACAGAAGCGTTCTGCGTATCTGCATAGGTCTGCAATTCATACAGCAATACGCCGATGGTCTTGGTATCACTGCCGTACAGGAGCAGGGACATAGTCAGCTCGTAGAAGGACGGCATGAAAATCAGGAACCAGCCGGCAACTATAGACGGTGCAATAAGCGGCATGATGATATCCTTACAGCAGCGCAGCCAGCTGGCGCCGGAGTTCAGTGCAGCCTCCTCCAGAGAGATGTGCACCTGACTCAGCGAAGCGGCGATGGTACGCACAGACATCGTCATGTATTTTACCAGATAAGCAACTACCATAATCCACATTGTGGAATACAGGTTCAAACCAAAATTACCGCTGAAGGTAATAATCAAAGCCAGCGCAATAACGATGGACGGGGTACTGCCACCGATAACTACCAGCAGATCCGGCAGGCTGCGGCCTTTGATTCTGGTTTTAACTGCAAGATATGCAATAAAGATGGAAATAAGTGTGCCGATGCAGGCAGCAATAACAGCGTAAACAACAGAGTTCCAAACGCTTTCCATGTACTGGGAGCTGGTGATAACAGGAATCCAGGCATCAAAGCCAATGTTGTCCAGACCAATCGGCTTGGACAGGGTGATAATCAAGCTGGTAAGCACGATGGAGCCCAGCGGAATGATAATGGAAATCATGCTGTAAGCGCCAACCAGGCAGAAGCAGGGCCATTTCCATTTGCCCAGCTCTACAATGTTCGGACGGGTGCTCTTACCGCTGATAGTGGTGTAATCCTTTTTACCAACCATCCAGGTCATACCGAACAGCAGGATGTTAGCAAGGAACATGAGGGACGCAGCCAGAGCGGTAGCATCACGTACGCCCGCAGTATCGCCCATGTAAATATAGGTTACGATACGCGTGGTCATTACTTCAATGTTGCCAGGCATACCTACGATAGCAGGAATACCGAAGCAGCTGCCGGCAGCAATAAATACCAGCAAACCGCCGGCCAGAATGGACGGAGCCATCAGCGGCAGTGTTACGTCAAAAACAGTACGCATCGGAGAAGCACCGCTGACACGCGCTGCCTCCTCCAGAGTCGGATCCATTTTCTCCATAGCACGTGAAATGGTAATGAAAGCAAAGGGAGAGTAGAACAAAGTCAGTACCCATCCTAAGCCGGCCATAGTATAAATGTCAAAGGGCGCTGTTTCCAGCCCAAAGACAAATTTAAGAATCTCGTTCAGATAACCTACACTGGGGTTCAGCAGCTGTACCCAGGCAATAGCGCCTACATACGGCGGAATCATGTAGCTGGATACCAGCAGAGTACGGTAGATTTTTTTACCGGGCATATCAGTACGGCCAACCAGCCAAGCCAGCGGGAAGGTAATCAGCACACTGACAATCATAACACCCAAAGACAGCTCGATTGTATTCGTCAACGCACGCCAGTTGACATCCTGGCTATATACATTGCGATAATTTTCCAAGTTAATTGCGCCATCAAGCATGATGCTGTCATACAGCAGGATTCCCATCGGGAAGATAACAAAGTATAAAAGCAACAGCACGGAGATAGCGATAACAATAAATTTACTGTTTATTCTTGACATAGAACGCTTCTTTCTCCTTTTTTAATACCTCAGAGCAACACCAAAAGCAGACTTTCGGCCCCTCTTTATTGAGCAGAAAACAGGGATGGCCTGAAAGGTCTCCCTGTTTCCGCTATAATTTAACTTAGCAACGCATTATTTATCCATAACTCTCTTACGGAATTCTTCTTTGATTTGAGCATTGTTGTTAGCCAGCTTCTGCCAGTCAACTTTAATTCTGCCCTCAACAATCTTCTTGGTTTCTTCAGCACCGGTAGGAGCTTTTACGTCGCCACGAACGGAGTGCATCCAACCCTTAACAACTGCTTCCTGACCTTCTTTGGACAGCCACCAGTCAACCAAAGCCTTTGCACCCTCAGGATTCTTGGTTTCCTTGAAAATAGCGATCGGGGAAGGAACGTTGATTACGCCGTCGGTCGGGTAAACAATCTTCAGAGGCTCTTTCTTGGTGTTAGCCAGCTTCAGGATGTTTTCTTCCAGAATCATTACAGCTGCATATTCGCCAGTCAACAGCTTGTTTTGAATAGCGGAGTTGCCTTCTTCAACGCGCAGGCCGTTAGCTTTCAATTTATCGAAATATTCCCAGCCGTATTTGTCAGCCAGAGCGCCAACTGCTACATAAGCAGTACCGGACAGCATCGGGTTAGGCATAGCGATTTTGCCTTTCCATTTCGGATCGGTCAGATCTGTCCAGTTTTTCGGAGCTTCTTCAGCTTTCAGCTTATTGGAGTTATAAGCAATGATCATGTTGGAGATACGAACGCCGTACCAGTTGCCGTCTTTGTCTTTTTCACTGATAACGTTAGCATCTTCTTTGGATTTATAAGGCAACAGCAAGCCTTGCTCCTGCAGCTTCAGATAATAGGAAGGATCCGCAACCATCAGAACGTCTGCAGCAATTTTTTTAGCTTTGATTTCGCCGGTAATCTTGGTGATAACTTTTTCGGTACCGCCTTGGAACCAGTTAACCTTCATATCCGGGAAAGCTTTTGCAACATTAGGTTTGCACATATTGTCGATAATATCAGGATAAATAGAGGTATAAACCATCAAGCTGCCTTTTACGCCGGCAGCCTTATTGTCTGCTTTTTTGTCGCCGCCGCCGCAGCCAGCCAAAGCTACAGATAAAGCCAACATTGCTGCTGCACCAAGCATCCATTTAGATTTTTTCATTCACATACACTCCTTTTTTTGCATCGTCGTTGAAAATTATATTTTTGCGTGTTCCATTCTACACCCATATTTGATAAATTCGCTGCAGGACGTTTTTCACCTGCTTACACTTTACATTATTTTTACAAATATTTAACTTTTTATGTCACCTTGACACTTATTAAACAGACATTCCACCACCATATTACATTTGACGTTTTTTGTCCTATGTGGACTTTTATTGTCCCGCTATTTCCCGATACAAATAAAATTCAATTCCCATGCAGGGACATAAGGATGCTTACGCAAATAAATCTTATACTCCGGCACCAGCTCCCACAAAAGCAGCGGCAGACGGAATAAATCAACATCATAATGGTAGGCCGCGACAAACAGCTTCGGCTTACATTCGCCGATGGTCTGTCTGCCACCGGCAATAGCCTGCACCTCCGCCCCCTCGACATCCATTTTGATCATTGTCACCGGGCGTCCCGCCGCTACAGCATCAATCGTCGTCACCGGCACGGTTTTCTTCTCCGCGCCGATAAACGTTGACTGTCTGCCGCCGCTGTCGCTGAAGCCCAGCTCTCCCTGCTCGCTCCAGATGCCTGCCTCGTGTATCTCGACAGTAAGCCCCTTCTCCGCTAGCTCATCTGCCAGCAGACGCAGCTTGCGGCAGTTACGGCGATCCGGCTCTACCGCCAGCACCTCGCGCCATTGCCAGTCAGTCAGGCGTCCCAGCTCCTGTATGGTATCACCGTTATAGGCACCAAGATCCATATATACTTCTTCGGCTGTCGGCGCAAGCAACATCCTGATATCCTCCTCACGCTGCGTTTCACAGTCAAAAAGATAGCTTATCTTGCCGCTAAGCTTATAGTTAAGCGTAGCCGCAAAAACTCTGCGCGACTGTTCATCCGCCAGTCTGTCATAAACCTGCGTCAGCTGCTCTTCGTAACGCTGCAGCCAGGCGGCGCTTACAGTTTCTTCCTCATCAAAAAGCGGCAGATGCGGTGCCACAACCTCCTGCTCGGCAGCCAGCTGCGCAAAGCGCTCCAGCACCTCCGGTCTTTCGCTGGCAAAAGCGATAACAACCAGAAGCTCATTGCCCAGACGCGCACGCAGCACATCATAGCGTTCTACCGTAAAGCCGCGGAACTGCTGTCCGCGGACGAACTCGTCACTGGCAAATACACCCTGCACCTGCACTCCGTTTGCTTCGCACCAGTCGATAATTTTATCGGCTCCGTTGCCCATTCCGTAAAGTACTATCGGTTTTTTTGTATGTTGCAGGAGCTCCCAGACACTTAGTGTTTCCTGCATAAATTTTAACATATCACTACCTCTTTCCGTTTCTGATCATCTATTTTAGATAGCCACAGCTTACTCATTTGACTATTTTGTTTGTTTTTTATTATACACTATCTCTGCTAGTGACGTTAAGAATTAAATGTGTTAAAATAATAGTAATCGAAATATTACATCTGATACTGATGGAGGTTATAAAAATGTCACTGCTGGAATCCGGAGAAAATTACTTGGAAACTATCTTAGTTCTGACCAAACGCAATGGCAGCGTACGTTCTATCGACATTGCGGAGGAAATGAATTTTACAAAAGCCAGCGTCAGCCGCGCTATGAGCATTCTTAAACGTGATAACTATATTATCATGGAGCCTGACGGCCGCATCCTGCTTACCAAGGATGGTCAGAAAAAAGCTGCTGCCGTCTACGACCGTCACGTAACCCTCACCCGTTTCATCAACGAGCTTCTAGGCGTAGACGAGAAAATTGCGGAAAAGGATGCCTGCCGTATCGAGCATATCATCAGCCCGGAAACCTTTGCAGGAATCAAGGGCATGCTGAAGGATTAATTTGCTATAAGTTTTCGAGAGGTCCGCTATGAAAAAATCAGTTTTGTTTCTGCTTACATTCATTATGCTGCTCTGCGTCAGCATTTCCTGCTTCGCTAATCAGCCCTATAAGCATCCTGATTACAATCTGCGTACAGTCAAAGAAATTCATATTACCCAAATTGATAATCTGGAAGGAGAGCCCGCACGCTATTTCAAATCGGACGAACATGCCGAAACCAAAGTCCTCGCCGCTGTTTTGCAGGCTGCCGGCAAACAAAAGCTGATTGCTACAGATGAAACGCAAAAGCCGCTGCCGGAATATCATAATGTTAAAACCAGCCAAAAAAATTTAGCGCCCAGAGATTTGGAAATGCGAGTTACCATTAATCATTTTGGCTACCGCACCATTCGTGTTCCCGGTCATTTTGAAGATTACACTACCCAAGAAACACATTATTACTATGACAAAGATGGAAAACGCCACTATTGGACTGAAGATGTTGTACGCCAGCGCTGGGTACCGGAAAGCTTTCATCCGTATGCACAGCTAAGCCTGATTTATAACTTTTATGATTTGTCTGACGGCACACTTGTTGCCTCCTTCAGCGACAGCCGTAACCGTGAATACGAAAATGCCCCGGCAGGCGGTATGCTCAATCGTTCTCTGAAGGACTGCTTCAAAAAAATTTTCAGGAAATAATCCTGCAATAGACTGCTGATAACAGCAGTCTGTTTTTTTATTACAGCTTCATAATAGCAATTCTTATTATTTTTGTTGACATCTCAACTATAAGTGATATAATACAGAGAAGTAAGGTTTATAAAAGAACCTTCTACTATTTTTGATGATTATGAATTTCAAAGGAGTGCTTTCAAAATGAAAAGTCTGAAAAAATTTGCTGTTGCATCTATGACTTGCGCTGCCCTCTTAGGCTTTGCTGCTACCAGCCATGCCGCATATCAACTGAACGACGAAGTTAAAGACGCTACCCCGGCTCTGCTTATGGCATCCCAAATCGGCGTAAAAACCAATGTTAATCCGGCTCTGGCAAACCTGCCTGACAAAGACGCTATCGTTGTTATGAGCTTCGGCACCACCTTTAAAGACAGCCGTGCTAAAACTATTGAAGCAACTGTAGACGCTATTAAAGCTGCTCATCCCGGTGTAAAAGTAGTTACTGCTTTCACCTCTCATATTATTATTGACCGTATCAAAGCTCATGAAGGTCTCACCATTCCGACACCTGAACAAGCTCTGGCTCAACTGAAAGCTGAAGGCTACACCCGTGTTGCTCTGACCTCTCTGGATATTATTCCGGGCATGGAATATGCATACAAAGATGCAGTTTATAACCTGCACAAAAATGACTTCAAGAAAATGACCTTCGGCACTCCGCTGATGTACTGGCAAGGCCAGGAAGGTCAAGCTGACGATATTACCGAAACCATGAAAGCAGTTGCTACTCAATTCCCGAAACTCGGCAAAAAAGATGCTGTTCTGATTATGGCTCATGGTACTCCGCATCCGTCCAATGCTTACTATGCAGTAATGCAAGACCGTCTGAATGAGCTTGGCTATACCAACGCTTACATCTTCTCCGTAGAAGGCTGGCCGCATCTGGACACCGTTACTCCGCAACTGAAAGCTAAAGGCATTAAGAACGTAACTCTGATGCCGCTGATGATGGTTGCAGGCGACCATGCTAATAACGATATGGCCGGTGACGAGCCTGATTCCTTTAAATCTCAACTGCAGGCTGAAGGCTTCAAGGTTAACACCTATATCCACGGCCTGGGCGAAAACGCAGCAGTACAAAAACTGTTTGTTGAAAGAGCAAACGATTCTTGGGATGCTCTGGAAGCTAAATAATTTACTTAACAAGTAATTCATTTCTTTCACACCTTTTTACTCTCCGTCCGCTTTTCAGGGCGGAGAGTATTTTTATAATAAAAATTAATTTATGAAGAAGAGGTGCTATATTATATATGGATAGCAAAAAAGCTCTGGTGGTTATCAGCTTTGGCTCCACCTTTGACGAAACCAGAACCCACGATATCGGCGGCATTGAGCAGGCACTCGCAGCAGCCTTTCCTGCCTATGACCAGTACCGTGCCTTTACCTCCGCAATTATCCGCAAACGTCTGGCTGAACGCGGCATTAAAATCGACGATACGGAAACAGTTCTGCAAAAGCTGGTTGACGCAGGCTACGAAGAGGTAGTGCTACAGCCGACGCATCTGCTGCATGGTGAAGAATTCGAACAGAAGATTCTCAGCCTCAGGGATAAATTCACCGCTAAATTCCAAAAAATTATTATCAGCCAACCGCTTATCGTTAATGATGAGGATTATAGGCTGGCAGCAGCCGCTGTTGCCGTTCAGGTTCCTCCCTTAGCTGCAGATGAAGGTGTAGTTCTCATGGGCCACGGCACTCCGCGTAATAACAATAAAGCGCACGGCTATACCTATGTCAGACTGCAGGAAATCTTTGATTCTATGAAATTCCCTGCTATTGTAGGAACAGTAGAAGAAGAGGATACTCCTAATTTTGAAGCGGTTCTGCAAAAACTGCAGGAGCGCAAGTACAAGCATGTACATATGTATCCCCTGATGGTTGTTGCCGGCGACCATGCTAAAAACGATATGTACGGCGACGAGGAAGACAGCTGGAAGACTCAGATTGAAGCTTTAGGCATCAAAACAACCGGTCATCTGTGTGGTCTTGGCCGTTCCAAAGCTATTCAGGCTATTTATATCCAACATGTTTTACGTGTTTTGTCTCTAGAAGATTGACATTTATTAATAATTAACTAAAAAAACCTGCATTCTTTCCCCTTCGCGGGGAATATTGCAGGTTTTTTTATTGCTTAATGCAGCAAAGTTATGCTATAATGGAATTGCCTAAATTTTTGTAAAATAAATTCATAAGAGAAAGGGATGATGAAAATTGGGTATTGTTATTTCTGTAATTATAACATTTTGGGTTGGCTATTTGATTTACAAAAAGTACAAACCACAGCCTGTGCTCTTCATGGGCGGTATTATCATGATGTATATCGCTGCTATGCTGGGTTACAGCCAGATTTTAGGAGCTAAGGCTACAACAGGCTCCGTAATTTTCGATGCCTTTGAATTTATCCGCGCAACTTTCAGCTCTAATGTCGGCAAACTCGGCCTGAACATTATGTCTGTAGGCGCTTTTGCTAAATATATGGATAAAATCGGCGCTTCCCGCTCTTTAGTACGTTTAACCATCAAACCGTTGATGGCTTTAAAATCCCCCTATCTGGTAATGAGCGGCACCTGGATTATCGGTATGCTCATCGGTCTGTGCATCAACAGTGCCTCCGGTCTGGCAATGCTGCTGATGGTAACCATGTTCCCCATCCTGTTGGGCTTGGGCGTAAGCCGTCTGTCCGCAACCGCTGCTGTAGCAACCACCCTCTGCTTCGACTGGAGCCCCAGTGATACCGGTACCATCCTCTCCGCTGAAACCGCAGGCGTTGACCCTGTAGTTTACTGGAGTCATTATCAGGTTCCTATCGTTGCTGTAGCCTTCGTAGTTGTAGGCGTTCTGCATTACCTGACTCAGAAATATATGGATAAACGCGACGGTCATATAGTGCAGCCTATGGAAGTTGAAAAAGTTGAAGAAGAAGCAGATAATGCACCGATGTGGTACGCTATCCTGCCGGTAATTCCTCTGGCATTGATTCTTTCCTTCAGCTCTCTTTGGATTACCACTATTAAGATGAACATCGTTATGGCAATGTTCATCGGCATGACTATCGGTGTTATGTGCGAGTACGGCCGTTGGCGTGACGGTCAAAAAGTTCTGGGCGATATTCAGACCTTCTTTGACGGCTTAGGTATGCAGATGGCTAACGTTATTACCCTGGTTGTAGCAGGTCAGACCTTTGCTAAGGGCCTCGTATCCATGGGTGCTATCACCACTCTTATCGACGGCAGTAAAAACTTAGGCTTCGGCCCGATGGCTATGATGCTGGTTATGGTAGCAATCATCGCTGTATCCGCAATTGTTATGGGCAGTGGCAACGCTCCCTTCTTCGCATTCGCCGCACTTACTCCGGCAGTTGCAGCGCACAGCGGCCTGCACCCTGTACTGATGCTGCTGCCGATGCACTTTGCAGCTTCCATCATGCGTAACTGCTCCCCGATTACCGCAGTTATCGTAGTATCTTCCGGTATGGGTGGCGTTTCCTCCTTTGATCTGGTAAAACGCACCGCAATCCCCATGGCCGGCGCTATGATCGTTACCATCGGTATGACCTTCTTCTACTACTACACCGGTTGGTAAGAAGCAAGTACCTTTAACTGTTAAGTAAAAATTTACAGTATTATAACCCCCGCTGTTCCACGTTCGGGAAACGCGGGGGTTTAATAAATTCTGAAAGGAGTTTTCCCTATGTTTATCTGTGATTGTCACTGCGATACCCTTACCGAATTATATAAGAAAGGCACCAGCCTTTATGCCAATGACCAGCATTTTGACATTCAGCGTCAAATCGCTCTCGGCGGCGGTCTGCAATTCTGTGCTATTTTCGTACCCACACGCGAATTCCGTTATTACGGCGGCCTGCGCTACACCCTGCAGCTGCTCGACAAATACCTGCAAGAGGTAAAGAAGCTGCATGTAGACGGTATTGACGTACTGCAGGTGCTCACAAAAGAGGATGCAGCCGATGTGCTCAACCACAAGGCCGCAACCCTGCTCGCCATTGAAGAAGGCGGCGCTATCGACGGCAGCCTGGAAGCACTGCGTTGCCTTTACGCCTTAGGCGTGCGTGCAATGACTCTTACCTGGAGCAACCGTAACGATATTGCCGACGGCGTTAACGAAGAAGGCAGCGGCGGCGGTCTTACCGTTTTCGGCCGCCAAGTAGTTGCTGAAATGAACAAGCTCGGTATGCTGGTTGACGTTTCCCACATCGCACCCGCAGGCTTCTGGGATGTTATCGAGACCAGCAGCAAGCCCATTATCGCAACTCATTCCAATGCCAAGGCTCTTTGCCCGCATCCGCGTAACCTGGATGACAAGCAGATTTTGGCAATCAACGAAAATGATGGCCTCATCGGTGTTACCTTTGCCGGTCAATTTTTGGAGCACGATTACAACGATGCCTGCATCGAAAGCATTTACCGCCATATCGACTATATGCTGAACATCATGGGCAACGATGACCATATCGGCTTCGGCAGCGACTTTGACGGCATCAGCCATCCGCCCTACAACCTCCACGGCGTGCAGGATTACAGTGCAGTGTATGAATATCTTTCTAAAAAATACAGCGCCAGCACCGTTGAAAAAATTACCCATAAAAACGTGCTGAATCTGCTGCAAAAGGTACTGTAAGCATCCCTTCTCATCTTACCGTTTAAAAGCAACTAAAAAGCCATACCTCGCTAAGCAAAACGCTTAGCATGGTATGGCTTTATTTATTGCCTAAATCTGCTTATTTCTTTTTGGTGCTGCTCTTAGCTTTAGCATCATTAGCATTGGCTATCTGCGCCCAATCACGCAGCATATCAACGCAGGCTGCGGCATAAGCTCCGGCACTGCCAAAGGCACCTGCATCCTGAGTATACAGACGGAAAACCTGGATATCGTCATAATAGATATCTGCCGTAATGCCGTTGTCATAAACCACAAAATGGTTGGGGTTTACAGGTCCGCGCTGACGCACGTTCCACAAGCCGCCGGCAAGCATATAGGCACGATATTTGCCCTTGGTATTACCAATACTCTGACTTACGTTAAAGCTCCAGTTGCCCTCGGTAACAGTCGCATGGTCATCATCTTTAACAACAACATCGGGATGAATGTTATATTCCTTCAGCTGCTTCATAACGCGTTTTACGCGTTCCTCCGGCTCGGGATGGCTGCTGAACAGACCGTATTTCGCACCGCCGCCCTGCTTGGACAAATCATCAAGCTTCCACACGGTAATCAGCATGCTGTAAGGGTTATAGCCCGCTGCAATACTGTTTTTTACGCCTTCCTTATCGGCACCGCGCTCATCAGTACGGCTGTAGCCGGCAAACAACGCCTGCTGCGCTGCCTGCACAAGTCCCATGCCCTGTCCGCGGGTGGCAGCTATCAGAATCAGTGAGGTCCACATCTGCTTTTCAATCGCATTTACTGTATGCTTCTTGGCTACGTGTCCCACCTCATGACCAAGAACGCCAGCCAGCTCCATGTCTGTCGGCATGTAGTCAATCAGTCCCTTATACACATAAACAAAGCCGCCGGGGCAGGCTAATGCATTGACCTCATTATTGTTGAGCACCTTGAAGGAAAAGGTGATATCATCACGTCCGCAAACTTTCGCCAGTCTTTGGCCGATGCGGTTAACTCTTTCCTGCAGCGCAGCATCCTGCGACACGCCGTATTGCGCCTCCAGCTGCTTAGCTGTCTGCTGACCCATTTCAATTTCCTGCTCTCTGCTGATTAAACCTGCCTCTGCAGGATTAACGCCTACGAACAGGCAGCAGGCAAAAACAAACGTCATAAAAAGCTTTAATATTTTCCTCATATTGGCCTCCTGCTTCATAAACACACTACAACCAAAAAATCCTATATTGCGCCCTCTTCATGCAAAGCGCTGATTTCATTATCATTATATCCCAGTTCCTGCAAAATATCCAGCGTATGTTCGCCGAGCTTAGGCGCTCTCATGCGGATGGTACTTGCATCCTCACTGAACTTCACCGGACCGCCGATATACTGCAGCCTTCCAAGATCACTGTCTGCTTCCTGCAGGATATACTCCTGCGCCGTCAGCTTACTGTCCAGTGCTTCCTCCAGGCTGCATACAGGCGTTACGCAAAATTCTGCGCCGCCGATAAGCTCCAGCCACTCTTGCTGAGTTTTAGCAGCAATTTTGGCAGCTACCAGCTGCTGCAGCTCCTCCTCATGAGCAAAATCATATTGGCGTTTTTCCAGCTCCGGACATTCAATTAAATCGCAAAAGCGTTGCCAAAACTTAGGCTCGATAGTACCAACTGTCATATATCTGCCATCTGCGGTACGATAAATATTATAATAATGCGCTATACGGCCAAAGGGCTTTTCACCAGTTTCCCGGCAGCCCCACAAAGCGCTGATGCCCGTCACCTGCATAGACAACGCCGTAGCATATAGATTGACATCGAGCCACTGTCCCTTGCCGGTACGTTCGCGCGCCAGCAGCGCCATCGAAATCGCACTCAAAGCATTCAGACCGCTGCCTACGGCGCTCACCTGCACCTCAGATACGCAGGCTCTGCCGACATCATCAAGATTGTTTAAGCCTGCCAGCCCCACAACATTCAAATCATGCGCCGGCTTATGCGATTCCTGGCCGAAGCCGGTAATCGAACAGTACACCAGACGCGGATTGATTTTATGCACGCTTGTATAATCCAGTCCATAACGCGCCAGATATCCCGGACGGAAGCCCTCTAGAAAAACATCGGCCTCTTGCAACAGCTTCAGCAGCAAATCACGTCCGCCGTCCTTTTTAAGATTCAAGGCAACGCCTCGCTTATTGCGGTTCAGCATCAAATGCCAATAGCTCATACCTTTAGTTTTTTCAGGCCAAAAGCGACGTGTCGCATCACCCTGCAAATCCTCAATCTTAATAACATCTGCACCGTAATCACCCAACAGCATACCGCAATATTGTCCCGGCAGCCATTTGGAAAAATCAACAACCTTAATACCTTCTAACAAAGCCAAATTTATCACTCCTGTTCTGCTTAATAAGCTTTTATATTCTGAAAAATTTTCTTATGAATTTATTCAGATATGTTCACAAAACACCTATTTAAATGCTATAATATAGTTATATCATTGTTAGCCATACACAACTTTCATATGGAGGTTTTTATATGCAAACCCGCAAGCTGACATCAGCAGCGCTTCTGATTGCCATCGGCACACTGAGCGCACATTTAATTTATATTCCGGCAGGTGTTTCCAAATGCTTCCCTGTGCAGCATGCCATCAATGTTATGGGTGCGGTTCTCTTGGGACCTGATTACGCCGTTGCTATAGGCTTTATTATTGCCTGTCTGCGCAACATGCTTGGCACAGGCTCACTGCTGGCTTTCCCCGGCAGTATGATTGGTGCAGCCCTCGCCGGACTGGCCTACAGCCGTTACAAAACATTGCCGGCAGCTATGGCCGGTGAAATTTTCGGCACCGGTATCATCGGTGGCTTCGTCGCCTGGATTATGGCTACTCTGCTTTTAGGCAGCAAGGCTGTAGCCTGGTTCTTTATTCCGCCGTTTTTGGTAAGCACCATCGGTGGCAGCGTTATCGCCTGCCTGCTGCTCAAAACCGGCTTTTTCAAGCAGTTCAGCAGCAAAGAAGGTAAGTAAGATGAACTTCGGCGAAATCGTTAACCTCCTTCTTTATGCCTTCAGCGGCATTTGCTTCGGAGCCTTTGCCTCACGCTACAGCGTTTTCAGTGCGCTGCACATTAAAAGTAAATGGCAGGAGGAAGGCATCAGCTGTCTTTTCGGCTGCTTGCCGCAGCTGCTCTTTCTCAGTGTAAGCTTTTTCCTTTTTCCGACGTGGTTTATCAGCAAGACTCCTACCGGAGGCTTCTTTTATTACGCAGTACTCGCATTCTTTTTCAATAAAGGTCTGCGCTTAAACAATAAAAAATAAAGTAGGTGAAAAAAATGACACACATCCACAATCATGCATTGCCTTTCCCCGGCAAAGATGACGAAAAATATATCCAGCCTATGGCAGATATTTTTAAAGTTCTCAGCGATCCCACACGTATCCGCATTCTCTCTCTGTTAGCACACGAGGAAATGTGCGTTACCTGCATTGCCGATTCCCTTGGTATGACTCATTCCGCTATTTCGCATCAGCTGCGTCTGCTGCGTGCCACCAACCTGGTAAAATTTACCAAGGATGGCAAAGAAGTTATCTATTCTCTGGATGACAGCCATGTGCTCAGTCTTTTTGACCAGGCACTGGACCATGTAAAGCATAAGGTTTTATAATGCTGATTGGCGCTGTAAAAGCGCCAATTTTTTTATGCCTTTAAAGCGCACCTCGCCATTGACGGATAATCTCACTCTTATAGACCGAGGTCCAGCTTAAATCATCTACCGGCACGCGGACATTACCTATAAGCTCCCTACGGCCGTCATTATAGGGATATTTTTTTACATGCCACATATAGTGATAACCGTTAGCAGGCAACAGCTCTACGCCCGCGTCACTCATCAGATAATCTAAAAAGGCACGCGCCTCATCCGGATGCTCTGCGCTGCGCATCATTGCCGCACCGGTAAGCATCGTACGGTTGGCATCCTTCACTACTGTCGCAAACAGATGGCGGTGACGCGCTTCCATTTGCAGAGCATAATCCAACGGCACTACAGCAACGGTTTTTTTACCGATATATACAAGGTCTACCGCCTCGCCGAAGCCCTTGGTATACACCGGCTGCTGCGCATTAAGCTTGGCTGCATAAGCCATAGCCTGCTCCTTGCCGCGCATCTGCCAAATGCTTGTAATCATGCCGAAGCTTGCTCCGCCAAGATCAAAGTCGGCAATCGCCAGCTCATCCTTAAGCTGCGGTGCCAAAAGCTCATCCCAGGTTTCCGGAGCATACAGACCGTAGGCATGCAGATTGTTTTTATTGCTCAGCAAAGCGATATAGCTAAGATACAGGCTTGTCCATTGTCCTGTACGGTTACGCAGCTCTGCCGGCACCTTGTAGGATTCCTTGGCAATATACGGCTGCAGAATATGCTGCTCATCTGCCATGAAATACTCCTCACTCGTACCGCCCAGCCAGACATCAAATTTATGCTTGCGCAGGTAATCCAAACGTTCCTGCTGCGTGCCTCCCGGCAGATAGCTTATATTTACTTTTACACCGGCAGCCTTACTGTAGCTGCCGGCAATAATCTCCGTCAGCTTGGTGCCCATGCTGCTGCAGAGCTGCAGCTCTTTCGGCTGTGGCTGTTGGCTGCCGCAGCCTGCTGCCAGCAAAGCCAGCAGCGCCAAAATATATATTATAACTTTTCGCATTATCTTTTCCGCCTTTCGCTTTGCTATTATTATAGCATGAACGCCAAGCTTTCTCCATATTTTAGACAGCCTGCGGCTTGCCGTAAATCCTTAGTTGACTTATAATAAATTACATTGATACACAAAAAATTACTGCAAGGAGATTGTCTATGATTTTCGGCAAGAATGACATCTATGATTTGCTAAACGCTAAGAACATACCGTTTACCTGTACGGAACACCGGCCGGTTTATTCTATGGAAGAATTCGATGTACTGGATATTCCTGCCAACGCCGTTATCTGCAAAAACTTATTTTTGCGCAACAGTAACGGTAAGCAGCACTTTCTTCTGACCGTCCCCGCAGCTACGCCTGTTGACCTAAAAGAGCTTGCAGTAAAGCTTGCAAGCTCCCGCCTCAGCTTCGCTTCGGCAGAGCGTCTGGAAAAATATCTTGGACTGCAGTCAGGCTTAGTTTCTCCCTTCGGCCTGTTGAACGATACAAGCAAAAGCGTTATCTTCGTCAGCAGCAAAAACTTACCGCCATCCGCCATCATCGGTATTCATCCGAACGATAACACCGCTACCGTCTGGCTTACTTTAGGCGATTTACTGGCATTGTTGTCTGAACTGAAGGTAGAAGTAAAGCTGATAGAAATGTAAGTATAAAGCATACTTGCGTAAAATGAGCGTTAAGACTGCCCTCTCTGCGTCTAAAAAATCCTGGACTTGTCACGTTTTTCCGCATTTCATCATTGCTTTCCGTAACATTTTTCCGTACTTTTCATGCCCCATCTGTAACGTTTCTCCGTATTTTTTATACTTCATCTGTCACGTTTTTCCTAAAATATAAAAACCGCACCAACGTTAAACGCTGATGCGGTAATAATTCTATTTTCATTTTACAGCCTGAGCTACAGACTGATTCATCTCAACACGGCCAACGGCGGCCACAGGCTCAACCTCAGCCTTTACGCGCTCCCAGATAACAAACTTAGCCTTGCTGAAACCGTTAAAAGTAGTTGCACTGGCAGAGGTATAGGCACCGCAGCTGGGAACCAGCAGCAAATCGCCAACCTGCAGCGGTACTGTCAGGCGTCCGCGGAACATAATATCCAGCGAATCGCAGCTTGGTCCTGCAAACGTTGCTGCCACCTTTTCCTCACCCTCACGGAAGCTGATGAGCTTGAAATCCCATTGATCAAAGAGGACGCCGGAGAAGGTTCCGTACAAGCCCTCATTAAGGAAGTACCATGGCTGACCGCCACGCTCGGTAACACCGATGACGCTGGTAATCAGATTAACCGCCGTACCGCAGATATAACGGCCCGGTTCGGCCCAAATTTCGGCATCGGCAAAATCTTCATCCAAACGCGCATTGATTTGGCGCAGCATTTCCGGCAGATTGAATTTCACCTTCGGCTCAGGAATAGGGAAGCCGCCGCCGACATCAAGAATGCGCAGCTTCAGGCCTGCTGCCTCAGCCTCCTCAAACAGCTCACGCGCAATATCCAGCGCATGCAGATAAGGATCAGCGCTGACAGTCTGGCTGCCTACATGAAAGGCAATGCCAGCCATATCCAAGCCTGCTTCCTTAGCCTGCTGCATCAAAGCCAGAGCATTTTCACGCGCTGCACCGAATTTTTTATTCAAATCAACATGTGCCGAAGAATTGTCGATACGCAGTCTGAGCAGTACAGTCGCATCCGGGCACTGTTTTTTTATTTTATCTATTTCACTGGCGCTGTCAAAGGTCATCTTGCGTACGCCACAGCTGCGGCAGGCCTCCAGACCTACGCCCGTCTTTACCGGATTAGCGTAAATCAGACGGCCGCCATCCACACCCATATCATGCATAGTGCGGATTTCTCCGTCGCTTGCTACGTCAAAGCAGGAGCCCATATCTGCCATCACCCGCAAAATTTCCGGATGAGGATTAGCCTTAATCGCGTAATGAATTTTGACACGCGGCATATATTTTTTCAAAACCTTGTAGTTCTTTTTGATTTCATCAAGAGAAAGTACTAACAGCGGCGTACCGAAACGTACCGCTAATTTTTCTACAGCCTGTTGGCTTATTTGGAAATGTTTTTTATTACTCATAACACTCTCCCCTTGCTATTGCATTTATTTTTTCTTCTATGATTGTACCACAATAATTTTAAAGTACAATAGGAAAACGGCAAAAAATTGATTTTTTTCAAGGAGAACGGGAAAATTTTCCAATAATCACGGATTGGCTCATTTTCTAGCATAAAATAGCGAAAATTTCGCCACAAAACATATTAAACACAGAAACATATCTGAATCCGGCAGGCAAAACAAAAGCGTTGAAATGCCGGTTAAATGACATTTCAACGCTTATTTTTTTTAGCTGTATCTGCGCAAATTATTTTTTCGGAGCGGGAATTACATCGCAGCCCATGTAAGGACGCAGAACCTCAGGAACAACTACGCTGCCATCAGCCTGCTGATAGTTTTCCAGAATAGCAGCAACAGTACGGCCAACAGCTACACCACTGCCGTTAAGGGTATGTACAAATTCCGGTTTGGATTTTGCATCACGACGGAAGCGGATGTTGGCACGGCGTGCCTGGAAGTCCAGGAAGTTGGAGCAGGAAGAAATTTCACGGTAGCAGTTTGCTGCCGGCAGCCATACTTCGAGGTCATAGGTTGTAGCAGAGCTGAAGCCCAGGTCACCGGTGCACAGACGTACAACATGGTACGGCAGGCCCAGTAATTGCAGAACCTCTTCAGCATCATTAGTCAGCTTATCCAGCTCAGCCCAGGATTCTTCCGGTTTGGTGAATTTAACCAACTCAACCTTATTGAACTGATGCATACGGATCAGGCCACGGGTATCACGGCCTGCAGCACCGGCTTCTGCACGGAAGCAAGCGCTGTAAGCGGTATATTTCAGCGGCAGTTCGTCGCCGGTCAGAATATCATCACGATGATAGTTGGTTACAGGAACCTCTGCGGTCGGAATCAGGTACATATCGCCGTTTTCCAGCTTGTACATATCCTCGGCAAATTTCGGCAGTTGGCCGGTGCCCTGCATGCTTGCACCGTTAACGATGAACGGCGGGAAGAATTCGGTATAACCATGCTTTCTGGTGTGTACATCCAGGAAGAAGTTGATAACGGCACGCTCCAGACGGGAGCCCATGCCACGATAGAATACATAACGTGCACCGCTAACCTTAACGCCACGTTCGAAATCCAGAATGCCCAGGTTTTCACCGATATCCCAGTGAGCCTTAGGTTCAAAATCAAATTTGGTCGGTTCGCCCCAGGTGCGGATAACCGGGTTGCAGGTATCATCCTTGCCTACGGGAACATCTTCTGCGGGAACGTTAGGAATAGTCAGCAGAATGCTTTTGATTTTTTCTTCAATTTCTTTCAGTTCCTTGTCATCTGCAGCAATTTTATCGCCGAGAGCACGAACTGCAGCCATCTGCTCAGCAGCATCCTGACCGGCTTTTTTCAGCTTGCCGATCTCCTGAGATGCAGTGTTGCGTTCTTTTTTCAGTGCTTCTACCTGTTGGGTAATTTCACGACGTTGTTTATCCAGTTCCAGGAATTCAGTCAAATCAAGGCTGCCATTACGGCTTTTTACAGCCTCTTCGACCAGCTTCGGATTTTCGCGGACGAATTTTAAATCTAACATAATATAGCCTCCAAATAATTTATCATAACTTATATTGTAGCATAAATCCCGTCGGGATAAAAGATTTTACTGCAATTTTTAATAGTCAATTCCCTCATCGCGACGTGCAAGATAGCGGATTGCCGAAAGAGCAGCCTTTTGTCCCTGACCGGCAGCACGGTTTACCTGCCAAGGCTGACCTGTGCAGTCACCGCCAGCAAAAACGCCTTCAATATTTGTTTGCGCCTGATCATCAACATAAATGCTGCGGCCGCGTATTTCCAGGCCCGGCAGGAAGCTGTTAAGCGGGTCGCTGGCACGGAACACAAAGGCAGCCTTAACGCTGTAAAAATCATCGCCTGCACGCAAGCCGGTAACCTTGTCGGTACCGGTAATTTCTGTCGGCTTATCCAGCACTACGGTAATATTTTTCTTTTTAGGCGGAACAAAGCCGGTATACAGCGGGAAGAAGAATACATGCTCGCACTGGTCTGCCAGATATTCAACCTCTTCCAGAGCATCAGGTACTGTAGCAATAGCAGCCACGGACTTGCCCTTATATTTATCAGCATCAACAACAGCGCAGTAGCTTACGCCCTTACCCAAAAATTCCTTTTCACCGGGGAAAAGGGTAGAGCGGGAAATACCGGTTGCCAATACTACGGAATCCGCAGAATATTCACCATGCGGAGTACCCAGCATAAAGCCTTCGCCTACCTCACGCAAAGAAATAATTTTGGCCTCAATAATATCTACTTCCATCTGCTTGAGATGATTTACAAAAATATCCATAAGCGCAGTACCGGAAATATCGGGTATACCCATATAATCTGTAATCTGCGCTACACTACGCAGACGGGGGCTGAAGCCATGGGCTTCAAACAGAACAACCTTACGTCCCTTGCTGGCTGCAGTAATCGCTGCAGATACGCCGGCAGGACCACCACCAATAACGGCAATATCGTAATCCATAAGTCTATCCTCCGTACAAAAAATTTAAAACCTACTATAACACTTTAATTGTATGCTTTTCTAGATGCATAGTCAAATGTTTTTATGCTTCCGGAGATTTTTTAAGTTTTTTTGAAAAAAGTGCTTGACATTTTCCTGCATATAGAGTATTATAATCAAGTAACGTGACCACGGCCCATTAGCTCAGTTGGTAGAGCACCTGACTCTTAATCAGGGTGTCGTAGGTTCGAGGCCTACATGGGTCACCACATTTGGCCGGTTGGTCAAGCGGTTAAGACACCGCCCTTTCACGGCGGTATCGGGGGTTCGATTCCCCCACCGGTCACCAAATACGGGCGCTTAGCTCAGCTGGGAGAGCGTCTGCCTTACAAGCAGAATGTCAGCGGTTCGATCCCGTTAGCGCCCACCATTTTTTTGCCCATTTTGCCTCAATATTGTAATGGCCCGGTGGTTCAGTTGGTTAGAATGCCGCCCTGTCACGGCGGAGGTCGTGGGTTCGAGTCCCATCCGGGTCGCCAATCATGCCTCGGTAGCTCAGTTGGTAGAGCAAAGGACTGAAAATCCTTGTGTCCACAGTTCGATTCTGTGCTGAGGCACCAATCCAAAAACAGCACCTGCTATTGCGGGTGTTTTTTTATTATATGTATATCTATATCTGCTTAAACACATTTTTTAGCCAGCAAGGAGTGTTATCATGTTTGAAAAATTTTTCCATGAAGTAACCGGTCCCTACATCTGGGGTCTGATTCTGCTTTTATCCCTGCGTGCCATCTTCTCTTCCGTGCGCAAAAAGGATTATCCGCACGCTGCTGCTTTTATCGTCGTAGCCATTGCTGCCGCATTTATGACAGCAAGCGCACTTGACATGCTTCCGCCTGCTATAGCAGAAATATTTGCATAAGAAAAAGGCCGCTGCGCAGCGACCTTTTTACAAACTTAAACGCCGCTTTACGCGGCGTTTTTTGTGCTTATTTTCAGTTGATGCCGGTTACATCAAAGCCGGTATCCTCAACAGCAGCCTTCAAAACTGCATCATCCAGGCCTGTGCCCTCAATAACCGCATTATTGTTTTCCAAGGAAACAACAACACTTGTTACACCTGCTACAGCAGCAAGTGCTTCCTTAACGGCGCCAACACAATGTTGGCAATGCATACCTTCAATAGCAATAGTCTTAGTCATAATAAAATCTCCTTTGCAATTACAATTTTATAAAACGCAGTCTTAGTGCGTTAGTAACAACAGAAACACTGCTGCAGCTCATCGCCGCCGCTGCAATCAGCGGATTCAGCAGCCAGCCGAAGGCTGTATAAAATACACCTGCGGCAAACGGAATACCGACGGCATTATAAATAAAGGCCCAGAAAAGATTTTCCTTGATATTGGTCATCACGCTGCGGCTTAAGCAAATTGCTTTCGCCACATCCAACAAGTCGCTCTTAATCAAAACCATATCAGCAGCTTCAATCGCAATATCCGTGCCGGCACCGATAGCAATACCTATATCGGCACGCGCCAACGCCGGCGCATCGTTGATGCCGTCGCCTACCATGGCGACAATATGGCCCTCCTGCTGCAGCTTGCGTATTACCGCTTCCTTATCCTGCGGAAGTACCTGAGCAACAGCCTCATCTACTCCCACCTGCGCACGAATGGCTTCCGCCGTCGCCTGGTTATCACCTGTTACCATCAGCACACGCAGGCCCATTGCCTGCAGCTTGCCGATAGCCTCCCTGCTCGTAGGCTTTACGGTATCGGCAACAGCAATACAGCCTAAAAGCTCGCCTGCACGGACAAAATATAACGGTGTTTTTCCCTGAGCCGCCAGCTTGTCATACCGTTCCATCAAACTGCTGACATCAACATTCAACGCCTCCAGCAGCTTGAGATTGCCTGCCGCACATTCAGCTCCCGAAAGCTCCGCTGTAACACCCTGACCAGGGATTTGCTTATAATTGCTGGCTTCCGGCAAAACAAGCTGCTTTGCTTCAGCAGCAGCAACAATAGCTTCACCCAACGGATGCTCCGACAGCTTTTCCAGTCCTGCGGCAAAGGCCAGCAATTCATTTTCCGTAATCTTTATAGGTAAAATATCCGTCACCACCGGCTTGCCCGCTGTAATCGTACCTGTTTTGTCTAAGATAACGGTATCAATCTTATGCGCTGTTTCCAACGCTGTTGCCGATTTAATCAGAATGCCGCTCTTGGCACCACGCCCCGTTCCTACCATAATCGCTGTCGGTGTTGCCAATCCCAAAGCACAGGGGCAGGAAATGACGAGCACCGAAATAGCTATCGTCAGTGCAAAATGCCAGCTTGCGCCCAGCGCCAGCCAGACAACCGCCGCAAGCACGGCAATGCCTATAACGGCAGGCACAAAATAGCCGCTCACCTTATCAGCTAGCTTGGCAATAGGCGCTTTAGAAGATGTTGCCTCATCCACCAGCGCAATAATCTTCGCTAAAGCAGTATCAGCGCCAATCGCAGTCGCTTCCATCTTAAAGTAACCGCTTCTGTTAATAGTGCCGCCGATAACCTTGTCACCGATTGTTTTATCTACCGGCAGGCTTTCACCCGTCAGCGCACTTTCGTCCAGGGCAGCGCTGCCCTCAATAATTTTGCCGTCCACGGGCACGGACGCACCACTTTTTACAATCAGCACATCGCCCGTAACTACCTCCTCTACAGGAATTTCTCCCTGCAGACCGTGACGCTCGACAAGCGCCGTCTTCGGCGTAAGATTCATCAGCGCCTTAATCGCATCAGAGGTGTGGCTCTTTGCCCGCGCCTCCATAAACTTGCCGACAGTTACAAGTGCCAAAATTACGGCACTCGCTTCAAAATATAAAGCATCGGCAAAGCCCGGCAGCAAATCAAGACGGTTATGTCCAAAGGCATACGCCATGCCAAATACGGAATACAAACCATAAATAAACGATGCACCGCTGCCTACGGCAATCAGGGAATCCATATTAGGCGCACCGCTTAAAAGATTGCGCACACCGTGGATAAAATACTTGCGGTCGATAAAGAGCACCGGAATACACCACAGCATCTGCAGCAAAGCGTTAATCAGCTCGTTTTCCTGCCCCAGAATAAAGCTTGGTAGCGGCCAGCCCCACATGCGCCCCATGTGCTGATAAAAGACAAGACCGGCAAAAATCAGCGAGCCGATAAGACGCTGGCGCATCTCCTCCATCTCCTGTGCCGCCGTATCCTGCTGAGGTACCGGTGCTGCAACATTTGCAGCATGCACTTTCGCGCCAAAACCCAGCTTTTCAATGCGGGCGATAATTGCTTTTTCATCCACAACACTTTCGTCAAAGGTAACGTGTGCATTATTTTTCAGCAGATTAACGCTCATCTGCTCTACACCCTGCATCCTGTTGACAACCTTTTCGATGCGCGAAGAGCAGGCACTGCAGCTCATGCCCGTTATATCAAGTAACTGTTTTTTCATCGTGGCTCCTTTCGCTTACTATCTGTTTGACGTAAAAATTTTTATCTGCTATTATTATAGCAAACGCTACCTTTATTTCAAGAATGCACTATTTAGGTAGATAGTATGTAAAAAGATACTGTAAAGATATATAATTTTTGCTGCGCAAGGCAGGCATATAATTTTTTCATAGCATAATAATATCTTAGTCGCCTTGCTCTTTGCAGAAAGGAAACTCCAAATGAAAGACACTATTAACGTCAACTGTCCCGTTGCCGCCACGCTGCAGCTTATCGGCGGCAAATATAAAGCATTGCTCCTGTGGCATCTGTCCGGCAAAATTCTGCGCTTCAACGAGCTGCGCCGCCTCGTCCCCGAGGCCACACCCAAAATGCTCACCCAGCAATTACGCGAGCTGGAAGGTGACGGCTTGATTGCTCGCAAGGTGTACGCCGTCGTACCGCCTAAGGTTGAGTACAGCCTGACGCCGCGGGGCGAAAGCCTCTTTCCTATTCTGCAGGCCATGTACGCCTGGGGCAGCAAGCTTTTAGAGGGCGAAGGCATCTGCCCGGAATGCTCCATGAAGCCTGTGGAAGCAGAACATTGCTGCTGCCACGATAAAAACAAATAGAAACGAAAAACTTCGGTAGAACGATGACACTTAGCGTTCTACCGAAGTTTTTTATTTGGCTATTTTACTATTATACCCCAATATCCGTTATGACTACTGCCTACACGTTTAATAACTCCTTTTTTCTTCAGTTTTTGCAAGTAATATTTTACTCTGTCCACAGACCATTCCAGTTTTGAAGCAATTTCCTTTTGCGTTAATCTGTTGTTTTGCAGCAAAGCATTTAAAATAACATTATCATCATCTGTCAAATCAGAAAAGTTACTTACGATAGTTTGGGTAGTTTGAGTAGTTTGGGTAGTTTTTCTATACATATTCACCCTAAAATCACCATCAAAATCAAGTAATTGCGGTTTAGGCAAATCATATTCCGCACATTCCCTAAAAATTCTTAGTATACCAGTACCCCATTTTTCAATAATTTTCATATATGCAAAAGCACTTGCAATTGCCGGATTACGCAACTTGGAATAACCTTCCATTATTTTTCTTATCGAAACATTATTTAATAGCATTCCTGGAGATGTAATTTCCAATCTGTCATCATACAAAGCTACTTGTATATTCCCTGGTTCCAAATAACTACGATGTGCAACAGCATTAGCAATTAATTCGCGTATGCCATCGACTGGCAACTCATACATATCCTTACGATAAATCCCTTTGATATGCATTCCCATATTAATTTTTTCTAAAACATACTGATACGCAAACTCTACCTGCTGCTGAACAGGACCATCAAATTCTCGTCTATCAATAAAGTATGCACGTGTATTTCCTTTGAAAACTGCACATTGTATAACAGGCTGACGCAGCATTTGACCTGTTAACAGTGCATATGCATTAGTAGGAAGAATTTTACCATCCACATCCTTCAAAACTCCCCAAGTTATCAATACATTCTTGGTTATATCGCGAACCGCTAATTTTGCACTTTCATCTAAAGTATTCTTTATTGCTATAGCTTTCATGTCACGACATAATTTTTCTATTTCATTATCATGCACCTCTGTAAGGTATTTGCATATTTCACTGTCATAATAACGATTTTGCCCTTCTAATATAAGCTCTTTTAACATATATTCTTCTACATGTCTTGTAGTTCCGGCAACGCGCACATAAGTGCCTTTTACTATACCTTGAGACTTTATATAATAAGGTCTCATAGGCGCTGGTTGAATTTCTACCACTATAACAGTTTTATCATCTAAAATCTGTAGAGTCACATTTGGATATATTTTAGGCTCACAGCTATCCAGAATAGCATTTGTAATGACATCAATTTTCAAAAATATAGCATCAGATTCTATTCCAACTACCTTTAAACTTTTGTCATCAATACAAAAAAATAATATGTCCACCTCGTCCATTAGCAAAAGCAACTACTGTTTTCATGTACTTATCACTATTCGGCGGAATTTCTACTTTATATTCAACATTTACCGATTCTCCCAAAAACAAAGCTTTTTCCAACATACTATTTCATCCAAATGAAATACCTTAAAATCTACTATAGTATTTAGTGTTGCACACAAGTTCAGTATATCATTTTTTCTTAAGTTCTCAATAAACGAAAAACTTCGTTAGAACATCGTTATTCTTAGCGTTCTAACGAAGTTTTTTATTTGCTGTATATATCACTTTACTTATAGTCACAACGCTGGCACTGCGTCAGCATCAGCTCGTCAGTTTCCTTGCAAAATATCCCCGACCAACGGCAAATACTTTGTAATATAGGTATAGCCGAAGTTCCCTTTTCCGTAAGCTCATACTCCACATGCGGTGGGATTTCATTATAAGCCTTGCGCGCCACCATATCGTCTGCAATCAGCTCTTTAAGCGCCGCCTCCAAAACAGCATCGGTAATATTAGCCAATTCCTTGCGCAGTTCACTATAACGCAATTTATTTTTTTACGCCAGCACGCATATAATACGCGATTTCCATTTGCCGCCAAAAACGCTCAAGCCATATTCCAACGGGCAGCGAATATCCGCCGCCAGCTTTTTTTGATACATAATCATCACTTGCCTATTACTATTCTACTATATCAGGCTTGTTTTTGCCTATATAATTAAAAAGCGCAGGGAATATTCCCCACGCTCAAATGCAATGAAAATTAAAGCTCTTTTTTGTTATCAGCACCCGGAGTAGTAACGATAACCTTTTCAGGAGTAATAATCAAGGCACCCTTAGCAGTTGCAGCTCCATGGAAAAGCTCCTCTGCAGCAGCCTTAAAGACATCGACCACTTCGCCTTCTGTTACATAAACAGCGCTGCCCTTAATCTGATAGCCTTCGAAGGTTTTGCCGTCATAAGCAGAAACAGCAACGCGGCCGTTATTTTCTGCAATGTTCTTTAATGTAGTATCCAGAAATACATCACCTACTACCAAATTACCTTCTGCAGTCACATCCTTAAAGCCAACAGGCACAACATTAGGCTCGTTGTCAGCGCAGGTTGCGACATCCCAAAGATTATTTTTCAAAACATTAATAACACTATCGTTTAACATTCAGCATTCCTCCTAAGCTTTTCTTGAATTGCCTTTATTATATTCTTACTGCTTTTCAAAAACAATATATTAAGGAATTTATAAGTTACTAATAAATTTCATAGTATAGAGAAATCCTGTGCTTGTATTGGGAAAACTGCGGCTAAACGATAACTATGCTTACATTTTAGCCGCAGTTTTTCTATTTTCACTTTAAAACAGCCGAAATATTTTATTCACACGCATGGTACAACTGCTTTCCAATGAAAGCAATTAATACAAAAAGCACGCTGCAGCCTGCACTTTCGCGCAACCCACAGCGTGCTCTTATAATACTTAAAATCAGCCGATTTCCGCTTCCTTTTCAGTACCGCGAACATTAATCGGATGGTTGTTTTTGTCAACCATTACAACCTTAGGCACATAGGTTTTAGCTTCTTCCTCGGTCATGAGGCTGTAAGCGATGATGATAACAGTATCGCCAACCAGAACCTTACGTGCAGCAGCACCGTTCAGGCAGATAACACCGCTGCCACGCTCACCTGCGATAACATATGTTTCCAGACGGTTACCGTTGTTGTTGTCAACGATTTGTACACGCTCTCCCGGAAGAATACCGGACAGCTCCAGCAGCTCGCTGTCGATAGTAATGCTGCCCATATATTCCAGATTAGCCTGGGTTACGGTAGCGCGATGAATTTTGCCATGGTGCATAGTATAAAGCATATTATTTCTCCTCCAAAACTACATTATCAATCAGACGTGTGGTGCCGAATTTAACAGCTACAGCCAGCAGGTTGCTGCCTGCCATCGGAGCTGCTACAGGTTTCAATTCCGGCAGTGCATAAATTTCAACATAATCAATATCAGACATGGACTCTTCTTTAATGGAAGCGGTAACAGCCGCAGTAATCTTAGCAGCGTCACGCTCACCTGCTTCGTACTGCTCCTTAGCAGCCTTCAGGCTACGGCTCAGTACCAGAGCTGCTTTGCGCTCTGCTTCATTCAGATAGGTGTTGCGGGAGCTCTTTGCCAAACCGTCAGCTTCGCGGACAATCGGCATAATGCGCAGCTGGATATTGAAGAACAGGTCTTTTACCATGCGCTTCAGAACCTCAACCTGTTGTGCGTCCTTCTGGCCGAAGTAAGCACGGTCAGGTTGTGCCAGGTTGAACAGCTTGGTAACAACGGTAGTTACACCGCGGAAGTGAATCGGACGGGTACGGCCGCACAGAACCTTGGTAATATCACCGGTTACTTCTACCCATGTTGCATCTTCGCTCGGATACATTTCCTTCGGAGCCGGAGCGAAAACTACGTTAGCGCCCATGCTTTCTGCCAGCTTGCAGTCTGCTTCCAGAGTACGCGGATAAGCGTCCAGATCTTCGTTAGGACCGAATTGAGTCGGGTTTACGAAAACGCTGACTACAACAAAGTCATTTTCCATGTTAGCTGCTTTAATCAGGGATGCATGGCCTTCATGCAAAGCGCCCATAGTAGGCACCAGGCCGATGGTCAAACCCTGAGCTTTAGCTGCTGCAACCTCTTCGCGCAGCTCTGCAACTGTATGTACTAATTTCATTTTGAATTACCTCACTTTATTTATAAAAGTATTAATATAATTTTTCTAAAACAGCATCGTCAATCTTAAAGGTATGCTCAGGAGCAGGGAAGGTTCTTGCCTTAACATCGGCAATATATTCCTTTACTGCTTCTACGGTAGTATCATGCAGATTAGCATACTTCTTAACAAATTTCGGGCAGAAGCCGGTGGAAACTCCCAAAAGGTCATTGCATACGAGCACCTGACCGTCGCAGCCGTTGCCGGCACCTATACCGATGGTAGCCATGGTTTTCAGCTCGCTGGTTACCTTAGCAGCCAGTGCGGCCGGAACGCATTCCAGCACGCAGGCAAAAGCACCTGCAGCCTCCAAAGCCTTGGCATCATCAATCATTTTTTGTGCAGCGGCAATATCCTTGCCCTGTACCTTGAAGCCGCCCAGCTGATTTACAGATTGCGGAGTCAGACCGATATGAGCACATACCGGAATGCCGGCCTGTGTCAGACGCTCTACGAGAGGTACTACCTCAGAGCCTCCCTCCAGCTTAACTGCAGTGCAGCCTGTTTCCTTCAGGAAACGTGCCGCATTATACATTGCGTCAACAATGCTTGCCTGATAGCTCATAAACGGCATATCGCCAACTACTAAAGCAGTGCTGTTGCCACGCATAACAGCCTTGGTATGATGAATCATTTCATCCATCGTTACTGGGACTGTGGAATTATATCCTAAAATTACGTTACCCAGGGAATCACCTACAAGAATCATATCTACGCCTGCTTCGTTCACGTTGCGGGACATTGCTACGTCGTAAGCGGTTATCATCGTGATAGGTTCGCCATTTTGCTTCATTTCCCTAATCGTTGCGACTGTTACTTGTTTGTTAGCCATAATATCCTCCAAGCAAATTTCTCAGCTCATCAGCTGCATTTTCGTCAATAGTGCCATTAGCAAGGGCCAGCGAGGTTGTCGCCAGGCCCAGAGAGCAATAGGCAGGAATTACATCTGCCGGTAAGGCAGCAAGATGTTTCGCTACCGTGCTGACATCACCGCGGGCAATTGGTCCCGTCAGGACCGCTGCAGGATTTTGCGTAGCCTGCAAATTAGCCGCTGTGCCTTTGAACAAGGGAAGCAGTGCTTCCCAGGCAGCTTCATTGCTGCCGGTCCAGCGCGCCATCAGCTGCGCCGCCATAGCCTCCACCGCTACGGCGTAGTTAGAGCAGATACACGCTGCCGCATGGTAGGCCGCACGTTCTTCAGCAGGAACACTGAACGCTTTGCCGCCAAAAAGCTCAACGAGCTTTTTGCCTGCGTCCTGCGCTTCGCTGTCACCGTCCAACGCCATATACACACCTGCAAGCTTTGTATTGCCGCCGGCAAAGCTTTGCAGCGGATGCAGGCTGCCTACGTGTGCGCCCAGCTGAGCAAGTGGAGCCAAAGGCTCCAATCCCACACTGCCGCTCACATGCAGTACAACCTTAGCCGCCGGTGTCACGCTTTGCGCTAGCTCCTCCGCTACCGTACCAATTAACCGGTCCGGTACGGTAAGCAACAACACGTCCGCTGCCTGCCACAGCTTCGCGTTATCCGTCGCCGGTACACCAAACTGCTGTGCCAGCTGTGCGCTGTGCTGCTCAGATGCAGCCGTAATGCCAACCAGCACGCCTGCTTCACGCAAGCTTGCAGCCAGACGGCTGCCAACGCGGCCACCGCCAATAATACCAACCTTCAAGATTGCCCTCCCTTCTGACCAAAGGAGACGCTGTGCAAATTCAAGGCTATGGAATTGCCGATTAATGCCGAAGCATATAAAAAAGCGCATTCCGGTACGGAATGCGCATAGTTAGCCTGTTTGCGTCTTCGTCCCGGTCTTATAGATCCAAGCGAGTATTGACTTAAAAATTTTTCAGAAGTAAGCTTTACTGTTAACTGCTCCAGCTCATCCTAAATGCTACTGTGCATCAGTAAATTTTACCGCACTTATAATAGCATAGAAACGCGCAGTTTGCAAGCAAAATATGCTATAATGAAAGAAAAACGCAAGGAGGTCATCAGCATGCCCTATGTAAACATCAAAATCACCAAAGAAGGTAACGTTACACCTGAGCAGAAGCGTGCTCTCATCGAAGGCGCAACCAATCTTCTGCATGACGTTCTAGGCAAAAACAAATCTACCACCGTTGTCACCATCGACGAGGTTGATACAGATAACTGGGGCATCGGCGGCATACCGGTAACCGAAATCCGTAAAAACGCAGCAGCAAAAAAATAATTTTTTCCTTTTTATTAAGATGATTCTTCGTTAACCACAAAATAAGCAAAGATTGACAGTTATAACCACAAAATATGCCTGTCAATCTTTTTTTATGCCCAACCGACATGGTTAACCATACTATTTTGCTAGGTTGACATTAAAATCTTCACAGCGTATACTTAAGCTATAACAAAGTTAACCATATAGAATTTTAAGTTAACCAAAATAAATTACGAAGGTGAAAATTATGAGTAAAGGTCTTTTCATTACAGCAATCGGTACAGATATCGGTAAAACATATGTTACCGGCCTGCTTGTTAAACGCTTACGCGATGCAGGCGTCAACGCAGGCTATTACAAAGCAGCGCTGAGCGGCGCCGAAGAACAGCCTGACGGCACCTGGCTGCCGGGCGACGCAGTCTTTGTTGCTAAAACCGCCAACATCCCGGAAAAACCGGAAAACCTTGTTTCCTACATTTATAAGGAAGCAGTTTCTCCGCATCTGGCAGCACTGCGCGAGGGCAATCCCGTAGAAATGGAAAAGATTGAAGCTGATTATCAGGCTTCCCTTGCCAAATATGATTACGTTACCATGGAAGGCAGCGGCGGCATCATCTGCCCCATCCGTTGGGACGAAGAGCACATCCTGCTCGAGGACATCATCAAGAGGCTTGATTTGGGCGTATTGGTAATCTCCAACGCAGCGCTCGGTTCCATCAACAACTGCGTACTGACCATCTCTTACCTCAAGCAGAAAGACATTCCCGTCCGCGGCATCATCCTTAACAACTACGACGGCAGCAACTTCATGCAGGCCGACAACAAGCGTATGATGGAAGAAATTACAGCGGTCCCCGTACTTGCCTGCGTACCGCCGAATGCCAGCGAGCTGGATATTGATGTAGAAGTGCTTAAAGGATTATATAAATAAAAATCAACAGCCCCCTTTAGTCTCGCTAAAGCTCGACAGTTCCCCCGAGGGGGAACTAAGAAAGTTCGACCGCAGATCTTGCCTGCCCCTACGGGGAAAGTGCCGAATAACGTGAGGCGGAAGGGGGAATAAACAATAATGACACAAAACTCAGGAGGAAGAAAAAATGAACGATAGAGTAGCAGATTTACAAAAAAGAGATTTAGCCCACATCTGGCATCCCTGTTCCCAAATGAAGGACTACGAAACCTTACGTCCTATCATCGTTGACCACGCTAAAGGCCCCTACCTCTACGCAGCCGACGGCACCGAATATCTTGATATCATCAGCAGCTGGTGGTGTAACCTTTTAGGTCACTGCAATCCCAAAATCAACGCCGCCATCAAAGAGCAGATTGAACAATTAGAGCACGTTATCTTCGTTAACTTCACCCACGAGCCTGCTATTAAGCTGTGCGAAGAGCTGGTTGATGTTCTCCCCAAAGGTTTGAACAAATTCAACTTCGCCGACAACGGCTCCTCTTCCGTAGAAATCGCACTGAAAATCGCTTTCCAATATCAGCTGCAGACCGGTCACCCGGAAAAACAGCGCTTCATGTGCCTCAGCGAAGGTTATCACGGTGAAACCATCGGCGCTCTTTCCGTAGGCAGCATGGACCTGTTCGCACAGATGTATAAACCCATGATGATGAACAACATCCATGTAAAGGCACCTGATTGCTACCGTTGCCCGTTTGCCAAAGACCGCGAGCATTGCCAATGCGAATGCTTCAAATTTGCTGAGGAAGAATTTGCCAAACACGCAAAAGAAACCGCTGCAATTATCGTTGAGCCTATCGTGCAAGGCTGCGCAGGCATGCGTATCTATCCGCCTCTCTACCTGCAAAAGCTGCGTAAGCTCTGTGATGAGTACGGCGTACTGCTGATTGCCGACGAAATTGCTACCGGCTTCGGCAGAACCGGCAAAATGTTCGCCTGCAACCATGCGGGAATTACTCCTGATATCATGACCATCAGTAAGGCACTCACCGGCGGTTATCTGCCGATGGCTATTGTCTGCACCACAGACAAAATTTACGATGCCTTCTATGACGATTACAACAAAGGCAAGCAGTTCATGCACAGCCACACCTATGCCGGTAACCCTATCGGCTGCGCTACCGCCCTTGCTGTACTTAAGATTATGAAGGAAGAAAAAATTCTCGAGCATGCTGCGGAAAAAGCAACATATTTCCACAATGCGCTCATGGATACCTTCGGCGCTCATAAAAACATCGGTGAAATCCGTCATATCGGCCTGATTAACGCTATGGAGCTTGTTACCGATAAGGATAAGAAAATCGGCTTCGACGGCGACCTGCGTATAGGCTACGAAATTTATAAAAAAGCACTTACCCACGGTCTGTTGCTGCGTCCTCTGGGTAACGTCATCTACTTCAACCCGCCGCTGAATATCGAAAATAAAGATCTGGATAAGGCTATAGCACTGGCTAAACAGTCTATGGATGAAGTTTTAAAGTAAGGAGCAAATAAATGAAAGATTTGAGTATGAAAGAGCTGACTACTATCGCTTTGTTAGGTGTCTTGATTCTGATTTCAGGTTCTTTTAAAATCCCTTCGCCAATTGCCGGTGGCGAATTCCAGTTATCTGCACCAATCGCCGTACTCATCTGCGCCTGCTTCGGCTTTAAACGCTACATTATCGCAGGTATCCTTGCCAGTATGCTGGGAATGATGCTCGGCATGCACAACATCATCAACGTACTTGTACAGATGGTATTCCGCGTTGTTGCCGGTGGCACCATGGCCCTGCTCGGAACTAATCTGCTTACTGTTGCTGTCAGCGGCCCGCTCGGAACCTTCGCTGCCCGTCTCGTACTGTGGCAGGTTACCGGTGTAAACTGGATGGTACTCACCGCCGCAGCCTTCCCCGGTATGATTTTTACCGCAGTTGCTGCCGGTGCATTCTATAAGCCCGCAAAACAGCTGCTTACCAAAGTTGCTTTGCTCAGAGGCTGATAAATAGTTTAGAGAAGCCCCCTTTAGTCTCGCTAACGCTTGACAGTTCCCCCAGGGGAACTAAGAAAGTTCGACCGCAGATCTTGCCTGCCCCTTGCACTCTTCGAGTATAACACGACCAACATTTTTCATTACATGAAAAATGGGTCTTAGTATAGGGAAGGTGCCGAACATAGTGAGGCGAAAGGGGGCAAATTTTAACACTTAATTCATAAATACAAAGGAGATTTCCCTATGCCTTTATACAGCATCAAAATGCGCGCATCCAAAGGTGATTTACATGTCAGCGGCGCAGAACGCATTATCCCGCAAGCCGATATCAGCAGCGCTGTCAGCGCACTTACCGAGCGCGCTCTGCATCACGGCCTCGGCCGAGCAGACTTCATCAACGTCAAAATGGAAGAGGTCGCACCGGAAAAGCTGCAATATCTCGACGCTCTGCCTGTCAGCAAACGTCCTGCCGACACAGTAGAGGAAACCTATAAAATCATGAAGAAAATGCTCTGCGAGCTGGGATTGGAAGCCAAGGCAGATGCATTAATCGACCTTCTGCGTCACAACCATCCTATACGCGGTGCAGTTCTCTATGACGTCGCCACAAACTCCAGACTTGAACCCGACCACGAGCGAGGCATCCGCGTAACCTATATGGATGCCGAAGGAGCAGCGAGCAACTGTAGCGGTAAAAACCATTTCCGTGAAGCCATCGTATTGGCTACCAAAGTTGTTAACGCCCCCGGCATCATCGCCGAGCTGTGCCTTTCCGATGATCCCGATTACCTCGTCGGCTACCTAGCTTCCTTAAAGCATGGTTATGTACGCCTCATGCCGATGAAGGAAATGGGCAATCCGCACGGTGGCCGTGTATTTATCTTTGACAGCACCAAGGCTAAGGCCGAGGATGCTATCAATTACCTGGAAAAGCAGCGTGTACTTGTACGCGGACTGCCAGTTGAAAAGCCTGCTAATCCAAACCCGGAGCAGATTTTTGCTGACGAGCTGAAACAGCTTAAGGAGCAGAATCTTTACCGCTCCCTGCGCACCATGGACAGTGAGCAGAGTAAATACATTGAAATGCAGGGACGCAAGGTTTTAATGCTGGCCTCCAACAGCTATCTTGATTTGGCAGCAGATACCCGCGTTAAGCAAGCCGCTGCCGAAGCTGCGCTTCAATGGGGTGCAGGCAGCGGCGGCAGCCGTCTGACTACCGGCAATACCGCACTGCACGAAGCACTCGAAAGCAAGCTGGCACAGTTCAAGGGTACGGAAGCAGCATTAGTATTCAACACCGGTTACATGGCCAACGTCGGCATTATTTCCGCCCTCTGCAACAGTGAAAGCGTTATCTTCAGCGACGAATACAATCACGCCAGCATCATCGACGGCGCACGTCTTTCCAAAGCGCGCATCGTTGTCTATAAGCACAATGATATGCAGGACCTGGAAGCGAAAATCCTTGCTACCCCCTGCAGCAGGGGATTGATTGTCAGCGACGCAGTTTTCAGTATGGACGGTGATATCGTCGACCTGCCTGCTCTCGTCGCACTCGGCCAAAAGTATCATCTGCTCACGATGATTGACGAAGCACATGCCACCGGCGTTATCGGCAAAACCGGTCACGGTACTGTTGAGCATTTCGGCAATACCGTTCGCCCTGACATTCTCATGGGTACGCTCAGCAAAGCACTCGGCGCCGAAGGCGGTTACGCCTGCGCCAGCAAGGTAATCATTGAATATCTCAAGAATAAAGCTCGCAGCTTTATCTTCGCCACCTCGCAGACTCCTGCAACGCTCGCTGCTGCATTGCGAGCAATCGAGGTACTGAAGGAAGAACCGCAACGTGCGCAAAATCTGCAGCACAACGTAGAGTTTTTCTTAAACGCTCTACATGCTGAAGGCGTAGAAGCCTACTCTCCCACCGCCATCATTCCTATTATCATCGGCGATGAGAAGTCCGCTCTGCAGGTTGCTGACGAGCTGTTGGCAAACGGCGTGCTCGCCCCCGCTATCCGCTATCCGACGGTAGCAAAGGGTACTGCGCGCCTGCGCGTTGCCCTCATGGCAACGCACACCGAAGCGGAGCTGTCGCAGACAGCGAAGCTGATCGGTGCGGCAATCAGAAAATATAAAAAATAAAGCACAAAAAGGCAAGGCCTAGGAAACAAACCTCCTAAGACCTTGCCTTTTAATTTTTATAAACCAACTTTTTCAGGCACTGTTATTTATGCTCAGCCACATCCTCGGCATCAAGCACCTTAATTCCACGTGCAGAAAGCAACTTGGCGAACACGCCCTGCCCTTTTATCTTCTTACCGCTGAAGCTGCCGTCATAAATTTCCTTCACGCCGCAGCTGGGACTGCGTGATTGCAGGATTGCCAAATCCACCTTATTCTCCAAAGCAGCTGCCAATGCCTCCTGTGCACCCTTGCGAAATTCATTGTCCACACTGACGCCTTCCTTGTTCGTCACTACGCCGTCAACAATTTCTGCCGGCAAGCGAGGCGTAGACAGCCCGCCCAACTGCTCCGGGCAAACACCAATCACCTCATGGCCTTCGATAAAACCCAGCACGCCTTGATTTAAGTTATTACCGCCGTTATACTTACAGTTTTTGCCTAATAAGCAGGCACTCACGAGAATCTTCAAAGAAACATTCCTCCGTTATTGTAAAAATAAGCTGCTAACATACCGGATGCTAACAGCTTATTTCATTTTTATTCTTCCTTGCTTATTTCTACAGGAACTTCCGGCAGCTTGCCATCAATGCTGCGGAATTTTAAAACCGCCTATACCGATAAGAATACGTGGATTTTTCGTCAAGCCGGAAATAATATACGCCACGTTTGGGGGTGCCTTCACATAACAGGTCTTAGCCGCAATAATAAATAAAACCAGGGAAATAATAACGAGAAAAACAATTCCATAAGTCAAAATAATTCCCCCTTTATCATCTAAATGCTTTAAGTAAATCATAACATAGGCAAAACTTAAAGACAAGGGAATTATTTGTTGCATTTTGAACATTAGCACAATGTATTAAAAGTATACGATAAAAACAGGATAATCTTTTTACAGCAATTAATCCAACAATCAAAAAAGTTTTGGGAAGATTCTTCGAAGCTTTGCGGTCTTGCTAAGTTAGGCAGAGCAACAATTTCTAAACACATCAAAATATGCTTCAAACCAACAATTAAATACCTCACATTAACAACAAAATATGCTCGTGGTAAAATCATCATAATTTATCAGAGGACTTGTAGCGCTCAAGCTATTGAAGCGGGATAGGATTCAAACGAATTTCATCCCGCTTTTTTAGATAAATTATGGCAACACTCAACCCATAAAAGCTCTCATAGCTACTTAGGTAACGAAAGGAGTTTTTACAATGCAAATCAACAAACCAGATAACACTTTACAAAATATTTCCGTCGGCAGCAAAGAAATCAATGCAGCGCGTGTCGCCTTTTTCCTGCCCGGCTTCGTCATTTCCACCTGGGCACCGATGATTCCTATGGTCAAAGCACGCCTGAAGCTTGAAGCGGATGTACTCGGTCTTTTGCTTCTGTGCATCGGTATCAGAGCTTTTATCTTTATGCCTTTGGCCGGCGCACTCGTACAACGCTTTGGCTGCAAAAAAGTCGTCATCACAGGTGCAACGCTGATGCCACTAATTTCCGTGCTGCTTTCTTGCCTGCCAAACATCTGGAGCTATGCCATTGCACTTGCTTTTTTCGGGGCAGTTATGGGCGCAACGGATGTCAGTATGAACACCAATGCCGTTATTGTGGAAAAGCTTGCCGGCCGCAGACTGCTTAGCGGTATGCATGCCTTTTGGAGTATCGGCTGCTTTGCCAGCGCAGGTCTTTTCAGCGTTTTGGCATCTTCAGGCTCAAACGTAACACTCATCGCCAAACTACACTGCGCTATCGTTTTAGCGTTACTGGCAGTTTTCGGCCGTCACTTACTGGATTATAAAATCCCCGGCGGCGAAAAGGCCTTTGCTATCCCACGCGGCATTGTTATCGTTTTAGGCATTCTCGCCTGCATTTCCTTCCTTGTTGAAGGTGCAGTTATGGATTGGAGCGGCGTACTGCTCACCGAAGTGAAAAATATGGATATAGCGTTGACAGGCACAGGTTACGCTATCTTTTCCGTTGCTATGCTCATCATGCGTCTTTTAGGCGATAAAACTGTGCAATTCTTAGGCGAACAAAAAGCTGTTATCGGCGGCAGCATCGTCACGGCAGCAGGCTTTGCGCTCGTAGTTGTTTTAGATAACCTGTATCTAAATGCCTTTGCCTTCATTCTCATCGGCCTTGGTTGTGCCAACATTGTCCCTGTGTTTTATTCACTTTTAAAATACCAGAAGGGCATGCCTATCAGCGCTGCGGTAACTTCCGTAACCAGTTTAGGTTATACAGGTGTTATTCTAGGCCCCGCACTTTTAGGCTTTGTCGCCCACGGTATCAATATCAGCGCGGTATTCGAACTGGTTGCCTTATTGCTTGTCATTGAAGCAGGAATTGCCAAGTACGTTTTCTGCAAGCTGAAAATGTAAAATACGTCATATATCAAAACGAGCTGATTTTAGCAGCAACGCTAAAGCCTGCTCGTTTTTGATTGCAAAAGTTTTGGGAAGATCTTTCCCAAAACTTGGCGATTCTGTATGAGGCTGGGACAAAACCACCCTCTCAAACTAAAAAAGGACTGGAATTTGAGTTTT